>Ga0207878_100442_pt1 | contig 13695 bp, 10 predicted proteins | sample LinPmetageLP41_FD_184053 | JGI IMG/M metagenome (GOLD analysis project Ga0207878, IMG submission 184053) | Marine viral communities from the Pacific Ocean - LP-41 (SPAdes) | ecosystem: Environmental > Aquatic > Marine > Oceanic | place: Pacific Ocean | collected 2010-08-27 | reverse complement strand
TCGGTGTGAAGCTGTAGCTGCCGTCTGGGCCAGCAGTCGTGGTCGCAACAATCGCACCGCTCGCATCTTTGATGGTCACTGTGCTGTTGGCTTCTGCCGTACCGCTCAACTCACCGGCATTGCTTACCGCAACAACAGGTGCTGTTGGAGCCGTCGCATCAACCGAACCAATTGCAGTCGCTGGAGATTCATTACCCGCTGCATCTTTCGCAGTCACTGAACCTGTTTGGCCATCGGCCAATGGATTCGGTGTGAAGCTGTAGCTGCCGTCTGGGCCAGCAGTGGTAGTCGCAACCACGGCACCGCTCGTATCTTTGATGGTTACTGTGCTGTTGGCTTCTGCCGTACCGCTTAACTCACCGGCGTTGCTTACCGCAACAACAGGTGCTGTAGGCGCAGTCGCATCAACCGAACCAATTGCAGTGGCTGGTGATTCGTTACCCGCTGCATCTTTCGCAGTCACTGAACCTGTTTGGCCATCGGCCAATGGATTCGGTGTGAAGCTGTAGCTACCGTCTGGGCCAGCAGTGGTAGTCGCAACCACCGCACCGCTCGCATCTTTGATGGTCACTGTGCTGTTGGCTTCTGCAGTACCGCTTAACTCACCGGCGTTGCTTACCGCAACAACAGGTGCTGTTGGAGCCGTCGCATCGACAGAACCAATTGCAGTCGCTGGAGATTCGTTACCCGCTGCATCTTTTGCAGTAATACTGCCGCTCTCACCGTCCGCTAATGGGTTCGGTGTGAAGCTGTAGCTGCCGTCTGGGCCAGCAGTGGTAGTCGCAACAACCGCACCGCTCGCATCTTTGATGGTTACTGTGCTGTTGGCTTCCGCTGTACCGCTCAACTCACCGGCATTGCTTACCGCAACCGTCGGAGCTGCAGGCGCAGTCGCATCAACGGCTGTGATTGCTGTCTCTGGTGATTCGTTACCGGCGGCATCTTTCGCTGTCACTGAACCCGTTTGGCCATCAGCCAATGGATTCGGAGTGAAGCTGTAGCTGCCATCAGGACCAGCAGTCGTGGTCGCAACCACGGCACCGCTCGCATCTTTGATGGTTACTGTGCTGTTGGCTTCCGCTGTACCACTCAACTCACCGGCGTTGCTTACCGCAACCGTCGGAGCTGTAGGCGCAGTCGCGTCAACGGCTGTGATCGCTGTCTCTGGAGATTCGTTACCGGCGGCATCTTTCGCAGTCACTGAACCTGTTTGGCCATCAGCCAATGGGTTCGGTGTGAAGCTGTAGCTGCCGTCTGGGCCAGCAGTCGTGGTCGCAACAACCGCACCGCTCGCATCTTTGATGGTTACTGTGCTGTTGGCTTCTGCTGTACCACTCAACTCACCGGCATTGCTTACCGCAACACTTGGCGCTGTCGGTGCGGCTGCATCAACCGGCCCAAATAATGTTGGAACTGATTCATTACCCGCGGCATCCGTTGAAGTTGCTGATCCCAAAGCGCCATCAATAAGGGGATTTGGATTAAAAGTATAAATACCGTCTGGGCCAGCAGTGGTAGTCGCAACCACGGCACCGCTCGCATCTTTGATGGTTACTGTGCTGTTGGCTTCTGCAGTACCGCTTAACTCTGCAGCATTACTCACAAGAATAATTGGAGCATTTGGAGCTGCAGAATCAACGGTAGCCGTCGCTGCTGCTGAAGGACCCGCACTATTATCCGCGGTAACACTCAATACAGCGCCATTACTTGGTACTGGTGATAGTGGCGTACAATTATAGTTACCAGATGAATCAGCAACAGTCGTACACAATAAAGTACCGCTAGCATTCTTAACTTCAACCGTGCTTCCCGCTTGCGCAGTACCAGAAACTTGATTACCGCTAGTAGGATTAACCGTGGGGGCACTAGCCACCGCAGGGCAACCACTAGCATTCACGACTAAACCACTAGGAGTGCCTGGGCATGTATCGAAGAAGTTATTAACACCGTCAGAATCGCTATCTGTATTTACTGCATTAACAACCGATTGAATTTCAGCCAAGGTATCAACATCAGCACCAACTAATGAATCAATAGCAGCATTTACATCATCGAGATTGGCCGCGGTGACTCCCGTTGCTCCTTCGTCTATATAGTCTTGAACGGTAGGTACTGGGTATGAGTTATCTTCAGCATAAAGCTCAATTGCATTCGCCAGCTCGCGGTTAAAGGCGTACTTAGTGTTGTCTTCGAATCTCTGATTTGTAGAAACTAAATTTGCATAAGCAGCATTACCATCCGTATCTACATTACTAGAATCAAAAATATTACTAATTTGGTAAGAACTAATGCCCGTGCTCTTAACAAGGCCAGTCAAGTCATTAGATGGACTTCGAACAGTGTAGCTACCACTAAGTTGATCAAAGCGAAATTTAACAATCATCGCTTCATCATCGGCCGAATCACCCGCGGCACCCGTAGCGCGATAACTGCTAAACGAACCAACGACTAATAAACCACCGTCGCTTAATAATTCAAAATCATGTACGTCATCACTACTATCAATTTTTATGAACGATCCCTGAGCTTTAATAATGTCCATGAACTCTTGGTTGATGGAGCCGTCATTTAAGTTGAACACCATCAAGGAAGACACACCACAAGTGTCACTTGTGCTGTTGTTACCATTTGCAGTATTTGATGGGCAAGCTGTGCTATTCAGTGATTTATAGTAGCCAGCCGCGTCACGGATATCATCCGCTGAGAGATCGTTACCGGCGTAATGCATACCGAAGAAAAGTTTGTCTTTAACAATCTGGAAACCTTCACCCGACCAAGGATTAACCGCGAACGCGTTGCCTTGTACACTCCAGTTAGTATTTTGAGTGCCATCATCGTTGATAACGAAAAGAGGTTTGTTATTCGCGGTTGAGACTGCTGTGCCGCCATTAGATGAACTTGTATGGGCCGCCATGTCTAAACTATTGCCGCTTATAGCAACACCGCCTACACCGCCATCAGCAATTTCTGGTAAAACTACAATGCCGCCGACTAAGTCACCCGTTAAACGGTTAACGTAAGTGTTATCAACTGAGCCGTCGGCCAAATTCAGACGCCATACATCTACGTTAGTACCTGCGCCTGATACCGTCATATTTTGTCCGACAACCCACAACTTGTTGTCATCAATCGCTAATGACATAGCGCGCGTACCGCCAGTAAACGGAGAGGTAAAACCGCTACAAAACGTACCGTCGAGATTTAAACATGCAATATGACGAGTTGTGACACCGGCGATCTGGGTAAAATCACCAGCAATATAGAGCTTGCCATCCTGCTCAACAACCGGCGTATTCGCAGAGTAATAGCTAGCGCTACCATAGGTGCCACTAGAACCCACTTGTCCATTTGAGCTATCAGCGCTACCTGGAGTGAGGTTATCCATGAAAGCAGTATCAAGAGTAAAATCGGCATTCAATTGGACTAAGTAATCAATGGCGGTATCGCCCCAGACATTAGTGAACTCGCCACCAACTAAAATCTTGCCTTCGCTCGTCTCGAATACCATTTGGATATTCCTAGCATCAAACTGCGGCGCGACATGAGGAAACGAACTAGAGCTATTTGAAGTGAATGTCTTATAAATCGTACCGTCCGCATTCAAGACCATCATTTTAGCCTTGCCGGTACCACTGTTTTCGTACTCAGTAAAACTACCGACAACAACAATGCGGCCCGCATTAGCACCAACCTTCAATTCGGTTGCCATGACAATACCTTCCGACGAGGCATCACCCTTACCTTTTGCGTTGACGGTATTCGGTACACCGAAAGACTTATCAACCAGAGACGTGGCCGAAAAGGTTAAAGGAACATCGACCGTTTCTGGCCCGACATTTAACGTAACAGACATCTGACTGTTAGGAGACGTGCTGATGAAATCATCAAACTTCGCTGTGATATTTACCGTATCCCCTTGGTTATAACGACCATCAGGGTTTACGCCTTCAATACTTAATAGCGATGGTGCCGCCGAGTAAACAATAGAACTGCTTACAATAGCGATAGTAAAAAACACCAATTGGCGGGCGATGCTTTTTGTCATTAGTGACATCCTCAGCAATTTCGATTTAGCTACCACCAATTTGGGAACGGCAGAGCTACCAAAGAACACATCTCGCAACATCGAGTAACACTTCTGCTACACAACTGTTACAAATTTACTCGGAGTGTAACGATATCGTCCTTTAGACGCAATGAGCCAAAATGCTGACTAATTTGCTTCAGAATCACAAGGAAAGATAAAAAAAACCATAAAAAACAAACACTTAAAAATATACAAGTGTCTATTAGATTTTTTAAATGCTTGATTGTCAGGATAAAAATTACAAAAAGTAGACACTTGTAAGCTTAGCTAGCGGAACTTAATATCAAAATACTTGTATGCAGATATCAAAGAAGTAAAACGGAATTTTTTAGCAAAAAAAACCACCCGAAGGTGGTTTCTTTTCATACTTAAGCAGCCAGTACCAAGTTATTCCCACTCGATTGTAAATAAGCAATTTTTATCTTTTATATTCAATGGCTTATTTTCCTACTAATTAGTAATACCATGAAAAATACCATGTTCAGAAATTTCTTAAAAATAATTTCGTTACTTACCTGTATGATCCATCTACTAGGTCCAGGAACCAAGCAGATCGGGGCAAAGAACGTCCAATTCTGTTGAGATGCCCCTCTCCGCTGCCTATTTTACAGTATCTCTCCCGACCCCGCCTAAAGAGTTTGTAGTCATTCTTGACGACGAAACTGACATGCTCAGAGTGATTCCCGGGCAGGCCATCCATCTTGCTCATGATGCTTGCGTAACAAGGCCGCTGGACTATTTGCCATCTCCCCCTGCCCAAATCTGCAGGATGTACATCAACCACGAATCGGTCTTGAGGAGAATAGCCCTGAGCTGCTCATCGCTCAGCTCAGTCTCCAATTCGTGAACCCGGTTGAACAACTCGATCAGCTTCACCAGTGCCCGAGTGTCGTGCATCAAGAAGTCGGTCAGCGGATCGTTGTTCAGCTCCCGACAGACATACAGTACCCTGGCTCGACGGGTTGGCTTGCCCTCATGTAACAGGTCCTTCTGATTGGTAATCCCCGGAATCCATACGGCAACGGACTCATCGGGAGCCAATCGTCTGAGCAGATGGTTCCACAGCTCTCTGAGCGAGCTCAGTATGTGCCTTGCCCGGTCGGCATTGTTTCCATGCAGGGCGTCCCGAGCACCGATGTACGGCCGAGCGAGTCCTGGATCGACCTGCTGCAGGAGAGCGATGCAGCCCGATGTTTCCAACTCCGCCTCAGCGACAAGCTGAATTTCCGTTTCGGCATCTTCCTCATCACGTTCATCCCAGGGGCGAAGGCTCTCGAGCGCAAAGCTGGTGGTGTAGATTTCACGGGTGGCCCCAGGCAAAACCGGAATAGCCGTATCCGCTGATCGCCATGGAGAGCGAAGCGAAGGCGATTAGTCCCCGATAGGCAACGCCGTCTGCATATTCGGAGTGTGAGCGAGCGAGGTGCGGAGAAGATGCAGCAGCGGCTGTCGTTGCCGTAGAGGCATTGTGGTAGTCATGGCAAAGTGTGACGAGTGAGTTATACGAACAAGGTCATACGTAGCCGTGACGGACGCAGGCCGGTCGGGGCAAAAGGAATTAATCGTCGCGTAGGCGAGTGGATTTTTGACAGGGATGTCATAAACCTTTATCGAGGTAACGACTCACTTGGGCCAAAATGTAGCACCACACCGACTGCGCTCCGATGGCTTTCATCATCCATCCTGAAACGTGCGCCGGTATGATTCAACACGGCATAACTGTGATCAAGCTGCCTCCCAGCCACCAGCTGCTCCCAGTTCCTGACGATTTCCAGCTGCATGCTCAATAATGACGCAAGCAGCTTATCTATTTGCATGCTGCTGGCTTTTTGGTTGCATTGCGTTTACGCAATTTATAAAACAGCAACCATGCTATCCACATGGCACACGTAATCGTGATTGCGGTGTAAATAGCAGGTATAGGGTTTTCAAATGTGCTTACTGACCCTGCATAGGTCGTAATCAGAATGTATGGACACGATCCAAGCATCCATGCCACAATAAATTTCACCAGTGGCATTTTTGTCAGCCCCGACAGACAGGCTGTGGTTTCAGGCACGATGGGCATTGCGCACGACAATAGAATCATGACGAACCCGTGTCTTTGGAACGTCTGCTCCATACCTACCAGGTTATCCTTATCTTTCACAATTTTGTTCAGTATTCCACGGCCCCAGGTCCTACTGATTACGTGCCCGCAGATGCCAGCAAGAGTAATTCCCGTGGCTGCAGCCATCGCTCCGCCACCAAAGCCAAGAAAATACCTCGCTAGAATGCACACCGTGAGGGTTGGAATTGCGATAAACAGGTCTACGAATAGAACGCGGCGACGATCAATGCAACATAGAGCGAGTTTACCGAGGTCGCTGCCTCAATCCGTCCCTTTATATCATCGACGGTGATGATACCGGTCATCTTAATAATCACAAATGTTGAGGCAAACGCGACGAACAGCACCAGGAACGTTTTTATCAGTACTCTCACTTTATACCTGTTTTAATTTACGGATAGGTTACGGTCAGACTTACGCTGTCTACGATATCGGCTACCGCCAGTTTTGCTACTTCAAAATCCGGTGGCCCAAGCGCACCCATTTGACGACCGTTGGAAAATCCCAGGCCTTCTTTCGGCCAGATACCTGTCCAGTTTTTGGTGACTTTGTTGTTCCCATCTTCGTCATGCAGCGCTTTAAAGGCGATGTATTTGGAAGGCGGGTTTTTGAATTTAAAATCCAGGCGTTCTGCGTTCGCAGGTTTAGTATGCAAGGCCACCGCTTGGTCGTGTTTAATGGGGAATCCTTCTCCGGTAAACAGCAGCACCATGACATTGCCACCTTTGCTAACCCTGATGTTGTTAACTTCAACATTGACCGTCTCTGCATGAGCAAACATAGGCACCGCTATCAGTATCAGTCCTGCGGTTATTCGACCAAGAATTTTCATTGTTTTTCCTAAGGTATTGTGTGGTTATAATTTGGTGTTTAAACACCTGTGGCTTCGAGTGTGCAGACTAGGATATGCTTGACCCGCATACCCGGTAATTAACCTCGAATAATTTTTTACAGTTTTTTACACGCCCATGGATTTAAATGGATATATCCGGCGCCACGGAAAACATCTGAATTACAATAAGGGGGGTATTCTCTTCTCACAGGGTGAGCTATGTAAGGATTTGTATTTTATTGAAAAAGGCCTGGTTATAGTCTTTTACCTCACGCCGGACGGACGTAAGTTCATTAAATCGTTTATTATTGAAAACGCTTTCATCACAAGCCTGCGCTCGCTGATGCTGGGAGAAATGAGTTCATTTATCGATATTTGCCTTGAACCAAGCACCATAATTCAACTGGATATTCGCGGACTGATGTCACTCGCTGCCACTGATCTCGAGATATCCAACGCCCTTAATGAGGCTTTGTTTCAGCTGGCACTAAAAAAAGAGCGACGTGAACACGAGGTTTTATGCCTGTCCGCGCAGGAGCGGTATCAGTTGTTGGCGGAAAGGTCGCCTCATCTGGTGAAACGGGTAACCCAAGCCGATATCGCCCGCTATCTGGGTATATAACACCGGTGGCCTAGAGCCTCATACGCCACCGGGATTGGTGATCTTGGTTCCGGTTCTTGAGTACTTTATGTAATCAATAAACTTTTTCCGAGAAGAACGTAATTCCTCCTCGTTGTGGGATGATCGCTCAGCTGTGAGTAAAAAACCGGATAGGCACGCCTGATTCAATCGCGACAGGCCGCCTTGCCGACCGTGTCGCCGAATGGATCCTCCGGTTCGCAAGCGGGCAGGGTTTGTAGCGTAAACACCTTGCGCCCTGCTTGTGGCTTGATGACGATACGATAGCTGGTAGAAGACCCCAGCAGTTGATTCATGGGGGCGTCGTCCACCGTATCCCTGGCGTTCCAGAAAGTGGCCGACCCGTTGCGCAATGGTGTGTGCGAGTTGGGTGAGTTCATGGCCGGTCAGTGCTTTGACCCAGCGAAACCGGGTTGACCCGCCGGCGCGCGCGACGTACACCCGCGGTGTAAACGATGTGCAGCTTGGTTAGCGATTGCTTTATGAATTTTGACGTGAATTCGCGCCCTATGTCGGTGTGAACTAGCTGTGATAGTATGGCAATACGGCGGATATGACCCGTGCTGATGGAGACGGCATCGACAATCTGGTGTTCGCATTTGGTTTCTATGAAGGTGTATACACAGGAAAAGTACGTTAGGAGCGAGGCCCATGTTGCCCATTGAATAGTTTCATCCTCAGTTAGTATACTTCCCTATCATATTCACGCTGTTGTTAGCCATATTTGGCGGTCGTTTGGTCGTAGCCAATATTCGCGTTGGTGGCGAGACACTACTCTATCCAGAAACTTGAGTTGGACCGTTGAGCCATTTAATTCGTCCTGGTAGCTCTGATTGTGGTGACAGCCTGTTTCGAGGAGCAACTCGTATACGAGTGCGGTATTGATGTTTCGGCAAACAGAGCACTGGCGCAATGAAAAATAAAAGTTCCTGCGACTATCAGGAGAGAGGAGAGGGATAAGTGATGGATTGGGAATTGGAAATGCAACTTGCCAGCAGACTAATAGTCGCCACGGTACTCGGTGGACTCATAGGATTGGAACGACTATGGCATCGCCGTGAAGCTGGCGTGAGGACCTACGCGTCGGTGGCCATGGGCGCCTGCGTTTTTGCGCTCGTCTCGCAACATATTCCCGGTGCCGATCCGTCCCGTATGGCCGCCAACATTGTGACGGGCGTTGGATTTCTGGGCGCCGGCATCATCATGCGAAATGGCAACCGTACTCACGGCTTGACCACGGCGGCTACGATCTGGGCGACCGCGGCGGTCGGAACCGGTGTGGGTTACGGGATGTATATGCTCAGTTCGTTAGCGGCCCTCATCATTTTTCTCATTCTGGTGGCCCATCACCTACCCTGGCTGGGCGCTAAATATGAACATAGTACTGAAGATAAGGACAACTTATGAACAAAATGTCATTCGAAATGCGATCGTTGCAAGGTCGTGAGCGCATTCAAGAGATCACCAACGATGGCGTAATCTCGACCTGCGCCCAGCTTCGCTTAGTTCCAACGATAAGCGGTAGGGTGGATGACCATGATGGATAAAACACTTCGCCTTGACCTCCCGCTCTTGCTTCCCGATACGCAGGGCGCGCGCGATGCCTGTGTACAGCGTCTAACCGAGAGTCTGGTATCGCGTGAAGGCGTCGAGCGCGCTCATATTCGTCATGCAGAGGATGGCGGGCGCGCGGAGTTGTGTATTCATTACGACCCCGCTGTGCTTTCGCTTGAACGTATCCGCCAATTCGCCAAGGTTTTCGGGGCGGAAATTGCCGCTCAGTTCGGGCACGTCGTGTGGCAAGTCGAGGGTATATTGGATCAACGCCGGGCAAGAACGGTCAGCGCGCAAGTGCGCAGTATCCCAGGAGTTGTAGAGGCTGAGGCCAACGCCGACGGCCCGTTGCGGATCGAATTTGATCGAACACAAACCGATGAGAATACCCTCCGTAATACCCTCCAGGACATGAGGGTCGTGCTGGAACGAGACGAACCCAGCTCCCATGAGCAGCCTACTGGCGAAACACGCGATCATGATCATGGGGGCATTTTTGGTGCGCGAACGGAACTGATCTTCGTAGCCTTGTGCGGCGTGCTTTTGCTCATAGGCTGGCTTTTGCCGAAGTTCGTAGCGGTTCCGGATTGGGCGCCCCTCACCATCCTGGTCGCGGCCTATTTCTTCGGTGGCTATTACGCCTTGCGCGAAGCCATCGACAGTGTCCGCAATGGCCGGTTCGAGATCGATTTTTTGATGCTGGTGGCGGCGGCGGGTGCGGCAGCACTCGGCGAATGGGCAGAAGGCGCGCTACTGTTGTTCCTCTTCAGCCTTGGTCATGCGCTGGAAGGCTATGCCATGGGCCGTGCCAAGCAGGCCATCGAAGCGCTTGGCGCCCTGGCGCCTAAGACCGCCACCGTGCGCCGCAACGGCAAGGTGGCGGAGATCGCTGTCGACGCCTTGCGGGTCGGTGACATGGTGCTGGTGAAACCGAATGAGCGGCTTGCCGCCGATGGATTTGTCACCAAGGGCGAAAGCAGCATCAATCAGGCACCGATCACCGGCGAGAGCGTGCCAGTGGACAAATCACCCGTCGAGGATGCGACCGGTGCCGCGGATAACCCCGACTCTGTGGATGCTGAAAGCCGTGTTTTCGCCGGCACGATTAACGGCGGCGGCGCGTTGGAAATTCAGGTTACGCGGACATCCGCGGATTCGACACTCGCACGTGTCGTCAAGATGGTGAACGAGGCCGAAACCAATCAATCGCCCACACAACGCCTTACCGATCAATTCGAACGCATTTTCGTTCCGGCGGTATTGGTTCTCGTCGTCGCACTTTTGTTCGCGGGCTTCGTTGTCGAGGAACCCTTCAGCGACACGTTCTATCGCGCCATGGCGGTTCTGGTGGCGGCGAGCCCCTGCGCGCTCGCAATTGCGACGCCAAGCGCGGTTCTCAGCGGGGTCGCACGCGCCGCGCGTGGCGGCGTCCTGGTCAAAGGCGGCGCGCCGCTTGAAAATCTGGGGCGGCTGACAGCCATCGCGTTCGACAAGACCGGTACATTGACCGAAGGCAAGCCGAAGCTGGTCGATGTGGTGACAGCCGAGGGCGTCGAGGAAAAAGACCTCCTGCGCGTGGCAATCGGGGTCGAGGCGCTGAGCGACCATCCCCTCGCTGCCGCCGTTGTCAGGGACGGGCGCGAACGGCTTGGCGACATACCCGCCGCCGAGGCGTCCGATCTGCGCAGCATCACCGGGCGCGGTGTCGTGGCCCAGGTCGATGGCGAGACGACCTATGTCGGCAAGGACGATCTGTTTGCCGAAGTCGACGGCCCGCCCATGCCCGACACGTTGCGCGCAAAGGTCGAGGCGCTGGAAGCAGGCGGGCGCACCACGATGGTCGTGCGCCAGGGGGACAGGTATCTCGGGGTGATCGGCCTGATGGATACACCGCGCGAAGCGGCCCCGGCGGTCATCAAGGCGCTGCACGAGATCGGCATCCGCCGGATGATCATGATTTCGGGCGACAATCAGAAAGTCGCCGACGCTGTGGCGCGGGCCATCGGCCTTGACGAGGCGCGCGGCGATCTGATGCCGGATGACAAGGTGGAAACGATCAAGAGCCTGCGCGCCGAGGCCAAGGTCGCCATGGTCGGCGACGGTGTCAATGACGCGCCTGCGATGGCGAACGCCACGGTCGGCATCGCCATGGGCGCGGCGGGTTCGGATGTGGCGCTGGAAACCGCCGATGTGGCGCTGATGGCGGACAATCTGAACCATCTGCCTTTCGCCGTGGCGTTGAGCCGGTCGACAAGTGCGATCATCCGGCAAAACCTGTGGTTCAGCCTGGGGGTTGTCGCCTTTCTGGTTCCGGCCACAATCCTTGGTCTGGGCATTGGTCCTGCGGTGGCCGTCCACGAGGGATCGACGGTTGTCGTTGTCTTCAACGCATTGCGATTGCTCGCATTCCGCTTTGCGCCGCCGACCGCGGCTGTGGAGGCGGCACCCGCCCCGGACACCAGGGCGGCAGCCTGACAGCACAGGTCAGCCGCTTGCGGGGCGGCACATCCACATGTGGCGACATCATCACAGCGTGAGGGGCGGCGTTGTCCCGCTCTGTTCCAGAACCCAACGGGCGCGCCAGCTGTCCGAATGCCTTTCCAGCAGCAGATAGTTGCGTTCCGCGATATAGCGCGATGCCTGTCCGGGGATGCGCCGGATTCGGATCGGATTCCCCCTGAGCGGCGATTCACCGAGTTGTGCAAGGGCACCCAGGAATCGCGCCCAGGCCTTGGGCGGGGCGCGATGCGCGATACCGGATGCGACCAGTTGGTGCAGCCAGCGGTCAGTGCGAAGCTTCATCGTGGCGCGCGTCGCCAGATGGATTTCCCCCGACAGCACGGCAACGTCATGGCCGTCGGCAAGCGCCATATCCCGGACCAGCCGCAGCATGTCGCACCATTCTGCGCGATGGGCACGGCTTTGCCACTGATCGCGCAGATCGTCCTCGTATTTCTGCATCTTCGGGACGGCAACCATCAGCGCCTCGAGCAGCGATTGGCGCGGACCCAGCAACGGGACGCTGGACATCAGGAACGTGTGGCCCTGAACCGGTGCCGCGGCTTCGGCGCGCATCATCGCCCAGCCGCCCTCTCCCATGATCGCACGGCGCGTGCGCTCCGATCGCATGTCGGGTGCCAGAATGCGCAGACCAGCGGTGCGGACGCTCCAGCCCAGATGCAGGCCGGACGGGTCATGAAAGCGCCGCGGCAGCTCGCCGTCCGCCGCGGCGTGCTGAAAGGTCAGGAAACTCTCGCGCGCGACCTCGAACAGGGTCTGGCCGACCGGGGAATAGGTTTTCGAGCGCGGCAGCGACCCCCAGCCATCGCAGATGTCGTGATCGTCCCACTGCATGAGCGAAGGCACGCGCGCGGCGATCCAGGCAAATTCCGGCGCGCGGTAAAGGCCAGTATAGCGTTCCAGAAAGCGTTCGCGCAGGTGATGGCGCAGATCGGCCAGATCGGCGCGGGAGGGGTCCTTCGGGATATGCTCGGGCCAGTCCTCGCTCAGCGGATGCCCCTCGGTCACCTGATCGGCATAGACCTGATCGCCGCCATGCAGCAGCAGGGAGAAGGGCGCGCTCCGGTGATCTTCCCGCAGGCGCGCCCACATCGCGTTGCGCTCGGAGCCTTCGCGCTCCAGATCGCCGATTTCCTCGCCGTTGCAGGACACATAGGCAATCCGCATATCGCCTCGCAAATCGCCTGCCACGTCGTAGCTTTCGCCGCTCCATTGGTAACTGGACGGCCTGTCGGCTGGCAGGTGGAACCTTGCGCGCCATACGGTGGCGTGATCGTAGTCGGCAAGGCGTTCCGCGGCATGGACGCCGTCGACCGTTTTGACCGGCTCCGGGCGCGCGCGCCCGGTCGCGATGAAAAGGGCAGACAGTTGCGCCCCGGACGCCCCGATATCATCGAGAAACAGGATCGGACCGGTCACGATCGGCGGTTCGGATGTCATGTGTACTGTGGTTCGGGGCGGCGTTCAGGCACTGTTGTCACCATGAACGCGCCGCCCGTCAGTCCCATGCCGCCCGACGGCGGCGCAGCACCGCAGGCAGGACAGTCAGCCCGATCAGCCCGACGACCCACACCAATAGAAGGGCCGCCTTGGCGAGGAAGTGAACCGGCCCCATCGCCCAGCCGACCAGCCCCTCGATATTGGCCGCATCGCGCAAGGCGTTGGCCTCGGCGCCCAAGCCGAACCAGTTTGCAAACCCGGTGCCGGTATCGGCCAGCGGACCGGCAGCGCCGGAAATCCACGCCAGCACCGGATCGACCAGCCACCACACGCCAAGCGCAAGCGCGGACCACAAGACCAGCCCGGCCACGATGACCGAGCCCGGAATATTCAGCGCAGGCAGGCTTCTGCGGTCGCGATACCCGTAACCGTCTTCTTCGTCATGATACGCATCCGGCTCGCGATATCGCTCGTGTCTGGATGGTTTGAACCGATGATGTCCCATGATTTGT
>Ga0207878_100440_pt1 | contig 13745 bp, 11 predicted proteins | sample LinPmetageLP41_FD_184053 | JGI IMG/M metagenome (GOLD analysis project Ga0207878, IMG submission 184053) | Marine viral communities from the Pacific Ocean - LP-41 (SPAdes) | ecosystem: Environmental > Aquatic > Marine > Oceanic | place: Pacific Ocean | collected 2010-08-27 | reverse complement strand
AGAGCAGCATTTGGGCATTACCCAGCAGGCCTTCACGGCGTAGATACCGATCCTGATGAGAGAAGCCAACGGCCAGCCACTTCAGGTCGTCCGATCAGAGCTCTCGTGAATGAGGCGGGATAACTAGACAATGGATTCTAAAACGTGGCTAGTCTAAGATCTTCAAGAAGCCCCGCTTTGGGCGGGGCTAAATAGGGTCAGGTAGGGACTTAGGTCAGGTTTTTTGGAACTTCGCCTTGAACTTGCCCGCGAACATCGGCACCAATACCACCAGCGCCGCGGCGATCCATAACCCGATAGAGAGGCCCGACTGGAACAGGATGGCGATATCGCCACCGCTGATCGACAGCGCCCGGCGCAGGTTCTCTTCCATCAGTCCACCCAGTACGAAACCGAGTACCACCGGCGCCAGCGAGAAGCCGAACTTGCGCAGCAGATAGCCGAACACGCCGATGACCAGCATCAGGTAGATCGCCATCAGATCGGAGTTCAGCTGATAGACGCCGACGAAGGCGAGAATCGCCACGCTCGGCACCAGTATCCAGCGTGGCACCTGCAGCACGCGGGCGAACACGCCGGCCAGCGGCAGGTTCAACAGCAGCAGCATGACGTTGCCGATGTAGAGCGAGGCGATCAAACCGCCCACCACCACCGGCTGTTCGCTGAACATCATCGGACCGGGATTGATGTTGTAGAGCATCAGCGCGCCGAGCAGGATCGCAGTGGTGCCCGAACCGGGAATGCCCAATGTCAGCATGGGTACGAAGGAACCGGCGGCGGAAGCGTTGTTAGCGGCCTCCGGCGCAGCCAGGCCACGCATGTTGCCAGTACCGAAGCTGTTGTCGTGATCGCTGATGCGCTTTTCGGTGGTATAGGCCACGGCACTTGCGACCGAAGCACCGGTACCCGGCAGCACACCGATCACGAAGCCGATCACGCTGGAGCGCAGAATCGCCCACTTGCAGTACATCACTTCGCTCATCTTGACCATGACGCGGCCGACCGGCGCCATCTCAGCGTCCTGGTCGTGGCGGAAGGCGTGCTCGAGCATCAAGAGAATCTCACTGACGGCGAACAGACCGATGATCATCACCACGAAATCGATGCCGTCGTAGAGCTCGGGCATGTCGAAGGTGAAGCGCAGCACGCCGGTGCCGGAGTCGACGCCGACGGTGGAGATCAGCACACCCAGCACGGCGCCGATCAGGGTCTTGAGCGGGTCCTTGCCCATCATCGCCGACATCGAGGCGAAGGCGAAGATCATCAGGCCAAAGAATTCGGCGGGGCCGAACTTGACCGCGACGATCGCCAGCAGCGGCGCAAACAGGGTCAGGCCGATGATCGCCACGGTCGCACCGATGAACGAGCTCACCGCCGACAGGCCCAGGGCGGGGCCGGCGAGGCCTTTCTTGGCCAGCGGATGACCGTCCAGCGTGGTCATGACCGCGCCGGCATCGCCGGGGACGTTGAGCAGAATGCTCGACATCCGCCCGCCGTACTCGGAGCCGGTATAGATACCCGCCAGCAAGATGAGTGCGGATTCCGCCGGGAGCCCCAGCGTATAAGCCAACGGCATCAGGATGGCGATACCGTTGATTGGCCCGATGCCCGGCAAGGCGCCAAATAGCGTACCCAGCAGCGCGCCCAGAAAAGCCAGCCCCAGATTGAGCGGCGTCAGCGCGACACCGAAGCCCTGGATCAGAAAATCGAACATTCAGTTGCTCCCCAGCAGCGGCTCGATCCAGCTACCGGTCGGCAGCGAGATCCCCAATCCGTAGGTAAATAGCAGATAGCTGCCGAGCGCCAGCAGCAGGCCACCGACGATCGCCTTCACCGGCGTGGCCCCGAATAGCCAGGCGATGACCACGCTGACCAGCGCAGTCGTTACCAGAAAACCCAGATTGATGAACAGTGCCGCGTAGAGTCCGAGCACCGCCATGGTAAAGACCAGGCGCAGCAGCAACGCGCCGGTCGGCCAATCCCCGCCGGCACCGGGGCGAACGAACAGTACGATTGCCAGCACCGCCAGCAGCCCCGCCAGCAGCAGCGGAACGGCTTTCGGCCCCAGCGGGTCGTAGCTGAATGGCACCTGCAACTGCCAGGCCTGGACGGCGACGAACGCCGCCAGACCGAGTAACAGCAAACTCAGGATTCGGTCGGCGGCGAGTTTCATTGGGTCAGACCCACTTCCTTGGCGAGTTGTTCGAAGTCATTGACTTGCTTCTTCACGTACTGATGGAAGTCGTCACCGAACTTGGACATCGGGAACAGCCCGCGGCCTTCACGCAGCTTCTTGAAGCTATCGGTCTCGTTCAGCTCGCGCAGGCGGTCGGCCCACTGCTGATAGGCTTCGTCGCTGACGTTGGGGCCCATGTAGTAACCGCGCCAGATAGGCCATTCGACGTCGTAGCCCTGCTCCTTGGCGGTGGGGATATCCGCGTAGGGACCGCCCATGCGCTCTTCGGAAAGTGCTGCCAGAATGCGGATCTCGCCGCTGTCGAGCTGTGGTTTCAGCTCGGCCAGGTCACCGGTGAAGACCTGGATATGCTCACCCAGCAGCGCGGCCAGCGATTCGCCACCGCCTTCGAAGGAGACATAGCGCAGCTTGCGCGGATCGACGCCATCGGCCTTGGCCATCAGCGCCGCCTTCATCCAGTCCTGGCTACCGACGGTACCACCGGCGCCGATCACCACGCTGGAAGGATCCTCCTTCAACGCTTTCATCAGCTCGTCGAGGTTCTTCCACGGCGCATCCTTGCGCACCACCACGGCACCGTAGTCGACGCCCAGCGCGCCCAGCCAGCGCACGTCGTCGACCTTGTGCTTGATACCGAACTTGCCCAGCGCCAGATTGAGTGCGGCGCCGGTGCTGGCGGCCACGATCAGGTTGGGATCGTCGTCGCGCACGCCGGTCAAATGGTTATAGGCCACGGCACCGATCCCGCCGGGCATGTAGCTGACCATCATCGGCTCGTCGATCAGCTTGGCCTCCTGCAGGCCGTTGGCCGCCAGACGACAGGTCAGATCGTAACCGCCGCCCGGCTTGGCCGGTGCGATACATTCGGGCGGTTTGGCCTGGGCCTGGACGGCGCCGGCCAGCAGCGCGCCGCCAGTCACGACGGCGACCAGCCAGCGAGGAATAATTCGAGAGTTTGGCATGCTGTGCGTCTCCTACCTGGGTTGTTATGCTCTTAAACCTCATGGCGGGCACCGGACTCGGGCCGGTTTTGCCTACCGACAGCGCGATGCTAGAGCGCTAACCTTTCATCAACCTGTCATCTAAACCTTTGTCGTATGGGACATTAGTCGTACAAGACATTAGTCCTGAAAGACATTAATCCTAAAAGAAATAGGTAGCCGATGACGCCGAGACACCGCCATGCACCTGCTCGTGATCGAGGATGACCCGCTACTGTCGCGCTCGCTGACCCAGGCGATGAGCCGCCATGGCTACACCGTCGATGCTCTGTCACGCGTCGACGACGCCATCCAGGCGCTGCGCCAGGGCCGCTTCGATCTGGTCCTGCTCGATCTCGGCCTGCCCGATGGTAGCGGTCTCGGCGTGCTCGAATGGTTACGCGCCCACGCCGACCCTACGCCGGTGATGATATTGACGGCGCGGGACGCCCTCGAGGATCGCGTGCGCGGGCTGGACCTCGGTGCCGACGATTACCTCGCCAAGCCGTTCTCGATCAGCGAACTGGAAGCGCGGGTTCGCGCCCTGCTGCGGCGTAGCCAGCAGCGGCTCGACAACAGCGTGCGCTTCGGCGACCTGGTGCTGGATACCCGATCCGCCGGTGCTTGGCTCGCTGGCACGGCGCTCGATCTGCCACGCCGCGAATTCAGTCTGCTGGAAGCGCTGATGCTCAACGCGGGGCGAATCGTTCAGCGCGAGGCGCTGGAAAACCGGCTGTTCGGCTTCGAGGCGGTGGGCGCCAACGCGCTCGACGTTTACGTCAGCCGGCTACGCAAGCGTCTAGCAGGCTCCGGGCTGGCGATCCGTACGCTACGCGGCCTGGGCTATCGGCTCGAAGCCTCTCGGGAGACGTTCGACGAGGCGCGGCACGAGTGATTTCACCGCACACCTCGCTCAAGCGCCGTCTGACGCTATGGCTCATCGTCATCGTTGCCGGATTGGGCACATTATTGTTGATCGAGGCCTACACCAGCGCACGCAAAGCCGCCGACCGCGCCATGGATGGTCAGTTGCAGGCCGCCAGCCTGACCATCGCCGAGTCGCTGCAGTGGCCGGAAGGCAAGCCGACCCTGGAAATGCCCGCCTCGGCGCTGCAGATTCTGGCCACGCGTTGGCAGGAGCGCGTGTTCTATTGGCTACAGGCGGATAACGGTCTTTCCATTACCCGGAACGCCGAGCTGCCGATCACCGCCGCGATGCAGGAAAAGGCCCGCCACCAGCCGGTCTATCTCGATGCCGTCTATGACGGCCAGCCGATTCGTCTCAGTGGCCGCGAGGTGGATTCCGCCGGCTGGGATACCCAGGAGCCGGTGCAGCTGTGGGTGGGCCATACGCGTCGCGGTCGCGATCTGCTGGCACAGGAGCTGTTTCGCAAGAGCGCGACCCGCTTCGCGGCAATGGTCCTGATCACCGCGGCGCTGGTGGCGATCGCGATGCGCACGATGCTGGCGCCGCTGCGTCGCCTACGCCAGGCATTACGCGATCGGCGCGCTGACGATATCAGCCCATTGAGGCTTGGCGTCCCCCAGGAGATGCAGGAACTGATTGAGACCCTTAACCGCCTGTTTGCCGATCAGCGCCATCATCGCGATGCCCTGCTGCGCTTCATCGCCGACGCCTCGCACCAGCTCAAGACGCCGCTAGCCGGGCTCCAGAGCACCAGCGAACTGGCGTTGACCCGCCGGGATCCCGATGCCTGGTATCAAGCGTTGACCACGGTTCACGACAGCGCCGAACGTACCAGCCGCCTGGCCGGACAAATGCTGAGCCTCACTCGTCTGCAACACCTGGGGCTGGGACACGAGCGCCAGCCGCTGGCGCTGGATCAATTGATGCAGGAAGTCGCCATCGACTGGGCCGATCGTCAGGATAGCCGCGATCACGACCTCGGGCTGGCCATTGAAGTCACCACGCCAGCATGGATCGAAGGGGAGCGCTGGGCGCTACAGGAACTGCTCAACAACCTGATCGACAATGCCTGCCGCTATACGCCATCCGGCAGTGAGATCACGCTGTTGCTTACCAACGATAACGCCGACGGCGACGCCGAACGAGTGGTTCTGGCCATCGAGGACAATGGGCCTGGCGTCGATACCGAATCGCTTGCACGTCTGACCCAGCCGTTCGAGCGCGGCCGACGCCAGGACACGCACGGCTCCGGGCTCGGCCTGGCCATCGCCGACTCCATCGCCCTGCGTCACGGCAGCCAGCTGAAAGTGTCTACCTGTGTGCCCCATGGGCTCAGGATTTCGCTGACGCTGCCACGTTGCGAGCCATCCGAGGAGAGTGAGACATGAAGCGACTCCTGCAAAGCGGCCTAGGCCTGTCTCTATGGCTGTCCGTTTGGCTGTCCCTGTGGTTGAGCCCTGGCGGCATCATTGGCGTTGCCGAAGCCAACGAAAAGCTGATCATCGAAGCCGCGCTGGATCGCCAGATCGTCGAGCCGGTGCTGGCCGCCTTCGCGGCCGAGAATCCGCAGATCGATCTCGACTATCGCGACCGCTCGACACTCGAGGTCGACCGGCACGCCCGGGATCGCGACTCGCCGCCGGACGTGGTGATCAGCTCCGCCATGCCGTGGCAGCTGGCGCTCAGCAATGAAGGCCTGGCCCAGCCGCTGGAGGCGCCGGAGGTCGACCAATGGCCGGCGTGGGCGAAATGGCGCGACGAGGTGTTCGGCTTCACCTTCGAGCCAGTGGTAATCGCCTATCGACTCGAACTGGCCTCGCACATGCTGCCGCCGGAAACCCACCGCGACCTGCTCGATCTGCTGACCCACTATCGCCAGTGGCTCGACGGCCGTGTGGTGAGCTACTCGCCACGAGACAGCGGCGTCGGCTATACGCTGCTTCAACAGGATGCCCGCTACACGCCGCGAATGTGGGATCTGATCGCCGCCATGGGCGCCGCCAACGTACAGCTTGAAACCACCACTCAGCGCATGCTGGAGGGGCTGAGCGACGGTCGTTACTGGCTCGGCTACAACCTGATCGGTTCCTACGCGCTGCTCTGGGCGCAAACCCATCCTGACATCATCGTCCAGGTGCCCAACGACTACTCGCTGGTACTGATGCGCATGGTATTCGTCCATCGCGACGCCCCGCATCCGGCGGCCGCCAAGCGCTTCGTCAGTTTTCTGCTGAGCCGGCGCGGCCAGCACATTCTGGCCGGACAGACGCCGCTATTCAGCGTGCGCGACGACGTCGTTGGCCCCTACACCGCGCAGCGGCTGCGCGATCAGGTCGGCGACCATCTCTACCCGATTCCGATCAACGCCACGCTGCTCGCCTTCGTCGATTCACTGCGCCGACAGGCGTTCCTGCGCCGCTGGGACCGTGAGATCCAAATCTTGTCGGAATGAGATGTCGGAGTGGGCGACCTCAAGAGGTATCCCGAGGAATGGCACGACCGCGTTCATCGGGCTGAATCCAAGCCGGTGAAAGATGTTGGAAAGGGATAGAAGGTCATGGAAACGATGAAAGGCGCGTCGAATGACGACGCGCCTTTTCGTGCAATGTGCAGGTGAACTTGGGCGTGAACCGGATTTCGGTCACTGGCAGCGTATCGTTATTCAAATCCGGCGAGCGGCCTGGCGTGTTAACCGCCAAGCCAAAGCCTCACAAGATAGACAGCGGATAGTTAAGAATGATGCGGTTTTCATCCAGGTCGCGGGTGTTGACCCCGGAGCGGAAGCTGGAGTTACGCCACCGCACGATGAGGTCCTTCAGCGGACCGCTCTGGACGGCGTAGGCGAACTCGGTTTCCCGGCCCCACTCCTTGCCGTCGCTGCCGCTCGCTGTATCAATATCGTCGCCGCTGATGTAGCGGTTCATCATCGTCAATCCGGGCAGACCCAGCCCCTGGAAGTTGTAGTCATGGCGCAACTGCCAGGAACGCTCGCCGGCGTTGTCATAGCTGTTGTTGAAGCTGTCGTTGGCAAGAGAGCCGCCGCTGGTGCCGTTGACACGCATCCAGGTATCGCCGCTGACTTTCTGCAGGCCGAGATAGACGATGTTGTTGTGGAACTTCAAACCGAACAGCCCCGAGTAGGTGTCATTGTCCAGGTCACCGGCACGGGCACTTCCCGCGTCATCGCCATGGAAGTAGCCGATATTGGCGGTCAGCGCCATGTCCTCGGCCAGCGGCTGAGTGTGTACCACCTGTGCGTATTGCTGCTCGTAGACATCCTGCAGTTCTGCGCCCCACAGGCCAAAAACGGTGCGATCTTCGTTGAACGCATACTCGCCGCCGATGAAGTTGAAGCGGTCGGACAGCCCACCGCCGTAGCCCATGTCATCCATGCTTTTGCTGTCGCGGGGGCTATTCTGGCGGAACTGACCGGCCGTGAGCATCAACCCATCGATATCGTGTGAGGTGATCATGCCGCCCCGGAAGGTTTGCGGCAGCGAGCGCCCATCGTCGGAGCGCAGAATGGGTAGCACCGGCATCATTTCGCCGACCTTCACTACGCTCTCGCCAACTTTGGCTTTGGCGGCGACCCCGAAGCGACCATAGCTGTCGGCCGAATGCGGATCAGTATCGGCGTCCTCGACGGGCAGCAGGCCGGTGCCGTAAGTGTCGCTACCGCCATCCAGCTTGAACGCAGCGCCGGCGAGTACATCGACACCGAAACCGACCGGGCCGGGCGTATAGCCGGAATCCACCTTGAGGATCAGGCTCTGGGTCCACTCCTGAGCCTTGTCGCGCTCCACACTCGAATCCTTGAAATCGCGGCCGATGAAGTAGTTACGGAAGGTCAAATCGATCTTGGTGTCATCGACGAAGCCCTGAGCGTGGGCGTTGATAGATGAACCAAGGCAGAGTCCGAGACTAACCAGAGAGATCGCGCTGGTGAGAGGCTTGCGTGTCATCATTGTTTTTTTCCTTTTGTTCCCTGTTGTTGCCGGCCGTTGCGATCTCAACCGCGATGGCGCTTGGCAATTGATCCGGCTGCAGGCGCAGCTAGAAGGCTTTAGGGCCCGCCCACCAAGAGAGCCAGAATGATACGGGCAAGAGTGCCGTTCATGGCTGAGTCTCCGTTGTTTTGTGGCTCATACCCTCGATCAGCATCTTTAGGGCTAAACTCCGGCCCGTCTATTAGACGAACGTTAGTTCGTGTTGCGAACTTTCCGTCAAAATCTGGGCTCATAGCGATTCGATCCAGCTCGGCTGCGTAATCATCTGGTGAAAGAGCGCGTCTAAGCTGGTGGCGTCACGCGAGCGACGTGCCGTTTTCGCAACATGAACGTTGCAAAAACGGTCATAGCGCCAAAGACCCACTGCGACAGTCTCCTCGCGTTGCTTGCAGGCGATATTTGCGACCAATGTCGCAGACGTTCGCCATAGACGAAGCCCCGCTTTCCCAAACGATAATGGCCATTCATTGCCACGGATGGCTATAGTCCCCTCGCTCGCCGCCGCTGGCATTTCTCGGCCGCTTCTCGCCGAATTCGTCTTGCCATCGCGCTCGCTATCGAGGTGCTCCCATGAAGAAAAACATCAGTGAACCGGTCAAGAAGCCGCTGGTCTGGATCGGTTTCATCATTCTCTTTGCCTTGATCAATCCTTGGTATTTTCCCGCCGGATCCTGGTCGCCATTACTCTTCGGTATTCCCTACTGGGCGCTGATCATCCTGGTGGCTTCGCTCTCACTGTCGATCTTCATTACCTGGGTGGTGATGACGCAATGGGAAACCGGCGCTGACGAAGACGAGGAGCTTTGACGATGGAAGTTCAACTCGCCTTCAGTGGATGGTCCGGCATTCTGGTACTAATGCTCTACGGCGGTTTGATGCTGGCCGTGGGTGTCTACGCTTTTCTGCGTAACCGAGGCGTTCGCGAAAGTCTGGACGAGTACTATCTAGGCGGGCGCGGCCTCGGTGCCATGGTGCTGTTCTTCACCTTTTTCGCCACCCAGTACAGCGGTAATACGGTAGTCGGCTACCCGCCGACGGCCTACCGGCTCGGCTACCAATATTTGGTATCGGTGCCGTTCTTCATCATGATCATCATGGTCTATCTGCTGTTCGCACCCAGACTCTATGCGCTGGGCCGTCGCTTCAATCTGCTGACGCCGGTGGACTGGATCGATCTGCGCTTCCGCTCGAAAAAGGTCACGATTCTCGCCGCCATTTTGATGCTTTATGGCCTGGGAAATTATCTGCTCGAGCAGTTCGTCGCCATCGGGCAAGGGGTATCCGGTCTCACCGGCGGCACGATTCCCTATCAGGTCGGCGTGGTGTTCTTCATCGTGATCATGGTTGCCTACAGCTGGCTGGGAGGGATGCGCTCGGTCGCCTACACCGACACCATCCAGGGCGTGGCGCTGTTGTTCGGCGTATTCACCTTGTTGATCGGTTCGTTGATCTACCTGGGCGGTCTACCCACGGCAGCCGATACGATGATCGCCGAGGCCCCGCAGAAGCTCGGCGCGCCGACAGGAGGAGGCCTCACCACCTGGTTCTGTCTGCTGGTGCTGGTCGGCATCGGGGCGGCAATCTATCCGCATGCCTTTCAGCGGATTTTCGCGGCACGTAGCGAGCGCACGCTCAAGCGTTCCTTCATCCGCATGGCCTACATGCCGTTTCTGACTGCTGGCGTGGTGTTCATGGTCGGCATCATCGGTATCTCCGCCTTTCCCGACCTGACCACCGCGGAATCCGAACAGCTGGTGGGGATGATGGCCAACGCGCTGGCCAACCAGAATGCCTTCTTCTACTGGGCGATGGTACTGCTGTTCGGCGGCGTGATCGCGGCCATCGTGTCGACGGCCGACTCGGTGCTGCTGACGTTCTCGTCGATCATTTCCAACGATCTTTATGGGCGATATATCGCGCCGAACGCCGATGAATCACGCAAGATACTGGTGGGCAAACTGGTGGGGGTCGCCGCCGTCGTCGTGCTGGTGCTGATCGCCTGGTATCCGCCGGGCACGCTGTATCAGATCTTCGTACTCAAGTTCGAAGTCTTGATCCAGACCGCGCCGGCGCTGATTCTCGGACTCTACTGGAGCCGGCTCAATACCCAGGCCGTCTTCGTCGGCATGCTCGCTGGTACCGTACTGGCCGCGGCGTTCACCTTCGCCGGCTATCGTCCGTTGGGCGTCTACAGCGGTCTGTGGGGATTATTGCTGAATCTGGTCGTATGCGTGGGCGGGAGCCTGATGAGTCAGATGACCGAAACCCATCGGCAGCGAACGCTGGAGGTCATCGGCTGGCAACGCTGAGCCTGATGGATCGAACGCCGGGATGACGATCACAGCCAGAATAGCGGCTCGTGATCGGCATCCCGAACATGCCGTTCGAGCCAGCGCTGATAGCGCATCCCCGCTTTCTTCAGTAGCCGATAGAGCCGCCGTTTCGTCATCGATAGGTTACGCCAGGGTTTCATAGGGCAGCCCCACATAGTTCTCGGCGATGGTCGTCAAGCCTGCTTCGGAGCCGGTGACATAGTCCAATTCGGCTTGCTGCATGCGGGCGCCGAAATCCTCCTCCTCGGAAAACTTGTGGAGAATCGAGGTCATCCACCACGAGAAGCGTTCGGCCTTCCAGATGCGCTTGAGGCAGGTCTGGGAGTAACGCGGCACCAGATCGGTACGGCCTTCGTGATACACCCTGAGCATCAGCCGGTACAGCGTATTGACGTCGCTGGCCGCCAGGTTGAGTCCCTTGGCACCCGTGGGCGGAACGATATGCGCGGCATCGCCGACCAGGAACAGCCGGCCATACTGCATGGGCTCGACCACGAAGCTGCGCAACGGCGCGATGCTCTTTTCCAGTGAGGGGCCAGTCACCAGATTGGCGGCAACTTCCTCGGGTAGACGACGCCGGAGTTCGTCCCAGAAGCGCTCATCGGGCCAGTCCTCGACCTTCTCCCCCAGCGGTACCTGCACGTAATAGCGACTACGCGTCCGGGAACGCATGCTGCACAGAGCGAATCCCCGCTCGTGGCGGGCATAGATCAACTCGTCGGAGACCGGCGGCGTATCGGAGAGCAACCCCAGCCAGCCAAACGGATAGACGCGCTCGAAAGTCTTCAGACGATCGGCGGGGATCGACTGGCGCGAGACGCCGTGATAGCCGTCACAGCCCGCAATATAGTCGCAATCGAGACGCCGCGTTTCGCCGTCCTTCTCGAAAGTCACATAGGGCGCATCGCCATCGAGATCATGGGGCTGCACGTCATCCACTTCATAGAGCGTCTGTCCGCCCTCGGCCTCGCGCGCTTCCATCAGGTCACGCGTCACTTCGGTCTGGCCGTAGACCATGACCTTCTTGCCGCCGGTATGCGCTGCCAGATCGATACGCACCCGGCGATTATCGAAGGCCAGCTCGACGCCGTCATGTGGCAAGCCTTCTTCATCCATGCGGCGGTCGACACCGGCTTCGCGCAGCAGATCGACCATACCCTGCTCGAGTACGCCGGCACGAATACGGCTCAAGACGTATTCACCGCTGCGCCGCTCCAGGATGACGTTGTCGATCCCCGCGCGTTGCAGCAGTTGGCCCAGCAACAATCCTGAAGGGCCGGCACCGATGATCGCGACTCGGGTTTTCATGGTGATCTCCTCTTATTTCGGCTCTGAGCGTTGCTCGGTCATCGGGTTGCATTTTTCACCGATACAAAGCCGCGAATAAGACAAAATCCCCGGATGAATTTATACTTTTCCAAGATCAGCGCGTAACTTTGGTCGCAATATCGACCTTCGTCGAACAGGAAGAATGGCATGAGGGCACATCAGCAAGGCGCTATCCCGGTCTTTCAACTCTATGGCGAGACGCATCAATGGCCGACGCCGGACCTGCTGCACTGTGAATCCATCGCCGAACGTAGCCGTCTGCATGACTGGCATATCCGCCCACATCGTCATGCCGATCTGGTGCATGTCCTGCACATCGCCCATGGTGAAGTACGCTTGACCTTCGATGACGACGTGCGCCGAGTCCTGGGGCCACTGCTGATCATCGTCCCCGCGATGACGGTGCATGCGTTTCGCTTCTCGCACGATGTCGATGGTCATATCATCACCCTGGCGATGCCGCTGGCGACCCATATCGCCGATACGCTTCACCCGCAGGGCCAGGTGCTCGCGCGCGCGGCTTTTTATCCATTGTCCGAACAGGCCGAGCGCGAGCCCATCGCCACGCTCGTTGCCCAGCTCGATGCCGAGTACCGCCAGCCGGCCGAAGGGCGCGATGCCTTGCTCGAGGCCTTGCTCAACAGCCTTCTGGTCCTGGCTTCACGGCGTTCTACGCGCCGTCAGTCTCGCCGCTCGCGCCATCATGAACGCGGCGAAGCGCACCTTGCCCGTTTTCAACAACTCATCGAAGCCCATTACCATGAGCAGCCCGGTATGCCCGAGCTCGCTGAGCGCCTGGGTATCAGCAGTGCGCACCTCAGCGCGATCTGCCAACGGCTCGCGGGTCGCAGCGCTCAGCAATTACTGCACGAACGTATAATTCTCGAGGCCAAGCGCCACCTGACCTATACCAACATGACCATTGGCCAGGTCGCCGAACGGCTGGGCTTCAAGGAACCGGCCTATTTCACGCGCTTCTTCAAGCGCAGCGTCAAGCTGACGCCGAAGGCGTTTCGTCAACGTGGCGGGCGATGAACAATCCATCAAAAGAGAGACGGCCGCTCATCGTCTGCACCTCCGATGACTGCGGCGGCATGTTCGGCGGCGCAATGAACTTCGCTGCGTAGGGTCCGCAGCTTTACGGAGTCAGCCAATAGAGACTCAGCGACGGAAAGATAATCAGCAACGCTAGGCGTACGAAGTCCGAGACGATGAACGGCGCCACGCCCTTGAATATCTCGCCGAGCCCGACATGTGGCGCCATCGCCTTGATCACGAACACGTTCATGCCCACCGGCGGGGTGATCAGACCGAGCTCCACGGTGAGCACGGTGACGATGCCGAACCAGATCGGGTCGATGCCCAGCGCCTGGATGATCGGGTAGACCACCGGCACGGTGATCACCAGCATGGCGATCGAATCCATGAACATGCCCAGCACGAAGTACAGCAGCAGAATGCATAGCAAGACCACTAGCGGCGATAGCGACAGGCCGAAAATGAAATCGCTGATCGAGAACGAGATCCGCGACACCGAGATGAAATAGCCCAGCGTATCGGCGCCCACCAGCATGAAAAACACCACCGTCGACAGCGCCAGGGTTTCTTGCACCGCGGCCCACAGCTGCTTGCCGCGCAACCCCTTGAAGATCGCATAGAGCAAGGTGACGAAGGCCCCGACACTGGCGCCTTCTGTGGGCGTGAACAACCCAAAGTAGATACCCAGAACGATGACCAGGAAGACCCCGAAGAACGGCATCAGTCCGGCCAGCGAGGCGAATTTTTCGAGCCATGAGGTGCGTTCGCCCCTCGCCGCCAGCGACGGTTTGAGATGCACCACCACGGTCACCGTCAGGGCATAGAATAAAAGCCCCATCAGGCCGGGAATCAGCCCAGCCATGAACATGTCGCCCACCGACTGCTCGGTGAGAATGGCGTAGATCAACAGCGCGATGCTCGGCGGGATCATGA
>Ga0207878_100439_pt1 | contig 13771 bp, 15 predicted proteins | sample LinPmetageLP41_FD_184053 | JGI IMG/M metagenome (GOLD analysis project Ga0207878, IMG submission 184053) | Marine viral communities from the Pacific Ocean - LP-41 (SPAdes) | ecosystem: Environmental > Aquatic > Marine > Oceanic | place: Pacific Ocean | collected 2010-08-27 | reverse complement strand
AAAGAGCTGTAGGTCTGCCGGGAGATTCTCTTTCGGTAATAAATGGATATGTTCACATTAATGGGAAGCAACTGGAGCTTCCTGACAGGGCTAAACCCCAGTTTTCTTATATTGGTCAAACCAAAGGCCAGCCATTTAATCCTCAGAGCCTTTATAAGTTGTATGATATAACCGATGGCTATTCCTACAATCCAAATAATAATGCTTTTATAATTCAGTCATTAACTGATGAAACTTTTCAACGTTTCAAGAATCATCCAAATGTAGCTTCTATTAAGCGATATGTTGATTCCGCAGGGACTAAAAACCCTAGACTCTTCCCTAATGATGGTAAACGAAATTGGAACAATGATAATTTGGGACCTATTTATATTCCTAAGAAAGGTGTTACCGTAAAGATCACTCCTGAAAGTATGGCCTTCTACAAGGAAATTATTGAGACCTATGAAGGTTCTGAATGGGAAATAGATAACAAACTTAGCATCAACGGAACCCAGGTTTTATTGAATGGACAGCCTATAGAGAGCTATACCTTTAAACAGGACTATTACTGGATGATGGGTGACAACCGGAACAACTCAGAAGATAGTCGAATTTGGGGTTATGTACCAGCGAACCACATCGTAGGAAAACCTGTGTTTATATGGTTAAGCTGGGATTCTAATGCCAGCGGATTTGATAAGATTAGATGGGAACGGGTTTTTACCACTGTAAAAGGTGATGGAGAACCAACTTCATTTCTACCCTATTTCCTAATGATCCTGGTTATATTCTTTGGGTGGAGATACTTTAAGAAACGTAGAGAAGAATCTTAGTGCATATGAAATCGGTATTATTACATCCCTCCTATTTTGGACCTATAAGCCAATGGGTAGCTTTTGTAAATGCTGAAAAAGTAGTTTTTGAGAATGAAGATAATTATCAAAAACAGACCTACCGAAACAGGATGTATATCTACGATGCAAATGGCAGGCTTTTACTCAATATTCCCATAAAACATAGATCGTCATTGGGCTTGAGCACTAAGGGACATCAGAAGTATAAAGATATCCAGATTGAGAATGATTTCGACTGGCAGAAGCAACACTGGCGAGCCTTTAAGGCATCTTATCAAACTTCTCCATTTTTTGAATTCTATGAAGATGAATTATATCCTATCTATCACAAAGAGTTTAAATATCTAATGGATTTCAATTATAAGTGCATGGAATTTGTAGCCGACTGTCTTCAAATCGAATTTAATTTTGAAAGATCTGATGAATTTATCCTGAATCCGAAAGATCAAATCAACTTAAGAGAATTGGTTAATGCCAAATCTAAGCCTGGCCTTAGCAATACTTCCTATACGCAGGTTTTTGATTCAAAAGCAGGTTTTCTTCCTAACCTATGCATCCTGGACCTGATTTTTAATGAAGGAAACGCAGCTTTAGGTTACCTGAAAGAACAAGACTTAAAATTCGATTTTAGTTAAAACCGGATAATGATCTGAATAATCGACTTCAAATTTTCGAAATTCATTGATTTTCATATTCTCTTCTATCAATAGAAAATCGATACGCAACGGGAAATAATTCAATTTAAAGCTTTTTCCAAAACCAGTACCTGCTTCTAAAAAAGCATCCTTAAACCTTTCCTGCTTAACCAGATCATAGATATAAGAAAAACTGGTATTATTAAAGTCTCCGGCGATAAGGGTTTTATAAGGTGACTTTTCCAAATCTTTTACTAAGAGTTCTGCCTGTTCCTGCTGAAGAGAAAAACCGTATCCTATACGCCCCAGTAATTTCTTAGAATCCTCCTTTTGAAGATCATCAATTCCCGGTTTGATATTCAGTGATTGAAAATGCACATTAAAGATACGTAGGGTATCTTTTTCATTAATCAGGATATCTGTATATATCGCATTATTATTACCATCCTGCGGAAAATCAAGAGAACCGCGGTTTATAATGGGGTATTTAGAAAATATAGCCGACCCAAATTCAGCATTCTTATCCTTTAGCTTAATATATTCATAAGGATAAATATCGGAGAGTTCGGCAGCTCCTATATAATGTTCCTGTACACATAAAATATCAGGATTTTGTTCTTTTATGAAAGCGGTGATCTTCTTGGGAAGATCCTGTCTTGGAGACCATTCATAAGCATTGAACATTCTTACGTTATAGCTCATTAATGAAAAATCTGAATCCTTTTTCTCGTCGGTTTCAGCTCCTGAAAATTTCACAAAACTCGTAACGTAATTATATCCAAGAATCAACACGATCAATGAAAGTAACACCTGCCTCTTTAATCTAAAAATCCAGTAAACCAGAAATAAAGCATTCAGCATAATAAGTACCGGAACTCCGAGGCTTAAAACTGAAAGTAAGGGAAATGATTTAGGAGGGATAAGTGGTAATAAATAAGAGAAAAGCAGCGCTGTTGCCGCTAGGGAATTTAGAAAAAAGATGAATTTATCAAAGAGTCCTAACTTCTTCATCTAATCTTCTTTTCCAGCCTGAAACAAAAAGTCCTTTTCAGTTTTGCTCAAACTTTCGTAACCACTCTTGCTAATCTTATCAAGAATCGCATCTACTCTTTTTTGCTTCTCGTTCCTATCTATACTTCTCTTAGCCTTCGGAGCTTTTTTTGCCGTCTTTCCAGTGCGATGAACAGTTTTCATTCTCGCCTTCTTTTCTTTCGGCTTAAATAAAGAAGCCATAGAATCCATAATATTCTCAAAACCTTTACCTATATCATTGCCTTTTTGAAGCTGATTGGTATATAAATATCCAAGTGCTGCGCCACCTAAGTGCGCAAGATGCCCCCCGGCGTTCCCCATAGGAATCTGAATGATATCTAAAACCACTAAAAAAGCAGCAATCCACCAGAATTTTATATTCCCAATAATCATAAGCCTTACACTCATATTTGGTATATGAGAAGCGATTCCTATTAGTACCGCCATAACCCCCGCAGAAGCTCCCATTAAGTAAGATCTTCCTGTTCCCTGGAATGCCGGAAATAAATTATAACTTAACATATACACCAAAGCACCTATAATAACCCCCAGAAAATAGTAATTCAGCAGCCTTTTCGGGGAAAAGTAATTCAGAAAGTAGACTCCGGAAAAATATAAAATCAACATATTAGATAAAATATGCCAAATCCCGCTGTGTAAAAATGAATAGGTAATAATAGACCACGGCTTCATCAGGAATTCCATAGGTTCCTTTGGAAAAACGAACCATTCCACCAAAAAGTCTGATGGAATTTGAAAAAGATAAGCGACGGTCCTTAACAGGAAAAATAATATAAAGACCAGCACATTGATGGCAATGAGCTTTTCGGTGACCGTAGCGGTCTGGATTTTATACCTGATTTTATCTGATGATCTCATCAATACCAGCGATTATCGTTAAATTGATTCTTCTTCCAGTAATACATCATTATAAAGCCAAATAGTGCACCTCCAATATGGGCAAAGTGCGCAATGGAACCACCAAATAATGAATAACCGGTAAAGCCTGAAAACAAATCTAAGGCAATTAATCCGGGAATAAAATACTTTGCTTTAATGGGTACCGGCACAAAAAGTAAAAATAATTCCACATTTGGAAACATCATTCCAAAGGCTACCAACACCCCATAAATTGCTCCTGAAGCACCTACAGCAGGACTGGAAAAAGCTTCCAGCATAGAACGCAAAGTTCCTTCGTCTATTCCTTCCGGTATCCTAAATCTATTCGAAGTATAAGCCTGCTCTATAAAACTCATGATTTCGGGTGGAGTCCACCCCAATTCTATAAGTCCGTTAAAGCCTTTCTGATAAGCATAAAAGTTAACCAGTGTATGTAAGAGTGCTGCGCCAATCCCTGCTGAAAAGTAGAAGAATAAGAACTTCTTTTGACCGAGCATTTGCTCAATAGGGCTCCCAAAAGCCCAAAGCGCATACATATTAAAAAGAATATGCATAAACCCACCATGCATGAACATATGGGTTACAATTTGCCAAAACTGAAAATTCGGGTTTTTAATAAACCATAAAGCGAAATACTCATAAGCAGTATCACCAATTAACTGGCTTCCAATAAAGAATATTACATTTATAATCAGGAGAACCTTAACGGTTTCTGTCATTCTTCCCATCAAGCAAATTTTTTATCTAGTTCATCGACCAACAAGGTAGTGAACACGGTTTTATTAAATGGACTAAGCGCCGGTTCTTTACAGGCAAATAATCGGTTTACTATATGTTGTTGTTCTGAAGAATTTAGCAAAGTTCCAGAACGCACTGCCATAGAATTAGCCAGTGATTTTGCCAGAAGATCTGTTTGAGAAAAACCATTATTGGGCACATCTTTTTCAAAATCGGCGAGCAATTGCTCCAATAATATTTCTACCTCACTTTCAGAAATCAACGTTGGAATTCCAGCAATTACGACCTCATTCTTTTCGATTTCTGAAAATATAAAGCCTGTTTGCTCAAGAGACTCCTTGATCTCTTTTAACATTTCAATTTCATGTGAATTAAATTGAAGCTTTAGGGGAAATAATAATTGCTGACTAACTGCAGATGAGATCGTTATGTTTTTTAGCAATTCTTCATAAAGAACTCTTGTATGCGCTCTATGTTGATCTATGACCAGGATTCCACTTTTTAAAGTGGAAACGATATACTTCTTCTGAACCTGAAAAGTAGATTTCTCTGTCTGCTCCTCTTTTGCGCCAAAAAGATTCCCGGTTACTTCTTCACTTTCAAATTCAATTTGCCTTATATCTTCATTGCTATCCGTTTCAGATTGCATACCGGAATAAAGACTTTCCCACTCTGCCGGTCTATCTTTTTTAAAATTGGTTCCTCCTGAAAACTGTGTTTTGGAAGTTCCCTCATTCTGAAAAGGATTAAAATTGCGATCTACTTCTACCTGAGGCGCATCTGCTTCCTTATTTTTATATTCATAAGGAGTATCCAATTCAGAGTCCCTCTCAAAATCCAGCATTGGAGACACATTAAACTGGCCTAAACTATGTTTTATGGAACTTTTCAGAATTGCATATAAGGCATGTTCGTCATCAAATTTAATCTCCGTCTTGGTTGGATGAATATTGATATCAATAGACTTTGGATCTACTTCCAGGTAAAGAAAATAGCTGGGATAGCTCTTATCCTTTAGTAAACCTTCAAACGAAGCTGCCACAGCATGGTTTAAGTAAGGGCTTTTGATAAACCTGTCATTTACAAAAAAGAACTGTTCTCCACGACTCTTTTTCGCAAATTCCGGCTTGCCCACAAATCCTGAAATCTTTACAATTTCGGTGTCTTCTTCAACAGGCACCAATTTTTCATTGGTCTTACCTCCAAGAATATTGGTAATACGTTGTCTAAAATTGGCTGTTGGAAGTTGAAATAGTTCATTCCCGTTGTGCATCAGTGAAAAACTGATATCTGGATGGGCAAAAGCCACTCGCTGAAATTCATCAATAATATGGCGCGTTTCAACATTATCAGACTTCAGGAAATTACGACGGGCGGGTATATTATAGAAAAGATTCTTTACGCTAATACTCGTACCCTTAGAGGTCACGCATGCATCTTGCGAAACCACCTGGCTGCCCTCCACTTTCAGGCAGGTTCCAACTTCGTCTTCTCCGGTCTTCGTTCTTAGTTCTACATGGGCAATTGCGGCAATAGAAGCTAAAGCTTCGCCTCTAAATCCTTTTGTTTTAAGGGAAAAAAGATCATCGGCTAATTTTATTTTAGAAGTTGCATGTCTTTCAAAGCTCATTCTCGCATCGGTAAGACTCATTCCAACTCCGTCATCCACTATCTGGATGAGCGTTTTTCCGGCATCCTTGATCACCACCTGAATACGGCTCGCTTTCGCATCTATTGAATTTTCGAGAAGTTCTTTTATTACTGAAGCCGGACGTTGCACCACTTCACCCGCAGCGATCTGGTTGGCAACATGATCGGGCAACAGTTGAATTATGTCACTCATTTAACGGGGATTCGAGAAAATGGATAAATCAAAATCTAATATCCACAGACATATGAAAAGTAAAATAATGATAATATAAACCACGCGCTTGTTAACACTTCTATTCCCTCTCGTACGGCTGGACTCTCTTGCCTCAGCCCATTGGGAACCAAAATCTATCGCATTGGTGGTTTCTCTATATTTATTGAACTTAGAATCAAAATCATAAATATTACCGGCATCTTTACCCTTATAATAACGTGGGGTATAATTATACCTGGTATTTTTTTTAATTTTACCTAAATTGATTTTCAAAACTGTAGATTATTTGCTGATCCAAATTTACTCAAAATGCTTCAAAAATCCGAAGCCAGAGAGTATTAATAAAGTAAGCAATAACAATGCCGTTTTAAAGCCCTGAAAAGACTCCCTATTTAACCTTTATAGAATTCAGCATCCTTTCTAAGCTGTGCCATTTTAATAGCAGCAATAGCAGCTTCAGTTCCTTTATTACCGTGCTTTCCACCACTACGGTCGCGAGATTGCTCCATGTTATTATCAGTAAGAACACAAAAGATCACTGGAATATCCTTTTGAATATTTAGATCCTTAATTCCCTGTGTCACTCCTTCACAAACAAAATCAAAGTGTTTGGTTTCACCCTGGATCACACTTCCTACGGCAATGATCGCATCCAGCATTTCAAAGCTTTCCTGTATTTTCTTACAGCCATAAATAAGCTCAAAACTACCCGGAACGTTCCATCTTACAATGTTCTCCTTCTGGACACCATTATCAATCCATGCATCAAATGCGCCCTGAAACAATCCTTCTGTAATCTCTTCATTCCACTCAGAAACAACAATCCCAAACCGAAAGTCTTTCGCGTTTGGGATCGTATTTTTATCGTATTGTGAAAGGTTTTTACCTTCTGTAGCCATATTTTAGTTTTTCATAGCACGAGCCTGACCAAGATAAATTGGCACTTTTTCAGCCTCAGGAGCTTCAGAATACTCATCTTCTATTTGAAGAAGATAGTCTTCAGCAGCATCTGCGTCTCCTAATTTTATTGCGGTGATCGCAGCTTTTAATAAAAATCTTGGGGTTGTAAATGAATTAGCCCTCATTTCAGCAGCATTTTCATAGTAACCCAAAGCTTCCTCAGGTTGCTCTAATTGTATAAATGCATCACCAATTCCTCCAGTTGCTAAAGCAGAAAATATCTCGTCATCACTTTCAAATCCTTCCAGTTGCTCAATAGCTTCCTGATATCTACCTGTTCTCAGGTAAGCGAAACCTGCATTGTAATGCGCAAGGTTTGCTGCATCAGTTCCGCCGTAGTTATCTATTATATCTAAAAACCCAAATTTACCTTCACCACCATTTAATGCCAGATTATACAATGAGTCACTCTGTGCGCCATTAGTTCTTAAAGCCGATGCCATATAATTTTGAGCCTGTGCCATTTCATTGGCTGCTTCATTCTGGTTTGGCTCGTGAATAAAACGAGTATATCCTAAATATCCTAAAACGGCCACAATGGCGACCCCAACAATAATATAAATGTACTTCTGATTATCGGCGACCCAGGTTTCAGTCTTACTCGCACCCTCGTCTAAAGTATTAAAAACTTCTGCAGTGGTAGATTCCTGTTCTGCTGTTTGTTCTCTTTCCTCCTTATTGGAAGGCTTGTATCCTCTTTTCTTATACGTGGCCATAAAAAATTTTTAATGCATGGCAAAAATATGATTTTTTGTGAAAATTAAAAGAGAAAATATTTGTATTTTTTGAATAATTTGGAGTCCTTTTGCAATTCAATTTTACTTCAACTAATTAATCAACTTCCAGCTGAAACACAGCGATTTATGCATTTAAAAAATCTTAGCCTCCTTAATTACAAGAATCTTAAGACGGCTGAATTTGATTTCGATGAAAAGATCAACTGCCTGGTTGGAAATAACGGGGTGGGAAAAACGAATGTTTTAGACAGTATTTACCATCTATCTTTCGGGAAAAGTTATTTTAACCCAATTACTTCTCAGAATATAAATCATGACTCCGATTTTTTTGTCATTGAAGGAGAGTTTGAAAAAAATGAGAAATCTGAAAAGATCCTTACCAGTGCCAAAAAAGGGCAGAAAAAGATTATAAAAAGAAATAACAAAGCCTACGATAAAGTAAGTGATCATATTGGCTTTATTCCAACAGTGATCATTTCACCGGCAGACAGAGACCTTATTATTGAAGGTTCTGAAACCCGTAGGAAATTTATGGATGGGGTGATTTCTCAAAGTAATCAGTCTTATTTAAATAAACTGCTCCAATACACAAAACTGGTCTCTCAACGAAATTCACTTTTAAAATATTTCGCCGCCAATAACACGTTTGAAAGAGATACGCTAGAAGTTTATAATCTTCAAATGAGCAGTATTGGGCAGGATCTTTTTGAAAAGCGCAAGGAATTCCTAAAGGAATTTATTCCAATTTTCAATAAAAGATATTCAGACATTACTAATAATAAGGAGATCGTTGATATCAATTACAAGAGTCAGCTTTTTGACAATTCACTCGCTAATCTTCTCGAAGAGAATCTTCAAAAAGATATGGCTTTGCAATATACCTCTGTAGGCACCCATAAGGACGACCTAAGTTTTGAGATTGAAGGCCATCCAATAAAAAAATTTGGTTCTCAAGGGCAACAGAAATCATTTCTGATCGCTTTGAAACTGGCGCAGTTTGATTTTATTAAACAAATAAGTAAGGTAAATCCTATATTATTACTGGATGATATTTTTGATAAACTGGATGAAAATCGTGTAGCACATATCGTAGCGCTGGTAGCGACTAACCAACTTGGCCAGATCTTCTTAAGTGATACGCATGCTGACAGAACTGAAAAAGTAGTCAAAAGCAGTAATCAATCCTATAAAATATTCAAGCTTTGAAAAAACTGATCTTAATATTGACAATTATTGCAATAACTTCCTGTACACAAAACGATCCGCAGGAACAATTGAAAAACCTCAACGGTTACTGGCAAATTGAAAAAGTAGAAATAGAAAAAGATTCAGTCATAGAATATAGCCTGAGTCAATATATTGATTTCATAGAGATCAAAGATTCAACAGGCTTACGAAAGAAACTCAAACCAAAAATTGACGGTGGTTTTATTAAAGTTTCCAATGATTCTGAAAATATAACCGCTAAAATTGAAAATAACAGCCTTATACTCTACTACTCCACTCCATTTGCCGAATGGAAAGAGGAAGTTCTTGAAGCAACTAAGGAAGAATTAGTGATTTTAAACAAAGAAGATAAAAAGTACTACTACCAAAGATATGAACCTTTACTAAGCAAAAATGAAGAAGAAACGCAAGAATGAGGAAATGAAGCTGGGTGACCTGCTCAAAAGTTTCGTAGATGAGAACAAACTAGACAAGAAGGGCCTTAACCAGGTAAAAGTTAGAGATGTTTGGAACAGCCAGATGGGGCCTGCTATAGAAAAATACACCACGGGATTAAAACTTAAGAATGACACCCTTTTTGTGCAATTAAGCTCTTCTGTTCTTAGAGAAGAATTAAGTTACGGAAAGGAAAAGATTATTAGGAACCTCAATGAGGAAATGGGCCAGAAACTAATTTCCAAACTTGTTTTGAGGTAGTGAATAGTGAAAAAATATTCATATTAACGTCACTGAGAGCGCATAACTACTGAAACAATCTCATATTTTGTAAATCCAAAAATTGTGATTGCTTCGCTTCGTTACACTCCGCTCGCAATGACTGTCATGTTAAGCGTAGTTTCAACCGTTTTTGAACTTAATTTTAAAAGCACGTCATGCTAAACTCATTTAGCATCTAACAGCAAAAGAAAAATTTAAATAACACTTCTCTGCGAAGAATTGAAATAACTGAAGCAGTCTTAGTTTTCGAAATATCAAAAGTGATATTGCTTCGCTTCGTTACACTCCACTCACAATGACTGTCAGCCTGAGCGCAGTTGAAGGCCTAGTCAACTTCGACTGCGCTCAGTTTGACAAATTTCAACAGAAGACATAAAAAAACCGGACTTCGAAAAGTCCGGTTTTTAGAATTATTGAAATTGTTCGCTTAGAACATCTCTTTTCCTGCAAAATGGAAAGCACCTTCAATTTGTGCATTTTCATCGCTATCACTTCCGTGAACGGCATTTTCTCCAATGCTTGTAGCGTATTTTTTTCTGATAGTTCCTTCAGCCGCATCTTCAGGGTTTGTAGCACCAATCAGCGTTCTGAAATCTTCTACCGCATTATCTTTTTCAAGAATAGCTGCAACGATAGGACCACGAGTCATGAATTCCACTAATTCCCCGAAGAATGGACGCTCTTTATGAACTGCATAAAAAGTTTCAGCATCTCTCTGAGTCATTTGTGTAAGCTGCATCGCTACGATTCTAAATCCTGAAGCGGTGATCTGGTCTAATATTCCACCAATATGCCCGTTCTCTACTGCATCTGGCTTAATCATGGTGAATGTTCTATTATCTGCCATTGTATGGTTTTTAAATTTGGTGCAAAAATAAATAATTCCTTTCCATATACAAGTTCTTTAAGATTTTATGTTCAACTACTGAAATTCAAGCAGATAATCCTCCTGCAGTTTATTGTCCTTTCCCCGCATTTCAAGAAGAATCTTCTTTTTATTGAAATCAAACTTCAACAGGCCAAAACTTTTATCTTTAACCACTACTCCCTTACGGTATTTATTTGGTTCTCCGCTGAACTCTTCATAAGTATGAGTGAGACCACTGGAGGTGAAATCTATTAATGGATAGCTTAAACCCGCTACTTCTGTAGCCGAAAATTCGGAAATATGACGATCACCGCTAAGCAGAATAACATTTTGTGCTTCAGAAGCAACAATTAGATCTTTCAGTTTATCAACTTCAGAAGGGAAATTCCCCCAGGTCTCAAATCCGTGTTCTGCCGATAAGATTTGAATACTTGAAAGAATTACGTTAAAATCTGCCTCACTGTTCTGAAGTTCTTCTTCCAGCCAATTCCACTGCTTTTCTCCCAATATCGTTCCATTTGACGGGCCATATCTTTTATCAGGGTCTTCACTCTCCTTTAATTCATCCCGAAAAAACCTGGTATCCAGAAGTATTACCTTCACACTTCCCCGAGAAGCTTCAAGGACTTCAGAATGGTAGACCCCTTCCCTGCTCCTTCTAGGGCTGTTTTCTGGAACATCCATAAAGTCGAGAAAAAGCTGCTGACTTTCCTCTTTAAAATCCCATTCCTTCCCGCCATCGTTCAAACCATAATCATGATCATCCCAGGTGCCAAGTACCCTTACTTTATTAAGTAATTTCTGATAGCCTTTATGCTGTTTTTGCAACTTGTATGCTGCTTTCATTATCGCAGCATGATCGGTATCTGAATAAATATTATCACCTCCCCACAAAAAGACGTCAGGATGATTTTTCATAATTGGTTTCCATAAAGGCTGCGGTTGGTCTTCCCGGTTACAACTTCCAAATGCGATGATAAAATCTAAATCTTCTTCAGACTTCATTATAGAGGAACTTCCGCAGGAAAGTAAAAGAAAAAACACGGGTAATAGCTTAAATACTATTTTCATTGGTTGGTTTTGGAAGTACAAATTTAAAGCTTCCAGTATTTCTGAAGTATTATTAAATTGTATATTTAGCCCCGATTATGATAGATACAAGAATACTGGAAATAACGGCTGAACTGGCCAAAGCCGATAATATAGTAATTGTCCCCCACAAAGGCCCTGATGGCGATGCGATTGGTTCCAGCCTGGGACTCATGCATTTCTTACGGGATAAAGGTCATAAGGCAAGCGTTATTGCGCCGAATGATTATCCGCATTTTTTAAAATGGCTGCCCGGTAATGAGGAAGTAATCATTTACGAGTCTGAAAAAGAAAAATCTGATCAGTTGATTACCGAAGCCCAGATCGTTTTTACGCTGGATTTCAATAATCTTTCCAGGTGCGGTGGGATGCAGGATTCATTATTAGCATCAGAAGCAGTATTTGTTATGATAGATCATCATCAGGAACCTTCAGATTACGCACATTACACCTATAGTGACTCTAAGATGAGTTCCACTTGTGAAATGGTATATAAATTCATTGATAAACTGAGAGCTGCCAAAAAGATTACTCCAGAGATTGCTACCTGTCTCTATACCGGAATTATGACAGATACCGGTTCCTTCCGCTTTAGCTCAACTTCCAGTGATACGCACAGAGTAATTGCAGATCTCATAGATAAGGGAGCTGAAAATGCTCAAATTCACAATAATATTTTTGACACTAATTCTGAAAATAAATTACAGTTGCTGGGTACGGCACTTCAAAATTTAAAAGTGAATAAAGAATTGAGAACTGCATACATCAGTTTATCACAGCAAGAATTAGACAGTCATAATTTCAAAAAAGGAGATACTGAGGGTTTTGTAAACTACGGCCTTTCCCTTGACGGAATAATTTTCGCGGTGATATTCATTGAAAAAGAGAATGAAGATCTTATTAAAATGTCATTTAGGTCTAAAGGAGATTTTGATGTTAATAAATTTGCCCGAGCTCACTTTGAAGGTGGAGGCCATATTAACGCTGCGGGCGGAAAAAGTAATATTTCATTAAATGACACCATTGTAAAATTTAATGAAATCTTACCTCAATATTCAGAACAGCTAAAAAAATGAGAATTTTAAATCTACTAATGCTGATTCTTTTTGTCGCTGGTTGTAAATCTCCAGATGCGAGGCGTCCTGTTTCTCAAAACAGCGGTTCGTATATCGACGAGTCTGTAGAAAAGAATAAGGAAATGATTGCGAAAGAAGAGGACGATATCAAGAAGGTAATGGAAAAAGATCCTGATACCGAATATCTTACCTCAGCCGATGGATTCTGGTATTATTATAATAAAAAATCAACCGATAGTTTAAATACCACCACACCGGAGTTCGGCGATGTGGTAGTTTTTGATTACTCCATTTCAAGTATTGAAGGAGAACCTATTTATGGAGAAGGCGAAAAACCTACCCGTGAATATGCCATAGACAGGGAAAAATTATTTACAGGATTGAGGCAAGGATTAAAATTAATGAGAGAAGGAGAAACGCTCACATTTCTTTTCCCTTCTCACAAAGCTTTCGGTTATTATGGCGATAAAAACAAAATTGGAAGTAATGTACCAATAATGGCAAAAGTTACTTTGCATACTATAAAAGAAGAATCAAATAATAAAACCAATAAATAAGAATGAAGACAAAAAGTATTTTTTTACTGTTAACACTAGCAATGAGCCTATTCTCGTGCAATGAAGAATACCCGGAATTGGAAGATGGAATGTATGCTGAATTTAATACGTCCATGGGGCCGGTAATTGCTGAACTCTATTTTGAAGAAACTCCTATGACAGTTGCCAGTTTTGTTTCCCTTGCTGAAGGAACCAGCAAAATGGCTGATAGTACTTACAAGGATAAAAAATATTATGACGGATTAATTTTTCATCGTGTGATTGACGGATTTGTGATTCAGGGTGGTGATCCTGCCGGAACAGGAAGCGGCGGCCCGGGTTACAAATATCCTGATGAATTTGTAGACTCTTTAAGTCACGATTCTAAAGGAATTCTTTCCATGGCAAATGCTGGCCCGGGAACGAACGGCAGTCAGTTCTTTATCACTTTAGGCCAGGTAAAGCAATTGGATGGCAGACATACTGTCTTTGGAAAAGTTGTAAAAGGTCAGGATGTTGTAGATTCCATCGGAAAAGTTGAAACAGGTCCTCGCGA
>Ga0207878_100438_pt1 | contig 13778 bp, 8 predicted proteins | sample LinPmetageLP41_FD_184053 | JGI IMG/M metagenome (GOLD analysis project Ga0207878, IMG submission 184053) | Marine viral communities from the Pacific Ocean - LP-41 (SPAdes) | ecosystem: Environmental > Aquatic > Marine > Oceanic | place: Pacific Ocean | collected 2010-08-27 | reverse complement strand
TGATCTTTCGAAGTTTAAGGGCGGTGCTAATGCCCGTGTTCATGCTTCGGTACTTTCATTATATGATACAAAAAGGGTTAAGCGCCCTATGATTGAAGGTAGAAATGTTTCATGGGAAGAATTTGACCGTGAGGTTTCTTCTGCTCTTGAAAATACTGACGGTGAAATTGTATTGCTTACCCAGACGTATGCGAGTCCTTCAACTTCAAAACTAATTCAGGAGTTTTCTTCAAAATATGGAAATGTACGTCACGTGGTGTACGATACGGTTTCTGAAGATGCTGCTCTAAACGCATTTCAGTCTAAATATGGAAGACGTGCATTGCCTAATTATGACTTTTCGAAAGCAGAGACAGTAGTTGGTGTAGGTGCAGATTTTCTTGCGGACTGGCAGGGTGGCGGATTTGATGCCGCTTTTGCTAAGACAAGAATTCCTGAAAACGGGAAAATGTCCCGTCATATTCAGTTTGAATCAAATATGTCTCTTACAGGAGCGAATGCTGATAAGCGCGTTCCTTTGAAGCCTTCTCAGCAAAAAGCTGTGCTTTCAGCATTGAGAGGTTATATCACCGGAGGTTCTTCTACTAGTGAACTTCCATCGAATATTGATGATGCAGTGGTGAAGGCTGCAAGGCAATTAAGACAGGCCGGTAGTGGTGCTGTTGTTGTAACGGGTATTCCAGATGAAGACGCTCAAAATTGGGCTCTTGAGATCAACGAAGCTCTTGGTAGCCAAGTGATGGATACTTCAAATGCAAGAGTTATCCGTCAGGGTAATGCAGCTGAAGTAGCTCAGTTGGTTGAAGATATGAATAACGGAAGCGTTGGCGCTCTTTTAATCGCTGGTCTTAATCCTGTTCATACTCTTCCAAATGGAAAAGAATTTGTAGAGGGTCTTAAGCAGGTAGAAACGGTAGTTGATTTTGCTACCAGAACTGATGAGACTTCAAAATTAAGTAAATACGTTGCTGCTACTCCGCATTATTTGGAGAGTTGGGGAGATATTCAATTTAGTGAAAAGTCTTTCAGCTTGATGCAGCCTACTATAAGGCCATTGTTTGATACAAGGCAATTTCAGGATACCCTCCTAAAATGGTCTGATAACAATTCTTCTTATTACGAATATATTAAAGAAACCTGGTCTGGCGGATTAGGTGATAGAAATTGGAGCGAAGTACTTCATGATGGAGTATTTGAAGCTACTTCTCCTGTTACTTTGCCGGCTTCAGGAAATTCAGGTTCATCTTCAGTTTCATTCAATATGGATGAAATGGAAGGAGATGGTTTTGAGTTGTCGTTGTACACCAACACCGCGATTGGAGATGGGCAGCAGGCTAATAATCCATGGTTGCAGGAAATGCCAGATCCGCTTACAAGAGCGAGCTGGGATAATTATGTGACAGTTTCTAAGGCAGATGCTGAAGAACTTGGATTGGAGAATGAAAATGTTGCCAATGGTGGTCTTAACGGAAGTTATGTAAATCTTAGTGTTGGTGATGCTGTAGTTCAAAATGTGCCGGTATATATTATGCCTGGCCAGGCTAAAGGATCTGTAGGTTTGGCGCTTGGTTATGGAAGAAAGGCCGGTGTTCAGGAAGAAATGCAAACAGGGGTAAATGCTTATCCATTGTATAAGAACTTTAATTCTGTTCAAAAAGTAAAAATTGAGAAAACTGCTGGGATGCATGAATTTGCATGTGTACAGCTTCATAATACTTTAATGGGTAGAGGTGATATTATCAAGGAGACAAACCTTGAGATATTCAATACCAAAGATGCTCACGTTTGGAATCATGTTCCTGAGGTTTCACTGGATCACCAGGAAACTCCTGTAACTTCTCCTGATGTTGATATCTGGGAGAGTTTTGACAGATCTACCGGTCCGCATTTTAACCTAAGTATAGATCTTAATGCCTGTACAGGTTGTGGAGCATGTGTAATTGCGTGTCATTCTGAAAATAACGTTCCTGTTGTTGGTAAAGAAGAGGTGAGAAAATCTAGAGATATGCACTGGTTGCGTATTGATCGATATTTTTCTTCTGAAGATACTTTTACAAACGATCTTGAGAAAAAAGAAAATATTGGTGGTCTTGGAAGCTCTCTTTCTGAATTTGGAGAACTGGAAGAGCCTGCAGATAATCCTCAGGTTGTATTTCAGCCGGTAATGTGTCAACATTGTAATCATGCTCCTTGTGAGACGGTATGTCCCGTTGCGGCTACATCACATGGTAGACAGGGTCAAAACCAAATGATTTATAACAGATGTGTAGGTACAAGGTATTGTGCAAACAACTGTCCTTATAAAGTTCGTCGTTTTAACTGGTTCAATTATACTAAGAATGACGAATTTGATTACCACATGAACAATGACCTTGGTAGAATGGTACTTAACCCTGATGTTACGGTACGTTCAAGAGGGGTTATGGAAAAATGTTCTATGTGTATTCAAAAAACCCAAAAGACAATTCTGGACGCCAAGCGTGAGGGTAGAACAATTAAGGATGGTGAATTCCATACAGCTTGTTCTGCAGCTTGTGATAAAGGTGCAATGGTCTTTGGAGATGTGAATAACAAAGAATCAAAAATTCTTGAAAAGAAAAATGATGACAGGATGTATCATCTGCTTGAGTATGTAGGTACAAAACCAAATGTGATGTATCAAACAAAAGTTAGAAATACAACCGAAGCTTAATAATAACGAATAACTAAGAATCAATTAGATAAGGATATGTCTCATTACGAAGCACCTATACGACAGCCTCTAGTTACCGGAAACAAAAGCTATCACGATGTGACGGTAGATGTTGCTGCTCCGGTAGAAGGAAGGGCTAACAAAACCTGGTGGATAGTTTTCTCTATCTCCCTTATTGCCTTTCTTTGGGGTGTAGGCTGTATAGTTTATACAATTTCTACGGGTATTGGAACCTGGGGTTTAAATAAAACCGTTGGTTGGGCCTGGGATATTACCAATTTCGTTTGGTGGGTAGGTATTGGTCACGCGGGTACGCTGATCTCTGCTGTATTACTTTTATTCCGCCAAAAATGGAGAATGGCTATTAACAGATCTGCAGAGGCGATGACTATTTTCTCTGTAATGCAGGCGGGTCTTTTTCCTTTAATTCACATGGGGCGTCCATGGCTGGCATATTGGGTTCTCCCAATTCCTAACCAGTTTGGATCTCTTTGGGTGAACTTTAATTCACCGCTTCTGTGGGATGTATTTGCAATCTCTACCTATCTTTCTGTTTCACTTGTTTTCTGGTGGACAGGATTACTGCCTGATTTTGCCATGATTCGTGATAGAGCAATTACGCCTTTCACAAGAAGAGTTTATGGAATCTTATCTTTTGGATGGAGTGGGCGTGCTAAAGACTGGCAGCGTTTTGAAGAAGTATCTCTGGTACTTGCCGGATTGGCAACTCCACTGGTACTTTCTGTACACACCATTGTATCTTTTGACTTTGCAACTTCGGTAATTCCGGGATGGCATACTACCATTTTCCCTCCTTACTTTGTTGCTGGAGCGGTATTCTCGGGATTTGCCATGGTAAACACCTTGCTTATTATTATGAGAAAGGTTTCTAATCTAGAAGATTATATTACTATTCAACATATCGAATTAATGAACATTGTGATTATGATCACAGGTTCTATTGTTGGAACTGCATATATTACCGAGTTAGTGATCGCATGGTATTCAGGAGTGGAGTACGAACAGTATGCATTTCTTAACAGAGCTACTGGACCTTACTGGTGGGCATACTGGAGTATGATGACCTGTAACGTGTTTTCTCCGCAGTTCATGTGGTTCAAGAAATTACGTACCAGTATCATGTTCTCTTTCTTTATTTCTATTGTTGTAAACATAGGGATGTGGTTTGAGCGTTTCGTAATTATTGTGACTTCATTGCACCGTGATTACCTTCCATCTTCATGGACTATGTTCTCTCCAACATTTGTAGATATTGGAATATTTATCGGAACTATTGGATTCTTCTTTGTGTTGTTCCTTCTTTACGCCCGTTCCTTCCCAGTGATCGCTCAGGCAGAGGTGAAAACTATTTTGAAGGCTTCCGGAGAAAAGTATAAAAAACTAAGAGCTGAGCATGGTGATGATGCACTTCATTACGATCCTCAGTCGGTTGGAAGAAATCCTCTTCGAAATAAAGAAGAAGGAGTTCATAATAAGATTGAAGATACTGAACATACCAAAAAGGTAGAGGCAGATCATCCACATGAGGATACGGTGAATGTTGACGGACTTGTGGTTTCTGAAGTTACTAAGGATAGAATTGATGAAATGCTTGAAAGAATTGGAACGTACGATCCAGCTAAACAAGATGCAGATGATCTTACTAAACTTAAAAATGTTGGGCCATTATTACAACAGCATTTGCACCAGGTTGGAATCTATCTTTTTGATCAGGTAAGTAAGTTGACAGAACAGGATTTTGAATTGCTTGATGAAGTAATCGAAAGCTTCCCTATTCAGGAAAATAGAGAAGGTTGGGTTGCACAGGCTAACAAACTAAAAAATAAATAATCAGGATGGCATCTAAAGTTTTACACGCTATTTACAGAGATGACGATTTGCTTTTACAGGCTGTAAAGCAAATTCGCGAAGCACGCTATCACATTGGAGAAATCTATTGTCCCTTTCCGGTTCACGGGCTGGATAAAGCAATGGGGCTTGCTCCAACAAGATTGGCAATTACATCCTTTATGTATGGAGTGGTTGGATTAGCAGTTGCAGTTGCTATGATGAATTTTATGATGATCGAGGATTGGCCGCAGGATATTGGAGGAAAACCAAGTTTTAGCTATATAGCAAATATGCCGTCTTTTGTACCAATTATGTTTGAATTAACAGTATTCTTTGCGGCACACCTTATGGTTCTTACTTTTTATATGAGAAGTAAATTATGGCCTTTTAAGAAAGCAGAAAACCCTGATCTAAGAACAACCGATGATGTGTTTTTAATGGAGGTAGATGCTGCCAATCATAATATTGATGACTTAACGGACTTTTTATATAAGACCGGTGCATCTGAAATTAAATTAATAGAATAATAAATAGTGATAATGAGAAGTTTGTTCCATAAAACTATAGGATTTTGTCTACTTAGCCTTGCGGTTGTTTCCTGCCAGGATAAAGATGATCCAAACTATCAGTACATGCCAGATATGTATGAACCTATTGGCTATGAAGCTTATGGAGAATACGATGTATTTGAAAATGGTCAGGAAGCTAAATTACCTGTAGAAGGTACCATACCACGTGGGTGGATGCCTTACGATTATGAAAATAATCCTCAGGATGCTTCCGCAGCAAAAGCTAACTTGAAGAACCCGTTGCCTTATACGCAGGATAACTATGTGGAAGGTAAATCACTTTATACTATTTATTGTGCAGTTTGCCATGGTGATAAAGGAGATGGTAAGGGAATCTTGGCTGAAAGAGAAAAGATACTCGGGATACCATCTTATGATGATGCCGGTCGTGCTATTACTGAAGGTAGTGTGTATCACGTAATGTATTATGGGTTAAATAATATGGGATCGTATGCTGCCCAAACTACTATAGAAGAACGTTGGCAAATAGATCACTATGTGATGAGCCTAAAAGATAAGTTGGAAGGAAAGCCTGAAAGGGAATACGTAGAAGAATCTGAAGTGCAAACTAAATTGCTTCCATCCAGAACAGATGCAAACCTCAATGAGGATGCAGGAGATCTGGATACTATTCCGGCAAACCAGAACAACCAAACCGAAACTCAAGAATAAAGATTTAGATCTATCAATATGTATACGCTATCCAGTAAATTAAAATTAACAGCAATCATATTTATGATTGTTGGGGCTATAGGTCTCATTTATGGATTCATCGCTGCACCGGAAACCGTTGAAGATGTTAAAGAAATGATGGCTTCAGAACATCATGGTGAAGAAAATGCGGCAGAAGGCACTCATGAAATTAATGTAGAACAGCTTCCTGGTGGAGATACCGAAGTTGAGAATATCAAGGGATACGAAAGTGAAACTTCTCATGGAGAAGAAGCTGGTGCTGAAGCAGAACACGGAGAAGGAGCATCACACGATAATGAGCATTATGAGCATGTATTGCATCAATTGCAAAATAAGCCATGGGCCGCGATCTATGTAGCTGCCTTCTTTTTCTTTATGATCTCTCTTGGAGTACTTGCATTCTATGCAGTTCAATATGCAGCACAGGCAGGATGGTCTCCGGTACTCTTTAGGGTAATGGAAGCAATCACAGCTTACTTGTTGCCAGGAGGAATTATAATATTTATTTTACTATTATTATCTGGGCTTCATTTTAACCATCTATTTATCTGGATGGATCCTGAAGTAGTTGCTCATGATGAGATTATTCAAAATAAAACAGCTTATTTGAATTTACCTTTTTTCTTGATTAGAGCTGCTATTTACATAGGTGGATGGGCATTCTTTAGACATTTGCTTAGAAGGAACTCTATTAAGATGGATGACGCCATCGATAATGTTATCTTTAAAAAGAACTTTAAACTGGCTGCAGGATTCCTTGTGTTCTTTATCGTGACTGAATCTATGATGTCATGGGACTGGATTATGAGTTTAGATCCGCACTGGTTTAGCACATTATTCGGCTGGTTCGTTTTTGCTAGTTTATTCGTTTCTGGAATTACAACTATTGCAATTATAAGTATATACCTTAAGTCACGTGGATACCTTGAGTTCGTAAACGACAGTCATATTCATGACCTCGCGAAATTCATGTTTGGTATTAGTATTTTCTGGACCTACTTGTGGTTCTCTCAGTTTATGTTGATCTGGTACTCTAATATCCCTGAAGAAGTTGTTTACTTTATTCAGAGAATGGAAGATTACCAATTGCCATTCTTCGGAATGCTGATCACAAACTTCCTTTTCCCTGTATTATTATTAATGAATAGTGATTACAAAAGAGTGAACTGGTTTGTAATTATGACCGGAATTGTAATTTTAGGTGGTCACTACCTAAACGTTTATGTGATGGTGATGCCTGCAACTGTTGGAGAGTCATGGTTTATTGGAGTTTCTGAAATAAGTGCAGTATTACTGTTTGGTGGATTGTTCACTTTTATAGTATTCAATGCGCTTACTAAAGCTCCACTGTTGGTAAAAGGAAATCCTTTTATCAAGGAAAGTAAACATTACCATTATTAATTAAGATTGATTGTTTAAAGAAGAACTTATAAAATGACCGTATTTTTAGTAATCATAGTACTAGCACTTCTGGCCGTAACAGGTTGGCAGATCTCTAAGATCTTTCATTTATCTAAGAGACCCGATGCCGATACTTCTGAGGTTGCAAATGAAAAGGATAATAAAATTCACGGAATCCTCAATTTGGTTTTTGTGATTTTCCTTTATGTTATAAGCATTTATTGTTTCTGGGAATATGGAAGATTCTATTTGCCGGAAGCCGCCTCTGAACACGGTTCTGAGTATGATACCTTAATGTTTATTTCCATTGGTTTGATCATGTTTGTTCAGGTAATTACCCAGGGACTCCTTCATTATTTCGCATATAAGTATAAGGGAACTAAAACCAGAAAAGCTTTGTTTTATGCAGATAATGATAAGCTTGAATTTATCTGGACCATTATTCCTGTAATTGTTTTGGCGGGTCTTATTATATATGGATTATTTACCTGGAGTGATATTATGAATATCAACGAAGAAGAAGATCCTATGGTAATTGAACTTTATGCCTATCAATTTGACTGGAGAGCAAGATACTCTGGAGAAGACAATACCTTAGGAAAAGCGAATGTTCGTTTTATTGAAGGCGTAAATCAATTGGGGGTAGATGAATCTGATTCCTACGGAAAAGACGATAAGATTGTTACAGAATTACATTTACCAGTTGGCCAACCGGTCGTATTCAAATTCCGCTCTCAGGATGTATTGCATTCAGCATACTTTCCGTTCTTTAGAGCTCAGATGAATGTTGTTCCAGGTATGATCACTCAGTTTGGTTTTACACCTACAATCACTTCCGAAGAAATGAGAGAGAGTGAGTATATGGTTGATAAGGTGAAGAGTGTAAATGAAGAGAGAAATGAAAAGAATAAAGAGCTTTTGGCACAGGGAGAACCTACTTTAGATTCTTACGAATTTGACTATTTCCTTCTCTGTAATAAGATTTGTGGCCAGGCGCACTATAATATGCAAATGAAGATTGTTGTGGAATCTCAGGAAGACTTTGATGCCTGGATTGCAGAGCAACCAACCTTTGGTAGTACCATGGAAGATCAAGTGAAAGATGCTGATACTTCAGAAGACACCAATAGTGAAGAGTCTTCACAGGAGGAAAATGGAACCGATGAGCCACAGGAAAGTGATGCAGTGGCTGTAGTTAATAATCAAAATTAAGATAAAGAATTAGATATGTCAGCAATTGCAAACGCACCGGCACACGATCACCACGAGGATCACGGACATCATCATAAGCAGACTTTTATAACAAAGTATATTTTTAGTCAGGATCATAAGATGATTGCCAAGCAATATCTTATTACCGGGCTAATTATGGGGATCATCGGTATCGCAATGTCGGTACTATTCCGTATCCAGCTTGCATGGCCAGAACAATCTTTCTGGGTATTTGAGGCTTTATTAGGGGAGAGATGGGCTCCAGAAGGAGTAATGTCTCCCAGTATTTATCTTGCATTGGTAACCATTCACGGAACCATCATGGTATTCTTTGTACTTACTGCAGGATTGAGTGGTACTTTCTCAAACCTTTTAATTCCGTTGCAAATTGGTGCACGGGATATGGCTTCAGGATTTCTGAACATGGTTTCTTATTGGTTATTCTTCCTTTCAAGTGTAATTATGTTAAGTTCTCTTTTTGTGGAATCTGGCCCTGCTATGTCAGGTTGGACGATATATCCTCCATTAAGTGCATTACCTCAGGCCATTAGTGGTTCTGGTACAGGAATGACTTTATGGTTGATCTCTATGGCAATTTTTATTGCTTCCTCTTTAATGGGTTCACTAAACTATATTGTAACGGTTATTAACCTTAGAACAACAGGAATGTCTATGACAAGACTTCCTTTAACCATTTGGGCATTCTTTGTAACTGCAATTATCGGGGTAGTTTCATTCCCGGTACTTCTTTCAGCTGCATTATTATTGATAATGGATAGAAGTTTCGGAACTTCTTTCTTCCTAAGTGATATTTTTATCCAGGGAGAGGTGTTAAGTCACCAGGGTGGTTCGCCAGTACTTTTTGAACACCTGTTCTGGTTCTTAGGTCACCCGGAAGTTTATATTGTAATCCTGCCTGCAATGGGTCTTGTTTCTGAAATAATGGCTACCAATTCGCGTAAACCAATTTTTGGTTACCGTGCCATGGTTGCTTCTATATTGGCAATTGCATTCCTTTCAACGATTGTATGGGGTCACCATATGTTTATCTCTGGAATGAACCCATTCCTTGGTTCTGTGTTTACCTTTACAACTTTATTGATTGCAATCCCATCGGCTGTAAAAGCTTTTAACTGGATCACTACTTTATGGAAAGGGAATCTCCAAATGAATCCTGGGATGTTATTCTCTATAGGTTTTGTTTCTACATTTATTACGGGAGGTCTTACCGGTATTATTCTTGGTGATTCTACTTTAGATATTAATGTTCACGATACCTATTTTGTGGTTGCTCACTTCCACCTTGTTATGGGTATATCGGCACTTTATGGTTTACTGGCGGGTGTGTATCACTGGTTCCCTAAAATGTTCGGAAGAATGATGAATAAGAACCTGGGTTATATACACTTCTGGGTTACAGCGGTAGGTGCTTACGGAGTTTTCTTCCCAATGCACTTTATTGGTATTGCAGGACTCCCAAGGCGTTATTACACCAATACTAATTTTCCTTATTTTGATGATTATGCAGATGTAAACGTAATTATTACAGTAGCTGCTATAATCACGGCCGCGGTGCAATTAGTTTTCCTTTATAATTTCTTTGGCTCTATGTTCTTCGGAAAGAAAGCAGTCCAGAATCCTTGGAAAGCGAATACTTTAGAATGGACTACCCCGGTAGAGCATATCCACGGAAACTGGCCTGGTGCGATCCCATCAGTATATCGCTGGCCATATGACTATTCTAAAGAAGATGAAAACGGAAATTATGTAATTAAAGGTCAGGATTTTGTTCCTCAAACAGTTCCTTTACAGGAAGGTGAAGAAGAACTGAATCACTAAAAAAGAGATTTAATTAACACTATATAGAAAAGCCTTTTCCAAATTGGAAGAGGCTTTTTTAATTATCTTTGATTCCCGGTTTCAACCTTATAATTGGTCTAATATTTCTTATATTCATCCGGATAATCAGATTTTATGATAAACGAAAACCTTGATGCCAGCGGTGAAAATTTCTCCCCAGAAGAGTTGGATGTTGAAAGAGCCTTAAGGCCGCTTAGTTTTGATGATTTTGCCGGGCAGGAGCAGGTATTAGAGAATCTTCAAATATTTGTTCAGGCAGCTAACCAAAGAGGGGAAGCCTTAGACCATACACTATTTCATGGGCCTCCGGGATTGGGTAAAACCACCCTGGCACATATTCTTGCTAATGAATTGAAGGTGGGTATTAAAATCACTTCAGGCCCGGTATTGGATAAACCAGGAGATCTTGCCGGACTTTTAACCAATTTAGACGAACGGGATATCCTCTTTATTGATGAGATCCATCGATTAAGCCCTATCGTGGAAGAGTATTTATATTCGGCGATGGAAGATTATCGTATTGATATTATGATTGAAACCGGCCCCAATGCACGGACGGTTCAAATAAATTTAAATCCGTTTACGTTAATTGGAGCTACCACTAGATCGGGATTACTTACAGCTCCAATGCGAGCAAGATTTGGCATTTCCAGCAGACTGCAATATTATTCTACTGAATTACTTTCAGGAATCGTTGAAAGAAGTTCTGATATTTTAAAAGTGCCAATTAGCCAGGATGCCGCAATAGAGATTGCAGGCAGAAGTAGGGGAACTCCAAGAATAGCGAATGCATTGCTTAGAAGAGTTCGGGATTTTGCACAAATTAAAGGTAATGGAAAGATAGATATGGAAATTGCCAAATTTGGACTCAAAGCTTTAAATGTAGACGCTCACGGCCTGGATGAAATGGATAATAAAATCCTGGCCACAATAATAGACAAATTTAAAGGGGGCCCTGTAGGGATTACTACCCTGGCCACAGCAGTAAGTGAAAGTGCTGAAACTATTGAAGAAGTTTATGAACCTTTCCTAATTCAGCAGGGGTTTATATATAGAACACCAAGGGGTAGGGAAGTGACCGAACATGCCTACAAGCATCTTGGAAGAGTCAAGGGAAGTACCCAGGGCGGATTGTTTGAGAATTAATAGAACAATTCCATTTACAATCAGGCTTTTCAGGGTCATGCTGAACGGAGTGGAAGCTCTAAAGTTGAAGTTCCCTGCTTTAGCGCTATTGAAATCATAAAAGGAAAGCAAAAGTCTAATGAAAAATCATAAACAGATCCCTGAGGTTTCGTTATTAAAGTTTCTAAAGCACTCCGCCAATATTCTTAAAAATCCGCTGCCTTTTCATCATACTAATTTTACTGAAAAAGGGGATACATTTAGACTTAATATTGGGTTCAATAAATCTGTGATCTTTTCAAGGGATGCGGGTTTAGTGGAATATGTACTTCAGAAAAATCAGAAGAACTATGTAAAGTCTGAAATCCAGACAAAGGATTTGGTTAAATACGTCGGTAAAGGATTGTTGACTTCTGAAGGAGAACACTGGAGGAAACAACGAAAACTTATTCAGCCGGCATTCCATAAAAAACAGCTTGCCAATCTTCTGGATTCTATAAAGCAGGCGATCCTTTCCGAATATCAAAAAATAGAACCGGATAAGGAAATTGATATTTTTCCAATTTATAACGATCTGGCTTTTCAAACCGTTGTAAAATCATTGTTCAGCAGTGCCGCTAACCAGAAAGAGATCAACAGGCTGCAATATATTACCGAAGAGACTCAGAAAATGCTGGTAAAAGAACTTAGGCAGCCTTATTTGGGATGGTGGTTCAGTTTGAGTGGAAAGATTGACAGTTATGTTGAATTAACCTCTGAAGCTCGTAATATCCTGAAAGGGATGGTGCATGAGAGAAGACAGTCTAAAGAACGCTACGACGATCTTTTGGATATGCTTCTGGAAGCAAAATACGATGATGGGAATTTTATGGATGAAGAGCAATTGATTGATGAAATTCTGATCTTGTTCACCGCTGGTCATGAAACAACTTCCAATTCTTTAACCTTTACCGCACAATTGCTGGCACTAAATATGGAATGGCAGGAAAAAATCTTTCAGGAAATTTCAGAATTAGCAGATCAGGATTTAGATTTGATGAGCTTTGTAACCAAAGCCCAGATTACCCAGCAGGTCATTGAAGAATCTATGCGATTATATCCGCCGGCCTATTTTATAGATCGGGTAAACCTGGAAGCTGATGAATTTGAAGGGAACTATTTTGAGCCCAATTCAAATTTACTGTTTTCGCTGCATGAAGTGCACAGGCATCCGGATCTTTGGGAAGATCCTAACGATTTTAAGCCGGAGAGATTTTCGGAAGGCGGAAGAAAATATTCTTCACAGTATTTTCCTTTTGGAGCGGGTCCCCGGAAATGTATCGGCAACAATTTTGCGATGTTCGAAATGATCATCGCGGTTACTGAACTCGTTTCAAAATATAAAATACTTCCAGTCTCTTCAGAAATTGAAATCAAACCACTGATTACTTTGAAGCCAAAGAACGCAATCCTAAAATTCGAGAAACGAGACTAATGTTTCAAAACAAGGAAAAATATTCAGAACTCATAAAAAAAGAGGCCAAACGTCTTGGCTTTCTTTCTTGTGGTATCTCTAAAGCTGAATTTCTGGAAGAAGAAGCACCACGTCTGGAAAACTGGCTGAACCAGAATATGCATGGCGAGATGCGCTATATGGAGAATTATTTCGATAAGCGTTTGGATCCCACAAAGCTGGTGCCGGGCTCCAAAAGTGTAATTTCTCTTTTGCTAAATTATTATCCTTCAGATTTTCAGAATGAAGACTCTTATAAAATTAGCAAATATGCCTATGGGAGGGATTATCATTTTGTAATTAAGGATAAACTCAAACAATTACTTTCAACACTTCAGGATGAAATTGGTGATTTTCATGGTCGGGCGTTTGTAGATTCGGCACCCGTTTTAGATAAAGCCTGGGCCGCGAAAAGCGGATTGGGCTGGATTGGAAAACATTCCAATTTGCTCTCCAAGCAAACAGGCTCTTTTTATTTTATCGCAGAGTTAATTGTAGATCTGGATCTGGAGTATGATACTCCTGTAACCGATCACTGCGGGAGTTGTACTGCCTGCATAGATGCCTGCCCAACTGACGCCATTGTTGAGCCTTACAAGGTGGATGGCAGTAAATGTATTTCCTATTTCACCATCGAGTTAAAAGATGAACTACCAGATTCCATGAAAAATCAATTTGATGACTGGATGTTTGGCTGTGATGTTTGCCAGGATGTGTGTCCATGGAATCGTTTTTCAAAACCTCATAACGAACCACTTTTCAATCCGCATCCAGATCTTTTGGAAAATGATAAAAAAGACTGGGAAGAGATCACCCGGGAAACCTTCAATGAAATTTTTAAAAAATCTGCAGTAAAAAGAACCAAATTTGAAGGATTAAAAAG
>Ga0207878_100436_pt1 | contig 13871 bp, 13 predicted proteins | sample LinPmetageLP41_FD_184053 | JGI IMG/M metagenome (GOLD analysis project Ga0207878, IMG submission 184053) | Marine viral communities from the Pacific Ocean - LP-41 (SPAdes) | ecosystem: Environmental > Aquatic > Marine > Oceanic | place: Pacific Ocean | collected 2010-08-27 | reverse complement strand
CTTACAAATGGAATGAGTTTGCTGCTTCAGATAACAGTGTACTAGTAGTTTAAAAATTAAGGATTAGTTTACTATCAAGAATTCTCCGATGCTTTTGTGTCCAGGAAGTTTTAGTCTTATCTCTCCCTGGGTAGAATTCGGAACTATTTTTGCACTGCTGGCTGAAGCGAATATAAAATTTCGTTTTTTAGGCCAGAGTCCAAAATTAGACTGGTAGAATACCCCTGCGTTTTCTTTTGAGGATATTCAGTTTCAAGAATTTTTTATTCGGTGATTTTTATGCCATTCCAGAAAGCGACATAATTTTCTATTGGTTTTGCAGCGTGGCTAGCCTCTGGATAATACCAGGCAGCATCTTTATTTAGTTGGCCATTTACTTCTACATGAAAATAGGAGGCCTTGCCTTTCCATGGGCAACGGGTATGGGAATCGCTGGGTTTAAAATAGTCTTCTTTTATATCTTCTGCCGGAAAATAATAGTTGTTTTCCACTATTTTGGTGTCGGAACTTTCAGCAATTATTTTCCCATTCCAGATGGCTTTCATAACTATAGTATTTAGATTACTTTCTTCTAAATATATAATTTTTATAGCAGTTTTCCTTGTCACTAAAAGACTTCTCTACAGTTAAACCTGCTTCATCAGCCAGCCAGTTCACAATGGAATCATCATATTTTTGAGAGATCTCGGTATGAATACTTTCCCATGCATCAAAATTAACTTCTAGTTCCAAATTTTTGATAGTCACCTTCTGTTGTTTTTTGCTAACCAGAAAACTCTTTGCTGTTCCAGTTTCAGGATCATAAGTTTCCCAGTGAAGAAAATTATCAATATTAAAATCACCCTTTAGTTCACTGTTTATTCTCACCATTAGGTTTTTATTGAAATCTTTAGTGATCCCCGTAGGATCGTTATAGGCATCAAGAACTCTCTGCGGATGTTTTTTTTGATCAAAACCCATAAAAAGCATATCTTCTTCGCTCATTGCCTGCGCAATATTTGCAAGAAAATCTACAGCTTCTTTATGATTCAAATTTCCAATATTACTCCCAAGTACAATAATTACTTTTTTGCGGGTATTATATTCAGAAAGTTTCTCAAGGGTCTTAAAATAAGTGCCCTGCTGCAGCTTTACATTGACTTCGGGAATTTCTTCGCTAAGGGAAGCTTCTAATTCATCAAGAACGTGCTGACTGATATCTACAGGTAGATAGTCAAATTCAGCATTCATCTCAACAAGTTCCTTCAGGATTATCTTTGTTTTTTTTCCATCTCCAGCACCAAGTTCTATAAGATCCAGGCCGGAATCACTACAGAAATATTTTGCGATAGCTTCAGCATTAAGTTTGAGGATATCAAATTCGCTGGATGTTAAATAATATTCCGGCATATCCATGATCTTCTGGAATAATTTATCACCCTTCTTATCATAAATATATTTTGAAAGTAGATATTTAGGATAGCTCGTTAATCCCTTATAGGTATCCTCAGCAAAAGCCGATTCAAACATGGTTTGTGGTGGGTTTTTCATTGAATTTAAAATTATTTAACCAGTCTGAAGCCTGTAAACTGCCATCTAAGCTGTGGATGAAAGAAATTTCTATAAGTTGGTCTGGTGTGGTTTCTGGAGGTTGCAACTGAGCCACCTCTTAATACTTTTTGGTTTACCATGAATTTACCGTTGTATTCGCCAAGAGCACCTTCTGGTTTTTGATAATTAGGATAGGGAGAATAGGCGCTTTCTGTCCATTCCCATCTGCTTCCCCATTTAAAATATTGCTGGGATATTTCCCATTCTTCTTCGGTTGGTAACCTCATTGCTTTCCATTGCGCATAGGCAAAAGCTTCATAGTACGAAATGTGAGTTACCGGCGCTTTGCCATTTAATCTGGTAAGCCCGTTCAAAGTGTACTGATGCCATTCTTCATCAATTTTATGCCAGTAGGAAGGAGCGCTGATTTTGTTTTCATTTATCCAATCCCAGGCTTCAGCATGCCATAAGAGCACATCATTATAACCACCGGCATCCATAAATTGAATATATTCTTCATTGGTGACCAGTTTATTTGAGATTTTAAAATCACAAATATATTTTTTATGGAATCCTTTCTCATTATCATAGCAAAAGCCATCAGATTTATGCCCAATTTCATAAATTCCTTCCGAAATATTAATCCATTCCTGTTCAAAATCCTGAATAATGTTCTCTTTAAACTCATCATTATATTTAGGCAGAAGTGGATTGTTTCCAAGAATATACTTAATATCTGCATATAGTAGTTCCTGATGCTGTTTTTCATGATGACATCCAATCTCTATAACACTCAGCGCTTCTTCGCTAAGTTCATTAGTATTGAAAAGTTCCAACATCGCGGCAGTTATATATTTTCTGAAGTCATAAATCCATGCTACTGTAGGTCGTGATAAATTACCTCTATTAGTTCTTATAACCTTTTCGCCTACACTTTCATAATAGCTATTGAAAACATAGGCCGTATTTTCATCATAAAGTTTGTGAGACCCGGCATACTTTTTTAACACGAATTCCTCAAAGAACCAGGTGGTATGTCCCAAGTGCCATTTTGGTGGAGAAACATTTTCTATAGGCTGAACAACATAATCTTCCGTCTCCAGAAATGAACATATCATTTCTGAATCTGATCTTGTTTCTTTAAAAAGTTGAATTAATTCTTGTTGTGAAAGCATAAAAAAAGAGTGATACGTTTAGGTACCACTCAAATTTACAATTTTTTGAAAACCACTTTGCTAATCAGTCGTTAAGGTGGAGTTAAATATCTACTTTTAAAAAGTAAGAGGAATAGTATATTTAATAGCCTTCGGTTTTCCGCCGAGTTTGCCTGGAGTCATTTCTGGGATAGACTCCATCAATCTTTTAGCTTCCTTATTTATTTGAGGAGATTTACCATCTACTTTATTTACCACAACTTTACCTTTTTCATTTACTTCCATAGATACAGTGGCCTTACCTCTTATATATTCACCTTGATCATTTTTAGAATACTTGATGTTTTTCCGAATATGTTGCATCAACATTTTATTAAAACAGGCCTTTTTATCTGCACTATCTTCACATCCGCTCCAAACAGGAGCCGTTTCTTTCATGCTAATTTTATTTCCTTTAACTTCTACATCATCTTGTGCAAACGAAGTGAAACCAATAAGCATTAAACCAATAATCAATAATTTTTTCATAGCAATTTTGTTAATTAAATTCATTAGAAATTGAATGGGACAGTGAATGTTCTAGAATCGGCTTCACCACTCAAGGTGCCTGGCTCCATTTTAGGTATCTTTTTAATCATTTCTCTGGCTGCCTCTTTTACTTTTGGCTCCTTGCCCTTAATTGAATTTACAACAACCTCGCCATTTTCATTAATATCGAAGGAAATGGTAACTTTTCCTCTTATATATTCTCCAGCATCATTTTTTGGATATTCATAATTCTTACTTACATGTTGAGAAAGTTTCTGGTTAAAACACTTCTTTACGTCTTCGCTATTCTCACATCCTGGCCAAACCGGAGAGGTTTGTTGAGCATTTGCAAGACTAATTCCACCAAGAAAAAAACATGTAATAATCACTAATTTCTTCATAATATATTTAAATTTTAAAGGATTAAATTAAATCGCGACCCGGGCTTTTATACCCGGGTAAGGATCATAATCCTCTAAAATAAAATCTTCATACGTAAAATCAAAAATATCTTTGATTTCAGGGTTGATCTTCATGGTGGGAAGCGGTTTTGGATCCCGACTAAGTTGGAGTTCTACCTGTTCCATATGATTACTGTAAATATGTGCATCTCCAAATGTATGAACAAAGTCTCCAGCTTCATAACCACAAACCTGAGCCATCATCATTGTAAGCAATGCGTAAGAGGCTATGTTAAATGGTACTCCCAGAAATATATCTGCACTTCGTTGATAAAGTTGACAGGATAATTTACCATCAGCCACATAAAACTGAAAAAAAGCGTGACAGGGTGGGAGGGCCGCTTTTCCATTCGCTACATTTTCTGAAAATGAAACGGAAGTGTCTGGCAATACCGAAGGATTCCATGCAGAAACGAGCATTCTCCTGCTATTCGGATTATTTTTTAACGTATAGACAATTTCCTTAATTTGATCTATTTCTTCACTATTCCAATTTCTCCATTGGTGACCATAGACCGGACCGAGATCTCCATTTTCGTCGGCCCATTCATTCCATATACGCACGCCATTTTCCTTAAGATACTCGATATTGGTATCTCCTTTAAGAAACCACAACAATTCGTAAATTATAGACTTTAAATGTAATTTCTTGGTGGTGACCATGGGGAAACCTTCGCTAAGATCAAATCTCATCTGGTAGCCAAAAACACTTTTTGTTCCGGTGCCGGTGCGGTCTCCCTTTTGTGATCCTTGCTCTAGTACGTGCTTAAGGAGGTCATGATATTGTTTCATTGAAAGATTATTTTAATCGGAAAAACTTCAGGTTTCCTCTTAACTTCTCCCTGGGGAGAGGTTGGAACTATTTTTTTCGCAGTTCCGGGTGAGGGTAAATACAAATTCTGTTTAAGAAATTTTGTATTGCCAATAAAAATAATAAAACAAGGAAAAACTGAACCCTGAATTTTTCATGAATAGAAAAGAGTTATCAACGTTGTTTCAACTATTTGTCACAGTCCTCTAATTCTACCGCGCATCTGTCTGCATGATAGGCATTACGTTCACCCATGGGCTTTTCCAGTCCTACCGTTGTATCATACCTGGTTTGATGTTCCATTTCTGAATTTATTTCAGCGCCCATTAAAACAATAAAAGCAGTTAGGAATAACCAAAGCATTAAAATGGCAACAGCGGCAAAACTTCCGTAGAGATCATCGTAGCTGCCAAAGTTGCTAACATACCAAGAAAATAGCATAGAGCCCGCAAGCCATAAAACTGTACCCAGAATCGCTCCCCAACTTACCCATCTAAATCGAGGACTCCTTCTGTTTGGTGCAATTTTATAAACCATGCTCAGCGTGGTAATTAAAATAAATCCTAAAATAACCCACCGAAACCATGTGAGAATGTTTTCAATTTCCGGAGTTAAACCAAACTTATCAATGAGCAGCGGAAAGAAGATCACTATTAACAAACTTATTAATCCCAGCACCAGCCCGCATAAGGTAAAGAGTAGCGTAATAAGGTTCTTTTTCACAATATTCCTGCTATCCGGTTCGTCATACGCAATATTTACTCCCTGGAACAGTGCATTTGTACCCTTATTTGCACTCCAGATACTTACAAGAATACTTATAAGGAGTCCCCATCCAATTTCTTTTTTTGTTTGTCGAATAACGGGGTTTAGGATGTCTGTAATCATCTCAAATGCTTTTTCAGGCAAAATGAGATTCAGTCTCGATATTTGTTCTTCAATTTGGGCGGGTTCTAAGACAAAGCTGTAAATAGAAATTGCTGCTACAATAGTTGGAAAAATAGCCAGAAAGAAATAAAACCCAACACCCGCAGAAACTATTTGAACATGGTCAACCTGCATTTCATGCCATACACGTTTGCCAATGTCTACCCACCCTCTTAGAGGGATATGGTGAGGCCATTTTGCATCTTCACCACGGTACTTTCTTTTCTGTTCTGGTTGATTCATTTCTATGATACAGTTGAAAATCCATAGAAACTGGATTTCATTGCAAGTTAGATGATATCTATTGCCTTCAAGAAAATGAACTTAAAAAGTTTTCCAAAAATTTAGGAATAAGTGGGTGCTCGCTTATCCAATGATCATTCCTGCAATTGTAGCTGAAAGCAATGAAGCCAACGTACCTCCAATGAGCGCTTTCATTCCAAACTCAGAAAGAGTCCTTCTTTGCCCCGGAGCGAGAGATCCAATACCTCCAATTTGGATACCAATAGAAGCGAAGTTTGCGAAGCCGCATAGCATATAGGTAGCCATGATTACAGATTTCTCATAATTAAGACTTAAGGCGTTTGCAGGATTTTTAAGATCGGCCAGCTGAACGTATCCTACAAATTCACTAGCGGCAAGTTTGATCCCAAGTAATTGTCCCATAAGCATCATATCTTCTTTTGCAACCCCAATTAACCACATTAATGGAGCAAATATAATTCCCAGAATAGATTCAAGAGAAAATTTGGAATACGGAGTATATTCTGCCATTACACTGTTTAAGGTAGTTAACCCGCCAATATATCCAAGGATATAATTAATCATAGCAATAAAAGCAATAAAGACTAATAGCATTGCGGCCACATTAGCGGCCAGTTTAAGTCCCTCTGTAGTTCCGTTTGCGATGGCATCCAGAATATTTGAGCCTATTTTTTCTGAAGAAACTTCCACATCCTGGTTTACGGCTTCCTGCTGCGGGTATAATATCTTAGAAATCACGATCGCTCCTGGTGCAGCCATCACCGAAGCAGCTAAGAGATGCTTTGCAAATTGAAGTCTAAGTTCTGGGTCGTCACCACCAAGAAACCCTATGTAGGCAGCAAGTACACCCCCGGCAACGGTGGCCATACCTCCAACCATAACGAGAAGCATTTCAGATCTGGTCATTCGTTCCAGGTAAGCTTTGATCATTAACGGAGCTTCTGTTTGTCCCAGGAAAATATTTCCGGCAACACTTAAGCTTTCAGGACCCGAAATTCCCAATAATTTTGTAAGTACCCAGGCCATTCCTTTTACTACAACCTGGATTACTCCTAAGTAGAATAGCACAGAAGTTAATGCTGAAAAAAAGATAATAGTAGGTAAAACCTGAAATAGGAATATAAATCCAAAGCTATCAACATCCATCATTCCGCCAAGCAGGAATTCACTACCTGCAGCCGTAAAATCCAGAATAAGTACAAATATATTTCCTACAAATTCAAAAATATTCTGAATAAAAGTGATCTTCAATACACCAATGGCAAGTAACAATTGGGCTGCCAGCCCTATACCGGCAGTCTTCCAGTTTATCGCCCTTCGGTTATTGCTAAAAAGAAACGCTATAAAGATTAGAGCGATCATTCCTATGACACCACGAGTTAAGCTTGATGCGCTGATTCCTGCACTAGGGATTATTTCTTTTGCAGTCTTTGCAGGGATTACCTCTGAGGCTTCCTTCTTTTTAACCTTTAGATTATAAGCTGAATCTTTTGATGAGATTACCATACTGGTATCTGTGAGTTCAGAAACACGAAGGTTTTGAATAGTATCTTTTGGTGAATTGTAAAATAAAACCAGCAATTTATTTTGGTAAAGATAATCTCCGGAAGCTACAGTGTCTCCGTCTTTTTCTTTCAGAAAACTGAATCGGCCTTCTTTGAAATTAATTTCTTTTGCCCCACCAAAAATTTGCTGTTGGCTCAGACTGTCTGCTGATGTATTAAGTTGCCAGTTTTTGGAAATTGTTTGAGAGGAAGCTGATGTAATAGAAAATACAATCAGGAATAGGCAACACCAGATTTTGTTCATTTCAGGTTATTTTCTTTTGGAAATTTCGTCCCTGATTCGGGCCGCTTTTTCATAATCTTCCTGATTAACAGCTTGAGAAAGTAGTTCTTTTAGTTCTTCCAGAGACATTTTTTTATAATCTGAAGTATCATCAGTTTGTAATTCTATTTCCTCTTTAAGAAGTTCTTCTTCAATAATTTCTTCTTCCTCTTTTTCGTCTTTTTCCCGCTGTTTTTCTTCAGCCTTTAAATAAATCCCGGCTTTGTCAAGAATGTTTTTATAGGTGAATATTGGGGCATCAAATCTAAGCGCCAATGCAATCGCATCGCTGGTTCTTGCGTCAACTATTTCTTCAATCCCATCTCTTTCGCAAATAAGGCTTGAATAAAAAACGCCATCAACCAATTTATGAATAATTACCTGCTTTACAACGATTTCAAATCTATCTGAAAAGTTCTTGAAAAGATCATGTGTAAGGGGTCTGGGAGGTTTTATCTCTTTCTCCAAGGCAATTGCAATAGATTGTGCCTCAAATGCTCCGATCACAATAGGCAACTTGCGTTCACCCCCAACTTCGTTGAGAATCAATGCGTAAGCTCCGTTTTGTGTTTGACTATAAGATATTCCTTTAATATTTAGTCGCACTAAACTCATATTTCAGTAAATTAAAAAGGCTGTCTAAAATAAGGACATTTACCATATTTAGACAGCCCCTTTATGGCTCGCAATTTATGAAAATTATGCGTTTTTCTCTTTAAATTCCTTCAATTTTTCATTTAGCTTCGGCACTACTTCAAAGGCATCACCAACAATTCCATAATCTGCAGCTTTAAAGAAAGGTGCTTCCGGATCATTGTTGATCACCACTTTGGTTTTTGCAGCGTTAATTCCCGCAAGGTGCTGTATGGCTCCTGAAATACCAATAGCGATATACAGGTTGGAAGCAACAGGTTTTCCCGTTTGCCCCACGTGTTCGCTGTGAGGTCTCCATCCCATGTCGCTAACCGGTTTCGAACATGCTGTGGCCGCACCAAGAATATCTGCCATCTCTTCTATCATTCCCCAATTCTCCGGACCTTTAAGTCCACGACCTCCAGATACTACAATTTCGGCATCTGCAATAGTTACCTTATCTGTAGCTTTATCTACAGATTCTACATTTACTGAAAAGTCCTTATCAGAAAGATTTGGGCTGAATTCTTCTACAGCTGTATCTGCCTGAGCTTCCTTAAGTCCGTAGGCGTTTTTAGACAATCCAATTACTTTTACATCTGTAGATATTTTGGTAAAATTGAAAGCCTTGTTTGTAAACGCAGTTCTCTTTACGGTGAAAGGGTCGGTGCTTTCTGGAAGGGCAACAACATTAGAGGCATAGCCTGCTTCCAGTTGAACTGCCAATAACGGTGCTAGATATTTACTGTTAGCACTCTGGCTCAAAATAACAACTTTGGTACCTTCTTTTTCCGCTGCCTGCTTAACGGCATCTGAATAAGCTTCAGCATTAAAATTCTTTAACTTATCGTTATTTACATTAAGAATTTTGTCTACTCCGTAATTCCCTAGTTCAGCTACATCTCCAGCGTTAAAAGTAATTGCAGTAACAGATGTTCCCATCTTTTCTGCAACCGCTTTCGCATAAGAAGCAACTTCATAGGAAGCTTTTTTAAATTTTCCTTCTTCTGATTCTATATATACTAAAACTGACATTTTTTTCTGATTTTAAATTTTGAAATTCATTTTAATCCGTTTGAAATTTGATTAAATCGCCTTGGCTTCGTTGTGAAGAAGGTCAATCAATTCATCAAGATTTTCAGGATCAACCAGTTTAACATCTCCTTTTGGAGCTGGCTTTTCAAATTTCACAGCCTCGGTTTTTACAGAAGTTTCTGCAGGCTCTACCACATTCAATGGTTTTTTACGTGCCTGCATAATTCCCCTCATATTAGGGATACGAAGATCACTCTCTTCTACAAGTCCTTTTTGCCCACCAATCACCAGTGGAAGAGAAGCAGTAAGGCTTTCTTTACCTCCATCGATCTCACGGATCGCTTTGGCTTTCTCTCCTTCAACTTCCAGACTTATACAATTATTTACGAAATTAGCTTCTATTAGTTGTGCTAACATTCCTGGAACCATTCCGCCATTATAGTCAATAGATTCTCTTCCTGCAATTACAAGATCGTAAGCACCATCTTTTACAACTTTAGCAAGTTCTTTAGCAACCTGATATCCATCGGTTGCAGGAGTGTTAACTCTAATTGCACTGTCGGCACCAATGGCAAGAGCTTTTCTAAGAGTAGGTTCAGTTTCTGCACCACCAACATTTATAACATCTACGCTCGCACCTTGTTTTTCTTTAAACCACATCGCTCTAGTAAGACCAAATTCATCATTAGGGTTAATTACGAATTGAACACCGTTTGTGTCAAATTTAGTGTCTCCTTCAGTGAAATTGATTTTCGATGTAGTGTCAGGCACGTGACTAATACATACTAAGATTTTCATATATAAGGTTCTTTTTTTAATAAAACGTTTTCGTTGACGAAGGTAAGTATTTTAAATCAAAAAAAGCTATGCATGCATAATAAAATTAGTATAAAGCATAGAGCTAATTTTAAGTGATATTTAGTATTTAATCAAATATTGTAGGGATAAATTACTGTAAACTATAAAATATTGTGATTTGTTCTTATTGAAGCCGTAGTCCTTTTATTATTGCGGGAGTTGGGAAAATTTTAATCGGCAAATATGGTATATACCTTATTGAATTACTATTTTTGCTGTGCAAGAATAAAAATAACATATTATATAATGAGGACAATTCAATTTAGGGAAGCCATTGTCGAGGCGATGAGCGAAGAAATGCGTCTGGACGACAGCATCTATTTAATGGGAGAGGAAGTTGCTGAATATAATGGGGCTTATAAGGCTTCCAAAGGAATGTTAGACGAATTTGGTCCTGATAGAGTTATAGATACTCCTATTTCAGAGCTTGGATTTACAGGAATTGGAGTTGGATCTGCAATGAATGGTAATAGACCAATTATTGAGTTTATGACTTTCAACTTTTCTCTAGTTGGAATTGATCAGATCATAAATAACGCTGCTAAAATGCGTCAGATGAGTGGAGGCCAGTTCAATATACCTATTGTATTTCGAGGTCCTACAGGTTCTGCGGGTCAATTAGGTGCAACACACTCGCAGGCTTTTGAAAGCTGGTTTGCAAATACTCCTGGTCTTAAAGTGATTGTTCCTTCTAACCCTTACGATGCCAAAGGTCTTCTAAAAGCTGCCATTCGTGATGACGATCCTGTGATCTTTATGGAGAGTGAACAGATGTATGGAGATAAAGGTGAAGTGCCTGAAGATGAATATATCATTGAAATTGGAAAAGCTGACATTAAAAGAGAAGGAAGCGATGTAACCATCGTTTCTTTTGGAAAAATAATCAAGGAAGCATATAAAGCGGCAGAACAACTTGCTGAAGAAGATATCTCTTGCGAAATCATTGACCTTAGGACTGTTCGTCCTTTAGATCACGAGGCTATCCTTAAATCTGTTAAGAAAACCAACAGATTAGTAATTCTTGAGGAATCATGGCCTTTTGGAAACATTTCAACAGAGATTACGTATCAAGTGCAGTCTAAAGCATTCGATTACCTTGATGCACCAATCGAAAAAATAAATACAGCAGATACTCCTGCACCATATTCTCCTGTTCTTCTTAAGGAATGGTTGCCAAATAGTGAAGATGTTGTTAAAGCTGTGAAAAAGGTCATGTATAAGTAACCTGAATCAACTTATCTTTGAAACTTCATCTTTTTGATGAAGTTTTTTTTTATCCAATAATGAGCAAACAATCCTATTTACTTTTATTAATTTTTTTCAGTTTTAGTATTAGTTACGCACAAACCAAGGTTGGTGGTGTGGTAAACGACAATTCCGGAAAAACTGTTCCATTTGCAAATGTAGTATTTGCCAATTCTTCTACGGGAACTACCACCAATGAAGACGGTGAATTTTACCTGCAGTCTGATGATAATTTTGATACTCTGGCAATTTCTTTTCTGGGGTATAAAACCAGAAAGATTCCGCTGAAAGCGTCGGTAAATCTGAACATGGAAATTACTCTTGAAGAGGAAGCAGCCAGTCTTGATGAGGTGGTTATTTATAGAGGCAAGACTTCAAAAAAGAATAATCCCGCCATTGATATTCTTAAGAAAGTCTGGGCAAATCGTCGCTCCAATGGTGTAAATGCTTTTGAGCAATATTCTTATAAGGAATATGAAAAACTTGAATTTGATATTAATACCATAGATAGCACACTTATAGAAAGTCGTGTTTTTAATGGTATGGAATTTATATTTGATTATGCCGATACCAATGCGGTGACCGGAAAGACCTATCTGCCAATGTTCATTAACGAATCTGTGAACCAGGTCTATGGAGACAATAATCTGAACGAAGAAAAAGAAGTTCTTCTGGGAAATAAAAATTCAGGATTTAATCAAAATCGAAATCTGATCGATTTTGTCAAGGACATTTATGATGATTATGATATCTATAAGAATTACATCAAATTCTTCGATAAGAGTTTTGTGAGCCCTATTTCAACTACAGGAATAGACACTTATAATTATGTGCTTTCAGACAGTGCTTACATAGATAACAAATGGTGCTATAACATTGTTTATTATCCCAGGCGTGAAAATGAACTCACTTTTAAAGGAGATTTCTGGGTGAACGATACTACCTGGGCGGTAAAGAATATCAATCTTGAAACAACCAAGGATGTAAATATCAATTGGATCAAGCAGGTTTATATTGAACAGGATTTTGAAGTGTTAAGCGATTCCATATTTCTAATTACCAGGGACTTTTTCATGGCAGATTTTGGTCTGAACAAAAAGAAAAGTTCCAGAGGTATCTACGCGAAAAGAACCTTGCTTTATGATGAATATGAATTTGATAATGAAAAGCCTGCCTCCTTCTATTCGCAATCTGTATATAATCCACAGTCGCAGGCCTATGACAGAAGTGATGAATTTTGGTCTGAAAATCGACTGGAGGAATTAAACAAAGACGAAAAAGGTATTTATGTGATGCTGGACAGTCTTACAAAAACCAAAGCTTTCAACAGGCTTTATGATATCGCTACCATCGCGCAATCTGGTTATGTGGAGTTTGATGGTTGGGATTACGGTCCTGTTTATTCAACCTTTGGCTTTAATAATGTGGAAGGTGTAAGAACGAGGTTTGGAGGCCGAACTTATTTTGGTCAGAATGATCCATGGCGAATAGAAGCCTATGGAGCCTATGGTTTTAAAGATCAAAAATTCAAATATGGAATTTCAGGTAAAGTTTTATTAGATCCAAAATCAAGATTGATTTTAGCGGGAGGGAATCGCAGGGATGTAGAGCAACTGGGAACCAGTCTTACAAATTCTACAGATGTACTGGGTAGAAGTTTAGCATCTTCCTCTTTGCTGAACGTGGGCGATAATGATAAATTAAGCTCAATTAATCTAAGTGTTTTTGCTATTGAAATGGAGCCGTTGAAGAATTTTAAAGTTCGGGTAGGGGCAAATTATAGAGTTCTAAAACCAGCGTCTCCTGAATTTAGCCTGGATTATTATGTTGATGAGGAAAGGACTATAATTGATTCTGAAATAAATCAAACTGAAATTTCTACAATTTTCACCTGGACACCCGGAAGAAAGGTTTCAGGATATGGGGTAGAGCGAAATGTGGTTAATGAAGAAGATTTTCCAACACTTTTTCTAAATTACAGTCTTGGAGTAAAAGATGTTTTTCAAAGTGATTTTGATTATAAGAAATTACAATTCTTCTATAACCAGCCATTGCTAATTGGTGGTTTTGGACGTTCCAATGTGAGCGTGGAAGCAGGAAAAACCTTTGGAGCTATTCCTTTGGGATTGTTGAGTGTCGTGCCGGGAAATCAAACCTACTTTGCGTTGTATAACACCTTCCCAACACTGGATTTCTATGAATTTGTTACCGATAGTTATTCGGCTATTCACGTTGAACATAATTTCAACGGAAGGCTATTTTCAAGAATTCCTTTGCTGCGTGAACTGAATTTAAGAGAATTAGTAGGCTTTAGAGCGGTTTATGGAGATATTTCAGAAGAAAGTAAAAGCATAGATGCTTCCGGATTGCCCTTGGTGGCACCAGATTCCAAACCATTTTACGAATATAGTATAGGTGTGGGAAACATTCTTAAAGTAATGAGATTTGATGTGCATTTTAGAGGGAATTACTTCGATAATCCAGATGCCAGATCCATGGCTTTTACAATTGATTTCGGATTTCACTTTTAGTTAAGGATTTAAAGATCAGAATTAACTATATTTGCAGCCCTTAATTTTAATGAAGAAAATAAAGAAA
>Ga0207878_100433_pt1 | contig 14022 bp, 14 predicted proteins | sample LinPmetageLP41_FD_184053 | JGI IMG/M metagenome (GOLD analysis project Ga0207878, IMG submission 184053) | Marine viral communities from the Pacific Ocean - LP-41 (SPAdes) | ecosystem: Environmental > Aquatic > Marine > Oceanic | place: Pacific Ocean | collected 2010-08-27 | reverse complement strand
GGACGGCACCTCGGTTTCGGTCGATGTGCTGCGCGGCAAGCTGGAACACGCGGAGCGGTCCGAGGGCATTGAGATCGGGCTGCGCGTTTTGATCGGCAAGCGGCAGGCCTGCGTTTCGGCTTCGGACATCAGCACCGCGACGCTGGAAATGATGGCCGAACGCGCCGTCGCCATGGCCCGCGAAGCGCCGGAAGACCCCAATATCGGGCTGGCGGACCCCGATATGCTGGTGCGCGATTGGGATGTCGCCCGGCTTGATCTGGTCGACGACAGCCCGGCGCTGTCGCCCGCCGATCTGCAGGATATGGCCGCACGGGCCGAGGCCGCGGCGCTGGCCGTGAGCGGTGTCAGCCAGGTGTCGGCAGCGGGCGCGGGATATGGCGACAGGCGTGTGCATCTGGCGGCAACGAACGGATTCGCAGGTGGTTACCGTCGAACGGGCACATCGCTGTCCTGCGTCGCGATCACCGGCGAGGGCGCGAAGATGGAGCGGGATTACTACGGTGACAGCCGCATCCACCGCGCCGATCTGGACAGCCCCGAAGACGTGGGCCGTATCGCGGGCGAACGCACGGTCGCGCGGGCCGGGTCGACCAAGCCGCCCACTGGCGCGTTTCCCGTAATTTATGATGAGCGGGTCGCGGGCCAGTTGATCGGGCATCTGTTGTCGGCGGTGAACGGCGCTTCGGTGGCGCGGGGCGCGACATTCCTGCGCGATGCCCTGGGACAGCAGATCCTGCCCGCGCACCTGTCATTGACCGAAGACCCGACCTTGCCGCGCATGTCGGGCAGCCGACCGTTCGACGGCGAAGGCCTGCCGGTCACAGCACGCGATATCGTGGCGGACGGCATGCTGACGGGCTGGACGCTGGATCTGGCGACCGGGCGCAAGCTGGGCATGGCCAGCACCGGCAATGCCGCGCGCGGCACATCGAACCCGCCCGCTCCGTCGGTCACCAATGTTCGGCTGACTCAGGGCGATGCCACGCGCGAGGATTTGCTGGGGCAGATGGGGACGGGTCTTCTGATCACCTCGATGATCGGGTCGTCGATCAATGCCACCACCGGAGATTATTCGCGCGGGGCCAGTGGCTTCTGGGTCGAGAATGGCCGGATCGTACGGCCCGTGAACGAATGCACCGTGGCTGGCAACCTGCGCGATATGCTGATGACGCTGATCCCGGCGAACGATGCCCGGCGGCACGTCGGACGACAGGTTCCGTCCTTGCTGGTTGAAGGACTGACGATTGCCGGAGGCTGATGCCGCGCTCAGCGCTGACCTGTCGCTTCTGGCCGATGCCGCCCGCGCTGCCGGGCGGATCGCGCGCAGACATTTCGGCAAAGGCCCCGAGACATGGGACAAGGGCGATGGCCAGGGTCCGGTGACCGAGGCCGATCTGGAAATCGACACCATGCTGCGTCACGACCTGCTGGCCGCGCGACCAGGTTATGGCTGGATGTCCGAAGAAACCGCCGATGGACCGGAACGCCTGGATGCCACGCGACTGTTCATCGTCGATCCCATCGACGGAACGCGCGCATTCATCGACGGCTCCCGCGATTTCAGTCATGCTTTGGCTGTGGTCGAGAACGGGGTGCCAATCGTCGCGGCGATCTTTGTTCCGATGAAAAACCGGTTGTATCTGGCCGCGTCTGGCCAGGGCGCGACGCTGAACGGTGTTGCAATCCGGATGTCTGGCCGAGCCGGTCTGGACGATGCAACCGTGCTGGGCAGCAAGCACAACTTTCACGACACCCACTGGACCGGTGGACGCCCCCCGGTTCTGCAACGGTTCGTATCGTCGCTGGCTTACCGCATGGCTCTGGTTGCCGAAGGGGAATACGACGCGATGATAGCCCTGCGCCCAACGTGGGAATGGGACATCGCCGCCGGTGGCCTGATCGTGACCGAAGGGGGGGGACACGTTACGGACAGACGGGGCCTCCCACTGCGGTTCAACAACCCGCATCCTCAATTGGATGGCATCGTGGCAGGAACGCCCGTTGTCGCGGATGCCCTGCTGAACCGTCTGGTCCCTGTTTCCCCTGCCTCGCGGACACGCTAGATCAGGGCAAAGCAATACCTTGAGGAGGCCGATATGGTCCAACGCCTGCATCTTGTTTTCGGTGGTGAGTTGGTAAACCCCAGTTCGACGCAATTCGCGGACATGGACAACATCGACATCGTCGGCCTGTTCCCCGATTACGCCAGCGCCTATGACGCCTGGAAGGGCGCGGCGCAACGCACCGTGGACGACGCCCATGCCCGGTATTTCATCGCCCATATCCATCGTCTGCAGGACGAGGAATCTGCCGTATCGGCGACCGAGGAACCGGGCTGACACCATGTCCCGATCCGTTCTTCTGGGCGCGTATCTCATGCTGACGGGTCGCGCCTCTTTCGGCGAGCGCATTCTTCGCAGGCGCCTTGCGAGAGGCAAGGAAAATGCCTCTCGACTGGATGAACGCCGCGGGATTGCGTCGCTGCCCCGTCCCGATGGGCCATTGATGTGGCTGCACGCGGCGAGTGTCGGTGAAAGCGTGTCTCTGCTGGAAATGATCCGTCGCCTGGGCGAGGAACGGCCCGATCTGTCGTTTCTGATCACGACCGGAACCACGACGTCGGCGCAGGTTCTGATCGGCCGGATCCCGGCACGTTCCGTGCATCAGTTCGTGCCGCTGGATATTGGTCCGTGGGTGCGACGGTTTCTGGATCACTGGACCCCCGATCTGGTCGTTCTGGCCGAAGGAGAAATCTGGCCTACGCTGCTGCTGGAGAGCGGCAAGCGCGACATTCCCGTCGTCATGATCAACGCTCGGATGACACATCGCGCGCATGGGCGCTGGCGCGTGGCACGGCGAGCGGCCCGGCAGATGATGGCGCAGATCCGTCACGTTCAGGCACAGGATCAGGTAACCGCGAACCGCCTTGTGTCGCTGGGCCTGCCGGAAACGCGGATCGAGGTAACGGGCACGCTCAAGGAAGGCTCTGCCGCACTGCCGCATAATGAGACGGAGCGTGTGCAACTGGCCGCCGCGATCGCGGGCCGTCCCTGCTGGTTGGCTGCCTCCACGCACGAGGGCGAGGAGGCGATGGCCGCCACGGCCAACAAGCTGGCCCTGCGGTCCTGGCATAAACTGCTGCTGGTGATCGCGCCGCGCCACCCCGAACGGGGCATCGGCATCGTCGCTGGTCTGCGGTCGGGCGGCTGGAAGGTCGCGCAGCGGTCGGCGGGCGAGCCGATTTTACCGGACACCCAGATCTATGTCGCCGACACGATGGGCGAGATGGGACTCTGGTATCGCCTCTGTCCCGTCAGCTTCGTCGGCGGATCACTGGTGCCGATCGGAGGACATAACCCGTTCGAACCGGCGGCCCTGGGCAGCGCCATCCTGCACGGGTCCAGTGTCGAGAATTTCGCCGACATTTACGCTAGGCTGTCCAGTGCAAAGGCCGCGGTCGTCGTGTCCGAACAATCGCTGGGCGAGACCGTAGCACGGATACTCGAACCGGACGAAGCCGCGAAGATGGCGCATGCCGCATGGACGGTCTGTTCCGAAGGCGCGGAGGTCACGGAAAAGGCGATGGACCTGCTGATGGCGATGCTCGACGAGGTCGATTGATGCGCGCGCCGCGCTTCTGGTGGCGCCCTGCCGGGCTGGCTGCGATGCTGCTGTCGCCGCTGGGTGCGCTTTATGCTGCCGGAACGGCCCGACGGGTGGCGCAAGATGGCGTGACCGTCGGCGTCCCGGTGATCTGCGTCGGCAACCTGATTGCGGGCGGCACGGGCAAAACGCCCACGGTGATCGCGGTTGCCGAGCGGTTGGCGGCCCGCGGCATAGCGGCGCACATCGTGTCGCGCGGATACGGCGGGCGGCTGACTGGCCCGGTGCAGGTCGATCCGACGCGCCACGAAGCCGCCGATACGGGGGACGAACCGTTGTTGCTGGCGGCCTTCGCGCCGACATGGGTCGCCCGCGACAGAGCCGAGGGCGCGCGCGCCGCCGCCGCGGCCGGGGCGCAGGCCATCATTTTGGACGATGGGTTCCAGAACCCATCCATCGTCAAGGATATCTCGATCGTGGTGGTCGATGCCGGTGTCGGGTTCGGCAACGGGCATGTAATTCCTGCGGGACCGTTGCGCGAACCCATTGCGACGGGACTGGCGCGGGCCGATCTGACGCTGACCATCGGGCGTGGCGATGTGGCCCTGCCCGACCCGCCGCCGCGTCTGCGTGGGCATCTGGAGCCATTGGCGACCGGAATGGACTGGCGGGACCAGCCGGTGTTTGCCTTCGCTGGCATCGGTCGGCCGGAGAAGTTCTTCGAGACGCTGCGCGATCTGGGGGCCGACATTCGCGGCACCGCGTCGCTGGCCGATCATCAGCCCCTTGGCCCTGCCTTGCTGAAACGTCTGGGAGATCGGGCGGCCAGGCTGTCGGCGCAGCCGGTGACGACGGAAAAGGACGCCGTGCGGCTGCCCGCTGCGCTGCGGGGCAGGGTGATGACGGTTCCGGTCCGATTGGTGTTGGAGGACTGGATGCCGTTCGACACCGCACTGCACCAGGTCGGCCTTTGACGAATAGGCAGACTACAAAAACGAACGGTCCTGGGCGTCACAAAGATCGGAGTTTAGCTGGCAGCGGCGTCGATCAAAGCACCGATCTGCGCCAGACCCATGTTGCCCGCGGACAATTCCCCATTGATCAGGAATGACGGCGTAGACCGGATATTGTCGGCGTCTGCGTTCGCCTCATACCAGGACACAAGGCTCTGGGCCATGTCTGCGTCCTGCAGGCAGGCGTCCACCTCCTCCTGCGACAGACCGGCCTGCAAACCAATGCGTTTCAGACTGTCTGCGACGGCGGCGGCATCACCCTGACGCGCCCATTCGTCCTGTGTGGCATAGAGAATTTCGGCCACGCCCATATAGCGATCTGGTCCCGCACACCGCGCGACCATCGCCGCCCAGAGGCCATAGCGGTCGAAAAATACTTCGCGGTAGGTGAAGTGCACCTTGCCGGTATCAATGTAATCGCGCTTGAAATCCTTGAAGGTATCGTTGTGGAAATTGGCGCAGTGCGGGCAGGTGAAGCTGGCGTATTCAATGACTTTCACCGGCGCATTTTCGTCACCAAGAGTGATGTCCTCGATCTGGACCGCCGTGCCCTGCGCATTGGCCGCACCAATTCCCGCAAGTCCCGAAAGGCCGGTCTGCCCGCCCCGCAGCAGATTGAAGACACTGCCTCCGGCCACAAGGCCCATGCCGGTCAAAGCCAGAATATTGCGCCGTGTTATCATGTCCGTCTCCTCGTGCGGGCCTGCGGTAGCGCAGTCAAAGCCCTTGCTTCGATATAATATTGGCCGCCAGTTGTTCAAGGGACCGGCGCAATCCTTCGTCGCCCACGCCCTGCGCCTGTTCGCGCGCAAGGGTCCGGGCCTGTTCGCTGGGTTGAACGCGCGGTTTGGGCTTTGGCGCGAATTCCACCTGCCCCTCGGCAAAGCCGGTGGGCGCGGTCTGAGTGATGTCGATGCGGCTGATGGCGCGGTAGCCGTAACAGGCATTCACCCGTTCGATGATCTGCGGCAGACGCATCTGAAGCATCGGAGCCTGCGCCCCGGTCGTCAGCAGGGTCAACACCGCGCCGAAACCGCCCCGTGGAAAGCCCACTTTGACGGGTCGGCAGATCGTGGCCGTATCGGCCCCGGCGATTTCCGCCCAATGCGTCAGCAGGCGCGTTTCCGAAAACCCGCGCTTTTCGCCCATGCGCTTGATGTCGCGTTCGACCAGAGTCGAGACACGGCGCGCGGATTTGCGAAAGCGGGTCATGGCTGCGGGGTTCCTCCTGTGGTCGCGGCATCCTACATCAGCGGCAGGATCAGGAACAGGAACAACCTATACGATGTATGATCGACGGACGGACGCCTTGCGCGATTGGTATGCGACGCAGGCACGCGACCTGCCTTGGCGTGTGCCTCCGGGGTCGGACACCGTTCCGGACTCCTATCGCATCTGGCTGTCCGAGGTCATGCTGCAACAGACCACCGTAGCTGCCGTGAAGGCGTATTTCGCCCGCTTCACGACGCTTTGGCCCACGGTGCGCGACCTTGCCGCAGCCGAGGATACCGATGTGATGGCGGCCTGGGCCGGTCTTGGATACTATGCGCGTGCCCGAAACCTGTTGAAATGCGCGCGGGCCGTGGTCGCGGACCATGACGGGCAGTTCCCGGAATCCGAGGCCGACCTGCTGACCCTGCCCGGCATCGGGCCCTATACGGCGGCGGCGATTGCCAGCATCGCCTTTCAGACCCGTGCCGTTGTCGTCGATGGCAATGTGGAACGGGTAATGGCCCGGCTGGGTGCCATCGAGACGCCCTTGCCCGCAGCCAAACCCCAGATCCGGGTGTTGGCCGATCTGCTGACGCCTGACGAACGCCCCGGTGACCATGCCCAGGCGGTGATGGACCTGGGTGCAACGATCTGCACACCGAAATCGCCAGCTTGCTTTCTGTGCCCGCTGCGCGACGATTGTGCGGCGCTCAAGCTGGACATCGCCGAGTGCCTGCCGCGCAAGATGCCCAAGGCCGCGAAACCCGAGCGGCGCGGCTATGTCTATCTGGCGCGGCGCGGCAAGACCTGGCTGGTGGAGACGCGCGCGCCTAGGGGCCTCTTGGGTGGAATGCTGGCATTTCCGACCTCGGACTGGTCCGACAGGCCGATCCCCGCCGCGCCGTTCGACGCCCATTGGCAGGAACGCGGTGAGGTGCGGCACACGTTCACGCATTTCCACCTGACGCTGAAAGTGCTGACCACGATGGCCCCCGGCAACCCGGATCGGGGCAGGTTCGAAGCGCTGGACCCCGACGCCCTACCGACGCTGTTCGCCAAGGCGCACAAACTGGTGACGTAGCGTTTCCCTACTCACGCTTGAGCCAAAGCGCCGGGAAGCGTAAATTTGCAGGAATTCAGGGGCTACCACAGCCCGGAGCTGTCGCGACCGATGACCATTACGACAATCCCCCCGGCGCGAATGGCGCGCCCCTTGGCGGCACTGCCCTTCTGGATGTCGCTGACCATGGTACCGATCATCTGGATCGGTGCGGTGCAAGGCGGCGTCTGGGTCGTGGCGATGCCGATCTATGCCTGGGTGGTCTATACAATCCTCGACATGATTGCCGGGTTGGAGGAGGGCAATGCCGACCCGGACATGGATCGGACGCGGCTGGGCTGGTACCGTGCGATTACGCTGATCTGGGCGCCGGTGCAGTTCGTCACGCTGTTCGGTCTGATCTGGTACGTTACCCGCGCCGATCATTTGTCCGCATTGGAGATGTGGGCGCTATTCTTCGGGATGGGCGTCGCGTCGGGCACGATCGGCATAAACTACAGCCACGAATTGATGCACCAGAGACCCAGGCTGGACCGCTGGCTAGGCGATATCCTGTTGGCGATGGTCCTGTATTCCCACTTCCGCTCTGAACATCTGCTGGTCCATCATCGCTATGTCGCCACGCCGCGCGACCCGGTCACGGCGCGATATAACGAAGGCTTTCACCGCTTCTTTCCCCGTGTGCTGCGTCAATCGCTTGTGTCCGCCTGGAAAGCCGAGGCGGCGATGCTGGCACGCAAGTCGCTTCCGGCATGGGATCTGTCGAACCCGTTCTGGCGCTACGCTGCATTGCAGGGCGGGATGCTTCTGCTGGCCATTCTGCTGGGCGGTTGGCTCGGGATTGTTCTGTTCCTCGTGCAGGCGGCAACGGCGATCTGGCAGTTGGAGCTGGTGAATTACATCGAGCACTATGGCCTGACCCGGCGCCATCTTGGCGGCGGCAAATACGAGCCTGTGCGCCCGCACCACAGCTGGAATTCTGCACAGAAGGCATCGAACTGGCTGCTGATCAATCTGCAGCGCCATTCCGACCACCATTATAAACCGGATCGACCGTTTCCCCTGTTGCAAGTCTATTCGGAAGACGAGGCCCCGCAATTGCCTGCCGGTTATCCGGTGATGACAGCGGCAGCGATGATACCGCCGCTCTGGCGTCGGATGATGAACCCCAGGGTCCGGGCGTGGCGACGGCAGTACTATCCCGATATCGAAGACTGGTCGGCCTACAAAGCGGCAACGAACCCGCTGCCGCGCTAGGTGCCCGACTGTCGGATGAATCGCCACAGATAGATGCCAACCGCCCCTATCAGGACGGCGGTTCCGACCGGATCAATCCAACCCGATACCTTTTCGTATTGCGATTGCAGCACGTATCCCAGCGCAGCCAGACCGCCGATCCAGACAAGGCTGCCCAGCGTCGTATAAACCAGAAACCGACCCAAAGGCATCCGCGCGACCCCTGCGGGCACAGAAATCAGGGTGCGGACACCCGGCAGGAAGCGTCCGATCAGGACGGCCAGTCCTCCGTGACGCTGGAACCACAGGGTGGCGGCATCCACGTCACTGGCCGACATCGTGAGCCAGCGACCGTGACGTTCGGCAAAGTTGCGCAAACGGACCGGACCGATCCTGAACCCGACCCAATACCAGAATGTCGCGCCCAGAACCGATCCGAACGTGCCAACCAGGATAACGATCGGCAGCATGAATTGCCCCCGCGCGGCCAGAAATCCGGCCAGCGGCATGACAACTTCGGACGGAATCGGGGGAAATACGTTCTCGATAAACATCAAAAACGCGACGCCAAGGTATCCGCCCTGCGACATGGCGGCGGCGATCCATTCAAACATTAGCAAGGTCCCTCAACGTTCGACCCCAACGCGGCAAGACGCGTTTCAGTTGCCCTTGCGCAGATTGTCGAAGGACCGGAGTTCGCCGATCAAGGCCTCCATCTGGTCCACCGGGATCATGTTCGGTCCGTCGGAGGGAGCACTGTCCGGGTCCTGATGGGTTTCGATGAACAACGCCGAGACCCCCACTGCGCAAGCCGCCCGCGCCAACACCGGCGCGAATTCACGCTGCCCGCCCGACGTCGTGCCCTGTCCGCCAGGTTGCTGCACCGAATGCGTCGCGTCGAAGACGACCGGGTATCCCGTGCGCTCCATCACCGGCAGGCCACGGAAATCGCTGATCAGCGTGTTATAGCCGAAGCTGGTGCCACGGTCACAGAGCATGATCTTTTCATTGCCGGTCGAGGCGACCTTGGCCGCGACGTTCTCCATATCCCACGGGGCAAGAAACTGACCCTTCTTGATGTTGATGGCACGGCCGGTTTCGCCCGCCGCCAGCAGAAGATCGGTCTGTCGCGACAGAAACGCAGGGATTTGAAGCACGTCGCAGACCTGCGCAGCGGGGGCGCAATGGTCGGGAAGATGCACGTCGGTCAGAACGGGGCAGCCGAACTCGGCCTTTATCTGGTCGAGGATGCGCAAGCCCTCCTCCATCCCCAATCCGCGTTGAGTGCCGATGGAGGAACGGTTGGCCTTGTCATAGCTGGCCTTGAAGATGAACCGCGTGCCCGTCGGTGCGCAGGCGGCAGCGATCCGTTCGGCCATCATGCGGGCGTGGTCAAGCGACTCCAACTGGCAGGGGCCGGTGATCAGGGCAAAGGGATGCGACCCACCGACCGGAATGCCTGAGACGTCGATGACCTTCGAGGCGATGGGGTCCATGGCTCAGGCTCCTGCAAGGACGGATTCGATACGCGCGATATCTTCGGGGTTGTTCAGCTCCCAGAACAGGCGACCCCTGGCGTCGACTTCGACGCAGGCGACGGTCGCGCCGTTTTCCAGGAACCGCAACTGTTCCAGCCCTTCGCGAGCTTCCAACGGACCCTCGGGCCACGACATATAGGCGCGCAGGGCGTCGGGACGATAGGCATAGACGCCGACATGATGAAACACCGGCACCGGGTCGGGGATCTTGCCGCGCGCGATATACGGAATGACTTCCTTGCTGAAATACAGCCCATGCAGATTGGTGTCGAACACCACCGTTGTGCCGCCGACGCGACCGGCTTTGCGGTCCTCTATGAACATGTCGTAGGTCTGCCGGTCACAACGCAGGATCGGAGTGGCGACCTGCGCCGTTGTATCGTCTTTCATTCGGTCGATCAGCGCTTCGACGAACCAGGGCGGCGTCAGCGGCGCATCGCCTTGCAGGTTAACGATCAGGTCGGCGTCAACCTGCGCCAACGCCTCGGCACAGCGTTCGGTGCCGTTGGTGGCCTCGGACGACGTCATCAGAACGGACGCGCCGAAACCTTCCGCCGCGTTGCGGATGCGGTCATCGTCGGTCACGACATGAACGGCATCGATACCGCCAACCTGCAATGCCGCTTCCCAGGTCATCTGGATCAGGGACTTTACCGTTCCGTCCTTCTGGCGAAGTTCGGCCAGCGGTTTGCCCGGATACCGGGTCGAGGCATAACGCGCCGGGATCATCAGAACGGTCTTCATGCGACACCTGCCCGCAAAAGATCATGGATATGGAGGATGCCGACCGGCACATCACCGTCACAGACAATCAGGACGTTGATCTTTCGTTCATTCAGGATCGCAAGCGCCTTGGCAGCCAGCATGTCAGGCGGCACCGTCAGCGGGTCGCGCGTGGCAACATCGCCAGCCGTCTGGTCCATCAGGTTCGCCATGTTGCGCCGCAAGTCGCCGTCAGTGATGACACCGCGCAACACGCCATCGGCGACGACAGCCCCGATGCCGAATCCGCCCGCCGTCATTGTCAGCAGCGCGTCCGGCATCGGCGTATCGGGGGACACGGTCGGCACCTTGGTATGCATCAGCTTTTCGACCCGCGCCATCTGTGCACCCAGTTTGCCGCCGGGATGGAAAACGCCAAAATCCTCGGGGAGAAATTTGCGACGCCGCAACAGAGCCACGGCGAGCGCATCGCCCAGAGCCAGCGTCAGCGTTGTCGATGTTGTCGGGACCATGCCGATGCCGCAGGCTTCGGGCAGGGCCGGAATGGTCAGATGATGGTCGGCGGCGCGCATCAGGGTGGACAAAGGCCTGGACGAGAGCCCGATCAGCGGCACGCCGAAGCGGCGCGTGTGTTCAATGATGTCCCGCAGCTCAACCGCCTCGCCGGAATTCGAGAGCATGAGAACAGCGTCGTCGCCGCTGATCATACCCATATCGCCGTGACTGGCCTCGGCCGGATGCACGAACAGCGCGGGCGTGCCGGTGGATGCCAGCGTGGCCGCGATCTTGCGGGCGATGTGGCCGGATTTTCCAATGCCCGTAACAATGACCCGACCCGGCAGTGTCGCGATAAGGTCGACCACGGCATCGAAATCGGGGGGAAGGTTATCGGCCAACACGGATAATGCCGCGGCCTCGGTTTGCAAGACCTCTCGGCCGGTATCAGTCGCATCGCTCATGCGCTTGCAGATAGGCCGGGGGCGGCGGTCACGCAACTAGAGTTGCAGGTGTCGGTCCGGGTGCACCATCGCGTTGATACGGGCGACATGCTCAGGCAGGCACTTGGTCAGGAAATCATACTCCGCCACCACGTGTTCGCGCGCTGCCGGACCCAGATGGGCGAAACGGTCCGGATCGGCCAATACTTCGCTCACCTGTGCGGCCAGCGCGTCGGGCGACAGGAAGTCGACCAGCAGCCCCGTCTGGCCATGTGTGATCGCTTCGCGCACCGGGGCCACGTCGGACGCTACGACAGTTGCCTGCATCGCCATCGATTCCAGCAAAGACCACGACAGCACGAAAGGCATCGTCAGATAGATGTGGCACCGGCTGATCTGCACGACGCGCTGAAAGTCGGCATAGGGCACCTGCCCCAGAAAATGCACGCGGGACCAGTCGACCAGATGGCCCACCTCGCGCTCCAGTTCCGCCCGGAACCCCCCCTCGGCCTGACTGGCCTTTCCGTAACTGGTGCCCGATCCGCCGACGATCAGGGCACGGGCCTTCGGGCGGGCCTTCTGAATTGCGGGCAGCGCGCGCATGAAGGTGTGGAAGCCGCGCGTGCGCTCCATATTGCGGGCCAGATAGGTAAATACCTCGTCGTCGCGGGTAATACGCCCCGCGCGGCCAAGGTTCAGCGTGACATCCGCGTCGGGCAACAGGCGGTCGGTGCGGATGCCATCGTGGCAGACGTAAAGCTTGTCGTGGAACGATTGCGGAAACGTATCGCGTTGCCACCGGGTCGGTGCCAGCCCCTGATCAACGACGTGGATATTACTGTTGGGAACGGCGTTTCGTGCCTGCAGCAGATAGGACGAAGCCGCGCCGGGCGGATCATCGGGGTCAAAGCCGACGGGACCGCCATCGGACAGGTAGTAATACTCGAAAAATCCCAGGATCGGCACATCCGGAAGGACGTGTTTCAGGAACAGCAACTCCCCCCATCCGGTGTGTCCCAGGATGATGTCGGGCACGAAACCCTCGTCCCGCAGAACGGCGGTCGCCTGCGCGGCGGCGTATCCATAGCCCACCGCCTCCTCCCATGTCTTGGACAGACCATAGGCGTTCTTGGCCGGGGTGTGGTGAGGTTTGTAGACCACCTTTCGCACGCCCGGCATGTCGGGAAGGTTCCGTCGTTGCGTCAGGAATACCAGTTCGTGCGTGCCTTGCGCGACCAGCCAATCCAGCATTTCACGGTATTGGCCCGGCATGTTCTGGTGGACGAACAGGATCTTCATCGCAACCGCCTCAGCGTCCCACGGCGTCGTAAGCCTCGAACCCGGCAGCCAGCGCGTCGGCACGGTTATACACGTTCCGCAGATCCGCCAGACGCGGGACAGCCATCGCCGCAGACAGGCGCGACAGGTCGAGCGCGCGGAACTCGTTCCATTCGGTCAGGATTACGATCAGATCGGCACCATCGGCGGCGGTATAGGGATCGGTGATCCAGGCCACGCCGGGCAGCAACGCCTCGCCCTCGCGGAACCCTTCGGGATCGACGACCCGAACTCGCGCCCCGCTGCCGACCAGCGTGGGCACGATCGTCAGGCTGGGGGCCGCGCGCATGTCGTCGGTGTTCGGCTTGAACGTTACGCCCAGAACGACAACGGTCTTGCCGTTGAAACTGCCGTCGCACAGGTCGCGGAGTTTTTCGACCATTCGGGTCTTGACCCCTTCGTTGACGCGTATCACCGCTTCTGTGATCTGCATCGGGACGGCATGTTCCTGTCCGATCCGGGCCAAAGCGGCAGTGTCCTTGGGAAAACAGGACCCCCCATAGCCGGGTCCGGCATGCAGGAACTTGTTGCCGATGCGACCGTCCATCCCCATCCCTTTGGACACCTTCTTGACGTCCGCGCCGACCTTTTCACACAGGGCCGCGATTTCGTTGATGAAAGTGATCTTGGTCGCGAGGAAAGCATTGGCCGCGTATTTGATCATCTCTGCGGATTCCAGGTCGGTGACCATGATGGGAAAATCCCGCAGATACAGCGGTCGATATATGTCGGACATGATCTTTTCTGCCCGCTCGGATTCCACGCCCACGACAACGCGGTCGGGGCGCATGAAGTCGTCGATGGCCGCGCCTTCACGCAGGAATTCCGGGTTGGAGGCGACATCGAAGTCGGCGTCGGGTGCTGCTGCACGGACGGCTTCCGCGATCTTGCGGTTGGTGCCGACAGGAACGGTGGATTTGGTGACGATCACGGCATGACCGGTCAGCGCCTGCCCGATTTCGGCGGCGGCGGCCATCACATAGGTCAGATCGGCGTGACCATCGCCCCGGCGGGTCGGTGTGCCCACTGCGATAAACACCGCATCCGCGCCATCGACAGCTGCTTTCAGGTCAGTCGTGAATGACAGCCGCCCGGCGGTGACGTTGCGATTCATCAGATCATCGAGGCCTGGTTCGAAGATGGGAACGGTGCCGCCCTCCAGCATCTCGATCTTCCTGGGGTCCTTGTCGACGCAGATCACGTCGTGGCCGAAGTCGGAAAAGCAGACACCGGACACGAGGCCAACATAGCCCGTGCCGATCATGGCGATTCGCATGTGAAATCCTTCGAATTGTCTTCTGCCCAAACCGGCTTGTCGCGATCCATCATGGCAAGGTTGTGGCGGCAGGGCCATCCGG
>Ga0207878_100432_pt1 | contig 14038 bp, 15 predicted proteins | sample LinPmetageLP41_FD_184053 | JGI IMG/M metagenome (GOLD analysis project Ga0207878, IMG submission 184053) | Marine viral communities from the Pacific Ocean - LP-41 (SPAdes) | ecosystem: Environmental > Aquatic > Marine > Oceanic | place: Pacific Ocean | collected 2010-08-27 | reverse complement strand
GGGGCGTATGATATCCTGGACGTTTTGCGGACTGACGGGATGAGGGCGCAACCGCCCGTGGCATATCGTGCGCTCGACTTTCTGGTGGGACATGGTTTTGCACATCGGGTCGAGCGTCTGAATGCCTTCGTTGCCTGTACCGCGCCCGGTCAGCCTCATGCTCCGGTCCTTCTGATCTGCCGGAACTGCAACGCCGTGGCAGAAGCCCATGCCGACGCAGGCGCAGCCTTTGGCCAAGCCACGACGGGTGCGGATTTCACAGTCGAACGCGCCGTGATGGAGGCGGAAGGCCTGTGCCCCGTTTGCCGGGGCAGCGCATCGTGAGCCTGATCTCCGTCGAAGGTCTTGAGATACGTCAGGGAGGCCGCCAGATCCTGCATGATGTCACGCTGGCCGTTCGCAAAGGTGAAATCGTGACTATCGTCGGGCCAAACGGGTCGGGCAAATCCACTCTGCTGCGTGCCATGATCGGGGCGATCAGGCCCAGTGCAGGTCGGGTTGTCCGGCAGGAAGGGTTACGGATCGGCTATGTCCCGCAAAGCCTGCCGGTGGATCGCAACCTGCCGCTGACTGTGCGTCGGTTTCTGAGCTTGCCCAAACCTGTAAGCGACAGCGCGGCAAAATCTGCACTGGACCGTGCCGGTCTTCCGCAAGTGGCACGCGCACAGCTTGGCGCGCTATCGGGGGGGCAGATGCAACGGGTTCTTCTGGCCCGCGCCCTGTTGAACGATCCACAGGTTCTGATTCTGGACGAGCCGACGCAGGGCCTGGATCAACAGGGGTCCGCGGCCTTCTACCGCCAGATCGAAGCGATCCGCAGCGAAACCGGCTGCGCCGTCCTGATGGTCAGTCACGAACTGCACGTCGTTATGGCCGCATCAGACCGGGTTATTTGCCTGAACGGTCACATCTGTTGCGAGGGTCACCCCGAACAGGTCGCATCCGCCCCCGAATACCGCGCCCTGTTCGGGACCGGCACCCAAGGCGCACTGGCGCTGTATCGACACGAACACACCCACGATCATCATCATCACGATCATTCGGACGAGGTTGCGGAGTGATCCTGTTCGACAGCTTCCTGGCGCGGGCAGCCATAGCAGGCGCGGGCGTGGCCATCGCGGCTGCACCGCTGGGATGTTTCGTCGTCTGGCGACGCATGGCGTATTTCTCCGACGCGACGGCGCATGCGTCCATCCTCGGGGTGGCCCTGGCCCTGACCTTCGATGCGCCTGTCTTCGCAGGCGCCATGGTCATCGCTTTGCTGATGGCATTGCTGATCTCGACGTTGAGCGGTCGGGGCATGGCATCGGACACCGCGCTTGGTGTCGCTGCCCATTCTGCGCTTGCCGTCGGACTGGTCGCCGTCTCGCTGCTTCCCGACGTGAGAATCGATATCGTCGCTTACCTGTTCGGTGACATTCTGGCCGTCGGACGCGGCGATATCGCGATCATCTGGGGCGGTGCTGCAATAGTGCTGGGATTGCTGTCATGGCGCTGGTCGGCGTTGCTGACCGCGACGCTGGGATCTGATCTGGCCCATGCATCGGGCGTAGATCCACGTCGGGAACAGCTGATCCTGACGCTTGCCCTCGCCATCGTCGTAGCGGTGGCGATCAAGGTTGTCGGCGCATTGCTGATCGGAGCGCTTCTTCTGATACCGGCTGCGAGCGCGCGACGCTTTGCGGCAACGCCCGAAGCGATGGCGCTCATCGCATCCGGAATCGGTATCGGATCTGCGGCTCTAGGAGTCTGGATCTCGTGGATTTTCGACACGCCGACGGGACCGACCATCGTCTGTGTCGCCGCCGCCGCGTTCATTGTGTCGTCAGCCGTCAAGCGGGCTTAGACCACTGGCAAAGGATTTACCGCCAAGACCGCAAAGTTCCTGCGGGTGCATGACGGAGACGAATATTTCAGAACACCTCTAGGGAAAAAATGAAAGGATGATGCGGTCACCGTCCTGCATAACGTAGTCGACACCTTCGTTGTTTTCGACACCGTTGACCTTCATGTTCAGTTTGCTGCCATAGTCGTCGAAGGACTTGCCCCAAGTCGCGAAAAACGTTCCCAGACTGATGTCTTCTTGCCTGACCGTGCCCGAAGCTTCGACGTGAACGGTGCCGTCCGGATCATGGGTGTGCAGCCCGGCCATCCCTGAGCGACGGTTAAAGTTGGGGGCGCCGACAAAGGCCGGGCCGACCCCGATATTGGGCGAGACTTCCCTGCGAACGCCGTTCACATACAGCTCGACTGTCGAGTGCCAGTGCAGCCCGTTCTCGGAAATGATATCAGGATCGTTGTCCTCAGGCGGCAAGGCCATCCAATAGATCGCAGCAACGGCCGCAATTCCCACGGCACCGGCAATAGGTATGAACTTGTTCATTTCAGTGTCCTTCGATTGTTTTCAAGTTTTTTGATTTTGGTCGCTGCACTCGGCCTCTGCATACCATCCTGATCTATCGCCACGTTCCGACCGGTGGCACATGATCCAGCAATGATCATCCAAATTTTCCAAAAGTGAAAATATTGCTGCAATCCAAAAGGTTATAGATAAAGCTGTCCGATCATTCCGGTGAAGACCATCAAAACCGTAACACTGCCAGAAATCCTTTAGAGGATGTATCCTGACTTTCCAATGCGACGGATCCATACTGCGACAGCTTCGTCAGGAAGCGCCGCGTGCCATGTGTGACGTCTGTTCTGTCTGCTCCGAGTCCAACATGATGGCCCCGCGGAACAGGACACAAAGCCAGACACCAAAAGCGTGGCGCAGGGCGACAGGGGAGATCCCTGCCACGGGATGTCCCATCCCGAATAATCCACAGTGGCAACCTCTCTCAAAAGATGTACGGACCGCAAAAGGTGCCGTCAGGATCGCTCAGAAGGAAAATCGGAAGATGGGTTTTTGAGCGACTGAAACACAACTCCATCGAGCCGAAGTCCCCTTGGGGGTTCTGCACGGAAACGGCGACGGATCGGGGCCAGAACTTCCAACGCTCTGTTTGAAGCTCCTGGCTACATCTGCGACCTCTTCGATCCACAGGAATGCTGGAACTCCGTCAAGGCTGCTGGATATGCCTCAGGTTAAAAGCAAAATGCTTTAGGCAGGTGAAATAATCTGGCGCGGATCAGGTATCCGTTGTGCAAACGAAAATACTGGCATACTAGTATGCAATAACGATAACGAAGAACGCGCCCGCCGCGTCGTCGCCCCATGACATTCGACGGCGGATCTTAAGATCCGCGTCTGTGACTGCTAACAACAAGGATTCCAAAGATGACACTCAGCGGCAAGACAGCAATCGTAACAGGCGGCGGACGCGACATCGGGAAGGCCTGCGTGATGGCTCTGGCAGCCGAGGGTGCGAATGTGGTGATCAACTATCACTCCAGTTCGGTCGGGGCCGACAGCGCCGTGAAGGAGATCCAAGCGGCGGGCGGCAAGGCGTTGGCCCTCAAGGGCAACCTGACCGATCAAAAGGATGTCGACGCCCTGATTGCCAGAACGGTCGAGACCTTTGGTGCGGTCGATGTTCTGGTCAACAACACCGGCGGCCTGGTAGCCCGCAAAACCATCGCTGAAATGGACCTGGCTCATTGGAATGCGGTTATAGACCTGAACCTGACGTCGGCCTTTCTGATGATCAAAGCCTGTCTGCCGCATATGTCGGCGGGCAGCGCCATCGTGAACCTTGCAAGTCAGGCAGGACGCGATGGAGGCGGACCGGGCGCGGTGGCCTATGCCACGTCGAAGGGCGCGATGATGACCTTCACACGCGGTCTGGCCAAGGAACTGGGGCCAGATATTCGGGTCAATGCGATCAATCCAGGCATGATCGACACCGACTTCCACAATATCTTTACCAAGGATGCGGTGCGCGCCAACGTCGCCAACGCCACCCCGCTGAAGCGCGAGGGGCGGCCCCAGGAAATCGGTGATCTGGTGGTATTTCTGGCGTCGGACAAGTCCAGCTTCATGACCGGCACCAGTATCGATATAAACGGCGGGCTTTTGATGTCCTGACCCTCAGATCGGCTGAGGATGTCTCGACCGTCTCTCGATATTGGGGGACGGTCTTGACTACATTGGCGGACATCGCCGCCAGTACCGCATCCGGGAGCCCTCCGGTACTGACGGTGCCTTGCGTATCTCTGTGACATGGTCGTCGATCCTGCTACACGCCTCAACAGGATATCGTCATCGGATAACTCCATTGCTGCTGAATCAGGATCGCGATCGCGCGCACGAAGGCGCCTGCGACGGCCAGCAAGCGCCAATCGATGAACCTCTTAGCGCTTGATCCATTAAAGGTGACGTTTGACGATCATGGTCGATTTCGCCATCGACAAGGACGTGGAAATGGCGACCTTGAAATGCTTCGGAGATGAGACAACTTCAGGGTTCAGCGGACCGCAAACGGCACAATTCTGATGCAACCCATCCGCGTCCATTTGAATATTGGCGATGATGAGCGGTCCGGTCTTTCAGCGTATGGTCGAAGAATTTCCCGGCTGACGAGTTTCGTCAGGCACAAATTGAGAGGGCGATATGAAGAATGCTCGGCGTAAGGACTGCGTGATCGTCGGCGGCGGGCCAGCCGGTCTGACGGCGGCAGTCTACCTGGCGCGGTTTCTGCGTGATATAGAAGTGATAGATGCGGGTGCCGGTCGCGCGGCGCTGATTCCGAGAACCCACAACGTCTCGCCTTTTCCGGATGGCATATCGGGGACGGAGCTTCTGGAGCGGATGCGGCGTAGCGCCCAATCCTATGGTGCTACTCTCACGCAAGGGACCGTTCGGAGCGTGACGGCCGTGCCGGATGGATTTCGGGTTGGAACCGATCAGGGCGATATAGCAGCCCGCACCGTGATTCTGGCCTGCGGCGTGGTCAACCATCGACCGCCAATCGCAGAGGAAGAGCACGACGATGCGGTAGCGCGCGGTCTGATCCGTTATTGTCCGATCTGCGATGCCTACGAGGTGCGCGGCAAGGCCATAGGCGTTCTGGGCGACAGGGATCACGGGGCCGCCGAGGCCGATTTTCTGCGCACCTATTCCGAAAATGTCACCCTGATCCAGCCCTCAGGAACCAGCGCGGCGGTCCACAAATTGCCGAGTTCGCCGACGTCGCCGCTGGCCACACTGACAACCGACGACGACCGTATCGTCACAACGCTGGAAGATGGAAGCGTTCACCGTTTCGACACTCTCTACGCCGCCTTGGGAACCGCGCCCCGCAACGACATCGCCAAGGCGCTCGGGCTGCGACTGAGCAAGGCAGGCTGCATCGAGGTAGATGCGCATCAGCGAAGCTCGCATCCCGGAATCTTCGCCATCGGCGACGTGATCGCTGGGCTCGATCAGATTGCATTCGCGATGGGCCAGGCTGCGGTTGCTGCGACCACTGTGCACAACGAGTTGGCCGGACGAAGCGGAACGTCGAAAAACGCCTGAGCCGATCCTTTATTATATTGTAATAATTAAACTTTCCCGCGTAAGTAACGTGACCAGCCGCCGCAGGCAGCGCCCGAAATCCTGCTGTCCGGTACGATCGGTCAGGAGGCAAAGGCGATGTCGACAGTTGCGTATGACTACGCCTCGGTCAGTTTGCGGGCGGACACCGAACAGTCCGACCTCGCCCGTGAACATTCGGAACTGATCGCACGACGGGACAGACAACTGCACGAACTTGGCGGCGACACTCATCGACTGAGGCATGTGCGGCAAAGATGATGATGATCGTGGTGGAGCCTAGGTCTAACAAACATGTTTTTCCATTGACGTCACGACATAGATATTTCCCCTTTAAAGTTCTGACTTTGCCAAAAAGCCGTTCCATGCCGATGCGATCTGTTCTATCCGTTTCCGTGCTGTTCTTGGTATAAATAATGGTAGCCGGATGCGATCAGGACGACTCACCGTTGCGCAAGTGAACAGGCAAAAGGAGCCTGGCCGATACTCCGATGGCAGTTGCCTCTATCTGGTCGTGACACCAAGTGGTGCAAAGCAATGGGTTGCACGGCTTACGATTCATAGGCGGCAGACTGATCTCGGCTTGGGCGGGACCTCCTATGTGAGCGAACGAGATCGCCGCCACTTTCAGTCCGTGCTTGATGGGATCTACCCAGAGCAACCGAAGGGCTGTTTAGCAAGGCAACATATCCGGAAGGCTTGAAAAGCCTTCGTCCCGGCTAGGTCATCTTTTGAAAAGCTGACCCACGAACCGCATAACGTAGCATGAAACCATTCGAGCACACCTTGAACAGGAGCGCACGATGGCTACCCAACAGCTGACGCCAGAACCAGACAGCCTGTCCGGCCCGAACCGTCCCGAGCACCTACGCCCGAGGGCGGCCGCGGCCTATACGGGTGTGTCGCCATCGAAGCTTGCAAAGCTGAGGATGAATGGGCAGCGCCATCTCGGGCCACCCTTCATCAAAATCTGTGGCTCGGTCATCTACCGGCGGACAGATCTTGACCAATGGCTCGCTGCGCACCGTGTGACGGGGAACGATGCATGACGCAGCTTTTTGACAGGTCCGTAGAACGGCCGAAGGCGAATTCCCTGGAAGCAGTCAAGCTCGGCCAATCAGAGGCCATCATTGCGGAAGCTGACTTCTTCAGAAACTTCGTCCGCATCGGTCACGGCGACGGCAGGCCGACGAAGGCCGTCCTATTGTGCGCGGAAGCCAAAATTGAAGCGCGGCCATGACCCACAAGAAATACAAGGCACATAAGAGGGGAGCTGGCGGGCGGCATGTCCAGCTTCCCGAATGGCTTCAGGCGTCGGAAGCTTGGGCGACGATGAAGCCGGGTCCACGGGCTCTCTATATCGAATTGAAACGACGGTATAATGGCGCGAACAATGGCCGCGTAATACTAAGCCACCGGGACGCTGCGAAGGCTTTGGCCGTCCACCGGAACACCGTCGGACAATGGTTCGAAGAACTGACCGAACGCGGCTTCATCAGGATGACGCAAGGCTCGCACCTTGGCCCGTCCGGTATCGGGCAGGCACCGCATTGGGCGCTCGACGAGGTGCCGACTGACGACCTAAAATCGGCGAGGAAGAATTTCATGAACTGGCGGAGAATTCAGAAGCCCCGCACAAAAAACAGGACGCTCCGTCACAAGATTTGTGACGCTGCCGAGACTGAGGGTCGGAAATCCGTATCTACCGTCCTGAAAATTGTGACGTAGAGGCCGAGTTTTGGTCCCAGTGCGTCACAAGAAACAGGACATATCTACATCTAGCCATAGGCAGTGCCAACGGGATGCGGCCTCTGTTCTGGATCAATTCCGCCCGATCCATCCGACCGCCACGCGTGGAACAGCAATGCGTCGCTCCAAGACATCACCCAACGCGATGACAGAACCAGAGGTGCAACCATGATGGACGATAACCGACCGGTCTCTTCGCACGGGCGCCCGACGAGCGGCCACGATCTTGCCGCGATCAGACTACTCTTGGGGGTAGCGTATGGCTTCGCCAAGGACGGCGACGGGCTTCTCGACTTCCTCGATCACGTCGGATTCGATCTCACCAGCGTCACCAGCGCCGCCGAGATCAAGCAGGCCCTTCCCGCCTTCTACCGCGTTAGGAAAGGCGTCTACGACGTGGCCCGGCTTGAACATGAGCTCATGACCTGGCAACCGATTGCGGCTACCGTGGATGCGGCTCGGATGACGAAGCAGGCGCATGCCAAGCAAGGTTTAACCTGATGATTTGTGAGCAAGCACCGCAGATAGACATCCGGGCGTATGGCCAAAATCCGCCGCATGGGAAACTATTGCATGATGGCCTGCCCGTCGCGCTCACCAGCACGGCCTGCACCTTCGGCGGGGTCCGGTGGTGGTTCCTTTGCCCCGGTTGCGGCAGACGCTGCGCCATCCCCTATCCGCGTCTATGTCGACTGTGCTGTAAGGGACGCTACGCGGTGGAAGCGCTCTCGCCTGCCAATCGGCGCGTCACGAAAGCAATCCGGATCCGGACACGTTTGGGACAGCGGAATGGCGGCATCTGCGTAGAGTTCCCCGCGAAGCCGCGCCGGATGCGCTGGCATACCTACATGCGGATCAGGAAGGCGGCGCAGGAACTTGAAAGGAGCATATGGCAGACCGTCGCGGAAGAGCTTGGGTGGCCGCCGCCCATGTGATGGTCCGGGTTTGGCTGCGCCGCTTCTTCTGCTAGAACATAAGGTGTCAACGCCGAGTGAACTTTCCCCAAAAGCGCCGAAGTAAATTTCCCCACTTCGGCGGGTCCGGTAATCAGCCGGCGTCAGTGATTGGCGAATCCGTTCCTGTTTTTCGGTGGGCGGCCGCGGCGCTTGGGCGGCGGAGGCGGGGCGATGGGTGCGTTTGCGCGGATGTGTTCCGGAATCAAATCGGCGTGGCTGCGTAGCCGGTAGCTGGTGACCTGCTCCCCTGAAAACTCCTCGATTTGAGGTTAGCCTGTTCTCCAATTGAGGAGACAGACGATGAAGAGAAGCCGTTTCAGCGAAGAACAGATCATTGGCATTTTGAAGGAGCATCAGGCTGGGCTTGGCGCGAAGGAGCTTTGCCGCAAGCATGGGATCATCCTCGTCGACAGCCTGCATTTCAACCGCTCGGACAGCAATTGAAAGTGCTGGCGCGATACCCGCGCCACCGCCTACGCTTCGCCCATCTATGCGACGCGCCGGTTGCACCGCGCTATTCGACGGAAAAACTCCTGCATGAGGGCCGGGCCGAGCGGCTGCCGCCGGGCGAAGGGGACATCGGCCTGAAGGCTTTCATGTCTGCTCTGCCTTGCCCCCGTAGACCGGTCGGAGGCGGTCATTCAAATGGTTTTCGACAAAGCATGCGCCCTTATGTTTCCGCGCTTGCTGTGAACGCTCATTAGTTTGTTCTGGTCTGCTGCCGGTTTCGTAGACCGCAGATTAAGCGTGCATAGCCCGCTACTCGTCGACGTTGCGAACACGAATGGTGAATGGATTCAGTTTATCAGGTCCAAGGGCAAAAGGTCCTCAGGCATGTTCTGGTAGCAAACCGGTCGCAGGAAGCGCCGTATCGATAGTGTGCCTACCGAGGTTGCTCCAAAGTTGGTTGATGCCGGGTACGGGCCGCCATGCACCATCGCCTCGGCCACCTCGACCCCTGTGGGAAATCCGTTGACAAGAAGGCGCCCTGCTTTTCGCTCCAGGATCGGTACGAATTGTTGCGCCATTTCGGTATCACCGTCATCCATCTGGATCGTTGCCGTCAACTGGCCCTTCAGTTCGCGCGCCACGGCAAGCATCTCTTTGGAACCGCGTGCCGTCACGACAATACCCGACGGCCCGAATATCTCTTCGGCCAGGACACCGTGCGTCAGCCAGTCCTTTGCGCTGATTTTGAAGAGCGACGGAGCTGCATTTCGCCCATGGCACGTTCCGGCAAGGACGGTTTCAACGCCCGGCACAGCTTCGACCTCGGAAGTTCCATTCCGAAAGGCTTCCGCGATCCCGCAGGTCAGCATCGCCGCTTCGCCCGTTTGTGCCAAAGCGCTGGCCGCAGCCTCGGTAAAAGCGTCCAGTCCGGGGCTCTCGCAGGCAATGAGAAGTCCGGGATTCGTGCAGAATTGCCCGACCCCCATGGTCAGCGACCCGGACCAGGCGGTGCCCAGCTCTGATCCGCGGTTTGCCAGCGCTTCGGGGAACACGAAGACTGGGTTGACCGACCCCAATTCACCCAGAAACGGGATCGGTTCGGGACGCGCCGCGCAGAGGTCAAAGAGCGCCCGCCCTGCTCCGAGCGAACCGGTGAAACCCACGGCGCGGATCAGCGGATGTTTCACCAGTGCGCCGCCAAGCTCATGGCTGATGCCCTGGATTAGGGAGAATGTGCCGGCGGGCATGCCGGTGCGCGCGATCGCCGCCGCGATGGCCAACGCCACGATCTCGCCGGTGGCGGGATGCGCAGGATGACCCTTGACCACGACCGGGCATCCGGCGGCCAGTGCCGAGGCGGTGTCCCCGCCAGCGGTCGAAAAGGCGAGCGGGAAATTCGATGCGCCGAACACGGCGACAGGACCGATGGGCCGCTGCACCATCTTCAGATCGGGCCGCGGCAGGGGCTGACGGTCCGGCAGGGCGTCATCGTGACGGCGGTCGAGGTAATCACCCTTACGGATGTGTTGCGCAAACAGCCTGAGCTGCCCCGTCGTGCGCCCACGTTCGCCTTCGAGCCGGGCCTGCGGCAGGCCGGTCTCGGCGCAGCCCAGCCGCGTAATGTCGGCACCGCGCGCGTCGATCTCTTCGGCAATAGCCTCGAGAAACCCGGCACGGTCGTCGCGGCTGGTCCATCCGTAGGTGGCAAACGCCTCTTCCGCCGCCTGTGCGGCGCGATCTACCTCGGACGCGCCACCCGAGGCAAAGGTCAGTGCCTTTCCCGTCACGGGTTGCGAGGTAAAGGTGTCATCGGACCCGATCCAGTCGCCTGCGATCAGGTGTTTTCCTTTGGGTTGATAAGTCATCTGTCTTCCTCACTTGCCCCAGTGCAGCGCGATCACGTCTGCCTCGGCCGCCAGTTGCAAAAGTCGCGCTCGGGTGCGGTCGGTCATCGGTTTCAGGGGGTGGCGAATGTGGTCGGATCCGATCACGCCGCCCTCTTTCATAACCACCTTGGCGGCACGCAGCCCGCATTGGCGGTTCTCGTGGTTGATCAGCGGCAGGCAGGCGCGCCACTGCGCCAGCGCCGCATCGACATTGCCCGCGCGATACTCGGTCACGATGGGCCGGATCAACTCGGGCTGCAGGGCCGAAGTCATGGTGCCGGTGCAGCCCGCATCCAGGTCGGCCAGCAGAGTCGCGGCTTCCTCGCCGTCGAAAGGCCCCGTGATGTGATCTCCGCCCGCCTCTATCAGCGCGGCGAGCTTGTCGGCAGCAAAGGGCGTTTCCATCTTGAAATAGCTGACGTTCTCGATCTCTTTCGCCATCCGCACCAGCATCGGCACCGACAGCGTGACACCCGACAAAGGTGCGTCCTGCACCATGATCGGGATCGAGATAGCGTCGGAGACTGCGGTAAAATGTTCGAAGATCGCGCCCTCCGGGGGCACGAGGCCAACGCCGTGATAGGGGGGCATCATCATCAGCATGGCAGCGCCCATCGCCTCGGCTTCGCGGGCACGGTCCATCACGATACGGGTACTGAAATGGCTGACGGTGACGATCATCGGCACCCGGCCCGCGACGTGCTCCAGCGAGACGCGGGTTAGCTCGGCGCGTTCGGCATCGGACAGCACGAATTGCTCGGAGTAGTTGGCCAGGATGCAGATCGCATCGATGCCCTGGTCGATCATGCAGTCGAGCACACGTTTCATGCCCGCGGTGTCGATGGTGCCGTCGTCAAGAAACGGTGTGGGTGCGACGGGAAGAACCCCGGTAAGTGGTTCGGTCATGGTATGTCCTTGCGGATGAAACGGAAACGGGTTGACTGGCGGAACACAGCGCCGGGACGCAGAGTGATCGACGGAAAGTCCGGATTGTTGGGTGCGTCGGGCCACAATTGCGGCTCCATCACCAGCCCGGCATGGGCGCCGTAGGGAGCGCCGTGATGGCCCTTGGCGGGCGCGGTATTTAGGCGGCTGGCGTCGTAGACCTGCAAGCCCGGAGTGTCGGTTTCGAGCGCCATCGCCAGATCGTCGGTCTCCAGTCGGGCCACCTCCCGCATCCCCTCGCCGTTGAGACAGAAGTTGGTGTCGAGCCCCACAGGCGCTGGCAGCGGCGTGGACTGGCGCAGGTCGTAAGGGGTGCCATTGACCGGGGCGATCTCGCCGGTCGGGATCAGCGCGGCGTCAGTTGGCAGGTAGTGATCTGCGTCGATGGTCAGGCGATGTTCGGCCGGCCCGTTGCCGGTCAGACTCCAGTAGCCATGAAAGGCCGGGTTGCAAAAGGTGAGCTTTTCGGTGCGCGCGGTCATCTCGATCCCGAGCGTGCCGTCGGCATCAATGTCATAGGTCACCGCGATCTCCAGCGGACCGGGCAGACCGCCCTCTCCGTCTTGAAGCGACAGTTCGAGCGTGACAACCTGCGGGCTGTTGGACCGAAGCGACCAGACCCGTTGCGACAGCCCGTCGGGCCCATCGTGCAGCGCATTGCCATTCTCGTTCACGTCGAGGTGCAGGTCCGTCCCGTCCAGAGGCGCCCGGCCCGCGGCAATGCGGTTGGCGATGGGGCCGACGATGGCGCCGAAATAACGCAGCGGTCCCCGGTAGGCTTTGATGTCCGGACTGCAGAGAATGAGCGAAGCGTCGAACCCATCCAGCCGGAATTCCGCCAGCGTCGCGCCATAGGTCATGACCCGCGCCGTTGACGTCCCGTTTGCGATGGTGACCTGGGTATCCTGTGCCATGGGTCTATTCCTCGAAGGGCGCGACGATCTTGCGCCGACCCAGCGTGAAGGCATCGGCCACCAGCGTCATCGGTCGCAGGTCCACGTCTCTCCGCCCTTCGCGGACCAGGTCCGCCATGCGCTTGTAGAGCCGTGGGTACTCTCCGGCGAGCGCGGCGGCCTCGCCGCTGGCCCTCCCGTCGACTTCCATCTTCGCCCCGCCATTCGTCAGCCTGAGCGTCCCGGCCTCGGTGACCGCATCGATCTGCCAAGTCTGGTCCCCATCCTGTCGCCAGTCAAATTCGGCGTCGACCGCCGCACCGCCCGGGTGGAAGAACGCAATCCGCGCCGCGATTGGCGTCTGGCAATTCTCTGGCACCTCCAGAACGGCCTCTTTCACATGCAAATCGTCGGGCAGGATCTCCGTTACGATGGACAGCGCGTTGATGCCCGGGTCGAAGACACCGAGCCCGCCCGGCTGCCAAATCCACTCCTGCCCCGGGTGCCAGCGCCGGACATCTTCCTTCCAGGTAACGGTCAGCCCTGTCAGCGCCTTGTCCGCCAGCCAAGCCTTGGCGGCACCCACCATGTCGGCCTCGCGCGAATGCCAAGTTGCAAAGAGCGTCAGCCCGGAGGCGCGCGCGGCCTCTTCCAGCGTGTGACATTCCGCCAGCGTCGCGCCCGGCGGTTTCTCCAGCATGACATGCCGCCCCGCTTCCAGCGCCTGCATCGCGTAGTCGAAGCGCGGCACCGGCGGCAGGCAGAGCGAAACGACGCGGATGTCGGGTCGCGCCTCCAGCATCTCGCCGAGGTCGGTGAAGGCCTCGACGCTCTCGACCGAGCCGTGACGGCTGACCGTGGCGGCCAGCTCCCAATCCGGGCTATTTGTGATCGCGGGGACGTGCTGGTCAACCGCGATCTTGCCGATTCCTATGAGCGCTACTTTCATCAGTGACTATCCTTTCCGACAGCCGCCCCACGGCACCCCTTGAGAAAATCCAGATCGGCGCCGGTGTCCGCGCCTTCCACATGCGCCTGGTGCAGCCAGGCATAGCCGCTTGCGACACGCTCATGCGACGGCGACCAGGCGTCCAGCCGCTGATGCAACTCCGCCTCCGGGATATCGAGATGCAGGCGGCGACCTTCCACGTCGACCTCGATCATGTCGCCGGTCTTGACCACTGCCAGCGGCCCACCAGCCGCCGCCTCGGGCGAGGTATGCAGGATCACGGTGCCATAAGCGGTGCCCGACATACGCGCGTCGGAGATGCGGATCATGTCCTTTATGCCGCGTCGAAGCACCTTCGGCGGCAGACCCATGTTGCCAACCTCGGCCATGCCGGGATAGCCCTTGGGACCGCAGTTCTTGAGCACCATAATGCAGGTCTCGTCGATATCCAGCGCATCGTCACCGATCTTAGCCTTGTAGTCGTCGATATCCTCGAAGACGACCGCCCGGCCCCGGTGCTGCATCAGATGGGCCGAGGCGGCAGAAGGCTTCAGGATCGCGCCCTTGGGGGCGAGGTTGCCCTTGAGCACCGCGATCCCGCCCTTTTTGGTCAGCGCGCGCTCCAGCGGCAGGATGACGTCCTCGCTCCAGTTCTTCGCGTCTTTAACCTCGTTCCAGATGGTCTCACCGGACACTGTCAACGCGTCCCGATGCAGCTTGCCGCCCTCGGCCAGCCG
>Ga0207878_100431_pt1 | contig 14060 bp, 13 predicted proteins | sample LinPmetageLP41_FD_184053 | JGI IMG/M metagenome (GOLD analysis project Ga0207878, IMG submission 184053) | Marine viral communities from the Pacific Ocean - LP-41 (SPAdes) | ecosystem: Environmental > Aquatic > Marine > Oceanic | place: Pacific Ocean | collected 2010-08-27 | reverse complement strand
CCCTGCGTCGCGACCGCTTCAATGAAGAGCTCGATATCCTGCGCGACATTTTCAACGACGCCTGGGCGAAGAACTGGGGATTCGTACCCTTCACCGATGCCGAATTCCGTGAGCTGGGCTCCAGTCTGAAGATGCTGGTGCCGTCCGAACTGATCCAGATCGCAGAGATCGACGGCAAGCCCGTCGCGTTCATTGTCGGCTTGCCCAATCTCAACGAGGCGATCGCGCCGCTGAACGGGCGCCTGTTGCCGATGGGATGGCTGCGTCTGCTATGGAAGCTCAAGGTGCGCGGAACAAAGACCGGCCGCGTGCCGCTGATGGGAGTACGCAGTGAATACCAGTTCAGTCGCCTGGGGCCGACGCTCGCACTGGTGCTGATCGAGTCGATTCAGGCGGCACTCATCCGCCATGGCATCCAGGCCGTGGAAATGTCCTGGATTCTCGATGACAACGCCGGCATGCGCAATATTCTCGAGCATATCGGAACCGACATCTATAAACGTTACCGGCTCTATGAAAAGCAGCTCTGAAAGGCGGCTGGGTGCCGTGGTGCTGGCGGCGGATCGCCACGCCGGCGATCCGGTCGCGCGGGAGGCCGGCGTCGCCTGCAAGGCGTTGACCCCGGTCGGCGGTGTGCCGATGCTGCGCCGGGTCTTCAATGCTCTCGACGGCAGTGGACGTATCTCGCGGATTTGCCTGGCTGGCCCGCCGGCGGCGATCATCGAACGCGAGCCCGTGCTTGGCGAGCTGCTTGGCCGCAGCGATGTGAGCTGGGTGGAGAATGCCGCGACGCCCAGCGCCAGCGTCGGCGCGGCGCTGCGGTCGCTGCCCGATGATATGCCGGTCATGGTGACCACTGCTGATCATGCCTTGTTGACGCCGACCATCGTCACCGCCTTTGTCGATCGTGCTTTGGAGAGCGACGGCGATTTCGTGGTGGGCGTGGCACGCCTGGAGACGGTGAAGGCGCGCTTCCCCGGTACGCGACGCACCGCGATACGCCTGTCCGACGGTCCCTTCTGTGGCTGCAACCTGTTTGCCTTTACCACCCCGCGTGGCCGCGCGCTCGCCGACTTTTGGCGCCGGGTCGAACAGCAGCGCAAGCGCCCCTGGCGGGTCATCGGCGGAGCGCTGGGTTGGGGAGCCGTGGTGCGTTATCTGCTCGGGCGTCTGACGCTCGAGCAGGCCCTGGAGAGACTATCCCGGCGGCTCGGTATACGCATCCGGGCCGTGGTACTGGATCACGCCGAGGCGGCGGTTGACGTAGACACGCCCGCCGACCGGCAGCTCGTCGAAGCGATTCTCGCCGGCGAACGCTGATCGGCGAGCAATTAGTCAACTCTCGCAGAGAGACCGGCGCAGAGAGACCGACGGGGCCGAGAAGGAGAAGAGACGCTCAGCCACGAGCGTTTTCCACCGACGCCGCGTCGCGGGTCTGCCAGCGGGTCACCAGGTGGCGCGCCTGCTCGAGATCATGGGGAAAATCGAGTTCCGCCCAGCCGAGCCCCTCGATCGATTGGGTGAAGACCTGGTCCGTCGCGGCCAATTCATCGATCACGCTCAGATACCAGCGCGCCAGCGCTTCCGGCGTGCGCATGACGCGTTCCAGTGCATTGTAAAACAGCGCGCTGCCTTCGCCGCGGAAGACCATCATGCCGATGGATTCACCATTGACGACCTGCAGGTCCAGTTTCTTGCCGACGCGGACAAGGCGCTCGCCTTCCAGGATCACCTTCATGTCGTCAGCGTCATAAGCGTTCTTGTGATCGATCGCCAGCGTGATCGGGCGTGACGGTGAGGCCAGCAGCCGATCGAGTACCGGCAGCTCGAACAGCGTATCGCCATTGAGGATCAGAAAGTCACCTTTCATCATCGCAGTGCGCGCCATCCAGCAGCTGGCGAGATTGTCGGCGAGTTCGAAGAACGGATTGAACACGGGCTCTATCTCGACCGGTGCGTCCTTGTAGCGCTCGCTCAGGCGCTGCTCGACCTGGGCGGCGGAATAGCCGACCACCACTGAAATATGCTCGAAACCGGCGGCGATCAGATGATCGATCTGATGCTCGATCACCGCGCGCCCCTGAAATTCGATCAGACATTTGGGCCGGTCGGCCGTATGGGGGAGCAAGCGCTTGCCTTGACCGGCGCTGAGGATGATTGCTCGGCATGGTTGCGAGTGAACCAGGGAATCCATTATCAATTTCTCTTGAGCTGTAATTGAAAGAAGTACCAGCAAACATTCAAGTGAAGACTAGGGCGTTTCATCGCAATGCATTGCAACGGGCCCCTTCGTGTTTGCCGTAGTGAAGCGCAAGTTTATAGCGTGACTTGCGAAGCGCCACTCATCGCGATGAGGATTGAGTACACGGCGCGTTACCTTGACGGACCAGTCCGACCCTTGATCCTGGGCGGCGCAGCGAGTGATATCAATGATGCTGTAGCCGGCGTGATCGTGCCCTATCGCCGGGACCATAGAGGCCGAGGGGGCGCCGAGCACGACGGCCTGGCCGGTGGGCGTCGGCAGGCGCGCCTCGAGGTCGCGATGGGCATGGCCGTGCAGCATCAGCTCCACGCCGGCGCGGCGAATGACGCCGGCCAGCGCGGCCGTGTCGGTCAACCGCTTGCGCCAGCCGATCGTGCCGGCCACCGGCGGATGATGAATCATCAAGGCTCTGAAATAGCCCTTTGCCGCCGTGTCGCGCAGGCACGCTTCCAGCCGCGCCAGCTGCTGGTCACCGAGGGTACCGGTAGCGAACGGCCAGGGTGTCGGCAGCGCCGTCGACACCCCGATCAAGGCGACCCGACCGCGGTAGCGCACGAAGGGAAAAACATCGTCGGCCGCCTGCCCTGAATCGTCGCTCATGTAGGCCTGCCAGAGACCGATAGTCTGCTGCCATGAGGCATGGGCATAAGCGTCATGGTTACCGGGTACCACCGATACTCTGTCGGGGGGGGCAAACGTCTCCAGCCAGCCGAGTGCCTGCTGGCATTCCGTTGGCAGGCCCACCTGGGTCAAGTCGCCGGTCAGGGCGATATGGTCGTACGATTGGGTACGGATGTCATCGACCAGCGCCTGCAGCACCTCGGGACGGTGCAGGAGACGGCGCTTGCGCAGCCAGGCCCAATAGCCACTGGCGCGTTTATTGCATAGCATCCGCCAGTCCGATCGGGGGATCGAGGTCAGGTGCGGATCGGAAAGATGGATAAGGCGCAGTGAAGTGGTCCGTGGGTCAGGGCTCGCAGGCCATGTCATGATCGGCATAATGGCATAGAATACGCCACCTTGATGCCAATTACCTCTTCGTTGCGCATTGATGGCTTTTCCAGAATATCAGCCGCTCCTGGATATCAGCCGCCTGGCTGCTCGCTGAATAAGCCATTGCACACAAGATGAACCATTTGGAAGTGATTATGACAGTAAAGGCGTATCTCGAGGAAAGCTCCGACACGCCGCTATGGGGACTGACCTCCCGCGAGCGGTTGCAAAAGATGCTGTCTACGATGGAAGGCGTCGAACTGGCCGGCGGTGGCATGGTGGCCGAGACCGGTGCGGAAATCCTGTTGCTGCGCGCCGATTACGTCTACGACCAGCGTGTGCTGAGCGGCCTGGCGAATGCCGAGCACGTTATCCTGCGCGCCCCCGACGATGATACGGTCGTGGCCATTCGGACCCGGCTCGATGCAGCAAGTGCCGTCCAGCCGCCGCGCATCGCCGAGTTTGTCGGTCATGCGCTCGAGCCGGTCACACCGAGCAGCGTGGCCTCGGGCCTGGAGTCCAAGCTACGCAAGTTCGATGCGCCGTGGGTAGCCCGCGCCAGCGCCCAGAATCGTGAGCCGCTGGAAAACGCGCTCTACAGCGCTGCCTACAAGGGCGTCACCGATCTGGTCACCAAATGGGTTTGGCCACTGCCGGCCCGCGCGGTGACGCGATTTTGCGCCCGTAACGGTATCCGTCCCAATCATGTCACCTCGCTGAGCTATGTGCTGACGCTGCTGGCCGGCGTGTTGTTCTGGTATGGCCATTATGGCTCGGGGCTGGTGTGCGCCTGGTTGATGACTTTTCTCGACACGGTCGATGGCAAGCTCGCCCGCGTGACGCTGAACTCGAGTCAGTTCGGCAATCTTTTCGATCACTTGCTCGATCTCATCCATCCGCCGTTCTGGTATCTGGCCTGGGGCATCGGACTGGCATTCGATGTGTCCAACAGCATCTACTGGCTGATTTTCGTCGGCTACATTGGCGGGCGGCTGTGTGAGGGCGCCTTCAAGACGGCGGCGCCGTTTTCGATGTTCATCTGGCAGCCGTTCGATTCGGTCAACCGGCTCATCACCGCCCGCCGCAACCCCAACCTGATCATCCTGACCCTGGCCTGGCTATGCGGAGCACCCTATGTCGGGCTGGTGCTGGTCATGCTGTGGACGCTCGTTTCCACCGTCGTGCTGGGCGTGCGAGTGCTGATGGCTCGGAAAGCAAGCCGCAGCGCACCGCTCACGCCGTGGCTGTCCAACGTCGATCCCGTGGCCGAGCGCCATCATTCGTTGATGGTCCGCTGGTTCACCTTCCCCGACCCCGCCATCCGCTCGGGCGGGTAGGGGGCCAATGCATTATTCCGCTGATGTCCCGCGCCGCGTTGGCGTACTATGCAATCCGCACAGCGGACGTAACCGCCGCCATCTGGCGGCGATTCGCCGCACTGCCGAGCAGCATGCAGCGCTATTCATCTACCACGAGGCCACGACGGCGGAAGCGATCGTCGAGACGCTGCGTGCATTTCATGCCGAACGTGTCGAGCTGATCGTGATTGCGGGTGGGGATGGCACCCTGCAGGCGGCTCTGACCGGCCTGTTGCGCGACCTGGCGTTGCCGGCCGAAGCGTTGCCGAAGCTGCTGGTGATCGCCGGCGGCACGACCAACATGAGCGCGGCTGATCTCGGAACTCGCTGTCAGCCGCCTGTCGCGCTGGCCAGGCTGGTGGCCTGGCTCGAGGGCCGAGGCCCGGGGCCACGCTCCTGTTCCCGCCCCCTTGTACGTCTGGCACTGGGACGCCCGGCGTCGACCCAATATGGCCTGTTCTTCGGCAGCGGCGCGATCCAGACCGGCGTCGACTACTTCAATAGCCGGGTACGTTCCGGTCCGGTGGCGGGAGTATGGGGGCCACGCCTGGCCTTTCTGCGAGTGATGGTTTCGATGCTGCGCGGTCGGCCCCATCCGCTGCTGCCTGCTGCGTCGTATCGGCTGGTGCTGGATCGGGACGAGGTGTTGGAAGGCCGTTACCTGCTGGTGCTGGTATCGACCCTCGAGCGGCTGCTGTTGGGCTCGCGACCGTTCTGGGGAGAACAGCCCGCGGCGCTGCATTTTACCGCGGTGCGCTATCCACCACGTGCCCTGTGGCGGCGCTTGCCGGCCATTCTCCGCGGGCGTGGTCGCCAGGCGGTACGCGACGGGGAAGGCTATGTCAGTCGCAACCTGACGTCGCTGCGTCTGGAACTCGACGCAGGCGGCATTCTCGACGGTGAACGCTTCTGGGCCGAACCCGGCGAAGCCATCGAGCTGTCGGCGACGCCAACGATCGATTTTCTCGTCTTTGCATGACTTCTTCGTCCACTCCCGAGGCGCCCATGCGTACCCGCCATTCCTCTCTGCCTGCGGCGCTGGTCGCTGAGGTCGCCGACCAGGCCGCCCGTCTGCAGCCCGAAGGGGTGGCACCGCTGGTGGCCCGCGTGCGGGAACGTTTCGGCCAGGCGACCTGCGCGGTGCTCTTCTACGGCTCCTGCCTGCGCAGCCATGATCCGGGTGATGGCGTGGTCGATCTCTATGCGCTGGTCGACCGCTACGCCGCTGTCTACGATCGCCGTCTGCTGCGACTGATCAACGCCTGGCTGCCACCCAACGTGTTCTATCTCGAGGCACAGGATGCCCAGGGGCGGCGTCTGCGCGCCAAGTGTGCGGTCATCACTCTCGATGACTTCGCGCGGGGGGCGACCCGCTGGTTCGAGACCTATCTGTGGGGGCGCTTCGCCCAGCCCTGTCGCCTGGCCTACTGCCGCGATGAGTCAACCCGCACGCGGGTGAACGACGCCCTGGCCGGGGCGGTTCTCGCGCTGTGGCGCGCCGCGCTGCCCTGTCTGCCGGACACATTCACTGCCGCCGAGGGGTGGCAGCAGGCACTCGCCCTGAGTTACGGTGTCGAGCTGCGTCCCGAAGGTGCATCGCGCCCGGCCTCGCTGCTGGCCGGACAGGAGGCGGAGTACCGGCGGCGGCTGGCGGCGGCGGCCGAGGCGCTGCCTGGATTGTCGACGATTGACAATGAGCACTGTCTCAATGAAAACCGTCGCGATGAGCACCGTCGCGATGAGTGCTATCGCAATGCGCTGGATACGGCACAGCGCCGCCGGGGACGACGCGCCTGGCGCTGGCGCCGCCGGCAGGGACATGTTCTGCATATCGCCCGACTGATGAAGGCGGTTCTGACCTTCGAAAACGGTGTCGATTACGTGGTCTGGAAGCTGGAGCGCCACAGTGGCCGGCGAATCCCCGTCAGCGACCGCTTGCGCCGCCATCCGTTGCTGTTCGGCTGGCCGCTGCTGTGGCGGTTGCTGCGCGAGCGTGTGCTGCGCTGATAGCACGAGAACCCCCGACTGCCGCAAGGCCTCCCGGCAAGCGCAGGAAGCCCTGGTACATCAGGACCGAGCGCGGCTGCTGACCTCGGTCGATCGCTTCATCGCCCACCATTCGCGGGTCGGTAATCCGACCTTCTTCGATCCTGCAGAGTTTGCCTAGGTCTGGCCGCTGGAAGACTTTTTTCTTCTATGGCTACGGCTATCGCATGGATGCCAACTGCGCGCGCTGTCCAGAAACGACTCGCCTGATCGAAAGCGTGCCGGAGATGTCGGCCATACTGCACTTTACTGATCTTGTTGAGGTCTGGCCTGCGGGGCTGTTGAGACTCCTGGCCGCCATGGTTTACGACGTGCTGGTGCTATTTGCCGTGTGAATGCTGGTGGGATTCGTCGTGGTCGTCCTGAAAGATGGCGAGGTGGGGCCGATATATTTTGCGATTCGGCCTTGCGAGTCTCTATGCGAATCATTTACATTTGCTATCACATTCACTCTAAGGCTTGCCCGTGTACGTCTGTCTCTGTGTAGGGGTCACCGACCGCGATATCGAAAATGCCGTTTCGGACGGCGCCCGCAGCTGGCGTGAAGTCCGCGAGACAACTGGCTGTGCTGGTCAGTGTGGCAAGTGCGTCTGCACCGGCAAGAGCGTGATGCGTGAGGCGATCAGTCAGGAAATGGCGATGGATCTCGATCTCGCTTACGCCGTTTGAGTTCGACCCTCTCCGCGGTCGATGGCGTTTCTCCTTGATTATGCAACGATTCGTCCCCGTCGCTCGCTGAATGGCGGCCTCTCGATCGCGCGATTCGTTATCAGCCGCGTTCCCATATGCCAACGGATTGCAGATGCGATATTGTCGTAACCTTCTGTAATGGTTGTAATTTCTTTTCCTTCTGGGTGATACTGCCACTACCGGATCGCTGCCGCTTATCGGGGCAGCGTGATTCAGACGGGAGTGCGTGGCCAAGCGTGCCTCCCCATCGCCAGATATTGGTTATTCTGCAATGAGGAGAACACGACAATGAAAGGCGACGCCAAGGTCATTTCCTATCTCAACACCGTGCTCGGCAACGAGCTGGTCGCGATCAACCAGTACTTTCTGCACAGCAAGATGTACAAGGACTGGGGCTTCAACGTGCTGGCCAAGTGGGAGTACGAGGAATCCATCGAAGAGATGCAGCACGCCGACAAGCTGATCGAGCGCATCCTGTTCCTGGAAGGCATTCCCAACCTGCAGGACCTGGGCAAGCTCAATATCGGCGAGAACTGCCAGGAGATGCTGCAGAGCGATCTCAAGATCGAGCACAAGGCCCGTGCCGACCTGCAGGAAGCGATTCCCTACTGCGAATCGGTGCATGACTACGTCAGCCGCGATCTGTTCCTCAAGATCCTCGGCGACGAAGAAGAGCACATCGACAAACTGGAATCTGAGCTGGGGTTGATCGACAAGGTCGGTATCCAGAACTATCTGCAGAAGCACATGTTCACGACAGACAAGATATGAAGCGTAGCGCCTGACAAGGTATGCGGTTTGTTGTGAAAAAGCCCCGGTGTCAGTTCACTGACATCGGGGCTTTCGCTTATCCGCTGCTATGTCTTGAAGTCTTGAAGTCTTGAAGTCTTGAAGTCTCGAACTCAGCCCAGATCGTTCTTGAGCAGCAGCGCGACCGCGTCGAGACGAGTCTTCAATGTCTCGTCATCGGCCGCGAGCACAGTGATATGACCGATCTTGCGCCCGGGCCGGGGCGCCTTGCCATAGTCGTGCCAGCGGGTGCCGGGTAGGGCGAGCACGGCGTCGCGCTCAGGGAATGCGCCAATCACGTTGAGCATCGCGCACGGTGCCAGGCGGGCGGTCTCGCCCAGCGGCAGGCCGGCAATCGCCCGCACGTGATTCTCGAACTGGCTGGTCACTGCGCCTTCAATGCTCCAGTGGCCCGAGTTGTGGACCCGCGGCGCGATCTCGTTGGCGAGCAGGCCGGCGGCGGTGACGAAGAATTCGAACGCCATCACCCCGACGTAGTCGAGCTCGTTCATGACCCGGCTGGCGTAGTCTTCCGCCTGCGCCTGCAGCGGATGAGAAATCTGCGGTATCGAGCAGTGCAGAATGCCCTGACGATGCTCGTTGCGAACCACCGGCCAGTGGCGGATTTCCCCCTCCCGGCTGCGCACGGCAATCACCGAGATCTCATGGTCGAAGTCGATGAAGCCTTCGAGAATCAACGACACGCCGCCCAGCTCGTCAAAAGTCCCGGCGACCTCTTGTGGCTCGCGTAGTACCTTCTGGCCCTTGCCGTCGTAGCCCATGGTGCGGGTCTTGATCACCACCGGCAGGCCGATATCGCTGACTGCGGTGTCGATATCCGCCTGACTGTCGATCCGGGCGATCGGCGGCACGTCGATATCCAGCGAGCGGAACAGCGACTTCTCGAGCCAGCGGTCCCGCGCCGTGGCGAGCGCCTGCGCCGGTGGAAAGGCCGGGCGCTGTTCGGCCAGACGTTCGACCGCTTCGGCCGGCACGTTCTCGAACTCGAAGGTGATCGCGTCGCAGGTCGCGGTGAGTGTGTTCAGCGCCTCCGGGTCCTGCCAGTCGGCCTGCAGATGCTGGCCGTGGGCGGCGGCACAGGGCTCGCTGCCCGGATCGAGAAAGGTGAAGCGCAGGTCCAGTGGTGCACCGGCCTGGGCGAGCATGCGCCCGAGCTGGCCGCCACCGACGATTCCGATTCGCATGGTCACTCCTGGTCTTGGGGTCGAGGATCGGGGTTGTCGAGCACCTTGCGTGTCTGTTCGGCACGGAAGGCTTCCAGCGCGGCGCGGATACGCTCGTCGTGATTGGCCAGCATGGCGGCGGCGAGCAGGGCGGCGTTGATCGCCCCGGCGCGGCCGATCGCCAGCGTCGCGGTGGGGATGCCGGCCGGCATCTGGACGATCGAGAGTAGCGAGTCGACGCCGGAAAGCGTGCTCGACTTGACCGGCACGCCCAGCACCGGCAGCCGCGTCTTGGCGGCGCACATGCCCGGCAGGTGGGCGGCGCCACCGGCACCGGCGATGATCACTTCCAGCCCACGGTCGGCGGCAGTCTCGGCGTACTCGAACAGCAGATCCGGCGTGCGGTGGGCGGAGACCACCTTGGTTTCATGCTCGATACCCAGCTTTTCGAGGGTCTCGACAGTATGGCAGAGGGTCGACCAGTCCGACTTCGAGCCCATGATCACGCCGACGCGTACGCTCATGCTTCCTCCCAGGGGAAATGATTCGCCGGCTGCTGTCGGTTGTAGATACTACCGTGTGCGTTGCCGGACGGTCTTTTGGAAAGCAATGAATTGTACGGTAATACGGGGAATCGATCAGCCGTAAAATCTATCTGGCAGGAAACCAGGAAACCACAATCGCTTGGGCCGCGTTCAACGAAACGCCTTCTCCAGCGCGAATCGCGCCACCGGCTCATCGCTGACGCTGACCTGTTCGCAGAACATGGCGAGCGGACGTACCCACAGGCCGTAGTCGCCGTAGAGCGCGCGATAGATCACCAGCCACTCTTCGGTCTCGCTATGCTGGGCCACATCCAGCACTTCGTAGAGCTGGCCCTTGTAGTGGCGATAGATGCCGGGCACGGGCTTGTGATGTTCACTCATCAAGAAATCTCCTGGGTGTCGGCGGACGTCTCTTCCGGCGTGGGTGATGCTTCAGCTGCGACTTCTCCAGCTTCTTTGGCGGCGCGCTTGGCCCTGTCGGCCAGTCGGGTCAGCACGCGGCCGGCCGCGACGAAGCCGAAAGTGCCGGTGACCACGCTGACCGCACCGAAACCGGCGGCGCAGTCGAGCCGCGTGGCCTGGCCCGGCGCCGGCTTCTGCAGACAGACTTCGCCATCTTCTCCGGGATAGACCAGCTGTTCGTCCGAATAGACGCACTCGACGCCGAAGCGGCGCTTGGGATTGCGCGAGAAGCCGAAATCGCGGCGCAGTTTCGAGCGCACCTTGGCCAGCAGCGGATCGTGTTCGGTGCGGGTGAGGTCGGCCACGCGCACGCGGGTGGGATCGCTCTGACCGCCGGCACCGCCGGTCACCGTGATCGGCAGCTTGTGCCGGTTGCAGTAGTGGATCAGCGCGGCCTTGGCGCCGACGTGGTCGATGGCGTCGATCACGTGGTCGGCATCGTCCGGAATCCGCTCGGCGAGATTGGTCGGCGTGATAAAGGCCGCGTCGGCATGAATCTCGATGCCCGGCCAGATCGCGCGGCAGCGCTCGGCCAGCACCTCGACCTTGGGCTTGCCGATCTGGCCGTCCAGGGCGTGGAGCTGGCGATTGACGTTGGAGACGCAGACATCATCCAGATCGATCAGGGTCAGCTTGCCGATGCCGGAACGCGCCAGCGCTTCGGCGCTCCAGCTGCCGACGCCGCCCACGCCGATCACCACCACATGGGCGTGGCGGAAGGCGTTGGCGGCGCGGGTGCCGTAGAGACGCCGAATGCCGCCGAAGCGGAAATCGTAGTCGTCGTTGTCTCGGGTCACGGTCGCATCGGTCCTGGTCTCATTAATCATCGGATCTCGATCATAAAAGGGCGTCGGCCGGTTCGGCCGGGGCAGTGCTTGAGGCGGGCGTCTCCCACCGAGCGTCATTCTGCGTCAGGTGCGCCTGCCAGCCGAACCGCGTGAGCAGGGCGGAAAAATGATCGTCGGGCGCGGCTTCCAGCGTCAGCAGGCGGGCCTCGAACGGGTGCCGAAATTGCAACGCCACCGCCGCAAGCAGCAGGTGCGGACACTCCAGATGGTCGCGAAAGTAACGGTTATGAATGCCCTTGCCGTGCTTGGCATCGTTGATGATCGGATGCCCACAGTGAGCCAGATGACGTCGAATCTGATGGCGCCGGCCGGTCTGTGGTCGCGCCTCCATCAGCGAATAGCACGACTGCGGGTAGCGATCGACCGCCACCGGGATCTCAACTGTTGCCAGCCGGCGCAAGTGGGTCAGCGCCGGGTGCGCCGGCATCTCCGCCTTGGGCCGAGTGCCGTCCTCCTCGCGCAGCGGCGCATCGACGCTGACCGACTCCGGCCCCCAACCGCGAACCACCGCCAGATAGCGCTTGGACATCTGCTGTTCGGTGAACGCCCGGCTCAGCGCGGCGGCGGCTTCGCTATCCAGCGCGAACAGCAATACGCCGCCGGTGGGGCGATCCAGTCGGTGCACCGGATAGACGTGCTGGCCGATCTGATCGCGCAGCGTCTGCATCACGAAGCGGGTTTCGCCGCGGGCCAGCGCCGTTCGATGCACCAGCATGCCGGGCGGCTTGACCACGGCGATCAGGCGCGCATCGCGGTAGATCACCGGCAGCGGCCCAAGGCGCTCGGTTGGGGTAAGCGGCACGGTCATGGCTGGCCTGGAAAGTCGAACAGGGTGCTATTGTCGGGGCAGGCGCGGGCGATCTCAAGGGCTTGACTGACAGACGCGTTCTGGGGCGCTTCTGCCTTTTGCCTATTTAGTCGCGGCACGCTCTGCGGCAATATAGCGCGCCCGGTCGGTGTCGGAGCAGTGACTGCCTCGCATTGACCCTAACAGAGCCGCTCGAGCGGCCCCGGCTCGTCAATTGGCCAGCCAGACTATCGCTAGGACATATCATCATGTTTGAACGCATCAATCGGTTGTTCCCGGTCTGGGCCGTGTTGCTGGCCGTCATCGCGGCTTTCGAGCCGCAGCTGTTCGTCGGGTTCAAGACGGATATCACGACCCTGCTGGTGGTGATCATGTTCGCCATGGGCCTGACGCTGACCCGCGAAGACTTCGCGCGGGTGATCAAGTCGCCCAAGCCGATCGCGGTCGGCGTGGTGCTGCAGTTTCTGATCATGCCCGCCGCCGCGCTGCTGGTGTCCCGCGTGCTGGAGTTGAGCCCGGAGCTGACAACCGGGATGATCCTGGTCGGCGCTACTGCGGGCGGCACCTCTTCCAACGTGATGACCTGGCTCGCCGGCGGCCACGTGGCACTCTCGGTCTCGATGACCATGGTGTCCACCGTCATTTCGGTCGTCGCCACGCCGTTCATCACCTGGCTGCTGGTCGGCCAGAGCATCGACGTGCCGGTTCTCGGCATGCTGTTGAGCATCGCCAAGCTGGTCATCGCGCCGATCGCGCTGGGCGTCATCGTGCATCACCTGCTGGGCGCGCGGATCCGCAAGATCGAATCGGCGCTGGCGACACTGGCCATGGCTGCCATCGTGTTGATCATCGCCATCGTCGTCGCGCTCAATGCCGGCAACCTGGCCACGCTGGGGCCGATCGTCGCGATTGCCGTCATCGCCCATAACAGTATCGGGCTTGCCGCCGGTTACTGGCTCAGCCGCGCGCTGGGCTTCGACATCCGCACCGCGCGGACTATCGCTTTCGAGGTCGGTCTGCAGAATTCCGGTCTCGCAGTCTCGCTCGCCAACCAGTTCTTCACCGCCGGTGCCGCACTGCCGGGCGCGCTGTTCTCGGTCTGGCACAACGTTTCCGGCTCGCTGCTGGCGGGTTACTGGAAACAGCGTGGTGTTCAATCCAAGGGCGCAACCCCGGAAACGAGCGAGAGCGTCAGCCGCTGATACGATAGGTACAGATGTTGTCTTAATTCCGGCATTAGGTGAGCGGGGCGGAGTGCTAGAATGCGCGCCCCGCTTTTTTGTGCGCGAGACAGCCGATCCATGTATGACGATGTTGAACTGACGACCGAAGCCCGGTCACTGAACGAGACCGAGTTTCCGGCTGCCGATGGCAACCGCGCAACGGCTGTCGAAAACGCCAGCCCGCTGCGCCGCGAGTTCAAGGCGCGGGGCAGCTTCGTCGAACGCTGCGATGGCTGCCGCCTGCCAGTGCTCAACTGCCTGTGTCCTTATCGCGTCATGGCGACGAGCGATGCCCAGGTATGGCTGCTGACGCACTCCTACGAACACCACAAGCCTACCAATACGGGGCGGTTGATCGCCGATGTGCTGCCGCAGACCCAGACATTCACCTGGTATCGCACCGAGCCGGAGGCACGCCTGCTCGACCTGCTAGCGGATCGACGCTACGTGCCGTTCGTCGTTTTTCCCGATGATCAGCCGGACTACCAGCATCGCGTGGTTGACGAGCGGGCGGTGCTCAGCGCCAAGCAGGATGGCTTCATTCCCGTCTTTATCCTGATCGACGGCACCTGGCGCCAGGCGCGGCGTATCTTTCGCAAGAGCCCGTATCTGGACTGTCTGCCGGTGCTGCCGCTGCATACCGACCGGCTGACCCGCTATCGGCTGCGCAAGCCGGCTTCCGCCTCGCATCTCTGCACAGCCGAGGTCGCTGCCGAGCTGCTGCGCAAGACCGGCGACGTCACCGCAGCCGACGTGCTCGACGACTACTTCGACGCCTTCAACGAGAGCTACGCCGAGAGCCGCTTCTATCGCAAGATCGAAAAGCCTAGCGCCGCCATGCAGCGCCTGCT
>Ga0207878_100430_pt1 | contig 14116 bp, 9 predicted proteins | sample LinPmetageLP41_FD_184053 | JGI IMG/M metagenome (GOLD analysis project Ga0207878, IMG submission 184053) | Marine viral communities from the Pacific Ocean - LP-41 (SPAdes) | ecosystem: Environmental > Aquatic > Marine > Oceanic | place: Pacific Ocean | collected 2010-08-27 | reverse complement strand
TCGCTCTCGGCAACCTGGTGCTGGCGGGAAGGTGCGAGGGGGATGCTGACAAGGCCAGTGTGTCTTGAATTTGGCCTGGCAGCCGGAAAACTGGCTGCCAGGAAAAACAGGCCACCTAAAGTGGTCATGTAATGACTGCTGAGGCGATGATCCGGCCAGGCTGAACGGTTCAGCCGCTCAGAACCGATTTGTTCAGTGGTTCCCTAACAGGGATGTGGGTTTAGGCTGTTCTGGGCGTTAATTAATGAGGAAGCATTTAACTATTACTGGGGCGGACCTGGGCTTGCACAGAAATATTGATTAGGAGGTGCACCTTGGCCATTCAAGCAAATCAGGAAAACCTTGTAGCGCTGACAACGGTCATGTTTAACGCGGCGCCGGGAGCAGACAACCTGGGCCGGTTTATGAACTATGCGACTCTGGAGCCATTGGCGACAGATCTCGCCTCTTCTGAGACTTTCAAGAGCCAGTTCGCTGGACTGGAAACACTGGAAGACAAGATCGATCTCGTTCTTACCCATAATTTAGGGATGCAGCGAGGCTCTGACGCCTACGAAGGCGGCATGTCTTTCTTCAGTGCTCGGTTGGAATCGGGCGTTGATGCCGGCAGTGCCTTATTGGAAGCAGGCACCTATCTGCTCGGCGATAATGTCGATCCGAAATACGCCGATATTACCCAGACTCTGGAAAACAAGATAGAGGTCGGTACTTATCATAGCGTGGAGCAGGGGCTGAGTTCCGGTGAGCTGAGCGAGCTGCAGGGCGTCGTCGACTCGGTGACGTCAGATCCAGTGTCTGTCGAAGAAGCCAAGGCCGCGATCGATGACGCGGCGGCCGGTCAGATCCTCGAAGTGCCGTATAGCGAAGGGGTTTCGACGAGTTACGATGCGGCGGATCTCGAGGGTTACGAGGCGGTCCGCTTTTCTGGGTTCGATGACATCGATCAGCAGATCAATCTTTCCGGTGTCGATGATAAACAGGTACTCGTCGAAAACAGCGCCGTGACGCTGAATCTCAATGGCATGAGCGCTGGTAACGTTCAGCTCGCCAATTCGGACGTGCGTTTATACGGTGACACGCAAGGCGAGAACTATACGCCAACCGGGCTGCTGAAAACGCTTGGCGTGACGGTTACGACCGCTTCCAGCCTGGAGCTGGGCGAATCGGCAGCCGCAGGCTTGACGAACCTCACGCTAGGTGGCGATGGTGCGCTGAACCTTTCCGGCAATGCACTTGATGAAGGCGCGAGCCTGGATGCCTCCAACATGACAGGCGGCCTCGTGGTCGAAGGTGATGTGTTGGATGACGCCGCGAACGTGATGGCCGGTAGTGGTGATGATGAGCTGACCGTCGGTGCTCTCGGTACCGTTGACGAGACTGATTATAGTAGCGCTCCTGGCATCAGCATTGATGGTGGCGCTGGAAACGATACATTGACCGTCACGGATTCGATGACGGTGGATCAGGTGCTCGACGACAATGACGAGGATATCAACAGCGGCGCTACGGTCAGCGCCGATGTCCGGAATGTCGAGACTGTTGCCTTCGAAGAGTACGTGGAAGTCGATAGTCAGGACTTTTCAGGTACCGGCAATTTCGTCTTCGCTGGCGGCGGAAGCATCAGCAATGTGGGTGACCAGACCATTACGGCATCTTCAGGTAGCGTGGACCCCGAAGGGTCACCTCTCATTTTGCGTGATGCAGGTGAAACGGTGAATGTCGTCACGACTTTCGAGTCAAGCGATGAAACCCTGGATCTGCGAGTCTATGACGACTCCGTAGAGGGTACGGGTACCGGCGGCACGCTGAATCTTGCGGGCAGCGGCGCCGTTGCCTATGCAGAAGCGGGACGTCAGTTCGATAACATCGACTCGTCCGAACTGGATGGCGGCTTGACGTTTACAGGCGCCGATTATGTTCAAGAAAACATTGCTCTCGGAGCGGGTGCCGATACGCTGAACGTGGCGGGAAATTCCATCGTCGGCAGTGATGGCGACAAGATGGACAGCATCACTGGCTTCGACGCCGGTAGCGATACGCTGGATATCGGTCCCTTGGATAGCCTGGTCGGCGCCAATGTCGCTGATGCGACTTCCCTGAGCGACGCGTTTGATATCGCAGCGACGACATCGGCAGGCAACGAAAACGGCTATGTGACTTTCGAATTCGACGATAGCTTGTACGTTTACGCGGATAGCGAGTCGGCGCCTGGCGTCAATGGGGAACCCGGTACTGAAGGGGTTTCCTACAATGACTTTGCTGTCAAGCTGGTCGGTCTGCAACAAGGGCAGTCAGCGGCAACGGGAGCGATTGACGAGAGCCAGGTCTGAACTTGAACTGACTCTGTTCGAAGTGGACCCGGGGCCTTGGCTCCGGGTCTTTTTTTGACGCATTGTTCATGCAGACGGCTGGTTGCCATGAGGTAAATGCCAGCTTTGATCACTCATGCTCTTTTGGCAGGCGGCCAATTGGCTTTCACAGCTGTGACAGGCTATTGGCCCTGTGTACCCGATTGCGCCCTGGCTGGCGAATGGTTCGACAACTTGGGCTTGAGCCATCGCTGAATCGGGCGCTCGATGGCAATCAGAGACAGCCAGGCCAGCAGCATGGTGGCAACCAATGACAGGGCTATCGCGGGGATAGGGGGCAGCAAGGTCTTGAATAAATGCGGAGGTAGGTTATGAAACAGATAAATGCCAAAGCTGATATTGCCGGCGAATGAGATTAGCGGCAGTTTGCGATCGACCAGAGGGCTATTGAGTAGGCACCAGAGCAAGGCGCCATAAAGTACGGTCATGATCTCTTCATAGAGAAAGGTGACGAGTTTCGGTGCATCGAGGCCGAGGGGTTTGTAAAAAGCGCCTGCCGTAACGACCGCTACGGCCAGGGCCACCGCCGCTATGGTGAATCCGGCGCTGGGCTTTTGGGCGTGATGACGCATGACATGGCCGATCGCTCCGCCTAGCACAAAGGCGTAGAAATACAGCGGAAAGGCCCAGAGTTGCAGATAACCGTTGCGCCACTCCAGACCGCCCAGCGTAATGACGACAAAAGGCAGCACGGCCAGCATCGCGACGCTTCGAAAGGTGGGGGTGAACCGTGGCAGGCAGGCGATGATGGCAAAGAAGGTCACGAACACCGGAAGCGACCAGAAGGCGGGGTTCAGCGCATAAACGGTTTCGACGCGAGAGGCCGTGAGCAGAAGGGCCAGATGATGCAGCAGCAGGGGCGGCCATTCTTCCCAGGCCGAAGGCGTCGTTATCAGATAGGCGAATACGGCGGCCAGGTATCCCGGATAAAGGCGGATCATGCGCTTGGCGAAGTAGACGATGCCGCGGCTACGTTCCCAGGTGAGCGCATAGTAACCGGCTACCACGAAGAAGCATCCAGTGCCGAAGCTGTAGAAAGCGCGCTCGTAGAAGACGCTCGAGTAGTGGGCGATAATGACGAGCCCGGCGCCGAACACCTTGATCAGGCTTAGCGTATTGATTGTGCGTGCGTTCATGTGTCGGCGCTGGCGGCTTCGAGAGTAGCGTCATGCTACCTGACTGTGCTGGAGTTTCCACAAGTGCAGCAGCCCCTTTTCATGCGGAGGTGAGCGGTTGCCCTCCGGTCGGGAGATCGTCGCCCGCTGTTGGCCATCGCGCGCACGGCCCTTCGAGCGGATGGCCCTTCGAGCGTATCCCAATACGTCGCGGCGATGAGTCGAAGGGTGATAAACCGTAAAAGGGGCACTCCGGGTATGATGGGGCAGGCCTTGGGCGGATAGTCGTGGCACATGCCAATGACGTGCTGAACTTCCATCGGTTGAAGGCATCAGACAGAATCCAAAGCACCTTATGAGGTCACGGAACGGGATGGACAGTGCGGAATGGCTCCAATAAAGAACAATCGATTATTCACATTGTTTTGTGGCCTGACGCTGCTCTCGCTTCTGACAAGACTATGGATCTTGCAGGAACTTTCGGCAAAAGTGCTTGGTTGCCGGCTGTGCATCATTCCCGGTGTGATCGAGGCAGACGCTCCCTATTTGCTGGGAGTGCTGGGGCTGTTCATGGTGGCAGGATTGTCGCGTCGTCGTTGGTGGTTCTTGCCCTGGCGCGTATTGGCCTTTACGAGTCTGGCGGTCTATATCGCTGATGTGGCTGTGATGTCGGAGTACTTCACACGATTGAAGCTCTCCGATGCGATAATCTATCTCGCGCAGCCGGCTATCGTATGGCGTTATCTTCTCAACTTCCCGATATTCGACTGGGTCGTTGTTGCCTTTACTCTCGGGATCATGGCGTGGGCAGGTTGGGTTCGCCCGGCCAGATCGCTGCCGAGGCCTGCCGTGATCATTGCGCTTGCGATGTTGGTGCCGGTCGGGGCGATTGCCCATTATGTCATTCCCAGGCCGGATTATGTTCATGAATGGGCAGTGCGCAATGTCGTTGCGGCCAATCTTCCGTCCGGGTTGGCGGAAGATTATTCTCCGGCAATGCGAAAAGATGTCGCACAGGCATTCGGAAATACTGGCAAGACATGTGTGCCGGGTGAAGGACGCCGCGACGATATCGTCATGCTGGTTCTGGAATCATGGTCTGCCTACCAGAGCGACTATTGGTCGGGTCTCAATGATTGGACGCCCAGGTTGGATGCGTTGGCCAGCCAGGGGGTAAGCTTCATGAGCCTCCATGCGGGAGGCTACAATACTAACCTGGGGTTGATTTCACTCTTGACCGGTAAACAGTTTGCTTTGCCGATAGCCGAGCCCCAGGCGGCGCAGCCCTTCGCAACGGCATGGGATCTGCCGGATACGTTACCGGAGTCTTTGAATCGTCTAGGTTATCATACTGCCTTTTTGACCTCGGGGAATCTCGGCTTTACCCGTAAGGGAGAATGGTTATCCAATATCGGCTTTAATTATCACGAAGGGCAAGACTTCCCCGGTTATGCTGGAAAGCCGCGATACCATTTCGATGCCGTTGCCGATGATGTGCTTTACGAAAGGGCGCTTGCCTATATCGATGAACAAGACCGAAGTGCCCCGCCGAATTTTATCGTCATTGAAAATGTGAGTTCCCACCAACCTTATGAGCAGCCTTATACAGGCGAGCGTGACGAGCAAGCGGTATTCCGATACATGGATGATACTGCAGCCGATTTTATTGAAGGATTGCGCCACCAAGGGTTTTTTGAGCATGGGCTACTGGTCGTGATAAGCGATCATCGCGCCATGACAATGGTTTCGTCAAAGGAGCGTCAGCTTCTGGGACAGGCCGCAGACTCCCTGATACCAGCCTTCGTTCTGACCGGGAATCCACGTCAAGAGAAGGTGGATGCGTTGTTCCACCAGGCGGATGTCATGCCGACATTGTTACATCACGTTGCTGATGATGTCTGCTTGAGCCACCCAAAGCGGGACATGCTGGCCTCCGCCGCTGGGCAACCCATGTGCGTGATGCATGCCCGCGGGAATCGCCGGGACAACCTTGATGTATTCTGTCCGGAAGGCAGCGGTACGGTCAAAGTCGATGGGGACGATACCCATTTTATTCTTTCCCGAGGGCTCAGCGAACAGCGCCAGAAGCAGTTGCTATTGCGTATTGCACGTGATCGTCTTGCTGGAGTCCATCCTCCCTCCCCATGACATGCTGAAAGGCGCATTGTGCTATTGCTGATTGACGCCTTGCGTGAAGTTTTGTTGCCTGCCCGGCCAGGGTTTCGTGGCTTGGCGTATTGCCCGATTGACATTAAAGTGTAATAATTGCTTATATGTCTTTTAATGTTTGGTGTGGGCGATGGATTTATTCTTTATAAGCCTTTCTCTTCTGTTGTTTGTCGTTGCCTGCTGGTTTTTAAAGGCAAGAAATAAATGGCTTTTGGGTTTGGCGTTTATTATTGGTTTTGTTATTGCTTTCCTTTGTAGCGTATATATTGTTTCCGATGCCTTTACCAATGAAGGCATCGATGAAGCTGTGCTCTATCACTTGAGTGTCGGGCTTGAGGGTGCCGGTTTTAGTGACTTCATTGATATTATGGTCTTTTCCGTATTTTTGCTTTTATCGTCACTGGTTTATGCCTATTGTTGTACTAAAGTCCTGTCCAGGAAACGGTTTCATGGTGCCCGTTGGGGCGTGGCAGGCTTGTTTTTGGCATCTGCCGCTTTTGCCGTCAATCCCGGTGTTGACGATATTGCGACAGTCGGAACCTATTATTTTTCCGGCGGCGGGGCAAAAGATCAACTCCCTCAATTTTATAGGAAGGGGTATGTTCGGGGTCTGAAAAAGGGTGTCGAGCAGCCCAAGAATTTGGTTGTTATCTACGGCGAGTCTCTTGAGAGAACCTACTTTGACAATGCTCTTTTTCCGGAGCTTTTACCAAACCTGACGGCGCTAGAAGATAAATCTCTGTCATTCACCAATATTAGACAGCTTCCGGGAACAGGCTGGACGATCGGGGGAATGGTGGCCAGTCAGTGTGGCGTACCTTTGGTCGCGTCATCTGGAGGTAACGGTATGGATGGTGTCGACAGTTTTTTGCCAGGTGCTAGATGTCTTGGTGATATTCTGTCGGAAAAGGGATATGAACTCGATTTTATCGGTGGCGCCGACACCGGCTTTGCCGGGAAAGGAAGTTTTTACCGGACCCATGGCTTCGATACTGTCGAAGGTCTCAAGGAACTAGGGCCTCGCACGCCGGATGCGGATTATCGAAATGCATGGGGATTGCATGACGACACGACGTTTAAATTTGCCAAAGAGCGGTTTGATGAGATGGCTGAAGGGAAGCGTCCTTTTGCCTTGGTAACTTTGACGTTGGGAACCCATCATCCCGATGGATTTCTTTCTCGGGAGTGCAAGGATACTTCCTACCGCCAGGGAGATAATCCGGTACTCAATGCTGTATCATGTACGGATGAGCTCATCCCACAGTTCATTAATTATATTAGCCGCTCAAAGCATGCCGATGATACGTTGATCGTTCTTGTATCCGACCATCTGGCAATAAACAATACCGCCAGCGATCTACTGAAAGAGGGAACGCGGCGTGATCTTTTTATGGTCATGGGTAGCGATATCGCCCCCGCTCGGATAACACGTCCTGGCTCGACGCTCGATATGGCACCTACGGTCTTGAGTCTTCTGGGCTATCAGGCTGAAGCTGTGGGCATGGGTCGAAATTTGCTAGGCAGTCAACCGACTTTTGTCGAGGCTTTTCCTGAAAGTGAACAAAAGATTCGGGAAGACTATGCAGGTATTCGTAGTCTGTGGATGTTCCCCTCGCTCAAGGAAGGCTTGGTAGTAAACCCTGATGAGGAACGGGTATTCCTGGGTAAGAGGAGCTTCCATTTTCCGGTTTTATTTAAAATGGACGATGACTATCAGGTCAATGAAGTTTTCATGTCCTCCGGCCTGTATGACGGTGTTAGTAAGTTGACTGAAGATTCTCCGTTCCTTTGGTTGGATGATTGCCGAAAAGTAGCTTTTGTGGCTCCAATGGACCGTGAAAAAGGGATTTGTGTTTTAGCTGCCAAAGGCGCTTATGCGAAGGGCGTGGCAAGTAGGCTCGATGCGGAGGAAGTGACGAATTTAGATTTTGATGACCTTGAGCGGGCGTTTGACGAGAATGGGTCTTCGCATTATGACTTGTCTTTGGCAGAGCGGCTGACAGCCTCACTATATGGCGGAAAAGTTTACATTGACGGGAAGTTGCTGAACATGGCTGGACGTCAAATCAATTTGGAAGCATTAAGTGGGAAATCCCAACTGGAAGCAGAACCTCTGCCTGGTTATAAGTTTGTCAAGTGGCAGGGGGTCAATGGAGAAGCCAAGTATCGTCAAACGATATCGCTCGATAAGGTGACCGCTGATGGCGCGATCGCTCCGGCCTTTGACATCGATGCGCCTGCAAGTGGGCGGAAGCCCGAGCTTAGAAGTGCTTGGTCAGGTATCGCTGAAAAAGGTGGTGGTGTTGTGTCACAGCTCCTTTCACCTGGTAATGCTGTGGATAGTATTGCCCGGCTAGCAAGAGATATAGGCGATGGCGTTGCAGTCGACATTCGCTCTGTCGGTGGCTTTTTGCCAATAAACGGCGATCATTTCATTCGCGTCAATGAGATCCCTGTTGACAGGCCAGGACGAGGGATGAAGATGGTGGTCATCAGGCCCTCTGGCGAAGTCGTCGCTTCTAGACACTATGACACCTCTTCGAACGAGTCTGAGAGCGACGAATTGGCCGAGGATATAAGCAAGGTTGAAGCGGGAAATTTCATGTTGTTTTCGACCCAGGACGACTTTACACGCGCCATGACTTCAGAACTGACCAACGCATTACACGACCTGGGCTTCAATATGTAGTGTCTGTCAAGGCAGGCAATTGTCTTGTCAGTATGCTTGAAAGGTGATGGTTTCTCCGATGCCTTTTCCCGGGAGATCCCGCCGCGTAGACTGTAACGATTCTTACGGTATCGGAAGCAAGAATGAAAATTTTGGTAACCGGAGGCGCTGGCTTTATTGGCTCGGCGGTCATTCGTCATTTGATTCGAGATACCGCTCATGCGGTAGTCAATGTCGACAAGCTGACCTACGCAGGCAATCTGGCATCGCTGAGTGATGCAACACAGAGCGATCGCTACGCATTCGAGCAGGTGGATATCTGTGATGCCGATGCCCTGCGCGGCGTGTTCGAACATCACCAGCCCGATGCGGTCATGCATCTGGCGGCTGAATCCCACGTCGACCGTTCCATCCACGGGCCGGCGGACTTCATCCAGACCAATCTGGTGGGGACCGGGGTGTTGCTGGAAGCCGCCCGCGCGTATTTCGAGAGCCTTTCCGGTACGCGTCGCGATGGCTTTCGATTCCACCATGTCTCCACCGATGAGGTCTATGGTGACCTTGACGGGCCGGATGGGCTGTTCACCGAGCAGACGCCTTACGCACCCAGCTCGCCCTATTCCGCCAGCAAGGCCGGCTCGGATCATCTGGCACGCGCCTGGCATCGCACTTTCGGGCTGCCGGTACTGGTTACCAACTGTTCCAACAACTATGGGCCGTATCACTTCCCCGAAAAGCTGGTGCCGTTGATGATTCTCAATGCACGTGCCGGCAAGCCGCTGCCGGTCTACGGTGATGGTAGCCAGGTGCGTGACTGGTTATATGTCGAGGATCATGCTCGCGCGCTGGTCACGGTGATCGAGTCGGGCCGTATCGGGGAAACCTATAATATCGGCGGCCATAACGAACATCGCAATCTCGAGGTGGTCGAGCGGATCTGCGCTTTGCTGGAGGAGTTGGCACCGCAGCACCCGGAGGGGGTGGCGCGCTATGCGGATTTGATCACCTACGTCGAGGATCGCCCGGGGCACGATGTGCGTTATGCCATCGATGCGGACAAGATCGCTCGCGAGTTGGGTTGGCGGCCCCGCGAGACCTTCGATAGCGGCTTGCGCAAGACAGTGCAGTGGTACCTGAACAACCATGCCTGGATCGAGGGGGTTACCAGCGGAGCCTATCGCGAGTGGACGCGCCGCCATTATGGCGCGGCCAACGCCACACAACTAGAACAGACAGGACAGAATTGATGGCTCGCAAAGGCATTCTGCTCGCCGGTGGCTCCGGCACCCGGCTGTATCCGATTACTCGTGGTGTTTCCAAACAGATGCTGCCCGTGTACGACAAGCCGATGATCTATTATCCGCTGTCGGTACTGATGCTGGCCAATATCCGCGAAATTCTGATCATTACCACGCCGCAGGATCAGGCGAGCTTCAAGGCACTGCTGGGCGATGGCAGCGATTTTGGCGTGCAGCTGGAGTATGCCGTCCAGCCTTCCCCGGATGGGCTGGCGCAGGCCTTTCTGATCGGCGAGCGCTTCATTGGCGACGATGCGGTGTGTCTGGTGCTGGGCGATAACATCTTCTACGGCCAGAGTTTCACCGCGCAGCTGCAGCAGGTCAGCGCGCGTGAAGAGGGCGCGACGATCTTCGGCTACCGGGTAAACGATCCGCATCGCTTTGGCGTGGTGGAGTTCGATGCCGATGGCCGGGCGCTCTCGATCATCGAAAAGCCTGAGCAACCGCGTTCGAATTATGCCGTCACCGGACTGTATTTCTATGACAATGATGTGGTGTCGATTGCCAGGAGCATCCAGCCGTCTGCGCGGGACGAGCTGGAGATTACCGATGTCAATAACGCCTACCTGCACCGCGGCGACCTGCATGTAGCGCAGCTGGGCCGCGGCTTTGCCTGGCTCGATACCGGTACGCACGATTCATTGATGGAGGCGGGGGCCTTCGTTCAGACCGTCGAACATCGTCAGGGACTGAAAATCGCCTGCCTGGAGGAAATCGCCTTCCGCAATGGCTGGCTGGGCCTCGAACAACTGGTGACCCAGGCCCAGGCGCTGGCCAAGACAGGCTATGGCCAGTACTTGTTGCGCCTGGCCAGGGAGACTCAAGCATGAATGTCATACCGACCGCTTTACCTGATGTGCGGATTCTGGAGCCGCGTGTTTTCGGCGATGCGCGAGGCTTTTTCATGGAAAGCTTCAACCAGCGTGCCTTCGAGGAGGCGACGAGTTGTCGGCGTGCGTTCGTTCAGGACAACCATTCCCGATCACGCCACGGTGTGCTGCGTGGCCTGCATTATCAGCTCGAACGACCCCAGGGCAAGCTGGTGCGGGTAACGCATGGCAGCGTGTTCGATGTCGTTGTCGACCTGCGGCGTAGCTCACCGGACTTCGGTCGCTGGGTCGGCGTGGAGCTGTCGGCCGACAACAACCGCCAGTTGTGGGTGCCCGAGGGTTTCGGGCACGGTTTCGTGGTGCTCTCCGAAAGCGCTGATTTCCTCTACAAGACTACCGACTATTACCATCCCGAATTCGAGCGTAGCATTCGCTACGATGATTCTGAGCTGGCCATCGAGTGGCCGCAACTCGAAGCGCTTTCGTTATCCGACAAGGATCTGGCGGGTAACGCGTTCCGCGAGGCGGAGGTGTTCATATGAGCGAGTCGCAGCTGGATTATCTGATTCTGGGTGCGAACGGTCAGGTAGGGCGTGAGCTCGAGCGCGCCCTGCAGCCGTTCGGCCGGGGAATGGCCGTGACACGTCGGGATTGCGATCTAGCCATGCCTGGCGCGGTATTCGATGTCGTGGCGAACCACGCGCCGGGTGTGGTGATCAACGCCGCTGCGTATACCGCCGTGGATCGCGCCGAAAGTGAGCCGGAACTGGCCCAACGTATCAATGCCGGGGCGGTGGCGGAGCTGGCAAAAGCTTGTGCCGAGCGTGACATTCCCTTGGTACATTATTCCACGGATTATGTATTTACCGGAGAGGGGGAAACGCCATACTGCCCAGGCGATCCGACTGCGCCACAGTCCGTTTACGGACATACCAAGCTCGCAGGCGAGCAGGCAATCGATAAGGCTGGCGCCAAGGCGTTGATATTGCGAACGAGTTGGGTCTATGCATCGCATGGGCGTAATTTCGTCAAGACCATGCTGCGCTTGGCGGCCGAGCATGATCGGCTGCGTATCATCGACGACCAGATCGGCGCGCCGACCTGGGCGGCCACCATTGCCGATGTGACGGCGCTGGTGTTGCATGCCTGGCGGCGTGAGGGCTGGCTGCCGACAATGGCGGGGACGTATCACTTGACAGCCGCTGGCGCGACCAGTTGGCATGGTTTTGCGCAAGGGGTCTTCGAGGAGGCTGTTGCGCTGGAACTGCTGAATCCAGACAGCGTGCCGCAGGTCGAGGCGATTCCTTCACGTGAATATCCGCAACCAGCTCCACGGCCAAAAAATTCCAGACTGGATACCTCGACTCTGGAGCAGGCATTCTGCGTGTCTTTGCCTGATTGGCAGGATGCACTGAGAAGCTGTCTCCAGTATATGAAAGATGGTCAAAAATAGGCTCGGTCGGCTCCTGGTCAGGAATACTGGCTCCCCGGATATACGGCGGTTCTGGTTAGTGTGATCAGTAAGTGAATGGGCCTCTAAAAGAGCGTGCCGATGTCATGCTGATCAGGCCAGTGTGCGAGTTTTCTCCGTCCAGTCTGCAACCAGTAGATCGAGAATGTCAGCTTATTCCTGCCTTGCGACTTGGTGGCTGCATTGGCGAAACTCGATTCGTTGAAGTCGATGACTCGCTCGCGCGGACAATTCATTGAGTGATGACGTCGAAATAGAACTGTGGGAAAACAGCTAGGGGTACGTTGGAATTGCTGGATGGACCAACAGAAAGGCTACGGCTGCGTTATGATTTTTACGCTCCGCTTGGCCAAAAAATAGTATGGATACGGTTGACTTGTTCTGAGCACCATGCCGTCGAGCAGCGCATTGTATCGTTACAGTTACGCTGACATCTTTCCGTTCTTGAGTTAACTGACCAACCGATGAGCGTTTCGAAACAACAGAGAAATATTACCGAGCGATACCCGGCTCAAATATTCGTACCCTTGATCGATGCCGGGGCCGTGCTGTTATCAGGCTTTCTGGCTCACTATCTCCGGTTTGGTACGCTGGATGTACACGACCGTTTCCTGCTGGGCATGATGATCATGGCCATTTTCGTGGTAATGGCGAACTTCATTGCTGGCGCCTACGTACGCTGGCGCACCACGCGGCTCTCCAATATTCTGTTTCAATTGGTTGTCGTCTGGGTCATCGTCGCGCTGATGGCGACGTCGATCATCTATCTGGCGGAAGCTTCGGTTCGCTATTCACGCTTATGGTTAGGGATGACCCTGCTGTTCTCGTTGAGCTTGGCGGCTGGCTTTCGTGTGCTGGTGATGTTGCTGCTCAAGAAAGCGAGGGTGTCTGGCAGAAATCTTCGGGGCGTCTTTCTTGTGGGGCCTTCGCAGAATCTCCTCAAGGTGGCCAAAAGCATGCGCAAGACGCCGGGGGAAGGCTTCGCAATTTCCGGCGTGCAGCGCTTGAAGGAGGCGCCGGATCCCGCTTTCCTCAGCTGTCTTGCCCGTCGTGTGCAGGATTCCGGCGCCCGCGAGGTATGGCTCTGCCTGCCGCTGGAAATGGGAGGGGCGGTGCGCGAGATCATGCATGCGCTGCGCCACCAGACGGCGGAGGTGCGCTTCATTCCCGAGTTTCAGGACATGCGGCTTCTCAATCATCGCATCAGCGAGGTGGCGGGGCACTTCGCGCTCGATTTGAGCGTGACGTCCATGGGGGAAACGTCGCGCTTCCTGAAACGGGTAGAGGATCTGGTACTGGGCAGCTTGTTTCTGCTCTTGTCGCTGCCTGTCTGCGCCATTATCGCGGTGGTTCTCAAGATGCAATCGCCGGGGCCGGTGCTGTTCAAGCAGTACCGCATAGGCAGCAATGGCCGTCGCTTCAAGGTCTACAAGTTCCGTTCGATGGAAGTCCATACGGAGGCCGATGGCGTCGTGATCCAGGCCAGGCAGGGCGATCCTCGCGTGACCCGGTTCGGCGCCTTTCTCCGGCGTACATCGCTGGATGAGCTGCCGCAGTTCTACAACGTGTTGCAGGGTCGCATGTCCATCGTCGGACCGCGGCCCCATGCTCTGACGCACAATGAGTATTACAAGGATATCGTCGAATCTTACATGAAGCGCCATAAGGCGAAGCCGGGGATCACTGGCTGGGCTCAGGTCAACGGGCTCCGGGGCTCGACGGCGGAAGTCGAAAGGATGAGGCTGCGTGTAGAACATGATCTCTGGTACATCGACAACTGGTCGCTATGGCTGGATCTGCGAATCATCGCTCTGACCGTGATCAGGGGGTTCTGGCATCCGAACGCGTTTTGATAACGCGTCGACGATACGCCGTTCGCATCTGCAGCGGGAAGGGGCACTCGACGCCTCTTCAAAGGAGGTGGGTCGTCGTTTTGGCAAATCGTTTCCTGCAAATGGCAAGAGTTAATAACCCGCGGCATAGCGTTTCTCGACGTCGCCCAGCTGCTGGATTTCGCGTTCGCTGTAACCTGCCTGGTGTAGCGGCACGACGATGTCGGCATCGAGATTCGGTTCGTAGTTGAGCAGAACCTCGCCGCGCCCGTTCAGTTCGATATTACCCAACGCGGCCGGCAGCAGCAGGGTTTCTGCGCGCGGTAATATCATCGTACCGCCGGACCAGACGACCTCGATCGAC
>Ga0207878_100428_pt1 | contig 14265 bp, 12 predicted proteins | sample LinPmetageLP41_FD_184053 | JGI IMG/M metagenome (GOLD analysis project Ga0207878, IMG submission 184053) | Marine viral communities from the Pacific Ocean - LP-41 (SPAdes) | ecosystem: Environmental > Aquatic > Marine > Oceanic | place: Pacific Ocean | collected 2010-08-27 | reverse complement strand
GGCGGCGCGTTCTGGACGTTGACGCTGGGTAGTGTGGTGTTCGCCGGCGTATTCGGCTTTCTGATCGCGGCGGCCTGCGGCTATATGGCCGGATTGGTGGGGTCGTCGAGCAGCCCGATCTCGGGAGTCGGTATCGTGGCAGTGATCCTGGTGTCGTTGTTATTGCTCGGCTTTACCTCCATTAGTGACGCATTCGATACGCTGGATCCCGAGGTCGCGCGCATGCTGCCTACGGCGCTGTCGCTGTTCGTGACCTCCGTCATTCTCGCCGTGGCGGCGATCTCCAACGACAACCTGCAGGACCTCAAGACGGGTTATCTGGTCGGCGCCACGCCCTGGCGTCAGCAGGTAGCGCTGATCATCGGGTGCCTGATCGGGGCAATGGTGATTCCGCCAGTACTCTCGCTGCTCTATAACGCCTATGGATTCGCCGGGGCGATGCCGCGGGAGGGCATGGATCCCGCTCAGGCGCTGGCGGCGCCGCAGGCGTCATTGATGACCGCCATCGTGCGCGGGGTGTTCTCCCACGATCTCGAGTGGATGATGATCATCATTGGTCTGGCGATCGGCGCTGCGTTGATCGCCGTCGACGAGCTGTTGCGCAAGCGGGGTGGCAGCGCACGGCTGCCGGTGCTGGCCGTGGGCATCGGTATCTATTTGCCGCCGAGCATCAACATGCCGTTGGTGATCGGTGCCGTGCTGGGCTGGTTGATCGACCGTCGGCTGCGTGTCCGCGCGCTGGCGCAGGGCGAGGATGTCGAACGCGCCTCGGCGCAGCCTCGCCAGCGCGGCGTGCTGTTCGCTTCCGGGTTGATCGTCGGCGAAAGCCTGGTGGGTGTGCTGCTGGCCGGCATCATTGGCCTGAGCGGGGCGCCAGCGCCGTTGGCGCTGGTCGGTGACGACTTCGCCACCATCGCCCAGTGGCTGGGGTTGGCGGCGTTCGTCGTCGTCTGCTTCGGCTTCTACCGGCGGGTGCTGGCGGCGCCGCAGGCCGGCTGATCCGGCCGCGCTATAGCGTCGAGTCGTTGGGCATGGCGACGGGCGTGGTGGCGATGCCGCCGATCTCGACGTCGACCTCGAACAGCGCACCGGCCAGTGGCTCGGCATCGCAGCCGGTGGCCGCCGAGGTGACGAACAGTCGGTCCAGCGCGTCGCCACCGAAGCTGCAGGAAGTCGGGCGGGAAACGGGCAGCGTGATTTCGCGGTCGAGCGAGCCGTCGGCGTGATAGCGGGCGATGCGTCCACCGTCCCATAACGCGATCCATAATCCGCCTTCGCGATCGCAGGTCATGCCATCCGGATAGCCGGCCCCCGGCGCCAGACGAATGTGCTCGCGCCGGTTCGATAGTTCGCCATCGTCGTCGAGATCGAAGGCGAAGACGGTCTGGCGGGCGCTGTCGTTATGATAGAGTGTGCGGCCGTCGGGACTGATGGCGGGGCCGTTGGTGACGTGGTATTCGCGATCCATTTCGACCAGCCCGCGACTATCGAGACGGAACAGATAGCCGCGGGCGTCGGTCTCGGCGTCATCCATGGAGCCGAACCACAGCCGGCCGTGAGTATCGCTATGGGCATCATTGAGTCGGTCGCCGTCCGGTAGCCACTTGATGGGAGTCAGACGCTTGCCGATGTGCGGGCCGTGATCGTCGAGTTCGAGTTCGACCACGCCGGATAGCAGGCCGGCGACGAAGCCGCCGCCCTCGCGGGGCAGCAGCCAGCAACAGGCTTCCTCGAGATCCCAGCTCTCGCGTTCGCCGCTGTCGACATGATAGGCGTGCAGTCTGGCTTGTCGAATGTCGACGAACAGCAGGGCGTGAAGGCTGTCGGACCAGATAGGGCCTTCGCCGAGCTCGGCGCCAACCTCCCAGGCAACAGTGGCGTCCTTGTTCATGATGGCTCTCTCCATGGGTTCGCTAAGTATTGACGGTGTCTGCCGGTATCGATGTCTGTCACTATCGATACCTTGATGTTCAATGTTTCTTCCGTTGTCACCGCCTTCACTATCATAGTGCCGGTGTCGACGATAGGAATATGGTTCTCCAAACGAGTAAGGATCCAACAGCGATGAGGCGTGTCGAGGTGCCATCGTGAAGTGTCTGGTATTGCAAGCGGAGCACTGCCTGAATCTGGCGCTGCGCGACACTGCGGCGCAGCGTAGCGACATCGAATATCTACCAGCGCCTGAAATGGTGGATGCCGATGTGCTGGCCACGTTCGGGCCGGATGCCATGATCGTACCGCCCCTGGCGGACCCCGGCCGCTGCGAGCCGGCGGTGGTCTATGCCCACGCCAATCAGGTCGAAGCGCTGCTCGAAGCGTGCCGGGCACTCCAGGTTCCGCTGGTCTGGTGCGTGTCGGACGCACTGTACGAGGATGGGGCGGAAGGCCCCATCGATGAGGATATTCTGCCACGGCCGCGAGACGAGGCGATGCGTCGCCTCGTCGCCGTCGGCGAGCGCGTGCGTCGCCATCCCCAGCATCTGATACTGCGCCTGGGGCCGCTGTTCGGACGTAAAGGCGAAGGCGCCTGGTTGAGTGAGCTGATCAACTCGCTGATGCGCGGCGAAACGGTACGAGCGGCCCAGGATCTGGTGCTCTGCCCGACGTCGGTCATGGCGGTCGCGCGTGCGCTGACGGGCGTATTGCTGCAGCTCAATAGTGGCGCCCGCGTCTGGGGCACCTATCATCTCTGCGGTATGGAACCCGTCAGTGTCTTCACTTTCTGCTCCGTCGTCCGAATCCAGTTGGAGACGCGTCTCGAAGGCGTCGGCGAGTCGCCAGCGCTGGGCGAGTTGCAGGGGCTCAATCAGCATCACGATACGCCGCTGCGGCGAGTACTCAATTGCCGTCGACTGCTCGACGTCTTCGGTATTCATCAGAAGTCGTGGCGGCTGGAGTTGGGGTTGATGCTGGATGCCTGGTGTCAGCAGCACTATCCGGATCGCGATGAGGCCGATAATGGCAGCCGAGACAGTAATAATGGCAGCCGAGACAGTAATAATGGCAGCCGAGACAGTAGCAGAGGGGAAACGGCCCGCGCATGAAAGTCTTTCGTAGTGTGATCTTCTATATCGGTTATTTCCTGGCGATTCTGGTTTCCGGCCTGCTGATGCTGCCAATTGGCTTCGCTTTGCCGGTACGCTCACGATTCCGGCTGTTCAATTGGCACAATCGCTTTATCGTCACCTGGCTATCGCTGACCTGCGGCGTTCGCTATCGCGTGCAGGGTCGCGAACGGGTGCCCGAGGGGCCCTGCGTGGTACTGGCCAACCATCAGAGCGAGTGGGAGACCGTCTATCTGCAGTTGCTCAAGACACCGATCTGTACGGTGCTCAAGAAGGAACTGCTCAGCATCCCGTTGTTCGGCTGGGGCGTTCGTCTACTGAGACCGATTCCGCTGGATCGTTCGAAGCCATCGGCCGCCATGCGCCAGGTGCTCTCTCACGGCAAACAGCGTCTGGAGGAGGGATTGTCGGTACTGATCTTTCCCGAGGGCACGCGTGTACCGCCGGGGCAGCGCCGCCGTTTCAACAAGAGCGGCGCGGTGATCGCGTGTCGTACCGGGGTGCCGGTACTGCCCGTCGCCCATAATGCCGGAGAGCGCTGGGGACGCCATTGGGTCAAGCAGCCTGGCGTGCTCAACGTCGTCGTGGGCGAGCCGATCGCCACCGCAGGGCGCAAACCTGAAGAGGTGATGGCTGAGATGGAGGCATGGATCGAACGCACGCTGGATGAGATATCCGAGGTACCGCGCCCGCCGTTGGCGGAGAAGGCCAAGCCGGCCGAGCTGCCTTCCTGAGGCGATGAGCGGTGATATGAGGCGATCGTAAGAGACGATCATGAAAAAGCCGCCCCGCGCAGGCCGTGTCAAAACGGCGTTGTCAGAGCTACCCATATTCGCCCCGCTATGCGGGGCGATCTCGTTGGAACACTTATCGATGTTGCGGCGATAGCTAACCCGGCCTCAGGCCGGGGCCATCCTTAGCCGGGCCATCAACTCTTCGGCCCCGACATGCCGCATCAATCGCTTCAGGTTATACGCCAGTACCGCCAGGCTCATTTCTCCCCGGACCTTATCGAGCCCTCGCACTAACAAGCGTCCACCGTTCCCCATCAGCGTGTATTTGAGGGTGCCGAAGGGGTGCTCGACGGTGGACCGGCGGCGCGTCATGGCCTCGGGGTCGCCCGCCAGGCGCTGTCGCGATGTCTCGAAGGCACTTTCGTACTGATGGCGCGTTACCGTTCGCCAACGCCCGACCGTACAGCGTGGTTTGAGCGCACAGCTGGCACAGGCCAAGGGGTTGGCATAGTAAAGAACCTTCTGGGACCTGTTGTGTTGTTTCAGTGGCAACCAATGACCGGCCGGGCAACGGTAGGCATTCCGGTCCGGGGCGTAATGAAAGACATCGGCCTGATACAGCTGGCCGTTTCCCTGGTTGTTGACGGCCCGTCGGGGCGGGATGTGACAAGCGATGTGTCGGTCCTCGCAGTGTTGCTGCTGTTCGCCGTTGGAGTAGCCGGCATCGGCCAGTATCGATATTTCGTCCACTTCCAGAACCGTTTGTGTCGCTTCCGCCATGGGCTGCAACTGGCGGCTGTCGTCGCCGTCCTGCACGGTCTCGTGGTGCACGATCAGATGGGTGTGAGTATCCACCGCCGTCTGGAGATTATATGCGGTCCGGCTCCCCAGCGGGGTGCGCATGAGCCGGGCCTCGGGTTCACCGGTGACATGGTGGTTGATGCCGAGCCGCTCCATCCGCTCGCGACTATCCCGGGTCTGGTCACGCAGGGCCTTGAGTTGCTCGAGCGAGCGGCGGCGCTGATCATCGTCGGGGCCATCCCGGTGGGATTCGTCGTGATCGGTCTGGTCGAGGTCTTCCAGCCACGCGTCAATGCGGGCATTCAATGCCTGCTCTTCACGGGCCAGCTTCTTTCGACTCATCACGCGTTTCTTGCTGGCCACAGCACCGAACTTGCTGCCATCGATGGCCACTTCGCGACTCGCGAGCCAGCCAGCGTCACGACAGAAGCGCACGAAGTGACGGCACAACTGACGAAAGGCCTGTGGATGCTTGCGCCGAAACTCGGCAATGGTCTTGAAGTCCGGGGTCAGCCGGTTGAGCAGCCACATCAACTCGATGTTGCGCTGGCATTCACGCTCCAACCGGCGTGACGAGCGGATCTGCTGGAGATAGCCGTACAGGTAGAGGCGAAGCATATCGGCGGGATGTAGCCCGGGCGCCCGGTGGCGGCGGGCCGGGCCCGCTCGAAGCCCAGGGCATCGAGATCGAGGGAGTCGACATAAAGATCAATGACGCGAACGAGATGCTCGTCGGGGATCAGGTCATCGAGGGAAGGTGGCAGCAGATCGAGCTGCTCGCGAGACTCGCCGGTGATGTAGCGTGCCATGATGAAAACGGCCCATCAGGAAACCTGATGGGCAGTGTGCCAGTCGAGACTGTGTTTTGACACAGCCTGCGCGGGGCGCCTTTTGCGTTGGCAGCAAGGAAAACAAACGATCAGTTCTCGAAGCGATCCAGTACCAGGCAAGCGTTGGTACCCCCGAAGCCGAAGCTGTTGGAGAGCACGCGCTTGACGTCGACATCGTCGCGGCGCTGGCGAACGATGTCGAAACCGCTGGCCTGCTCGTCGAGCGTGTCGATGTTGGCCGACGCGCAGATGAAGCGGTTCTGCATCATCAGCAGCGAGTAGATCGCTTCCTGAACGCCGGTCGCGCCCAACGAGTGACCGGTCAACGACTTGGTCGAACTCATCGCCGGCGTGCTGTCGCCGAACACTTCACGAATGGCCTTGAGCTCGGCGACGTCGCCGACCGGCGTCGAGGTGCCGTGAGTGTTGACGTAGTCGACCTTGCCTTCCAGCCCGGCGAGCGCCTGGCGCATGCAGCGCGCCGCACCTTCACCGGAGGGGGCGACCATGTCATGGCCGTCGGACGTAGCACCGTAGCCGGTGATCTCGGCGTAGATCTTGGCACCGCGAGCCTTGGCATGTTCGAGTTCCTCGATCACCAGCATGCCGCCACCGCCAGCGATGATGAATCCGTCACGATCGATATCGTAGGGCCGCGAGGCCTTTTCCGGCGTGTCGTTGTAATGGGTGGTCAGCGCACCCATGGCATCGAACAGGCACGACAGTGTCCAGTGCTCCTCCTCGCCGCCGCCGGCGAAGACCACATCCTGTTTGCCGAGCTGGATCTGCTCGACGGCGCTGCCGATACAGTGGGCCGAGGTGGCACAGGCAGAGGAGATGGAATAGTTCACCCCCTTGATCTTGAACGGCGTCGCCAGACAAGCCGAGACCGTACTGCCCATGGTCCGTGTCACTCGGTAGGGGCCGACGCGGCGCAGGCCTTTTTCGCGCATCACATCGGCAGCTTCGACCTGGTTAGCGCTGGAAGCGCCGCCGGAGCCGGCGATCAGACCGGTACGCGGATTGGAAATGTCGCTGGCTTCGAGGCCAGCATCGTCGATGGCCTGCTGCATGGCGATGTAGGCGTAAGCCGCCGCATCCCCCATGAAGCGCAACTGTTTACGATCGACCAGGGATTCGATGTCGATGTCGACGGCACCGGCTACCTGGCTGCGAAAGCCGAGTTCGGCATATTCCGGTTTGAAGCGAATACCGGAACGCCCCTGGCGCAGAGAGTCGAGCACCTGCTGGGCATCATTGCCCAGGCAGGAAACGATACCCAGGCCGGTGACTACCACTCGTTTCATGGAAGCCTCCCGCTCAGAATTTCTCAGTATTGGTGAACAGGCCAACGCGCAAGTCCTTGGCCTGGTAGATATCCTGGCCGTCAACCGACAACGTGCCGTCGGCAATGCCCAGGATCAGGCGCCGAGTGATCACGCGCTTGATCTCGATATGATACGAAACCTGGCCAGCACTCGGCAAAATCTGTCCGGAGAACTTGACCTCGCCACAGCCTAAGGCGCGGCCGCGGCCGGGATTGCCCAGCCAGCCGAGGTGGAAACCCACCAGCTGCCACATGGCATCCAGGCCCAGGCAGCCGGGCATCACCGGATCGCCGGGGAAATGGCATTGGAAGAACCACAGGTCGGGATGAATATCCAACTCGGCGATGATCTCGCCCTTGTGGTACTTGCCGCCATCCTCGTTGATCCGCGTGATGCGGTCGAGCATCAGCATGTTGGGGGCGGGCAATTGGGCGTTACCGGGGCCGAACAGTTCCCCCCGGCTGCATTTCAGCAGATCGTCTTGGCTGAAAGAGTGCTGTCTGGTCACTGGATGGTTCCGAGAATCGAAAAAGAGTTTGTCTCGTGGTTTACGAGGCGCGGCCAGTCTAATGGCTGCGAGCGTCGAATGCACGCCGGCCAAAGCCTAGTCGCGTGGGACCGGTGGCGCAATGATCCGCGTGAGGCTTGCCCTGACGAACACCGCCGGGGCATGATGCGGGGCGGGAACGGGGTCTCTACTATAGCCGCCAGACAAACGATAACGACGATAAACGACGATCTATGTGGCCTTTCTTTACGCTGAATCGACCGCTGATTTGGTTAGCCCTGGCGGCACTGGCTGCCGCTAGCGTGCTGCCATTGTTGGCGCTACGGCTGGCGGCGCTGGCGGTGGTCGCCATTGGCATGATCGATGGCTGGCGTCAGATCCGACTAGAGCACCAGCGGCGGCGCCTCAGCGAGCATGCGCTCGAGCTGTCACAAGATGGCGTGATGATCACCAATATCGCCAATCGTATCGTGACCGTCAATCCCGCCTTCACCCAGATCACCGGCTACACGATCGAGGAAATCCGGGGCCTCGATCCTTCCGCACTCTCTTCCGGGCGTCACGATAAAGCGTTCTATGATCGATACTGGCAAACATTGCGGACCACCGGGCGCTGGGAAGGCGAAATCTGGAACGAACGCAAGTACGGTGACCAGTATCCCGAATGGCTGCGGGTCCAGGCGTGCCATGATCACAAGGGTCGGGTGTCGCATTATGTCGGGTTATTCACCGATATCAGCCGGCACAAGTCGCGGGAACAGGATCTGCGGCGCATCGGCTTCGAAGACCCTCTCACCGGTCTACCCAATCGGCGGCGTCTGCACGACCTGCTGGCATCGCGCCTGCGCCATCTGCGCGCCGGCGAAGGCCTGGACCTAGCGCTGATCGATATCGACGGTTTCAAGGCGATCAACGATAGTCTGGGCGTCGATAGCGGAGATCGGCTGCTGTCACGCTTCGGTCAGCGCCTGGCCGCGCAAGTGGCCGGCGGCATCGTCGGGCGTTTGGGTGGCGACGAATTCATGGTCATTCGCACCACGACGTTCGACGATCATGAAAAGTGGGTTACAGGACTGCGTCAGCTCTTGAGTGAGCCGTTCGAGATCGACGAGAGTTCGTTACGCCTGGGGTTGACCATCGGTAGCTGTCGGGCGCCAGAAGATGGCAACGACCCCAACGTGCTGTTCCAACGGCTTGAATCCGCGCTTTACAGTGCCAAACGTCATGGTCGTAACCACGATCGTCGCTTCCGCCCCTCGCTGGAACTCGAAACCGACCGCCACCTGATCATCCTCAACGAACTGCGTCAGGCACTGGCCCAGGGGTCTCAACTGGTAGTCTATTATCAGACCCAGCACCGCCTGGACGATGGCGGAATGGTGGGTATGGAAGCGCTGCTGCGCTGGCATCATCCCGAGCATGGCCTGATCCTGCCGAGCGAGTTCATCCCGCTGGCGGAACGCTATGGATTGATGCCGGCACTGGGCAGCTGGGTCATCGAACAGGCCGTGGCGCAGTTGGCGACCTGGCGGGTCCAGGGGCTCGATGTACTGCCCATCTGGGTCAATCTCTCGGCGCTACAGTTGATTCAGGGGGATCTGGAGTCTCATCTGATCTCGACGTTGAATCAGTACCGAGTGCCGGCTCGCCTGCTCGGTCTGGAGCTGACCGAATCGGTGCTGCTCGACGAACGCGCCGGCGACATCTCGTTGCGCCTGGAGGCGCTGCGGCGGGAAGGACTGCAAATTGCGATCGATGATTTCGGTACCGGTTACTCGTCGATGGCCTATCTCAAGCGTCTGCCGATCGATAAGCTGAAGCTCGATCGTGAGTTCATTCGCGCGCTGCCGCATGACCATGCCGATGCGGCGATCACCTCCGCGGTGCTGGCGATGGCGCAGGGGTTGCATCTGGACGTGATTGCCGAGGGAGTGGAGACGGTCGAGCAACGGGACTTTCTGCTGGCCAGAGGCTGCCGTCATGTGCAGGGCTATCTTTATGCACGGCCGCAGCCGGCTGGTGAGGTGGAGACCCGACTGCGTCAGTCCTTGGAAAGCGTCTATTTCTGACGCCGCGCTCAGCTCAGGTTCTTGAATGTCTCAAGAGCCCGTTCTCTGGCGCGCCGATGGTCGACGATCGCTTGTGGGTAGCCTGTTTGTCGGCGCTGTTCCGCGCTGGGTTGATGACGGGATTTGGTGGGGAGAGCGGCCAGCTCCGGCAGCCAATACGTGATGAATTCAGCGTCTGGATCGAAACGTCGGGACTGCGTGGTCGGGTTGAAGATTCGAAAATAAGGCGCGGCGTCGGTACCGGTCGACGCGGCCCACTGCCAACCGCCGTTGTTCGAGGCGAAATCGCCGTCGACCAGGTGCTGCATGAAGAAAGCCTCGCCGCGGCGCCAGTCGAGCAGCAGATGCTTACTCAGGAACATGGCCGTCACCATGCGTAGCCGGTTGTGCATCCACCCCGTTGCCACTAGTTGACGCATGGCAGCGTCGACCAGCGGGAAGCCGGTGCGTCCTTCGCACCAGGCTTGGAAATCCCTGTCGCTATAGCGCCAGCTCAATTTGTCGGTCTCGAGCTTGAATGGCCGATGACGACAGACGCGGGGAAATCCCACCGCGACATGCTGATAGAACTCGCGCCAGACCAGTTCATTGGTCCAGCTCGCCAGGCCGGCGTCACCATCGGCGAGATGACCACCGTTATTGGCCATCACCGCTTGCAGGCACTGTCGGTAGGAAATCATCCCGGTCGAGAGGTAGGCGGAGAGTTCGCTGGTCCCGGCAATGGCGGGGAAGTCACGGTCGTTGCTGTAGCGACGCGCGCGCTGCTGCAGAAAGCGTGACAGACGATCGGCGGCGGCTTCCTGGCCGACAGGCCAGCGTTCGTCTTCGCCATCGGAAGAGTCGACGCGAACGATGGCAGAGCGATCGGATGAGGGAAGTTGGGGGATATCGTCACCGGAGATTCCCGGCTTGGCCTGACGTCTGGGTGTCTCGCGAAGCGCCAGCTGTTCGGCACTGATGCGCTGGTGCCAGGCCTTGGAAAACGGCGTGAAGACCTTGTAGTACTCATCTTGACCGGTGAGCAGATCGCCAGGTTCGAAAGCAATGTGATCGGTGTAATCGAACACCGCGAGACCCGCCTGCATGAAGGCGTCGGTGACCTTTTCGTCACGCACACGTTCATCCAGCGGATATTCGCGATTGAAATGCAGCGCCTGCGATTCGATCCCGCGAGCTATCTCGAGCAGAGCGTCGGGTGCGGACTCGAAATCGTCGATATCGCGGTAGAGCAGGGGAATGTTGAGCGCTGCCAGCTCTTTCTGCAGCGCGATCACGCCACGATGCAGAAACGAGATCTTGTTGGCACCATGATCATGCCGGCGCCACTGGTGGCGGCAGGCAAGGTAGATGCCGATTACCGCTCCCTTGCTGGCCGCCGTACTCAATGCGGAGTGATCGAGCGTTCTCAGATCGTTGCGAAACCAGACGAGTTGCGTGGGTGACATGGACACTTCCCCGTTACCGATCAGTGAGCAACGCGTCCCTGCGTCCTGTGCTGTTCACCTGTTGTGCTGTGTTGTGCTGTCATGGTCATGACGCACTTCGCGCTCCTGCTCTGGACCGGATCAGTTGCCGGCCTCGATCATCGCGCGCATCCGGCTCAATGCCTGGCTCATGTCCTCACCCAGCGCGGCGACCAACGTATTCTCGACATCGCTGGCGCGGATGCGAGCAACGGGCCCGACCAGGCATACCGGCGCCTTGGACTGTTCGGCAAGCCGGGGGAGTTGCCGTCTGATGGTATCGCTACGTTCGGCATGACCACTGGCGAGCAGCAGCGCCTTGGCACCGAGACGCTCGATAGCCAGCGGGAATTCGCTCAGCGGCAGGTCACCATCGATCAACTGGACCCGATAGCCAGCGGCGGAGGCGGCCAGGCCCATCAACATCGCCCAGAAGCCACTGCTGTCCTCGGGTAGCCTGGCGATCAGGAGTTCGTCCGCGTTACTCGATTGGTTGGCATGATAGATCCGCGTGCCGATCCGGGTACGCAGAAATGATTCCAGCAGTCGGCGTTGCAGCGTCGCGCCGAACTGATCGCCCCAGCGTTCTTCCAGCTGCGAGATGACGGGCTGCCAGAGTTCCGCAATGCATAGGCTGACCGGATAAAGCGACAGACTCTGATTGAACAGCACTTCCAGGCGGCCCATATCGAGAGATTCCACGGCCTCGATCAGATGCTGGCGCTGGCTTGCCCAGTCGCCCATCTGCGGCGCCGGGGTCTCGACGGCTTCCGGCTGGTCGAGGAGTTCGCGGACTTGGCTGACCGGAACGCCCCGGTTGAGCCATTGCAGAATGCGCTCGACGCGCTCGATATCGTCACGGCCATAAAGACGGTGGCCTTTCGGCGTGCGCTGGGGACGAATCAAGCCGTAGCGACGCTCCCAGGCACGCAGTGTGACGGAATTGACTCCAGTGAGTCGCGAGACTTCACGAATCGGATAGAGCGGCGCGGCATTGGAATCCATTGCCTTGTAAGTCATGCAAGTCCTCCTGCGAGGTCTCTGCGTGCGCCGTCTCGTCGAATGAGATGGTTCATGTCAATTGCGGGTCATTGCTACGGGCTTCGAAATCGTCAGGGCCTAGAAGTGATTAAGGCCTAAAAGTGATCGGAGGTCAGCTTTCGCGGTCCGCACATTGTCATCTGCGACGTCATTCGCGACCGTTGTAATCGTGAATAGTGCCTGATGCCCTGTCGGCGTCACCTCGATTCGGCAACGCTCGCCTCGGAGTCGATGACTTCGACGAGTCGTGACGAGACGATGGCTGCTGTCTCGATGGCCCAAGAATGGGTCAATATATTGTACGATTCAAGCGACTTGTATAATTTTTATGTAATACGCCAGTGAGTTCTATAGCCCCTGGACCTGTGACTCGACGATAGCGACAAGTGCATCGACGAAGGCCGGATGCTGGCCGACGGGGTCCAGCAAGCGCAGAGAAATTGGGTGTTCCCGAGCGATGTCTTCAAGTTGACCCGGAACGTCTTCCCGCAGGTGCCGCCCCGCCGCAAAGAACAGAGGCAGGATCTCGATCTGGGTGATGCCTTGTGCTGCCAGCTCGGCCACCCGGGTCTCGAGTGAAGGCTCGCTCAACTCCATGAAGGCGAGAACGACGGGCTTCCCCACGCGTGGCTGCAGGTTTTTTTCCAACGCCTCGAACGGTGCACGCCAGCGAGCATCGCTGGAACCGTGGGCCAGCAGAATCATGGCGGATTGTGTCATGCTGCCTCCTGTGAGGTGGGTTCGTATTCCGGGGCCAGACAGTCGAATTTCAGCTAACGCATGCAGCGAGGACGACTGACTGCGGGACTGCTAAGCTCAATGCATGGTACGACATTGATATTGTACGATATTGGCATTGTACAACATCGGTATAATTGGGAGCACCAACATGCGCTTATTGATCACGGGCGGGACGGGATTCGTCGGACGTCGACTGGTCGAGCGAGCTCTGACAGCGGGTCACGATGTCATGGTGATCTCTCGTGATCCGGAACGGGCCCGCCAGCAGTTGCCGCAGAGTGTCCGCGTCGGTGACGATGCCATGGATTTTGCGTCGTCTCTACCCAAGGCCATTGTCAATCTCGCTGGTGAACCGATCGCCGACCGACGCTGGAGCGATCCCCAGAAGACTCGGCTGGTCGAATCACGCCGTCACGCGACACGCGACGTCGTCGCGCTCTGCGAACAGCTGGCGGCGCAAGGTCAGGCGCCGCGGGTACTCGTTTCCGGTTCGGCCATGGGTTATTACGGTGATCAGGGCGATCGCGAGGTGACCGAGGAGACGCCACCGCATGACGAATTCGCCCACCGCCTGTGTCAGGCCTGGGAAGCGGAAGCGTTCAAGGCGGAGGCGTTCGGGGTCAGAGTCGCCTGTCTGCGGACCGGCTTGGTACTGGATGCGGGTGGCGGCACCCTGGCCAAGATGATGCCGGCGTTCAAGCTGGGGTTTGGCGGTCGCCTGGGGGACGGGCGCCAGTACATGCCGTGGATCCATCGGGAGGATCTGGTCAGCGCGATCGAGTTTCTGCTCGAGGAGACTACGCTAAGCGGGGCATTCAACGGCTCGGCGCCGCAGCCGGTGACCAACGCCGAATTTACTCAAGCCATGGGGCGCCATCTGCATCGCCCAGCGATGCTTTGCGTACCCGCACCAGTGCTGAAACTCGGGCTGGGGGAGATGTCTCGCTTGCTGCTGACCGGCGCCTGCATGCGTCCCAAGCGCCTGCAGGAAGCCGGTTTCACCTTCCAGTATCCGACCCTGGACGAGGCGCTGGCGGCGATCGTCTCGCGCTGATCGCGTAAGGATCGCCGTGGTCGAAGCAAGGGAATCCTCGATAGCGCTAGCGCGCGTCCTTGTCGACGGTGACGATCACACGTACCGCATCCAGGCGCAGTGAAGCGCTCTCGATGGCGTTGTCGAGAGCTTGGCGTTCGTCGTGCAGCGCCTGCAGCTCGTCATCGCGAATGGCGCCATTGTGCTGGGCGAGCGCCTTGAGGCGCGACAGTTCCAGATCGAGCGCTTCTCGCATCTCCTGTTGGGCGCGTTCGATGAGTGTCGGCAACTCGCGCTGGGCTTCCTGCTCGCCCCGTTGCAGCAACTCACGCAGCGAGTCATGACGGGATTTCAGTAATTCCCGCGCAACGCCCTTCTTGACTCGTTGAAGATTGCGGGAGAGGCCGCTGAACGTCACCTTGTCGGAAAGGTTGGTGCCACTTTCATCAAGCAGAACCCGAATGCCGGTATCCGGCAGGAAGCGGCCCAGCTGTAGTCTTCTCGGGGCTGGGCAGTGAGTGCGAAAGATCAGTTCGAGCATCAACCGGCCGCCGGGAATGTTGGGATGCTTGAGCAGCGCGAGGGCGGTATTACCCAGACTCGAGCCGAGAATGCGCTCCATCACGGTGGTCACCAACGGGTGTTCCCAGGA
>Ga0207878_100427_pt1 | contig 14415 bp, 11 predicted proteins | sample LinPmetageLP41_FD_184053 | JGI IMG/M metagenome (GOLD analysis project Ga0207878, IMG submission 184053) | Marine viral communities from the Pacific Ocean - LP-41 (SPAdes) | ecosystem: Environmental > Aquatic > Marine > Oceanic | place: Pacific Ocean | collected 2010-08-27 | reverse complement strand
ACCGACGAAATTACTTGCTTCATCTTATGTATTAACTCGCTCTAATTCGAGCTAAAGTAATTATGGCTTAAAAAAGTTAGGCAGGGATCAGTGCGTTTAACTTGACAGTGGGAGTCATACCAACGCCGCGCTCTGAGGCAATTTTGGAGCGCAGCGGAAAAATTGTCCGACAGCAGCGCCTTGTTAGGTCATATTTCGCCATATACAACAGCCAACATGAACTCTTTTTTAAGTTTGTTTACTTCTTTCTCATTGGCACAAACTGAAGACATTTTCCCTATTTTTGTTTCTTTTCCTGTATCTAAGCGTTTTCTATAAGCTTGAAACTTTAATCCTGTACGAACCTTTGTCAGCTCAAATCTAAAGGTTTGCTCTCCGCGATAACCAATATACGCCCCCGTTGAATCAGTTGACCAATAACCATATACAGCTATTTGCTCTAACGCTCTGCGCATTTCCAGTGCTGACTGGTAGCGGCTATCTGGGTCTGCCTTAGATGCTTTGGATATTATTCTTCGTAGGTTTTGTGGAACAAAAAGCTGATAGTCCCCAGTTTTGGGGATTTTATCCTGTGCTTTCAATTGCTCGAATTTATCTTTACCAAGCGAGACCAAAACATCCTGAATTAAACCTATTCCATTTACAAGACGGAATAAAGTAAGACCCACCTGATAAATATCAGTTTGGACTGATATATGATTATTTACACCTGTCTCTGGTGCCCTATGAAGAACATAAGCATTGGGAGCTTGCGCCGGCTGGAGGTTAGGGGCTAAACAAGAGATACCATAATCAGTTAGTATTCCTTCCCCTCGAGGCCCAACCAGGATGTTTGATGGTTTTATATCATTATGATAGAGGCCTTGTTCATGCAAGTACTCTAGCCCTCTTAAAATATCAATTGCGATTTTTATAGCTTGTATGATTGATAGGAAGTTTGACGGATTGAGCATACCTACGGTTGAGCCGTGCGGATGGAAATCCATTGCGATAATCACGACATTAACCCCCGCAACTTGGGCAACATCAGCGTAATGCACATGTACAACATTTTGATGCTCGAGCAAATGGCCAACTTGCGCTTCTTTTAGATTTTCAGCAACTGGAGCCATACTTTCATCAAGTATCTTAACAGCCACTTCTTTCGATATTGTTACATCGTGAGCTAGCCAAACTTCGCCGAAGTTACCTCCACCAATTTTTCGTATCAATTGGTACTTATAAAGATTATCGCCAGAGTTAAGCGCAATATTTAAAGCCATTTTCTTAGCGCCCCGACCATGCAGCAATGATTGCGTCAGCAATTTGTTCATTCCAGTATTTATCGGTGCGGCCAACTCTTTCTTCCGCATGAGCCTTTACTTGAGCTCGTTTAGTTCCGAGTTGATTGTATATTTTTGTATCGAGTAATATGTCAGCTTCTTTGGCCGCAAGAATCACTACGGCATCAAAATACGCAGCTAGACGGCTTGATTTCGTATCGTTTCTTCCATACTCACCAATTTTGAGCACAATTTTTGCGACATCTTGGTTTTGCCTAATAATTCTATCGATTTCAGCTTTCTGCCATGAAAGCATTTCGCTAAAATCATTCATCCCTGCTGGAACTTTAATCAAGCTTTCGCTATTTGAATTTAAGAGGGTGCAATCTCCATCGTCCACTTCTATCAATGCATATCGAAGTTGAGTTGGCGCTGTTCTAATTCCTAAAATTTTCAAATGTATTCCTTACTTAGTGCGATTTAGAGACTGACCTAACGCCTAAAGCAGCCGCGCAGAGTGCGTCGGCTGCCTTGTCTTGTTAGGCTTTACTGATCCATTGTTTTCTTAATTATTACCCAAGTTAACTCACTTGCTGACAAAAAGAGGATCAAGCTGATGACCATATACGGTAGCATTTTCACTTTGTACTGCACCATGGCCCAAATAGGATGAAGCAGATTGAAAACCATTAGCAGGAAGCCAGATAACAATAGCAGAGAGCCAAACATAATCCCCGCCCCTGGAAAATTGGATACAACCGCGCCATTGCCGATGAGATAGAAACCAGCCACCATAACTGAAGCTGCAATCCCATAATTTCTAACATGATCGAAGAAGAACTTTAACCTTAAATCCTTTTCTTCGACATGAAGTACATGTTTAAGCATTTTATCAATCTTGCTTTCCTTCTTTTCCTTAAGATCATTTTGTTGCATTGAGTTTCCTTTCTTTCCTATGTTGATGATGTACTTTTTTGGCCTAACAGCTTATTGAACACCACTTTGGGGGTTTATAACACCCCAAAACGGCGTATATTACATTGCTTAATAATTCCACTAAACAACTTCCATGTAAACAAGTGATTACGTATTTTGTAAAGTTATTGTTGTTAAAATACACCAAAACGACTTTTAATAATGTTATTGGACAAAACACGAACAACTGTCTATATACACAGTACGTTTTTAAAAGTTGAATATCATTTATGAAATCTCTCTTTCTAACCATGATTAAAGACCATATGTATAGCAAACGGTATGCAAAGAGCACTATTGAAGCTTATCTTTTTTGGATAGCTAGCTATATCCGCTTTAATAATATGCAGCACCCAAGCTCTATGGGAGACACTCAAGTGGAATCGTATTTGAACCATTTAGTAAACTCGCAAAACGTAGCGCAAGGCACACAAGCGCAGGCACTAAATGCGCTAAGTTTCCTATATAAAGAAATAATTAAGAGCCCCCTTTCATTATCATTAGACTTTGTAAAAAGTGAACGCCCAAGAAAACTACCCGTTGTGCTTACTCAAACAGAAGTTTCAGCGCTATTTAAACACTGTGTAGCAAAGCATTATTTACCCTGTGGATTACTTTATGGCAGTGGTATGCGATTAATGGAGGTACTGCGTTTACGAGTTCACGATATTGACTTTGACTATAGCTGCATTCGAATTTGGGATGGCAAAGGAGGTAAAAATCGTGTTGTAACGCTTGCAGTAGAGCTCATACCGCAATTACGTTCTCAAATACAATTAGTTGATAGTTACCTGCAATTAGATCTGAAAAACCCCTTATATAGCGGCGCTTATATGCCGCATTTGTTACGTAAAAAATATCCAAACCATAACAAACAGTTAGGTTGGCAATATTTATTTTCATCACATAAATCAGGGCCTGTTGACCTTTCAGGATTAAAATTTGTTCAATCTAGGGGCTATTTAATCGCGGCGTGAGGTTTGTAACCTAGTGGGCTAAGTAAAAATTGAGCAACAAAGAGTAAATAGCCCCTAGGAAGAACCCTTTGGGCAGCGCCTGTTTGGCATTAATGCTACGTTATCGCCCATTTATGGGGAATAACCACACTACATAGGCTCTGCCTTGCCTAAATACCAAACACACTGCTGCAAATTTAACCTCGAAAGATAAACAGGCCCTAAGTATTGATCCTGAGAGTAAGCAATTGAGACGCCATCATATCGATGAAAAGCAATTACAACGCGCTGTTAAAAAAGCCGCTTTTGATGCACATATTAATAAACACGTTACCCCACATACTTTGCGCCACTCTTTCGCTACGCATTTGCTGCAAAGCGGCGCTGATATACGTACAGTACAAACACAACTAGGTCACAGCGATGTGCGTACTACACAAATATATACTCATGTTTTACAACAAGGTGCTAACGGGGTTGTTAGCCCTTTATCAAGATTATAAGCGTCTCTTTTTAATCCTCTACGCACACATACTTGGTTTAAGACCAATACCGCTATCTGTTACTACTTTAAAACACATAAAAAAAGCCCCGCTTGGTTTTAAACAAGCGGGGCCCCACACTAATAGCTTTCAAAAATAAAAGCGCCGATACTGCGGGCGCTTTGCATCATTGAATTTAATTTTATTGGTTAACTACACTTTTAAGTGGATTAACTGGTTGTGCGTTGTCATCTAGTAAGTTCATGTCAAAGTCGAACTCATCTACACGAATCGCTTTTTCACGTTTTATGTTGTAATCAATTAACTGAGCGTGCTCAGCATCGGTAATCACGTTTGCCGCTAGTGCGTTATCAAGCGTGATGTTAAAGCGAATGCCTGGCTTAATTGTTTTAGCGCGCAGTGCTTTTTTAACTTTAGCCAGCTCACCAAGTGATGCCATTTTAGCTTTGTAAGCTTGCTCATTAATGTAATGACCATCGCCTTCTACTGGTTTAACTAAATGTGTAATTTGCGCTTTAAATACAGTATCAAGCTGGGCTTGCTTAGCTAGTTCGCGAATTAAGTCGTCGCTAATTTTTGGCATTTTAGTTGAGTAGTTCATTGTTACAAAACGAATAAATTTACGAGTACCACTTGCAGGGAAGTTATCTAAAAACTTATGCAGTGCTTCTTCAGCGCTTTGCAGAGCAAAGCGAGTTGCGTAATGGAAGTACGGCGCTGCTTGCTCGCGTTCACTGCTTGCTACTTTTTGCTCGTAATATTTGATTGATGCCATTGCCGCATATAAAAAGCTCATAACGTCGCCTAAACGTGCAGAAAGCATTTCAGCTTGCTTTAATTTACCGCCAAGTACAAGTAACGAGAAGTCTGCATATACCGCTAATTTAGCTGATAACTTATGAACTGCTTTTTCGTATTCACGGACTTCTGGTAAATCAGAGTTAGCGCTTGCAGTAAATGGTAAAACACCTAAACGGAACGCACGTAAGCTGTTTGCTGTGCTGTAACCAATTGTTTTACGTAAAATGCCGTTAAACTCTTTATCAGCACCTTTGTCTTCACTATGGATAGATTCAACCATAGATTGTAAATATGGGTGACAACGCATTACACCTTGACCAAAGATCATCAGGTTACGAGTAAGAATGTTCGCGCCTTCTACCGTTATTGCAATTGGCTGTGCAACATAACCGCTCGCAAGTGTATTTTGCGGACCATTTTGAATTGCTTTACCTGCTTGAATATCCATAGCAGAATCGAGCACGTCGCGACCAAGCTCTGTCATGTGGTATTTAGCAATCGCTGTCACTACTGATGGTTTTAAGCCCATGCCTAGGCCTTCAGTTGTCAGTACGCGCATTGCTTCTTGAAGGTATGTTTTACCTGCAATGTCTGCTAGCTTTTCTTGAATACCTTCAAATTGACCAATTGCTAAACCAAACTGCTCACGCACTGCTGCGTATTCAGATGCTGATTTAAACGCCACTTGTGATGTACTTACACCTAGTGCAGGTAATGAAATACCACGTCCTGCGCCTAAACAGCTAACCAGCATTTGCCAACCACGGCCGATGTTTTTCTGGCCGCCAATAATGAAGTCCATTGGTACAAATACTTTGTTACCACGTGTAGTACCGTTGTAAAAACGAATACCCATTGGGTCGTGTCGGTTACCAAGCTCTACACCTGGGTGCTCTTTTGGAATAAGTGCACAAGTAATGCCTAGGTTTTCTTTACCGCCAAGTAGGCCATCTGGATCAACTACTTTAAAGGCTAAACCAAGTACCGTAGCGATTGGTGCTAGTGTGATGTAACGCTTATCCCATGTAATTTCAAGGCCAAGTACTTCTTCACCGTTGTATAAACCTTTGGTAACAGTACCCACATCTGGAATGCCGCCTGCATCAGAACCCGCTTCTGGGCTTGTAAGCGCGAAACATGGAATGTCTGTACCGTTAGCTAAGCGAGGTAAGTAATGAGCTTGTTGCTCTTGTGTACCAAAATGAAGTAATAACTCGCCAGGGCCTAATGAATTAGGAACCATAACAGTTACCGCTACTGCAGAGCTTTTAGTTGCAATAGTTGCCACAATTGTAGAGTTTGCATAAGGGCTAAACTCTAAGCCACCAAACGACTTAGGAATGATAAGCGAGAAAAAACGCTCTTTTTTCAAAAATTCTAAAATATCGTCAGGTAAGTGAATACCGTTTTGAATAACTGAATCGTCAATCATGCCAAGTAGCTCTTGCACAGGGCCGTCTAGGAATGCTTGCTCATCTGCACTTAAAGTAGCTGCAGGTACATCGCGTAGCGCGCTGAAATCTGGCTTACCTTGATAGATAGACCCTTCTAGCCACACATCGCCTGCGTCTAGCGCTTCTTGTTCAGTGATTGAAATACTTGGTAATACTTTTTTTAATTTTGTACGTAAACTCATGATTGAACTCATCCGACCAGATAATAATACCTACATTACGTCATAAAAATTCGTTTAGATCAATTACTCTATTCAATTAATTAACAGTTTTTTCAATTTATTTTCTTTACGAAGACGTAAACTGTTGAAACAAAAAGGCTTACACCTGTACTCTGAAATATATAAATTTTGTATGGATAAAGGATAAAACGATGAAATGTTCGCCATTATGCTTGTATTTTTTAAAGGCATAAAAAAACGCAGCCAAATACGGCTGCGTTTGTAATTAACTTTTAGGTTGTTTATCGGGCAACTTTAACAATTTGCTTGCCAGTAAATCCACCAGCTAGCTGTTTATTAAGCGCTTGCGAAACAGATTCGGCGCTAAAATCTACAGGTGTTATGTCTGGGTGTTTAATATCGCTATTAACCGCCCCTTCGAGTAACAAATTGCCCATAAAACTTAAGCGTTGCTGCGCACACAAACTGTTTGCAAGCCATGCTCCACCAATTGATACCACGCTAATATTAGGCGCTCGATGATACATTAAGTCTTGATCAAAACTCGGTAGCGGATTTAAACAAGCAATTCGTCCACAAAAGCGCATAAGCTCTATGTTACGAAGAGTTGTGTCCCCACCAATAGTATCAATAACAGCGTCAAAGCCTTGTGGACCGAGTTCGCGGCGTATTTTTTCACACAACTTCTTGTCGTTGTAATCAAAAACAGCATCAGCCCCTAGTTGCTTAACCATTTTATGATTACGCTTTGATGCGGTTACAAACACATCTGCCCCGCGCTGCTTAGCGTATTGAATCGCAAATTGGCCTACGGCCCCTGAGCCACCTTCAATTAAAACAGTATCACCTTCACTAATATTAATTTTATCCAAACTTATTAGTGCAGCCATACCCGCACACGGTAAAGTCGCTGCAATAGCTGGATTTAACGCATCTGGCACAACCGACACTGCAAAGTTAGCTACTTTAGTGTATTCACTTAACGCACCTTGCTCTCCAATATTAGCGTGCCACATTACGCGTTCGCCAACATTAGGAAATACACCTTTTTTAGCTTTAACTACAACACCTACAGCGTCTAGGCCTAAAACATGTGGGTATTGCCATTTACAAAAGCCGGTTTTAGCAAAATAACCGTCAACTGGGTTTAAACCAACGTACTCTACTTTTACTAGTAGCTCGTTGTCTGCACAGTCTGGAACAGGCATCTCAACATCAGCTAAGTTAATTGCTTCATTTGGCTCTGGCAGTACAATAGCGCGCATAGTTTGCGGGATATCGTAGTTATTTAAATTATCAGTTTTTGGCATCAATATAACTCTACTTATTAGTGTCGTTTAACGCATAACTCCATTGGCCATTAAATGACTGGTAGGCATTTACTTTAGCAAGCAGTGAAGTAATTGTTGTTTCAACAGCATTTTCTTGCGCTATTAAAACATCCTGACGCGCATCTAACAACTCAAGATAAGGAATTTGACCTTCTTCGTACATTGCTTGTGCTTGTAAAAATGCTTTATTAGCAAAGTCATAGCGCTCATCTGCAAAACGTTTTTGCTGCGCCTGATTAACCAACATTTGTAGCGATAGTTCACTTTCACTTAACGCATTTAGTACTACCTGCTGGTAATCACTGTAAGCCGCTTCACTTAAAAATTGCTGTGCGTCGCGCTGTGCTAATAATGCTGGGTAACTTAATAGCGACCATTGTAACTGCGGCGCTACTTGCCACTGCTGATCGGTATTTTTTAAGCCTGTGCTGTCTATACTCACAACCCCTGCAAATGCAGATAAGCTAATATCGGGTAATAGCGCTTTGCTAGCTACAACACTTAAACTATTTGCTTGGCTAAAATCAAATAATGCACGGCTAATATCTGGACGTAAGGCAATGGCATTATTAGCATTTTTTAGTGCTACGCTAAAGTCACGTTCAAGCACGCCTTGCTCGTTTTCAATAGCAATGTCTTGCGCTAACTTACCACTTAGTACTGCAAGAGCAGATAAATCGCTGTATTTTGCATACTCAATGGCAGGCATAAGTGCTTGTTGCTGCCTTAGCTGCGCCATAGTTCGATTTAAATCAAGCTCGTTTGCTACACCTTCGTCAACACGTGCTTGAAGTACATCAATACTTTGCTCAAGGGCTTCTATTTGCATCGCGATGATTTGCTGCTTTTCAACATTGCCTTGGTAGCTTACAAAGCCTTTAACAACCGACGATACAACTTCAATTTGCAGCAAGCGTACTTGCTCTGCTTGGCTCATGGTCGATGCATTTGCTGCATCAACCAAGGCTGTGATTCGACCAAACAAATCTAGCTGCCAATCAAGTGCAACGTTTGCACTTGATTGACGGTCATAAACGCTTGGTGCATCGCTTCGAGCTGCGCCTACATCTACACCACCTTGCGGCAGGTACTGGGCTTTTTGCTCACCTAACCGTGCTAATGCGCTTTTAAGCGTTAACTGGCTTGTTTGCAAATTATAGTTATTTGCAAGCGCACCTGTAACAAGTTCATTTAACTGATCAGAATTAAGTTTTGTCCACCAGCTTGTTTCATCAGCAACAATCACGTTGCTAGCAATATTAGCTTTAGCAACAAAATCGTTAACCGCTTTTTGCTCGCTAATAGTGTCTATTTTACTCGCACACCCTGCTAAAAACGAAGCCATTAAAACCGCACTGACTGTTAGGCTAGTTTTAAACCTTTTTTGCATCAATTTAGTCATGAGCATTCTCCTGCGCTTTATCTTTTTTGCTCGTTACTAGCATGTAAAACACCGGCGTAAATAATAAACCAAATACGGTTACACCTATCATGCCTGAGAATACTGCGTTACCCATAGCGTGACGCATTTCAGCGCCTGCACCTGTAGCAAGCACTAACGGTACAACACCTGCTGTAAATGCAATTGAGGTCATTAATATAGGGCGCAAACGCATACGACATGCTTCAAGTATTGCCTCTAGATGCGTTAATCCTGAGTCGTGTCTGTCTTTTGCAAACTCAACCATTAATATCGCGTTTTTAGAAGCTAAGGCCACCAGTACTATTAACGCTATTTGGGTGAATATGTTGTTGTCTGAGCCAACAAACCACACACCTAATAAAGCAGAGAATATAGTCATCGGTACAATTAATATAATCGCAAGTGGTAAACGTAAGCTCTCGTACTGTGCTGCAAGTACCATAAATACAAGCAATACAACTAACGGGAATACATAAACCATTGTATTACCAGCAAGTACTTGTTGGTACGTTACTTCAGTCCATTCATACTCAATACCTGATGGCAGTGTGTCTGCGAGTACTTTTTCAATAGCTAACTGTGCTTGGTCAGAGCTATAACCTGGTGCTGGGCTACCATTAAGCTCGGCACTTGGGTAACCGTTGTAATGCATAACACGGTCAGGGCCAATGGTTGGTGTTACCGTTAATACAGAACCTAATGGCACCATATGGCCTGCACGGTTACGTACTTTTAAGTTAAGTATTTGCTCAGGGTCTTTACGGTAATCAGCATCAGCTTGCGCATTTACTTGGTACGTACGGCCAAACATATTAAAGTCGTTTACATACACAGAGCCTAAGTAAACTTGCAGTGCGTCAAATACTTCATCAAGTGGAATACCTTGAATAAGTGCTTGTTCGCGGTCAATGTCTATATCCATTTGTGGCACTTGAATTCTAAAGCTTGAGTAAAGCCCCATTAATGCAGGGTCTTGCTGCGCCTTACCGATTACGGCTTGCAAGCTATTAAATAAGGCTTCAAACCCTTTATTTGCTCTGTCTTCAAGTTGCAGTTTAAAACCACCTGTTGTGCCTAGGCCTTGAATTGGCGGTGGCGGAAATACAGCTACAAAGGCTTCATCAATGGCAGCAAAACGCTGGTTTAACTGTGCAGCAATTGCCATTGCAGACTTACTTGGGTCGGTACGTTCATCAAAGCTCTCAAGTGGCGTAAATACAATGCCGCTGTTAGGGCTATTTGTAAAACCATTAACCGATAAGCCTGGGAACGCAACAGTATGTGCAACGCCTGGTACCTCTAATGCAATTTGTTGCATTTGGGCTAGTACATCTTCAGTACGATCAAGGCTTGCCGCATCTGGTAGCTGTGCAATTGCAACTAGATATTGCTTATCTTGCTGTGGAATAAAGCCACCTGGTACCGTATCAAATAATTTAATTGTGCCGCCAACCAGTGCGATATAAGCAACCATCACAATAACAGTCATACGAATAAGCTTTTGTACTAGTTTTTCGTACCCTTTAGCACCACGATTAAATACGCGGTTAAATGGTTCAAACAACCAACGACCAAACAATTTATTCAGTAAACGAGTAAACGCATCTGGTTTTGCATCGTGCGACTTTAATAACAATGCAGCAAGCGCTGGCGATAACGTGAGTGAGTTAAACGCAGAGATAATAGTTGAAATTGTTATTGTAAGCGCAAATTGCTTATAAAACTGACCAGACAACCCGGTAATAAATGCCGTAGGAATAAACACCGCACTTAATACTAAAGCAATAGCAATAATTGGGCCTGTAACTTCACTCATTGCAACACGTGTTGCTTCAAGTGGCGATAAGCCGTTTTCAATATTACGCTCTACGTTTTCAACAACTACTATCGCATCATCTACCACAATGCCTATGGCCAGTACTAAACCAAACAACGACAAGGTATTAATTGACACGCCCAACCATTGCATTACTGCAAAGGTACCAATGAGTGAAATAGGCACAGCAATTAGCGGAATGATAGATGCGCGCCACGTTTGTAAAAATACAATAACAACAATAACTACCAGTACAATTGCTTCAAGCAAAGTGGCAATTACCGCGTCAATTGAACCGCGAACAAATACCGTAGGATCGTACACAATGTCGTATTCAACACCGCTAGGGAAATCTTTAGATAAGCGCGCCATTGTTTCGCGTACTTGATCGGAAAGCTCAATAGCGTTTGAACCAGGGCGCTGAAATATTGGCATTGCAAGAGCTGGTTGGTTATCAAGCTCTGCACGTAGTGAGTAAGTATCTTGACCTAAATCAACACGGGCTATATCAGATAAACGCGTTAACTGACCTTCCTCGCCTACTTTAATAATAACTTGTTCAAATTCTTCAATACTGTTTAAACGGCCTTTAACGTTTAACAATATTTGAAATTGGCTATCGTTTGAAATTGGTTGCGCACCTAAGCTACCGGCAGCAACTTGTTGGTTTTGCGAGCGAAGTGCTGTTACAACATCTGTTGCTGTTAATTCGCGTGCAGCAAGTGCATCTGGGTTTAGCCATACTCGCATTGAGTATTTGCCAGCACCAAACATGCGAATATCACCTACGCCCGGTAAACGCGCAATTTCATCTTTAATGTTTAAATCGGCATAGTTAGATAAATACGCGGTGTCATGCGTTTTTTCAGGTGAATATAAATGCACTACCATGGTTAAATCGGGTGATGATTTTTCAGCAACTACACCTAAACGTTGTACTTCTTCTGGCAAACGCGGAAGCGCACTGTTTACACGGTTTTGTACTTGTACTTGAGCACGATCTAAATCGGTACCTAACGCAAAGGTCACCGTTAATGTCATACGGCCATCACTTGTACCTTGCGAAAACATATACAACATGTTTTCAGTACCGTTAATTTCTTGCTCAAGCGGTGTTGCCACTGTTTGCGCAATAACGGTTGGGTTTGCACCCGGGTAACTTGCAGTCACCACCACTGTAGGAGGAACTACTTCTGGGTATTCACTTACTGGTAGTTGGAATAGTGAAATACCACCAGCAATTAAAATAACCAACGACAGCATTGCCGCAAATATTGGGCGCTGTATAAAGAAATGCGAGAATTTCATCAATAAACCTTATTGCTTAGCCACAAGTTGTGCGTTGTCGTTTGACAATGTAAATGCAACACCGCTTGTATCAATTGTTACTGTTTGTGGAGAGATTGGCATACCTGGGCCTACACGTGCTGGGCCGTTTACTGCAATTACGTCACCTTCGCTAAGACCAGAAGTAACCGCACGTAAAGCACCGTATCGTTCACCTACAGTAATGAGTTTGTATTCAAGTACGTTGTTTTCGCCAACCGTTAATACAAAACGATTTTTTAAATCGGTACCAATAGCACGCTCAGGAATAATTACTTTTTCACTCACTTCATTAGCCGCTAACTTAATGCGTGCAAATGAACCCGCTCGTAGTTGATTGCTATCTTCATTAAATACCGCACGCACGCGTAAAGTACCTGTTGATGAGTTAATTTGATTATCAATAAAATTAATGTAGCCTTTGTATGCAAAGTCGGTTTGACCTACTTTTTGCATTACAACTGTTTGACGACTCGCAGCCGTTACGTCATTAAATGAGCTATTCCAGGTACGCTCATCAACATCAAAATAAGCATACATAGCTTGGTTTGACACAATTGACGTTAATACGCTTTGACCCGCGAGCACGTTATTACCTTTAGTAATATTTGCGCGCGAGATAATGCCATTAATTGGAGAAACAACAGACGTAAACTCTAAATCAAGCTCTGCTGATGTAAGCTGTGCTTGTAATGCCAAAAGCTGGGCTTCGCGCTGGCGAAGTGTTGATGTGCGTGCTTGTGCTTGCTCTGTAGAAATAGCTTTTCGCTCTAATAAGCGTACTGCGCGTTTGTCTTCACTTTTAGCTTGTTCAAGCGCAGCTTCAGCGCTTTCTATTTGTGCTTTTAAGCTTGCAACAACGGCTGCAAATGGGCGAGCATCTAACTGAAATAAAACATCACCTTCTTTTACCGCGTCGCCTTCTTTAAATTCAATGCTGTCGATAATGCCTGATACACGTGGCATTAAAGCAACTTCTTGAGGAGACTCTAAACGCGTTGTGTATGTGTGCCAGCTTTGTACTGGCTTAACAAGCACCTGTGCTACATCAATCGGTTGAAGTTGCTGTGCGGGTGCTGATTGAGCTGTGCTCTCATCAGCACAACCTGCAAGTGTTAATGATGCCGCAGTAAGTGCAGCAGCAATTAGATGTTTGTTCATGAAGACGCTCCATTGTTGATTAGCCTTGCATAATACGGATTAAACCCGTGTGTAAAAACCATAGATTTTTAAATTCATTAATGCCAAAATGGCATCAATAGAATATTCAAGGTGTAACAATGGATACAACAAGCCGGCTTTTAATGCTGCTCGAAGTCGTTGAACAAGGCTCTTTTGCAAAAGCAGCAGAAATTCGCAACATTGACCGCTCTGTTATATCTAAGCAAATTAGTCGCTTAGAAGATGAGTTAGGGGTAAGGCTGTTAAACCGCACCACCCGCTCGTTTTCGTTAACCGCGGCAGGCGCCGAAATGATCAAAAAAGCCGGCGAACTAAGAGAGTTACTTGGTGAAACCGTACGTATGGCCGAAAACTACCATTTAGAGCCACGTGGGGTGTTAAAAATCACCTCATCAACGCTTATTGGCAGACGTTATTTACAGCCTGTGCTTAACGATTTTCAAAAGCGCTTTCCGCAAGTTGAAGTTGAACTTCGTTTAGACGACAGGTTAGTTGATATTGTTTCTGAAGGGTTTGATTTAGCCTTTAGAGTGGGTGAGCCAAAAGATTCCTCCCTTATTGCCCGTAAAATTGCACGTAACCGCTTGCTAATATTAGCCGCACCAGAGTTTATAGAAACTTACGGCATGCCTAAAACCATGGAAGATTTAGCCCAATTACCTGCTGCAAGTTATGCTAGTAACTCTATTAGGGTTGAAGGGATAGATTACTTTAATAGTAAAGGTGAGCAGTGCGAGCAAAAAATAAAAAGTGTGTTTAGGGCAAACGATGCCGAAGCATTACTAATGAAGACCCTATCGGGTACCACTTATTTTGTAGCGCCTGCATTTATTATTGGTGACGAAATAACACAAGGGAAGCTCGTTCCATTACTCACCGATGTAAAGCTTATGGAGTTTAGCGCTATGTATGCGGTGTACCCACACCGTGATTTACCGGTAAGAACACGTTTATTTTTTGATGCAGTTCGTGAGCACTTAGGAAAAGACAAACCAATTTGGGAAAATGGTATTCCGAACTTTGAACAAATGTACTAAGGCTTTAGGGTTATAGGTTACTAGGGCGTGTTGTTCTTTGCGGATTGAAATTTGTTCAATCTAGGGGCGATTAAATCGCGGCGCGAGGTTTGTAACCTAGTGGGCTAAGTAAAAACCGAGTAACAAAGAGTTTATCGCCCCTAGGCAGAACCCGAAGGGCAGCGCAT
>Ga0207878_100423_pt1 | contig 14741 bp, 13 predicted proteins | sample LinPmetageLP41_FD_184053 | JGI IMG/M metagenome (GOLD analysis project Ga0207878, IMG submission 184053) | Marine viral communities from the Pacific Ocean - LP-41 (SPAdes) | ecosystem: Environmental > Aquatic > Marine > Oceanic | place: Pacific Ocean | collected 2010-08-27 | reverse complement strand
CCCGATCGTCACCGCCCTGCCCCTGCCTGTTGCAGCAACGCAGCCACCCGTGGGACTCCCCGCCGCCAGCATCGGCGAATTCTATCGCCCGCCGCGCCAGCTCAAGCCGGCACCGTTGGCGAGCGAAGTGGGGTTCTATTCACCCGGCCCGGTCGCGCCCCCCGAGAAAATCATCGCCATGGCCCCGATGGTCTTCAATGTGCCTCTTTTCGACCTGCCTGATCCGATACCTGCCGAAAAGATCGCACCCGTGCTGCCACAGATCGATGGCGTCGAGGTAACGGCGATCCCCAACGGGTTCAACCTGCGCATACAGGACCACCTGTTGTTTGACAGTAGCGCCGTCGGGCTGAGCGACAACGGACGCCAACTGGTCGAAAAACTGATCCCGCTGCTGAAGGAATTCAAAGGCACCATCTCCGTCGAAGGTCATACCGATAGCGTGCCGATCTCGACGTCGCAGTTCCCTTCCAACTGGGAACTGTCGGCGGCGCGAGCCTCGGCCGTCGTGCGCGTGCTGCGCCTGGCCGGTATCGGCGGTGAGCGGCTGCGCGCGATCGGTTACGCCTCGACCCACCCGCTGGCCAGCAATCACACCCCCGCCGGCCGCGCCAGCAACCGCCGCGTGGAGCTGGTACTACAGGAGCCCACCTCGCCGACACCATGAAGACGCGCCCGGCTCCGTAGCCTCGCGTTTCCCTGGCCCGGAATTCACCTGTCTGGAATTCACTTGTCGCGAGGAAGCTGCGACAATCCGGCGCGTCGAGAGACGTGTGCACGGGAATCAGGTGGAAGCCCTGAACTGCCCCCGCAACGGTAATCGCGTTAGGAACATTACTTTCCTAAGACACCACCGGATGTGCCGCCAGGCCATCCAGCCACTGTGATCATATGGACAACGCATCAAGGGAACGTCCATCGACATGGGAAGGCGTGAGTGTCGGATGACCCCAGGTCATCGCGCGAGAGTCCGGAGACCGGCACGTTTCTCTTCACTGGTTGATGCGGAGGGCTCATACCAGTGGCGGCACCCCTGCCCGGACTCTTTGACATCCGCGGCGGGCTTCGTCACGTCGTCCTCCCATTGCGTCTTCGTTCAGTACGCAGTTGGGGATCACATCGCATGTTTTACAAGAAGAGAGCCGTCGCCTCGGGCGTCGCGCTAGCCGTGGCCATGACGTCGCTATCGGCCCAGGCCCAGCAACGAGTCGACGACCAGCAACGAGTCGACGGTCAACAACAACTCGATGACGTTCAGGTCACCGCCAACCGCCTGCCGCAATCGCAGGCCGACGTGCTGGCCAGTACCACCATCATCGACCGCGCCGAAATCGAACGCAGCCAGGCCGACAGCGTGGTCGAACTGCTGCAGGGTCGCGCGGGCGTCGAGCTGGTACAGAGCGGCCCGCCAGGCTCCCTATCCAGCCTGTTCATGCGCGGGACCAATCCCAATCACACCTTAGTGCTCGTCGACGGCGTACGGATCAACTCTGCGGCGTCTTCCAACGGCGCGTCGAGCCTGGAGTTTCTCTCGCCAGAATCGATCGAACGCATCGAAATCGTACGTGGCCCTCGCGCAGCTGCGTATGGCTCCGACGCCATCGGCGGTGTCGTTCAGATTTTCACCCGTCAAGGTGGTGAAGGAACACATGGCTCGGTGAATCTGCGTGCCGGTGGAAATAGCATGGGCAAGCGGAACGCCTTCGTGACGACGGGAAGCGCAGATACCCGTCTGAATGCCTCCGTATTTCATCGTGACGGCGAAGGTTTCAATGCAACGAAGGGCGACGCCAGTGGCGAGCGCGACGGCTTCGAATCCACCGGCGCTCAGGTTGGACTGTCACACCGGTTCAGCGATCGAGTCGAGGGCAGCCTCCATGCTCTGCGCCAGGACTTCGATACTGATTACGATGGATACGGTACCAACGCTTCCACTTCCGAGGGGTACCAGCAGAACTTCAGTGGCCGTCTAAGCGTGGCACTGCAGCCCGACTGGGCCATGCAGCTGACTGCCGGTCATTTTGACGAGCGCCGCGACGATCGCGACGACGGCATACGCACTACACTCGCCGAGACCAAGCGCGACGAGTTGGGAATTCAGCAAACTTTCACTCATGAAGATGGTATCGAAAGCCTGGGCGTAGACTACCGCCACGACAGTATCGGCTACGATAGTATTTACGACAGCATTGGTCGAGATAGTCGAGATAATACCGGTATCTACGGCTTGGTCCAGCGGCAGTACGGCGCCCAGCAACTAAGCGCATCCCTTCGCTATGACGACGACTCGCTATTCGGCGATGAAACCACCGGTAATTTCGCCTACGCCTATCAGCTAACCTCCTACCAGCAAATCGGCGCCAGCTACGGCACCGCTTACAAAGCGCCGACGCTTTACCAGCTCTACAGCTCATTAGGAAATTCTGATCTAGACGCGGAAAAATCCAAGTCGGTGGAAGTGTTCTGGGCGTTTGATCGGCACGGCTGGAACGCACGCGTAACGGTATTCGAAAACCGTATCGACGATCTTCTCGACACCGATACGGGTCCAGACGGACAGTATCTCTACTACAACATCGATGAAGCAAAAATACGCGGTATCGAACTATCCGGCGGCTGGACACATGGCAACCTCACGCTCAAGGCGTCCTTGACTCGCCAAAACCCTGAAAACCGTGAAAATGGTGACCAACTTGCCCGACGCGCTAAGCTGTTCGGCCGAGTCGATGCCGATTACCAGCTTGGAAAACTGGGGCTTGGCATGACGATTCGCGGGTCTCAGGATCGCCCCGACAGTCCATACAGCGATGCCATTAATGCCGGCTATGGCGTGGTCGACCTGCGCACCGCCTGGCAGGTCACGCCGACCGTCGAGCTGTCGGCCAAACTGGAGAACGCATTCGACAAGGATTATCAACTGGTCGATGGCTACAATACCCAGGATCGCTATCTGGAAGGCGGCGTGAAACTCAGTTTCTAGATCAGTCGCCCGCCAACTGCGATTCGAATCGGCCGAACGACGCCTCGTCACTTTATGGATGGCGAGGCGCTCTATCTCTCGGGATAGAGACGTTCGAAATCAATTCAAAAACGACGAAACGACATTTTTCTGTCAAGCATGTGCTCAGCTCTAGCGCTAGGAGACTGAACGAGCGGGCTTGCCAGCAGAATTTCAGCAACTTCGTCTGCCGTTGGACGAAAAATGACCCTGTCCGCTATGCCTCGGGGAGAAAATTTTCGCGACTTTTCGGTGTTGAGCACAGCGGCAAACTCTCGTATCGGCATCAATGGCAACACTTGGCCCGACGGGCCGCAATACCGCTCCAACTCTTCACGATATTGCTCCTCCTCCGGCCCGATCATTATCAGATAGTTATCGCCTAGTTCGTCGAGCCTGTGGATCAGAGTTTGCCAGAACTCTAGCGGTAATCTTTTGTCGAGATGCCCCCCTACAAAAACGCCTATAACACCCTCATTCGAAGATCGATCAATTAGGTTGGCGGCTCTTTCATGCTCTTGCTCGCTTATGAGCATCCATGGCAATGACTCACATTTCAAGCCCAGAGGGTGCGCTATAGCACTGGCCAATTCGTATGCGTGACGGGTTTTTCCTTCGAGCAACCAGTCATAGGTATTTTGCAATTTCCCACTCTGGCCAAGCGTCTTTTTCGCGCCACTCAGCTGTGTCAGCAGCCAACTGGTCAGCGAGCCCTCCCCGACCTGAATCGCAAGATCATAGTGCTCTTTTCGCAAGGCCAGGATCATGCTCATGAAGCGCCACGGTCGAAGAGACATGGTTCGACTATAGGCATGATAACGAGAGATACCCATGCCACGGAACAGCTGCTCTGTAGTGTCTGTTCCAAGATAATCGACCTCGATTCCAGGTCGTTCATGCCCGATCGACTCGACGAGCCTCGCTCCCATAACAGCATTTCCCAAGCGGAAATTCGGTCTCACCAGTAAAACACGCTGCACGCCATCCAGCGCTAACGGTGATGCACGCCGCGGACTTCGTGGATAGACGCTTAGCAAACGATAAAGGCCTGATTTAGACCATTTTTCCAATGACTTCCCAAGTCTTCTCATGCCATCATGACGACGCAATTTTGTTAACACACTAATCATGATGCAACCCTTAGGAATTTGAGTCTCTCGACACTAACAGAGAAACCTTAAGAAAAGATTTTTCTAATTCATTCGTCGGTGCGGAATTTACTATACCAGACGACCATGGGGTGGCAGCAAGACATCATAAATTCCTATGGGTCTTACTTATTTCGTTCTTCCAGCAATTCGATCTGGATTTGCTGGAGTTCGATCAGCTTGTCCCACTGTTGAGCCATCTGATGATCGAGCTTCTCGTGGAGTTGCCGGATTTCAAGCTCGGCCTTGAGGTTAACACGATAGTCGTTTTCACCCCGTAACCGATCCTTGGTCTCTTGTCGGCGCTGACTCATCATGATGACGGGGGCCTGGATCGCGGCCAGGCTGGAGAGTACGAGATTGAGTAAAATGAAAGGATAAGGATCAAAAGGCTTGGCCAGTATTCCAATAGCATTGATCGTGATCCATACCAGCAGAACGGCCGTGAACGTCAGGATGAAACCCCAGGAACCGCCAAACAGTGCAACCCGGTCCGCCATCCGCTCACCGAATGTCCCATTTTTTTCCAGCAGGTCTTGAGGGTTTTGCGAGATGAGCTGCCTGTTATCGAGACTCTCGATGACCTGGCGTTCCAGTTTCCCCAATTCGCCGCGTTCCTGTGCCAGCATCTGCTCGACGTACAGATGACGAAACTTGACGAGATCGTCGCGACAGATCGCCTTGCCATCTTCCCAACCTGGCGCCGCGCTGACGATCAACGTCGAAACCGCTGGGCGCACGGCAATCCAGGGTTTGAGTAAACTCGCTTCGAATTGACGCTGGCAAACGTGACAGACTGCCATCTGCGTATGTTTCTTTGTCATTGCTTGCCCATCAATCAGCCTATTCGAACACCGAGAAACCGGGACCCACCAGATCGCCATGTCCACAGCCAACGGCCGGATTCCACCATCGTGGGCGAGTGATCGACGATACGATAGTCCGATTTCACGTCGCTCGACTATCCAGGCGGTAGCCAGCACCTCTTACGGTGACGATCAATCGTTTATCGAGTTTGCGTCGTAAGTGGTGAACAAGAACTTCCAGCACATTGGACCCCACTTCCTCTTCGCCGTCATGAAGGACCGCTTCGAGCGCAGATCGTGGCAACACCGTATCGCGGTGTCTCGCAAGCTTGAGCAATAAAGAAAATTCGCACGGGCTGAGATGGACCGGTTTTCCCCGCCAGCTCACCAGGTGCTCGACCTCGTCAATGATCAACTGGCCGATAGATAACGACTGACCGATGAGGTTTCGTGCTCGTCTGGCCAAAACCTCAATGCGCACCAGCAGCTCCTGCGAATCAAACGGCTTTAGCATGTAGTCGCCGGCACCGGCATCGAGCCCTTCAACGCGTTGTTCGACCGCATCCCGTGCCGTCAGAATCATAACTGGCACTTGTGACTGCGCTCGTATATCGCGAAGCACCGCTAACCCTATCGATTCTTGCAGATCCAGATCGAGTATCGCCAGTGAGAACGACTCGATACACAACGTAGTTACCACCGCCTCTTCCGGAGTCAGCCATTCCACGTCATAGCCTTCCCGAGCGAGGAGAGCTCGCAATGTCTCGCCTGAAACAGGATCTTTTTCGACTAACAGTATGCGCATCATTGTATCCGATTTCGCCTTCCGGCTTCGAAAGAACCCATTCAACAGAAGCGAAATTGAGACACATTTACCTTAACCCGGTCTTATGCCTGTTCAATTCAGCAATTTGCGTGAATCATGGCGATTATTTTATCGCGACCTGTCCTTCGGTAATGTTTTTTTAAGATTCTTCGGCCAGTATTGGCAACAGTAGCCGCCAACAAAATTACCATGGTAATCAAATTGATAACGTCACGAAATCTGCTTGCCCGGGGCTGGGAGGCCAAGCATCGCGATACGCTGATCATTGCCGTCCTTTGGTTGATGGCATTGGCGAGCGCCCTGTCACGCTCATTCATGCCGATCGACGAAACACGCTATGTGTCCGTCGCCTGGGAGATGTGGAACGCGCACTCCTTTTGGGTGCCATTGATGAATGGCGACACCTATGCCGACAAGCCCCCACTGTTATTCTGGCTGATCCACGCAGGATGGGCGCTGTTCGGCGTCAACGACTGGTGGCCCAAACTCATAGGCCCATTGGCTGCTCTCATCGCCATGAGCCATCTCTATCGGATAGCTCGCCGCCTGGGCTATGCCGGCAGTCGCGCCCGTCTCGCGCCATTGTTGATGATGGCGATGCTGATGTGGAATCTCTACAGCAGCGCACTGATGTTCGACATCCTGCTCACCGCCTGTCTGCTGGGAGCGATCAGCCCTCTCATCGCCGGTCGCTTGACCCGGCGCAAATGCATTATCAGTGGACTCTGGCTGGGCTTATCGTTATTGGCCAAGGGGCCGGCCGTCTTCGTCACGCTGGTACCGATACTGCTCAGCATTCCCTGGTGGCGCGCCGAGCGACTGGATGCCGCTGGCTGGAGAAAGCTGGGACTTTCGCTGCTGCTGGGCATCACCATGCTGCTGTCCTGGGCGCTGTCTGCCGCCTGGCTGGGCGGCAGCGACTATGCCCAGGACTTGCTTTGGGGGCAGAGTGTCAACCGGTTGCAGGATGCCATGGCGCACGCTCGCCCGTTCTGGTGGTATGCCCCTCTGCTGCCTTTGCTGACTTTCCCCTGGTTGCTGTGGCCATCCGCATGGCCTCGCCTACCCCAACACCGGCATCAGCGCCTTGCCTGGATCTGGCTGGTGGTGCCATTGATCATCTTCTCTTTCATCAGTGGCAAACAGGTTCACTACCTGATGCCTCTGCTGCCGGCATTGGCGCTACTGGTCATGGACCGTCTCGGACAAAGGGAGTTGGAAGAAGAAAGTACCACCCGAACACGGACGCCAGCGATTGCCATTGGACTGCTCGGGGCCATCGGACTCGGGCTGATGGTTTCCGGTATTGGTGCCGTGGGGCCCGACACGCTATCGCCGCTTGGGGCGGTCGTACTGATCGCCTGGAGCGTTTTACTTTGGCGTCAGCACTGGCATTCACCGCTCGCCGCCGCACGTGGCCTCGCCTTGGGCACCGGAATCGCCATCATGATCACCACACAGTTCATGCTCGCGCCTTTCTGGAGCCGCTACGATGTGAGGCCGCCGGGAGCGCTGATCGCGCAGCTGCAGTCGGAAGACGTACCAGTGGCTTTCAATGGTGGTGGCTATCAAGCGACATTCCAGTTCGCCGGGCGCCTGAAGCGCCCCCTGCTCACGCTGGATGATTCTCCCGAAAGTCTTTGCGCGTTCCGCCAGCAATCCCCCTCGGGCTGGCTTGTTGCCCGCGATCGAGACGTCAATCATCTCATTGTCGACGACAAAGCCGTTCATCGATTCGAGTACCGCGGAGGGGAGCTCGACATCCTGCCAATTCTTGCGCTCTTCCCCAATGGACAAGAGCCTGGCTGCACCAGTCCTAAGGCAGAGGAAACCGACCGCTGATTCAAAAACTACTGTTTCAAAAGCTACTGCTTCAAAAATGAGTGAAGCAGACAATGCGCGAATGGACACCAAGCGTCAGCCTGTATATGCCGGTAGCGCAACATTCGACTAGCGTTTCGCCTAATGCCCCGGCAAAGCCGAGGCATTCGTCTTGGATACCGCCGTCTGGGAGTGGGTTTCCACACAGCCTACCGACGGCGCATTTTTTCATTCTTGTATCCTTATCGAGCCGATACCATTTCCTGGTCCTTGCCGGTAATACTCATCCAGACGACTACGGCAACAATGACCCCGAGAAAGATAAGGCTGGTAATGACGGTGCCGAAGCCCATACCGCCGTAGGCGACTGGTTGCGATAGCAGGTCACCGAAAGAGGCACCCAGTGGACGGGTGAGGATATAGACAATCCAGAAGCCGAGTATGGCGTCCAGATCGAGGAAGAAATAACCAATAGCCAACGAGAGAATGATCGCGCCGAACAGGACACCGGTTGCCAGATACCCTAGCCCCATCTGCTCGGATACAAGGTCTCCCACAGCTGTGCCTAGCGCGAAGGTGAAGAGAATAGCCAACCAGTAGAAGACTTCGCGACGGGTTGTTGTAATGGTATGAATGGATAGGGTTCCTTCCTTCTGGAACCATGTCCAGAAAGTGAGTGCCAGTAGTACGCTGAAGACCCCTGCACAGGTTAGAAGGCTGACTCCCAGGTTGTCGACCAAGTTGTCACTGATCAGGGTACCGACGATGGAGACAAGCACCACGGCCAGCCAGTAGCACCAGGGGACATAGCGTTTACGCGAGAACTGCAGGGCGAGTGCGACGATTAAAACCGCCGTCATGAGCAGTGATGTGGTCGTCAAGCCCAGCCCCAGGTTGACGGCCAGATAATCTGCGGCTGTTTCCCCCATCGTCACTGCCATGAGCTTGATGATCCAGAACCCGGCCGTTACCTGCGGAACCCGGTTGGGACGCAAGCCCGCTTGCGAGGCCTGTTCGGACGTTAATGTGTCGGTGTTCATCACGATCTCCTGGTGATGGTTCATTGGCTGGAAAGTGCAAGCGCCCGGGCGGACAGTTGATCGGAATGCACGTCATCGTCGGCGTTGCAGCGTTCCGTGGCGCGGGATTGCAGGCTTTTTGCCTTGTCGAGATTGGCGGCGGCAATCGCACTCTCCGACAAGGCGTTTCGTAGCTTGCCGAGCATGGACTCACAGGGAATGGCATGACCATTCGCATCGGTGACGGCAATACCAGCGACCCGCTGGACGCCTCCTGACGATCCGCCTGCCGAGGGGTTACTGAGTCGCTCCGATAGAGCTTTCAGGCGCCCGGTCACCGTTTCGGTATCCGGCGACCGGGCGCGGATTGCCGAAAAGACACGATCCGCCGCCGCATCGACGTTGCCCCAGGCTGCGGGGGCCTTGGGGCGCAGTGTGGATTCAGCATTATCCCAGTTGGTCTCGAAGTCGGTGATGCGCTGCTCGGCAGCATTCATTTTTCCGGCATCGACGAGATCCCGTGTGTCTGAAACGATGGTCTGATAGTCCGAAAGGTTGCCGAGTGTGTGTGTTTGATCCGAGCCTGTTTCCGCACTTTGGCCCGGTGAAAGCCAGAGCTCTGCAGCAGAAAACACGCTGACCGGTAATGCGATCAGCAGTGCGGCAAGAAGAACCTGTTTCATCGGGGGCTCCACGTTGTTGAGGGAGGCCCGAGTCTGGGCTCTCTGGAATACCGTCGGCTTCACTGGGGTATACAGTTTTGTAATGTTCTGAGCAGAGGATCGGAAGATTGAAGATATTCAATCTTGCGCGCAGCTCGTTGTGAAATTCAGTGCCTATTGTCATGGAGTGGCGAACGAGTTGGTCCGCTACTTTCCATCAAATAGGAGATCGACATGATTCATTCAACCATGATTCGTCGTAGTGCCTTAGTCGGCCTGGCACTTGCAGTCGTCCTACCGATATCCCAAGCCATGGCAAACGATGATCCAGCCGAGGCAAAGGGCTTTCTAGATGCAGGCATGACGGTTGCGCAAGCCGCCTCCGCAGCCGAGTCGGCCGACACCGGAACTGCCATGTCAGTCGCCTGGGAGCCTAGTGGATCGGGGGCTATGGCCTTTGCAGTCGAACTTGCTAACACCGACGGTACCGTAAAAACTGTTCTGGTCGATCCACATGACGGCAAGGTGAAGGCTTGGACTGACCATTACGAAGGTGAAGACAGTAATGATGAAGGTGAAGACAGTAATGATGAAGGTGATCGGCATCATTCCGAAACAGATGACGAGGAAGAAGACCACTAATCTCTTTACTTTATAAAGGGTATGAAGCGACGGTATAACATGACCGTCGCTTTTCCGATTATATAAGGTTGATTGTCAGCCGGAGGAGTACGCTGGATGTCATATTCCGAGGAAGAGGTGACGAGTGCTCAGTGAAAATACTGGTGATTGAAGATGACCGGTTAACCGGCCAATACCTTGTGGATGGCTTGCGGGAAGAAGGCCACGTCGTTGATCTGCTGACGGATGGTGCGCAAGCTCTGGTGCAGGCGGCATCGGGCGGCTATGACGTGCTGATCGTGGATAGAATGCTGCCGAGCCTGGATGGCCTGGCCATAGTGCGAACGTTGCGCGGCGCCAAGGCTCCCGTCCCTATCCTGTTGCTGACGGCACTCGACGGGGTCGAAGACCGGATAGAGGGGCTTAACGCCGGGGCCGATGATTATCTGGTGAAGCCTTTTGTCTTTGGCGAGCTCTCTGCCCGTGTTGCCGCCCTGGCAAGACGTCCGCCACCTACTGAAGAGCCGACGATTCTCCGGGCTCGGGATCTGGAAATGAATCTCGTGACGCGCCGGGTAACGCGAGCGGGCAAGGCAATCGATCTTTTACCGCGAGAATTTGCCCTGCTCGAATGCCTTCTGCGTCGCAAGGGCCGCGTCCAGACACGGACCATGCTGCTGGAATCAGTCTGGGAAATCCATTTCGATCCCCAGACCAACGTCGTCGAAACGCATATAAGCCGACTGCGAGGAAAGGTCGACAAGCCCTTTGAACAGGAGTTGATCGAAACGGTACGTGGTGCGGGCTATCGGGTCCAGGCATGAGCAGACTGCGCTCGACTCCGCTGAGACTCACGGCCACATTGGTTGTGGTATTTGTGCTCTTTACCCTGACCGGTTATGCAACCGCCTATTTTGTCACTCGTACGTCCCTATCCCGTGAGGTGAATGCCCGGCTCGAACAGACCTTGGCTACCCTTCGCTCCATTGCGGAATCGGATGAAATCCGAGAGCGGATCGGCGAGATCGCGGCCGGGGCTCAACCTCGCGACATGCTGATGCGCTATACCGAACCGGGAAAGCCCGTTTTGGGAAATCTCCCCTTCCCGATCCGGGCCGCCTCGTACAGTGTGATCGGTCATGACGAAATCCCTCTTCCCCAATCCACCATGGCGGATAGCTATATTGCCTGGCGGGGCCCTGTCGGGAAGGGAAGGCTGACGCTTCTGGTCGGTCGCGACAGCCTCAATGAACTGGGTGAGATATTTGCCAAGGTGTTGCTGTTCAGCCTGATGCCAGCACTGTTGCTGGTAACCGCCATCGGTGCACTGGTCGCTCGTAAAGCCCGAGACCGTGTCGAAGCCATCCGGTCGACACTCGCCAGGCTGACATCCGGTCAGCACGACGCCAGGATGGTGATTGCGGGGAATGTGGATGACGACCTCGAGCAGATCGGCGTTGCAGTCAACCGCATGGCTGAAGCGCAGGAAGCCTCTATTGAGGCCCTCAGGCAGGTCTCCGCCGATGTCGCGCATGACTTGAGAACGCCCATCCAGCGTGTCGCGGTTCTGCTTGATCGGCTGGATGACGGATCGCTGACTGATATATCGCGTAACACGGTCGCCGAGGCACGCGCTGAAACTACTCAGATCGTGGCGACTTTTCAGGCGTTATTACAAATTGCCCAGCTTGAAGGCGGGCAAGCGCGTACAAACTTCACGGAGGTCGATATTGCTGCGCTGGTAACTAGTCTGGTCGATGTCTACGAGCCGGCAAGCGAAGAAAGTGGTCATCATCTGGAGGCCCGGGTCCACGGCCCCGCAATGATAAACGGGGATCGGACGCTTCTCGGCAGGCTGATTGCCAACCTCATCGAAAATGCCTTGCGACATACACCGCCCGGGCGGATTCAACTAACTGTTGATGATAGTCAATCACTGGTGTTGAGCGTCATTGACGAAGGACCCGGAATTCCCGAAAGCGAACGCACTCGGGTGCTACAACGCCTCTATCGGATGGAACGGAGTCGGACAAGTGAAGGAAGCGGACTGGGTTTAAGTCTGGTCGCCGCCATTGCTGAGCTTCATGGAGCGACCCTGATACTGGACGACGCAGAGCCCGGGCTGATTGTGTCGGTTCGCTTTTAACCAACAGAGCCAGGATCGAGGTGAAAACGTTCGACTCGTCGAACAGCGACTCCGCAGAAACTATCCGCGCCTTCTGTGCTGGGTAAGGATCTCTTCATAATTCCCCGTGTAGTGTTACGCCCCGGAGTCGCGATGGGTTTCCCCGATACTGGCCGGATCCACATTGACCATCTTCATCAACGAGTTAGCTCAAGAAATTCCAAGTCTGGCTTGAGAAGATCAAGAAGCTCGATTTCTAGGTCTCGAAGCGGGCTAAGAGCCTGTGACGTGCTGCTCGATAGCTACGATCATTGAGTCTTCAACGCCCATGATGAAAATCGAGGAGAAAGAGCAGCCATGACGATGGAAGGGATGCGGTGAAGGCCGAAAAAATACCAGACCAGGCCACGCGGCGTGCCATACCGACGGGCGTGTGGGCACTCGGCTTTGTCAGCATGCTCATGGATATTTCATCTGAGATGATTCATGCGCTATTGCCCATTTATATGGTTTCGGTGCTCGGCACATCGGTGATCATGGTCGGCGTCATCGAGGGAGTTGCCGAGGCCACCGCTTCGATCACCAAGATTGCCTCGGGCACGCTTAGCGACTGGCTAGGCAAGCGCAAACTCCTCGCCGCCATAGGCTATGGGCTGGCAGCGATTACCAAACCTATCTTCCCGCTGGCGCCCACGGTCGAATGGTTGGTGGCTGCGCGTTTCATAGATCGTGTCGGCAAGGGTATCCGCGGCGCACCGCGTGATGCTCTCATTGCCGATATCACCCCGCCGGCTCTGCGCGGGGCAAGTTTCGGGCTACGTCAGTCCCTCGATACGATCGGCGCCTTCGTCGGTCCACTCTTGGCCATCGGCTTGATGTGGTTGACGGCAAACCATTTCACGACAGTGTTCTGGATCGCCGTCATTCCCGCCTTTCTGGCGGTCGGGTTGATCCTCGCAGTCGTCAAGGAGCCACAGCGCCCACCCGCGCGGAGCCATGTTCGCATGCCATTGCAACGCCGCGAGCTTGGCCGTCTAGGTATGACCTATTGGAGCGTGGTCGCAGTCGCGGCTGCCTTTACCCTGGCCCGCTTCAGCGAAGCCTTCCTCGTGCTACGCGCGCAATCGATCGGCCTGCCGCTGATGCTGATTCCCATCGTGCTGGTAATCATGAGTCTCGCCTATTCGCTATCCGCCTATCCGCTTGGGGTGCTGTCCGACCGAATAGGCGCGAAGTATCCCGACCGACTTCCCCTATTGTTGCTCGGGCTGGTGCTGCTATTCCTGGCGGACATCGTGCTTGCCTTCGCGACGAACCTGGTCTGGGTCGGGATCGGCGTAGTGCTCTGGGGCCTGCATATGGGCACCACTCAGGGTCTACTGGCCAGCTTGATCGCTCATACCGCGCCACCACAGCTGCGCGGCACCGCGTTTGGCATGTTCAACCTCGTTACCGGTCTGACGCTACTTCTGGCCAGTGTCATCGCCGGCGTACTGTGGGATATCGCAGGACCGCAAGGCACCTTCCTCGCCGGCGCCGCCTTCACGGTACTGACCCTGGCCGGCCTGCTTGTCGTTCGTGGCCGACTGCCGAAGCGGGTAGACGCTTAGTGTCTCTCGCGCTGCACTGGCTAGCCCACCGTCTTCAGTCGCTGACCGATCGTCGAAAGGTTGCCACTTCATCCCTACTGAAAAATAGCACCAGGAATTGACCATGTATGAACTCGATCTTGCAGTAACACAGGCCATCAATGATTGGACGGGGGCCAGCGCTATACTCGATTTCATCATGATCTGGGCGTCGAACATTGGCGTTCAGCTGCTGGTCGTGGCGGTTATCGCCCTGTGGTGGCGGCGCACCGAAAGACGCTATACCCGCCATGTCGCCGTCTCGGCGGGGCTGTCCTTTCTTTTCGGCCTGGCCATCAACCAATTCATCCTGCTCTTCGTTCACCGCATGCGGCCCTATGATGCCGGCGTGACCCACCTACTGCTCGCGCCCAGTAGCGATTTCTCCTTCCCCTCCGATCACACTACGGCCACCTTTGCCATTGCCGCGACCTTCCTGTTGCACAGAACACGGCGCCTCGGGCTCGTCTTCCTGGCCGCCGCCATGCTGGTGATGTTGTCTCGCGTATATGATGGCGTTCACTACGCCAGCGACGTGCTGGGTGGCGCTCTTACCGGCGCTATTGCAGCCACCGTAGTTCGCGCGTTCTACCGGGAAGGAACACGGATTGATCGATTGATCACGAGCATACTGTAGACAGATATGACCTCCTTTTTCTCCGACGTTACAGGTTTTATTGCATCGCACCCGCACTATGCCTATGTCGGCGTCTTCCTGCTCGCCCTGTCGGAATCCATCCCGATGATTGGTGCCATTTTTCCGGGCACCGCGCTGATTATTGCGATCAGCGCTTTGGTACCCAGTGGGGTGATAACGCTTTGGCCATTGCTTATCGTTGCGACGCTGGGAGCTATCGTCGGAGATGGTCTTTCATTCTGGCTGGGGCACCGGTATCACAAGGGAATTCTGGGTCACTGGCCTCTAAAGCGGTATCCGAGCATCATCGCACGCAGTGAGGCCTTCTTCAGCCGTCACGGCGGCAAGAGTGTATTTCTGGCCCGTTTCACCCCCGGTGTTCGGGCTTTCATTCCGCTTCTAGCGGGCGTTCTCGAGATGCCGGCTGGAAAATTTTATACCGTGAATATC
>Ga0207878_100422_pt1 | contig 14766 bp, 13 predicted proteins | sample LinPmetageLP41_FD_184053 | JGI IMG/M metagenome (GOLD analysis project Ga0207878, IMG submission 184053) | Marine viral communities from the Pacific Ocean - LP-41 (SPAdes) | ecosystem: Environmental > Aquatic > Marine > Oceanic | place: Pacific Ocean | collected 2010-08-27 | reverse complement strand
CGGTGGACATGGCTTTGCAGGCTCAGCGCCGCGCCCGGATCGACCACGATCCGTTTGACTTGAAAGCGGTGCCCCTTGATCAGCGTCTCGAAGAACCCCCAGGGCCGGTGGTCCTTGGGAAAGGTATCGGCCTGAGCGGCACCCATGGCGCGCAGTTGTACGACAACGCCGCTCAATTCTCCGGATCGGCTTCGGTCTGCAATCAGGACGGCGTCCGGCATGGCGATCGCGACGATGTCCCGCAGACCCAGACCGACGATATGCTGCCCCGCGCTTTCCGACCGCAGCATCGTGTCCGCACAATCCATCGCCAATGCCGGACCATGGGTTGCAGTGCCCGTTCCATCGGTTTCAGCATGGCGATACACCGCATCCCAGCCCCCCAGATCGGACCAGTGCCCGGTGTATTCCACGACCGACAGATTGTCGGCCTTTTCCATGATGGCGACGTCGATCGAGACGTCATCGCAGGCGGCCCAGGGATCTTCGGCCAGCCGCAAAAAACCCAGGTCCGGTCGGGCGCGGCCGATGGCATCGCGTATATTGGCCAGCATCCTGGGCGCGTGGCGTGCGCAGGCGGCGATCATCGTGCGCGCGGTGAACAGAAAGACGCCCGAATTCCAGAGATGGCCGCCGTCCGACATCATCGCCTCCGCCGTCGCCCGATCCGGCTTTTCGACGAAGCGCCGCAGCGGCGATGGACTGGGAGCGCCGGGCGAGATTTCGAGGTATCCATACGCGGTTTCAGCCCGATCCGGGCGGATGCCGAAGGTGACGATACCGCCCGCCTGTGCCGTTGCCACCCCGGTCTGCACAGCGGCGCGAAAGGCATGTGCGTCAGGCATATGATGATCGGACGGAGCGGCAAGGATCAACGCCTCCGGGTCGTGCTGCGCCAGCCGCAGCGCTGCGGCCAAAAGCGCCGGGGCCGTATTGCGGGACGATGGCTCCAGCAGGACGGCGCCGGGGTCGATCCCGACTTCGGCCAGTTGTTGCGTGACGATGAAACGGAACGCCTGATTGGTCACGGTCACGGGAGCGGCGAAGCCCGGCCCCGAGAGACGCAGCGCGGTTTGCTGAAACAGGCTGGTGTCGCCGATCAAAGCCGTGAATTGCTTGGGATAACTCTTGCGGGACAGGGGCCAAAGCCGCGTGCCCGATCCGCCGCACAGGATGACGGGCGTTATGGTCGTCGTCATCGGCGGTTCCCTCGTATCAACGCAGCCCGAGCATATCCGACCCGGTTCCTCTTGCCACCCCGTGCGGGATCGCCCGTTATACCGCTTCTAGGCCGTAGAATTGTGTCGCCGTGCCGCCCAGAACTTGCGCGCGCTGGTTCGGCGTAAGTCCAGACAGCAGCGTTTCCGTGGCGCTGACCCAGCCATCGTATATGCCAACCATTTCCAGCACCGGCCAGTCGCTGCCCCACATCACGCGCTCGGGTCCGAATACCTGCAATACATGGTCGGCGACGGGTCGCAGCCCTTCTGCGGACCAGTCCTGTCCGGCCTCGTTTGCCAGCCCGGACAGTTTGCACATTACCTGTGGCAGGGCCGCCAGCCGCGCCATGTCGGCCCGCCAGCCATCGCCGGGATCGACCCCGCCCGCGATCAATGGCTTGGCGCAATGGTCGATGACAATTGGCAGTTCCGGGATGCCCTCAGCCACCTGCGTCAAAATCCGCAGATGCCGGGGCTGGACCAGTGTATCCAGCCGCAGGCCCCGCTCGGCGACGGCTCGCAGCCCTTGCACGACGGCGGGTCGCGCGATCCAGTCGGTGTCGTCGATATCCTGCAGCATCGGCCGGACGCCCTTCAGCTTTGGATCGCTCGCCAGATCCTCCAGCCGGTTTGCCACGTCTGCGGACTCCAGATCGACCCAGCCGACGACGCCCCGGACGAAGGGCGCATCCTTCGCCAGCGCCAGAAGAAACCGTGTCTCGGCTTCGGTTGCGGCAGCCTGAACAGCCACGGTGCCGTCGATGCCATGGCGCACCAGCAGAGGCAAAATATCTTCGGGCAGAATATCCCGACGGATCGGCGCGACGCTGTCGTCCATCCAGTGATAATCGCCCCGTTCGACCCGCCAGAAATGCTGATGTGCGTCGATCCGATCCATAGTCCTGCCCCGATGATGCTTGACGGATCCTGTATGGGCCGATCACAAGCGAAAGTTCCAGTCCGAGGAGGGGTCATGACCCAGACACCCATCCTGCAATTCGGAACCAGCCGGTTCCTACAGGCCCACGCGGACCTTTTCGTGTCCGAAGCGCGAACGGCGGGTCAGGACGTCGGCCCGATCACCGTCGTTCAATCCAGCGGCGACCCTGCGCGCACCAACCGTCTTGCCGCGTTGACGCAAGGCTATGACGTTCGGATCGAAGGGCTGGAAAGCGGTCTCCCCATGCAACGTATCGCGCGGGTCACCAGCATCGCGCGCACTTTGTCGACGGCGAGCGATTGGCCCGAGGTCACGCGCGTGTTCGTCGACGAAGCGCGGATCGTTCTGTCGAATACCGGTGACGACGGTTTTGCCCCGCGTCCCGGCGACACCGATGAAACCACGCGAATCCAAAGCCTCTCCTATCCGGCCAAGCTGACACGGTTGTTGCGCGCCCGGTTCGATGCGGGCGGGGGGCCGCTCCAGATCATGCCGATGGAACTGGTAGCCGACAACGGCACCGTATTGCGCGACCGGGTTCTGGCCCTGGCGAAAGACCGTATCTTCCGCGACTGGCTGAGCGTCCGCGTGATCTGGGTGAATTCACTGGTCGACCGCATCGTCTCGCAACCGCTGGAACCGGCGGGCGCGGTCACGGAGCCCTATGCGCTCTGGGCGATCGAGGATCAGCCGGACCTGATTTCGCCCTGCGTCCACCCCTCCGTCCGAATCTTGCCCGACCTGAAGGACGTCCAAGCGCTGAAGTTGTTCATCCTGAACCTTGCGCACAGCTGGATGGCCGATCAGTGGTTGCAGGACCCGGAGTTCACGCCCGATCTGGTCCGCCTGTTCGTCGCCCGGCGCGAGGCGACGTTGCGGCGACTTTTTAAGAGCGAGGTGCTGCCGGCCTTCGATGCCGCAGGCATGGGCGGTACCGCGCGTGCCTATGTCGAAACAACGATCCAGCGGTTCGCCAACCCCTTTCTGGATCATCGGATCGAGGATATTGCCGGAAATCATGCACAAAAAGTCGACCGCCGTATCGGTGCATTCCTGACCTGGGCGCAGGCGAAGGGGGATGTTACGCCCAAACCCATCCTGTCGCGCATCGCGAAACGGGTTCGGGCGGCAGGCGCATCCTGGACAGAGGCCCCGTAATTTCGTGTTTCAGGGCGGTGCAGGACAGGAGCCGGGCCTAACGCCGCATCGCGACCGTTCCTAACCCTGCGACTACCAGAACGGCCAGACCGGCAAGGGCGAGGCGGTCGGGAAAGGTGCCGAAGACTGCAAGGCCCAGCACAGTGGCCGAGATCAGCTGGAAATACACGAAAGGTGCCAGAACCGTCGCCCCCGTCCGCCGGTACGCAATCACCAGCAGCAGGTTACCCGACGCCGATGCAACCCCCGACAGAAGCGTTAACCAGAGGATCGGGGCGGTCAGGGCCGGCACATCGACCAGGCCGGGCGGAGTCAGCAGGACCGTTCCCAACACCGTCTGCGACAGCATCATCTGGCGCGGTGGCGCAAGATGCACCAACCACCGCGAGGCGGTCAAAAAAGCACCGTAGAAAAGCCCCGCCAACAGCGCGAACCCCAGGCCTGGCGTCATACCGAAACCCGGTCGCACCACCAGCAATACACCGCAGAATCCCAACGCCAACAACACGGATTGCAGCCGCGTGACCCGTTCACCCAGCAGTCGGACCGACAGGACATAGCTGAAGATCGGACCGACGAAGAACGCGCCGAATACGGTTGCGATATCCTCGGTCCGAAGCGCGGTCAGTATGCTGGCGATCCCTGCCGCGATCAGCCCTGCGCGCAGCCAGACGCGCCAGTCGCGATACAGCGTCCATTGCACCCGGCCACCCAAAATCAGCGCAATCATCATCGCCCCGACGGCAAAGCGGCTGAAGGCCACGAAGAACGCCGAGACGCCGTGCTCGCCGGTCAACAGCTTGCCCGCCGTATCCCCCAGCGGAATCAGCGACATGGCGACAAACATCAGCGCCACTGATCCAAGCGTCTCGCGGTTCATGGGGCGTCGCTATCATCTGGCCCGGATGCTGCCCAGTGTGCGATCCGCACTTCACAACCCCCCAATCCCCATGCATCAATAATTTAACTTGGGAGATGAGGTGATCGGGATGCAAAGACGGTTCTTTCTGACGGGTGCGCTGACGACCGTGGCGCTTCCGGCCTGTGCGAATGCGCCGGATTACTCTTCGCGCCCGACTGCCAGACCGGCGGATGCCCTGATCCGGTCCGCTCCCGGTGCCGACCGTCTGATCGAGGAGGCGGGGCTGGGCGGCAAGGTCGGATTCGTCCTGTCCGATGCAAACTCGGGTGAGGTCCTGGAAACCTACAATCCGCTGCGTCCGTTGCCGCCCGCGTCCGTTGCCAAGGCAGCGACCTCCCTTTACGCGCTCGAGACGCTGGGCGCAGGGTTCCGGTTCGAGACGCGGCTGATCGCGACCGGTCCGATCAGAAACGGTCGGCTGAACGGCGATCTGGTTCTGGTGGGCGGTGGCGACCCGTCGCTCGATAGCGACGGGCTGTATGACCTGGCCGCGCAGGCGAAGGCTGCTGGCGTGCGTGAAGTGACCGGCAGACTTCTGGTTGACAGCTCGGCCCTGCCGTCCATCGACCGCATCGACCGGACCCAGTCCGATACGGTCGGCTATAACCCCGCGATCGGCGGTCTGAACCTCAATTTCAACCGGGTGCATTTTTCGTGGACCCGCACGGGCAACTCCTACACCACCGCGATGGCCGGACGGACCGAGCGATTCCGCCCCGCCGTTAACACGTCGACCATGCGCGTCGTGGACCGGTCGCTGCCGGTCTATACCTATGACCGTGTGGGCGATGTAGATGTCTGGTCGGTTGCACGCGGCCAGCTAGGTAAAACAGGATCGCGCTGGCTGCCGGTCCGCAACCCCGATCTTTATGCCGGGGATGTGCTTCGCACGATGTTGCGCACGAACGGGATCGTCGTGCCCGCCGCGCAACGCGGTCGCGGGCAGGGCACGGTTATTGGCCTGACCCAAAGCGCGTCTCTGGATCGGATCGTGAACTCCCTGCTGCGATTCTCCACCAACCTCGTGGCTGAGGTTCTGGGCCTGACCGCCACCGCGCGCAATACGGGTCCGCCCCGCAACCTGGGCGCATCGGCGGATACGATGTCCAACTGGGTGATGCAGCGCACGAGGGCCCGCCGCCCGGATTTCGACGATCATTCGGGCTTGAACGGTACCACACGGATTTCGGCGTCCGACATGGTGCAACTGCTGACTGCGCCAGGCGCGCAGGCGCGGTTGCAGCCGTTGATGAAGGAGTTGACGCTGGATGGTCCGCCGCGTCAGCCGGTGCGGGCAAAGACAGGCTCCCTGAATTTCGTGTCGGGACTGGCCGGTTATTTCAATGCCCGGTCCGGCCGCCAACTGGCCTTTGCGACATTCTGCGCGGATATCGACCGCCGCGCTGGTCTGTCGATCGATCAGCGGGATCGTCCGGCGGGCGGGTCCGCCTGGAGCCGCCGGTCGCGGTCGCTGCAATTCGACCTGATCGAACGCTGGGCAATGGTTCACCAGTGACGGCATCGCGACCTGCAATCGTGCTTGTGCGCCCGGAAATCGCGGGCAACACCGGATCGGTCGGGCGAACCTGCGTGGCGCTGGACCTGGATCTGTGCCTGATCCGCCCCTATGGATTCGAGATCACGGACCGCAATGTGCGTCGCGCGGGGCTGGATTACTGGAAACACGTTCGTCTGTATGAATACGACAGCTGGGACGACTTCCTGATCCGCCGTGCGCCGCGCCCGGAGGCCATGTTCCTGTTCGAGGAGTATGGCGCGCGCAGCTTTTATAACGTTGATTATACACCGGACTTCCATCTTGTCTTCGGACAGGAAACCCTCGGTCTGGGCAAGGCGGAGCTGTCCGGACATGAAGATCGTCTGGTCAAGCTGCCGATGCGGTCGCCGCACATCCGTTCGCTGAATCTGGCCAACGCCGCGACGGCGGCGTCATATCAGGCATTGCGCGGCATCTTGTGAGTGCCGCGCGCGCTCAATAGGGTTTCGGGATGGATCAGAACGCTCTCCAGGAAGAAGTCGCCAGCCTGCGCCGTGAGTTGGCCCGCCTGAATCGTCACCGCTTCATTCAGATTCACAACTCGGTGCCGCGGCTGATCCTGTTTCAACTTTATCGCGGTCTGGCGTTCGGCCTGGGTTCGGTTCTGGGGGCCACAGTGGTGCTGTCGGTGCTGGTCTGGTCGCTGGCCCAGATCAATTTCATACCGGTCATAGGTGATTGGGCGACGCAGGTTCTGGACGTCATCCAGCCCAATCTCGACGTGGATGTGGAGGTTCAGGATAAACCCGATCAACCCTGAGATTTCAGGGGTGATCCACGGGTGACCCGCGTCGGATATGGGTCACCCGTATCGGATCGCACGAAAAGAGAGAATGGGGCGCGAAACGGTGCGAAGCTGCGCGGAGTTGGGCGCGGGACATACAGGGAGAGATCACATGGAAGAGTTTCTGCAGGGCCTCGGCACAGTCGTCTTCGTGCTGCTGGCGCTTATCGGCCTCGTCGTCGGCGCGGTCGCGGGCAAGCTGACGGGCCGGAGCGTGGCGCTCTACGCCCTGATCGGCGCGCTCGCCGCGATTGCGACGCCGTTCCTGCTGGCGGCGCTGGGCATCACGGTATTGGCGGCGGGCGGTGTGCTGCTGGTGGTGATCGTGGGGGCCATCGGCGCGGCAGTCGTCGTGGGTTTGGTGCGGGCGGTTAGTGGCCGAAAGTAAGGGACAGACTTTGTACAGGTAGAGCGAGGCTGGCACTTGGTTGATCTGAGTACCAGCCTTCGGAAAGCCAGGTTTCCGGATATCAACCAGACAGGAAATAGTCTGATCCGTTGCCCGCAGTCCCATGAGCTGCCGCGACCGGCATAAGGGTGATTACCGCTTCTTTCGCCGCTGCACATTCCCGCCCCTCTGTCCCGGACGCCCGGCCGTTGACCGGCCTTCGGCCTTGCGCGCGTCTTCGACGGCCTGTTCCACCGCCGATTGCCGCGTCAGCGGATCGTTCGAGACCATCAGGTCCACCGTTTCCAGCCGCTTGACCTCGTCTCGCAGACGCGCGGCCTCCTCGAACTCCAGATTCTCGGCGGCCTTGCGCATCTGGTCGCGCAACCCGTCGAGATGGGCCATCAGGTTCGCGCCCGCCAGCGGCTTTTCGATCCTGGCGGTGACCCGGTTCATGTCGACGTCGCCCTGATAGAGACCGGCCAGAATATCCTCGACGTTCTTCTTCACGGTTTCGGGCGTGATGCCGTGTTCCACGTTATAAGCCATTTGCCGGGCCCGGCGGCGGTTGGTTTCGCCTATGGCGCGCTCCATCGACCCTGTCACGCGGTCGGCATACATGATGACGCGACCCTTTTCGTTGCGTGCGGCGCGCCCGACGGTCTGCACCAGCGACGTCTCGGAGCGCAGGAAGCCCTCCTTGTCGGCGTCGAGGATGGCGACGAGGCCACATTCGGGGATATCCAGCCCCTCGCGCAGCAGGTTGATGCCGATCAGCACGTCGAAGGCCCCCAGCCGCAGGTCACGCAGGATTTCGATGCGTTCCAGCGTGTCGATATCGGAGTGCATGTAGCGGACCTTGATGCCCTGTTCGTGCAGGTATTCGGTCAGATCCTCGGCCATGCGCTTGGTCAGCGTGGTGACCAGCGTGCGCATTCCGTCGGCGGTCACAAGACGAATTTCGTCCAGCAGATCGTCGACCTGCGTGCCAACCGGGCGGATTTCGATTTCCGGGTCCAGAAGGCCGGTGGGACGGATCACCTGTTCGGTGAAGACGCCGCCGGTCTGCTCCAGCTCCCATGCCGCCGGTGTGGCGGAGACGAAGACGGATTGCGGACGCATGGCGTCCCATTCCTCGAACTTCAGCGGTCGGTTGTCCATGCAGGACGGCAGGCGGAACCCGTGTTCGGCCAGCGTCATCTTGCGCCGGAAGTCACCCCGATACATGCCGCCGATCTGCGGCACGGAGACATGGCTCTCGTCAGCGAAGACGATGGCGTTGTCGGGGATGTATTCGAACAGCGTGGGGGGCGGCTCGCCCGGGGCGCGGCCGGTCAGATAGCGGGAATAGTTCTCGATCCCGTTGCAGACGCCCGTCGCCTCAAGCATTTCGAGATCGAAGTTGGTGCGTTGTTCAAGCCGTTGAGATTCAAGCAACTTGCCATCATCCACCAGTTGTTTCAGGCGAACGTGTAATTCCTGTTTGATGCCCTTGATGGCCTGCTGCATCGTCGGACGCGGCGTGACGTAATGGCTGTTGGCGTATATGCGGATCTTGTCGAACGTGCCGGTCTTTTCGCCGGTCAGCGGATCGAATTCGGTGATCGACTCCAGCTCGTTGCCGAAGAATGACAACCGCCAGGCCCTGTCGTCGAGGTGGGCGGGCCAGACCTCGACCGAGTCGCCGCGCACGCGGAAGCTGCCGCGCGCGAAGGCCACGTCGTTGCGGCGGTATTGCTGCGCCACCAGGTCGGCCATGACCTTGCGCTGATCGTAATCGTTGCCGGCAATCAGGTCTTGCGTCATGGCACCGTAGGTTTCGACCGACCCGATGCCGTAAATGCACGAGACCGAGGCGACGATGATCACGTCGTCGCGTTCCAGAAGCGCGCGGGTGGCCGAGTGGCGCATCCGGTCGATCTGTTCGTTGATCTGCGATTCCTTCTCGATGAATGTGTCGGAGCGGGCGACGTAGGCTTCGGGCTGATAATAGTCGTAGTAGCTGACGAAGTATTCGACCGCATTGTCGGGGAAGAACCCCTTGAACTCGCCGTAGAGCTGCGCCGCGAGGGTCTTGTTGGGGGCGAGGATGATCGCGGGGCGCTGCGTCTCTTCGATGATCTTGGCCATGGTGAAGGTCTTGCCGGTGCCGGTCGCGCCCAGCAGAACCTGATCGCGCTCGCCCTCGTTCACACCACCGACCAGCTCCGCGATGGCGGTCGGCTGATCGCCCGCAGGCTTGAACGTGGTGGCCATGCGAAAGATGCGCCCGCCCTCCAGCTTGGGCCGGGCGGCAGGTGCGCGGGAGGTCATCGGCACATCAATGTCCGGCCTGTCGGGCAGGGTCAGGATTTCGCCCTTGGGGCGGTTGGTATTGTTGTGGGCCATGCGTGCCTCTGGAGCGTCGGACAATACCAGTATCTATTGCGCATCCCGCCTGTCGCAAGGCTGCCGGCGCATGCTCCTGACATGGGCGGCCTCTGATGATCTCTTGCATGACCGGCTCGCAGGCGGCTATTCCGGTTCACGACCTTCAAATCGCGACCGACCTACGCCGGAGATTTCCCATGCGCGCACGCATCTACAAGCCCGCCCGGACTGCCATGTCGTCGGGCACGGCCAATACGCATGAATGGCTGCTGGAATTCGTCAACGAGACCCCGCGCGAAATCGACCCGCTGACCGGCTGGACCGGATCGCGCGACATGCAGGCTCAGGTCACGCTGAGGTTCGAGACGCAGAAGGAGGCCGAGGAATATGCCCGTGACCGGGGCATCGAATATACCGTCCTGCGTCCGCACAGCCGCCGCGCTAACCTGCGTGCAGGTGGCTATGGCGAAAATTTCGCCACCAACCGGCGTGGCGTCTGGACGCATTGATAGGGTGTCGATCTTTACTCGGATGAGAAATCCGGGCAGTCATCGCGGTGTCAGGTCGCCCTATCGAACTTCTCGGTATCGGAAGGGCGCGTCCCTGCGGGCCCATAGCTCAGCTGGATAGAGCAGCCGACTTCTAATCGGCAGGTCGAGGGTTCGAATCCTTCTGGGCCCGCCACCTGACCTGTCGAAGGGTTCAGGCGCCAAACGGTGCGCATGGCACGGGACCGAGGGATGACCTGTCGGCACGCGTCGGCTGAACCTGATCTTGGCACGTTACGACACGCCAGGGGACCATGCGCCTTATGGCGTTCAGCAAGTCTTTCTATTGCGTTAACCGGTCAAGAGGTGCCTTAAACGTCCAGCGAAAGCCCTCCGTCGCGTATTCGCGGCTTGTCTGTCCCGATGTTACGCCTTCAAGGAGAGGGCCGGTTACCTGATAACCAAAACCCTTGCGCGTCGGTACAATGACCGGCGGGCCGTCTGTTTCTATCCATGACATTTCCAACATCGGACTTGGCATATCGTTGATCTTCCAGGACAATGTAACTGCGCCAGCTTCTTTTGATAGCGCACCGTATTTGGCGGCATTGGTGACCAGCTCGAATATCGCCATGCCAATGGCCTGTGTCACCGATTTGTTGAGGTGAACAGCCGGGCCGCTGATTACAACCTGCGGGTCCTCCGGGTCTATCAGGTGCGCAAACTGAGCATGCGCAAGCGATTCCAAGTCTATATTACTTCCCTTGCTGCTGATCAACATATCCTGGTTCGAGGTAAGACTGGCTATACGGTTGTTAAACGCAGAAAAGAAATCTGCACCCTTGTAGAGACGCCACGTCTGTCGTGCGATTACCTGAACGACCGATAGCAAATTCTTCGATCTGTGGTTGATTTCCTCTAACAAGATTTGGATTTTGGCTTCGGATGCCTTTCGTGCGCTGATGTCACTGAAGATCGCCACGAAGCCTGAATATTCCTGCGTTTTGTCATTTATGGCAGCGATGCTTTTTTCGACATGAAGCAGACGGCCATCCTTGTGAAGCTGCACAGCCTCACTTCTCAGGGTTTCTCCAGTGGCGATGTGCAAAAGATCGTCTGCCACCGTTTCCTGGTCTTCCGGTGTAACCAAAAGTGAATCGAACCGTTCCCCAATCGCTTCGGCTTCGGTGTAACCGAACAGATCCTCCGCAGCGGGATTCCAAGCGTGAATGATCAGGTCCCTATCGACCGACACGATGGCTTGAGGCGATGATCGTACCAGGCTTCGGAATTCGTCGCTTTCACGCCGCTTTGCTACAAGTTCCCGCTCGAACGAGTGGCGTTGTTCATTCTTAAAAACGCAAAAATGCGCATTTATCATGCGCCCGTTGATCAATGTTGCACGGCCATTCATAAAAACGCCAAACCGCGTACCATCGCTACGTTCAATATCTATGGAAATTTCTGCAAAATGGCCATTCATGAGCAGAAGAGGGCGGAGATGGGTTTCGAAATAAATACGACCCGCCCGCGATAGAATATCGACAAAGCGAAGGCTTTGGCACTGATCGGATGGGTCTATCCCCAACCACTCCCTTAGCGTAGCGTTGGTGAGTTCTATTTGGCCAGTTTCATTCATGACAACAAGCCCGCAGGGCCATAGGTCCGGGTCGATTCCGAAGGCAATCGCCTCGGTCATGAAACGACCCGCGGACGAACAAACTCCACCAACGCTTCTGTTGTGGCTTCGGGGTAGCTGACGTGCGGACAATGGCCGGTCGCGTCCAAAATCACATGGTCGGCATTCTGCATATTGTCCATTAACCATGTCCAGACGGTGGGAGGCACCAGGGCATCGTCCCGGCACTGTAACACCAGCGTAGGCTGCGTTATCATCTTCACGTCCTCACGGTGGTCGAACAAGAACGTGACTTTTGCAAAATGCCGGGCAATGTCGGGATCTGTTTGACAGAAACTTTCAGTCAATTCTTCGCCAAGCGCCGGGCGATCGGGAACGCCCATGATCAGCGGTGCCATATCGCGTGCCCAACCCAGATAATTTACATCGAGGATATCCAGCAGACCAAGAAGATCTTGCTTCTCAAACCCGCCAACATAGTCCCCGTCGTTGGCATAGCTGGGCGACGGGCAGATCATAACGAGCCGGTCGATAAGGTCAGGGCGGCGTTTGGCGGCCAGCCCGATCGTCATCGCGCTGACAGAATGGCCGACCGCGATCACGTCCTTCAGACGGAGTTCGTCAAGGATTGCGACAAGGTCATCCACATGTCCGTCCAGGGAGGCGTAACGAACAGGGTCATAATGTTCCGTCGCGGATTTCCCATAGCCCATCAAATCATAGGTGATGACGCGAAAATCATTCTCGAATGCGGGGGCCACCTTGCACCACATGCCGCTGTCGCAGCCATAACCATGCAGGAAAACGATAGTTTTTTCGCCTGATCCGGTAATTTTGACAGCACAATGCTCGACTGCAGTCATCATGTTCTCCAAAAAACGCGATTAATGTTGGTTACCATACCCCCGAAGCAAATGAAACGAAGCACAAAGGCTGAGATGACTATCAAGTTACGGAAATAAAGTGCGAAAACCAGTCATCTGGGGGAAACGGATTGCTACACCGACACTGCGGAAATTTTCAGGGAGGCTATGCGAGTGGCGATACCTATGTGCATGTGCGGGCAGTGCAGGCCGGGTTCGGTCGGGCCACCCATCCCGTCCTGGTTTGCCCAGGCTTTGTCTGAACACGTTTCGTGCGGGATCGTGAATGGGTATTGCGGACTGGAACTCCGCGGAGGGGGTCGTCCAGCCACTTCACTATCCATGCCCGTGTGCCGCCTTGAATCTCAACAGTGACCGACGCTTGGGCTGCGCAAGAGACTTAAATTCCACCGCGTTTGTCGATAGGGTGGTTGAAAACCATTCCATTTTATCGCTTGAACGGGTTTTTTCCGCCCATGATTTGCAAAAGGAAAGCACCCGAAGTCGTGATCAACAGGAAACCCTGGAAGGCTCCCATTGCCGTCATGAAACGAAGATGTCCGTTCGGGATAAGGTCGCCTCGTCCGAGAGTCGTGAAATTGACCAGTGAGAAATAGTAGTAGTCCATGAAATTCAGGACTTTTCCCTCATCAGGTGGAGATGATGCAAGATCGCCGATCTGAAGGCTGTGCACGGCAAACCAGAATCCGCCTGCATACAACAATGCTTCGATTGAGTGAGCAATCGCGATCATCGTAACCGCTATGGCAACGCAGTGCGCGGGATGACGTGCAGGTGTAACGAACTGGGCTGCAAAGCGCAACGCGACATAGTGGACTGCGGTGCTGGCGGCGATCAGGACCGCCACCAGCACGATTGCCGTTATCATCATGATCCCAATACGGGCTGGCCGTTACGCCAAGGTGTGAAAATCGGCACTATGCAAAGGCCGCGACGGTCATCGCCACTGCCATGCCGACCATCATCAGATTCTCGGTCAGCGACACGAAGCCCAGAGGCACTTTGCTGTCACCGCCGACGCAGGCGCACTTCAGTTCTCGCTTGTCGATGTAGACAGCCTTGAAAACCGATACCGCGCCGATGGTACCGATGAAAAGAGCACCGGGAACAGACAACCACGGCAGGATCATTGCCGTCATCAGAAGACCTGCAATTGTCTCGACGAAGGGATATACGTAGCCATAGCGGACCCATCGTTTCGCCAGAAGATCGTAGTTGAGGAACATCGTCGAAAAGCTTTCGATGTCCTTGAGTTTCTGGAGGCCCAGAAGCACCATCGAGATCGAGATGAACCAGCCCAATGTCTGCCAGGCGAAGATCGAGGGCAGTGCAACCCAGGCGAAAGCCAGAGCCAGCAGGGCCGCGACCGAGAACAACGCGATGACCGGCTGGTAGGTTGTGTCATCGGGATTTCGCACATTCTTGCCGAAATGGACCTGAAGGTCTTCGTAGCCACCGACCCGCTTTCCGTCGATGAAGGCCTGAGGCGTCGTCTTGACATCATGCTTGCGCATGAAGTCTTCGGTTTGCTCGCGCGAGGTGAGTTGGTGGTCCTCCACCTCGAAACCCTCGCGCTCAAGCAGATCCTTGGATTTGAGACCATAAGGACAGGTGTGTTCGTCCATCGCCATCCTGTACAGGACAGCAGTCTTCGCCTGGGTATCCTTGGGCATTGATGCTCCCCTCTCAGCTACAGGTCAGATATCCATCGAAACCAACCCGCAGTGCCGGTTCCGTCATGAGGTCGAAGATCAGGTCCGCACCTTCACCCGCGTCCGAATCCGGGGGAGTCAGGGTCATGCGGATGCCTTCGGCCTCCATCGTCGCGGCATCGCCTTCAAGCAGGATCAGCGATCCGGAAATCTTGGCAACGCCACGTCCGTCCACGGTTGCAAAAATCGGATCGGCGTCAACGGCGCGTTCGAAACGGCAGGTTGCATCGGTGCCCAGGGCGCGGGTAATTTCCTCTTCGGTCATGGGGTCCGGCCGGATACCGGCGATCACGGGAGTGGCCAGCGCTTCGGCGAGTGTTTCGACCGGGGCTTCGGCATCGGATTTCCCAAGGAGAGCGTCTGCACCGGCTTCACCGTTGCGGTCGATATCCTCGATCATCCAGCGCATCTCGGAAATTTCGCGGTTTTGGGCTACCACGATTTCCTCGGCCAGTTTCGCCACGCGGGGATCGGTGATTTCGGCCCGCCGCGAGGTCAGGATCGCGATCGAGTGGTGCGGGATCATCGCCTTCATATAGGACTGATCTCCGATAGTATCCTGGCTGCGGAACAGATATAATGCGCCTGCGAAAACTATCGCGCTGCCTCCGAAGATGGCCATATTGATCATCTTGTCGGTGTACATGCTCAGCATGAAAAGCAACATGATCACCGCCATCGTCGCTCCCATATAGAAAGCCAT
>Ga0207878_100421_pt1 | contig 14777 bp, 14 predicted proteins | sample LinPmetageLP41_FD_184053 | JGI IMG/M metagenome (GOLD analysis project Ga0207878, IMG submission 184053) | Marine viral communities from the Pacific Ocean - LP-41 (SPAdes) | ecosystem: Environmental > Aquatic > Marine > Oceanic | place: Pacific Ocean | collected 2010-08-27 | reverse complement strand
GCTGGCGTTGTCACTGGCCACCGGGCGGCTGGCAGAGCGCTGGGGCGACAGTCTGGCGCAGGCCTCGACCATCCGCGTTTCCGCGCCTGCCGAACAGGCCGACGCGCAGGTCGAAGCCGTCATGGCCATCCTGGTGACGACCCCCGGCATCGCCGACGCACGCGCGCTGGACCCCGCCGAACAGGCCGCCCTGCTGGAGCCGTGGCTGGGCCCCGACCTGCCGCTGGATACCATTCCGCTGCCCCGCCTGATCGAGGTGACAAGCGATGGCAGTCTGGACGCAGAAGGCCTGCGCCTGCGCCTGACGGCCGAAGTGCCGGGCGCGGTCTATGACGACCACACTCGTTGGCGCGAACCGCTGGTGGCCGCCGCCGACCGCCTGCGCGCCCTGGGCTGGACCGCGCTTGCACTGATCGCGGGCACGTTGGCGGCAATGGTCACGCTGGCGGCACAATCGGCGCTGGCGGCGAACCGGCAGGTCATCCGCGTGTTACGTCTGGTCGGCGCGCGCGACGTCTATGTGGCCCGCGCCTTCACGCGCCGGTTCACGCTGCGCGCGGCCCTGGGCGCGACCCTGGGTGCCGCCTCCGGCGGGCTGGCCGTGGCCTTCCTGCCTGCGGCGGACGCGGCGGGCGGGTTTCTGACAGGCCTGGGGTTTCAGGGGGCCGGATGGTTGCTGCTGCCGCTGATTCCGATCTTTGCGGGCGGTGTCGCCTTCCTGGCCACCCGCAGTGCGGCGTTTCGCGCACTCGCCCGTTTCGAGTAACCGCGCGACCTGCTAGGACAGCCAGCATGCAATATATCCGATCTCTGTTCTTCAACATCGCCATGTACGTCTGGATGGGGGTGATTGGCCTGATCTATGCGCCCTGGGCGATTTTGTCGCCCGCCGGGGCGCGGGCGGCCTGCGACATCTATGCCCGCCATACGCTTTGGATGTTGCGTGTCTTCGTGGGCCTGAAGACGGAAGTCCGCGGCACGCCGCCCGTCGGTCCGGCCCTGCTCGCCGCCAAGCACCAGAGCTTTCTGGATATCATCGTGATCTGGGCGTCGATCCCGCGCGGGTTCTTCGTGATGAAATCCGTGCTGCGGTACGCGCCCGTCCTTGGACAGTATGCGCTGCGGCTGGGCTGCATCCCGGTTCACAGGGGCAAGCGGACCGAAGCGATCAAGTTGATGCTGACCGAGATACGCTCGGGCAAGCGCAAGGATGGCCAGTTGATGATCTATCCGCAGGGCACGCGCGTCGCGCCGGGTGCGGTGCGGCCCTACAAGGTCGGCACTTTCGCAATGTACGAGATACTGGGCCAGCCCTGTTATCCGGTCGCCACCAATGTCGGACTCTTCTGGCCCAAACGCGGATTGCTGCGAAAGCAGGGCGTGGGCGTGGTCGAGTTTCTGGACCCGATTCCCGCCGGTCTGGACCGTCCCACGTTCATGACCGCGCTCGAGGAGCGGATCGAGACCGCCTCGAACCGTTTGATGGAGGAAGCGGGGTTTCCCGTCACCCTGCATCCGGAAATCATCGGCGATCCTGTGGCCAAAGCCGTGCGGGACGTCGCCCGGCCCAAGACCTGACCCGCGCGGGCGGCGGAGGATGGCGCGGGCGATCATGATACAGGGCGCGGGGTCCAACGTCGGGAAATCGATGCTGGTCGCAGGAATCTGTCGTCACTTCGCGCGGCAGGGTCTGCGCGTGCGTCCCTTCAAGCCGCAGAACATGTCCAACAATGCCGCCGTTACCGCCGATGGCGGCGAAATAGGGCGGGCGCAGGCGTTGCAGGCGATGGCCTGCGGGGTCGAACCTGTGGTCGATATGAACCCGGTGTTGCTCAAGCCTGAAACCGATACCGGCAGTCAGGTGATCGTGCAGGGCCAGCGACTGGCGACGGTGCGCGCGCGGGATTATGCGGCGCTCAAGCCGCAACTGCTGGCCGCCTGTCTCGACAGTTTTCGACGCCTGGCGCGGGACTGCGATCTGATCGTCGTCGAGGGCGCGGGCAGCCCGGCCGAGATCAACCTGCGCGCGGGCGACATCGCCAACATGGGCTTCGCCCAGGCCGCTGGCGTGCCGGTGGTGCTGGTGGGTGACATCGACCGGGGCGGTGTGATCGCGCAACTGGTCGGCACCAGGGCAGTGCTGGACGCAGGCGACTCCGACCGGATCAAGGGATTCCTCGTCAACAAATTCCGGGGCGACGTGACCCTGTTCGACGACGGCACCCGTCAGATAGCCGCGCGCACCGGCTGGACCGCGCTGGGCACGGTGCCGTGGTTCGCAGACGCATGGCGGCTTCCGGCGGAAGACATCATGGATATCCGGTCGTCACGGCGCGATGCGCCCTTCCGCATCGCCGTGCCGTGTCTGAACCGGATCGCCAACTTCGATGACCTGGACCCGCTCTCCGCCGATTCCGCACTGTCGGTCGAGGTGATCGCGCCGGGCCGCCCCCTGCCCGTCTGCGACCTGATCCTGATCCCCGGCAGCAAATCCACCATCGCCGATCTGGCCAGCTTTCGCGCCAACGGCTGGGATATCGATCTTGCGTCGCATCACCGGCGCGGCGGACATGTTCTGGGAATCTGTGGCGGCTATCAGATGCTGGGCCGCACCATCGCCGACCCGGACGGACTGGAGGGTGCGCCGGGCGAAATCGCGGGACTGGGCCTTCTGGACGTCGCAACGATCATGCAGCCGCGCAAACATCTGGCCCGCGTCACAGCCACCGATATCGACAGCGGGACGCGTGTCGACGGCTATGAAATCCATCTGGGCGTCACGACCGGTCCGGACGCCGACCGTGGCTGGCTGCGGCGCGATGGCGTGGTGGTCGGTGCCGCCAGCGGCGATGGACGTGTGCGCGGCTGTTATCTGCACGGTCTGTTCGCGGGCGATGCCTTCCGCGCCGCCTATCTTGCGCGACTGGGCGCCACCGGCGCGCCGACGCAATACGGCAACGGGGTCGAGACGACGCTGGACGCGCTGGCCGATCATCTGTCCGCCGCACTGGACATGGATGCCTTGAGCAGGATTGCCGTCGATATCAGATAGCGGACGCAAATCATTGCCGCGCTGCCCCGGCGTGTTAGCTTCAGCCAGAAGCCGCCGATCGAGTCAGGAGTTTTCGATGTTCCCCAAGTCCGTATTTCGTATTGCAGCCGTATTCGCCGCATTTATCGCATCCCCCGCTCTGTCCGCCCCATGCGGCAACGACGCGAGTGGGTTTGAGCGCTGGAAAAGCCAGTTCGCACAGGAAGCCGCCGCCGCCGGAATTCAGCAACCCGGCCTGAACGCGCTGGCCGGTGCGCGTTACGCCACCCGCACAATTGCCGCCGACCGCAACCAGAAGGGCGTGAAATATGCGCTTGACGATTTCATCCGCATTCGTCTCGGCTCGCTCGACAGTTTCGCCGCACAGGCGACCCGTCGCCTGAACCAGAACCGCGCATTCTTCCAGTCGCTGGAACAACGCTATGGCGTGCCCGCCGGTGTGCTTCTCGCGATCCACGGGATGGAGACCGGCTTCGGACGGAACATGGGGTCCGAGAACGTCGTCTCCTCGATCCTGACGGTCGCCTACGATTGCCGCCGCAGCGATTTCTTCACGCCACACGCGCTCGCGGCATTGCAGATGGTAGATCGCGGCATGTTGTCGCCCAGCCAGAACGGCGCGGCCCACGGCGAGTTGGGGCACACCCAGTTTCTTCCCGGCAACGCCCTGCGCTACGGGCAGGACGGCGACGGTGACGGACGGGTCGATTTATACACCATGCCCGACGCCATGGCCTCGACTGCAAATTATCTGCGGCAGAAGGGCTGGCAACCGGGGCAGTCCTTCCAGGAGGGAACCGCGAACTTCCGCGTGCTGGACGAATGGAACGCTGCGACAGTCTATCAGAAGGCCATCGCCCTGTCCGCAGAACGCATCCGCTGACCGGGGTGTCAGGCCCCGGCCTTTCGAGCGACGGTGTGCAGGTGATCCCGCGCCCTCGGGATCGGTTCATACGGCCCGAAAGCGGGCTTGCGACGTTGCGCTGCCTTGGAGCGGTGATCGCCGCATTACGGAGATTGCTCGGGGCAGACAGCAGAACGCTCTCACCCGGTTCACAGGTGAGAGCGACGATTTTTACATAAGGTCAGCGCAGCCAAAAACCGCGCCTGTCCATCATGTCAGGTGGATTTCGGATACAGCACGACGCGCGATTTCATCGGCACTTTGGCGTAAAGCTCCTCGATCTGATCGTTCACCAGCCGGGCACAACCATTCGATACCGCCCTGCCGATCGTGTTCGGTGCGTTGGTGCCGTGAATACGCAGATAGGTGTCGCCGCGACTTGGCGTGAACAGGTAAATGGCTCGTGCACCCAGCGGGTTGTCGATGCCTCCGGGGACGCCGTCCGCGTATTGCGCATAGACCTCCGGTTCGCGACGGATCATCGCGGGCGTCGGCGTCCAGCTTGGCCATTCCCTCTTGGCACCGACATAGAATTCACCAGGCTCGTACAGACCCGGACGTCCGACGCCGACCATATAGCGCATCGCGCGACCGCCGGGCATCGTCCAGAACAACATGAAACTGTCGGGCACCACGTGGATTTCGTTCGGGGCGATATCGGGGCGGATGGCAACCTCGACCGGCATGAATTCGGGGCGCAGGCCCTGGGCCATGACCGCGCTACTTCCGAACAGCGAAAGGGCGGCCCCTCCCAAGATCAGTTGACGTCTGTCCATCGTGAAATCTCCTTCAGCAAACTCTTTCCGGAATGAAGCTAGGGTGCTCATTCAGTTACATAACGCACTCGCCCATAAATTTGGCCGTTTCTCAAGTTCACAACCCTGTGTGCGGGGCTTTCCCATGCCGACCGTTGCGGCGCGGTCCCGGAATCGGGGGGGCGTCTTGGACATTCCAAGCCGTCCGGCGGGACGGCCTTCGATCCGCCACCGAACTCGGGGCAGATCAGTGCAAACGGCGGAAAGGATTCGCGCGCCTGCCGCCCCGTCCGGTCAGGTGTTGAACAGGAAGTGCAGCACATCGCCGTCCTTGACGGTATAGGCCTTGCCCTCGGCGCGCATCTTGCCCGCCTCCTTGGCAGGCTGCTCACCGCCCAGCGTCACGAAATCGTCGTAGGCGATGGTTTCGGCCCGGATGAACCCCTTTTCGAAATCCCCGTGGATCACCCCCGCCGCCTTTGGCGCGCTGGTGCCGTGCCGGATCGTCCAGGCGCGGGCCTCTTTCGGGCCGACGGTGAAATACGTCTCCAGCGACAGAAGCTCGTATCCGGCTTGGATCAGACGATCCAGCCCCGGCTCCTCCAGCCCCATCTCGGACAGGAATTCGGTCGCCTCCTCGTCGGACAGTTGCGCGATTTCTTCCTCGATCTGGGCGCTGATGACCACCGTCGACGCGCCCTGCGCGGCGGCCATCCCGGCCACGGCGTCCGAGAACGCGTTGCCCGTCGCCGCCGATCCCTCGTCCACGTTGCACACATACAGGATCGGCTTCGCGGTCAGCAGTTGCAGCATGTTCCACGTCCTGCGGTCGTCGGCCGCCACATCGACGGTTCGCGCGGGCTTGCCGTCGTTCAACACGGCCAGTGCCGCCTTCAGCAGGCGTTCCTGTTCGACCGCCTCCTTCTCGCCGCCACGCACTTTGCGCGACAGGCCCTGAAGGCGTTTCTCGATGCTCTCCATATCGGCGATCATCAGTTCGGTCTCGATGATCTCGGCATCCTCGACCGGGTTCACACGATCTTCGACATGCGTGACATCACCGTCCTCGAAACACCGCAGAACGTGGGCAATGGCGTCGGTCTCGCGGATATTGGCAAGAAACTGATTGCCCAGTCCCTCGCCCTTCGACGCGCCCTTCACCAGCCCGGCGATGTCCACGAAGGTCATGCGCGTCGGGATGATCTGCTTCGATCCGGCAATCGCGGCCAGCCTGTCCAGACGTGCATCGGGAACGGCCACGTCACCGACGTTAGGCTCGATGGTGCAGAACGGAAAATTCGCGGCCTGCGCAGCGGCGGTTTTCGTCAGCGCATTGAACAGGGTCGACTTGCCGACATTCGGCAGACCCACGATGCCCATCTTGAAACCCATGTTCTCACCCCTTGCGCTGATCGCCGTCCGTCTACGTCGCGGCGCGCGGCACGGCAAGGTGGCGCATTTTCGAGACCGGGCGGCAGCTTCGATTGGGAATGAAGGCACGTCTGCCGGATCGACTGAAATGGCCGCTGGGAGTCCTTTGTGTCGGATGCTGCGCTGCGCATGAATAGCTGCCTTCAACAGAGAGCCAAAACCTTCAACAACTGTTTGGATTTTGAACAGGGTTTGTGGCAGCGTAAAACGATATGATTTATGATCGTTCAACAACGAGGGTTTTTGGAACGTGCGTCGAGTAGCCGCTATGCGCAGGAAGCGGACGTTGCAAAGTCATGCACTTAGGCTAATTAGAGGCACTGTGCGAACTGACGCCATTTTCTCTCTTCACGTGAATTATTCGGAATTTTGATGTCAAAAAATAAGTCAAATTTCGGCGTCTGCGCGCTGACTGGCTCACACGGTAAGTTCGTAAAGTGCCACATACTACCACAAGCCTTTACCCGCCCTGAAATTAAAGGTGAGGCATTATATCAATCGAGTAGAGGGAGGGGAGAGCGTCGAAGGTGGTCTAGTTGGTACGAAAAGAAACTTGTTACGAGAGAAGGAGAGGATTTTCTCTCTGATATAGACGATGCAGCTATAAAAATGTTCAGGAAGCATCAACTTGTCTGGAGTAGCTGGACTGTATTCCGGCCGCATTTTGAGAAAATGGCGCTTACGTTGCCAGATCATGGCTATCGGAAAGTCAAAATTTCCGATGCAAACACGATGATCCGTTTTGCGCTTAGCGTAGCTTGGCGAGCTTCTGCGTCGTCGCTTCCAGATATGGCGGAAGCAAAACTCGAAATGGAGCAAGAGGAACGGTTAAAAGATTTTGTACTCGGAGAGCCGATTGTCGGCGCTTCGCCGTTTCCAGTTTCACTAACACAGATTTCGACAATCGGAATGATACACAACCAGTCTCCGGGGATCGACGAAAAACAAATTTTTGACATCGAAGGCTCTGACGATAAATTCGTAAAGATCATGAGAATTTATTTGGACGGCCTAATTCTGCATGTGCATTTATCTCAAATTCCCCAAGAGCATGTTGCAGGCAATCCACTTTTCTTAGGCAGTTCAGACCATACGCTCATCACGTCTGTTACCTACGAGGCATCTTATCAATATGAAAACATGCTGCACCTTATGCGTGAATGTCATCCATCATTGATTGAAAGGGACTGACCCTGTCCGCTCCGAGCTGGGAGCTGTCATTGGCGGTGCTCCAAAAACCACCCTTTTTGGAAGGCACTATCTGAAAGCGGGCTTTGGTTTGGATATACGAAAGCGTAGCTTCGTCCGCACAGCGAACAATATATTCGGTAACCAACGGACGACCTTCCGTGGCAAACGAAATCTCTCGGACCTGCCCTCCGCCAATCAGGCCCGCTTGTTGCGACGCTCGAAAATGACGAACCACGCCAGCAGGATAAACATCGGGTGGGTAAGCCCGCCTGAAAAGAACAAGGCGGGAATCCAGATCAGGAAGGTGATGACCCCGAGGATCGGGCGTCCGGCCAGAAGGATCGACAGAGGCGGCAGCAGGATGGCGAGAATATAGTTCATGCCATGCAAATGGGTCGGGCGGTGCTTTTGTTCCAGTCCTGTGGCATGTTTTGTCGACGGCCACGGGCGGGGAGGACCGGACATGCAGCTCAACACCTATCTTCATTTCGACGGCACCTGCGAGGCGGCGATGACATTCTATGCCGACGCGCTGGGCGGGACTGTCGTGTCCAGGATGCGATTCCGCGACATGCCCGATCATTCGATAGTACCCGAAGATCGTCTCGATCTCATCGCCAACATGGAACTTCGGATCGGGGACCGGACGCTCATGGGCTCCGACGGGATGCAGGCACCCAAGGGTGGCCACTCCGGCTATTCGCTGCAACTGGCCCTGGCCGATCTGGCGGAGGCAGAGCGGATCTTCACGGCCCTCACCCGCGACGGCAGCCAGATGATGCCTTTCGCGCCGACCTTCTGGGCGCGGGGTTTCGGCATGGGGACCGACCGCTTCGGCGTCGACTGGATGGTAAACTGCGACTGATGCAGGGCGTTCGCGGACCTGAAACTGCCTCCGACGCAGATCACCCGTAAATCACCCCTGGATCACCCGTCCATCCGTACCGGTTTTTTGCCGCATGCCGCGCGCCAAGGCGATTGACCTCAGGACCCGCCTGTCGCACTCTGGAGCCAGCAGAAAGAGGCCGCATGACCCGCATAGACGATACCTTCGCCCGCCTGTCCGCCGAAAACCGCAAGGCCTTCGTGACCTACGTCATGGCCGGCGATCCCGACGCGGCGACCACGACCGAAATCGTCAGGGGCCTCCCCGGTGCAGGCGTCGACATCATCGAACTGGGCCTGCCCTTCACCGACCCCATGGCAGACGGTCCGACGATCCAGCTGGCCGGTCAGCGCGCGCTGGAAGGTGGCATGACCCTGCAAGGCACGCTGGACATCGTGCGGGCCTTTCGCAAAGGCGACACCACGACCCCTATCGTGTTGATGGGATACTATAATCCGATCTATTCACGGGGCGTAGACCGCTTTCTTGCCGAAGCTCAGGAGGCAGGGATCGATGGGTTGATCATCGTCGATCTGCCCCCCGAGGAGGATAGCGAACTCTGCATTCCGGCGCAGGCCGCGGGCCTGAACTTCATCCGTCTGGCCACGCCCACGACCGATGAAAAGCGTCTGCCGAAGGTGCTGCAGAATACGTCTGGCTTCGTCTATTATGTCTCGATCACCGGCATCACCGGATCGGGTGTGGCGGACGCCGCCAAGGTCGGACCCGAGGTCGCACGTATCAAGCAATCGACCGACCTGCCGATCATCGTCGGCTTCGGCATCAGGACGCCCGACGCCTCCCGCGATATTGCCGCGGTCGCCGACGGCTGCGTCGTAGGCTCGGCCATCGTCGACCGCATTGCCAAAGGCGACAGCGTGCAAGACGTTCTGGCCTATGTGAAATCGCTGGCCGACGGCGCGCATTCGGCCTGACAATATCCGGGGTTTCCGATACTTTTTCTGATCCTCATCGCGTTCGTCTCGCTCGTCGGAATCGCCGTCGCCTTCGTGGCTCCCGGCTGGTCCGACCTTTTGCTACTGGCCGGGCCCACCGCCTTGGCGGCCCTGTTCCTGCTTGTGCAGCAGGTCCGTCGAAATCGGGCGAATGCAAAGGCCGATTGGGTCGTGCTGGATGGCTCCAACGTAATGCACTGGAAAGATGGAACGCCCCATATCGACCCGGTGAAGGAAGTTCTTGCCTGCCTGACCGCACAAGGCTTCACACCCGGTGTCGTTTTCGATACCAACGCCGGATACCTTCTGTCAGGCCGTTATCGCCATGACGGATGGTTGTCCCAGACGCTGGGCCTGCCGGAAGACCGCGTGATGGTCGTCAACAAGGGCGAACCTGCCGACCGCAAGATCCTGACCGCGGCGCGGGACATGGGGGCCTTCGTCGTCACTAACGACCGCTATCGCGACTGGGCGGAGGATTTTCCCGAAGTAAAGACGTCCGAGCATCTGGCGCGGGGTGGCTACCGCGACGGAAACCTGTGGCTCGATCTGCCGAAACGCCCGGCCTGAATGCGGTCAGCGCAGGTCCAGAACGTAATCTTCGCCCCAACCATGAACGTTGTCGTGAGCGCGGACCGTCACCTGCGCCACATCCTCGGGGACATCCACGCCTGACAGCGAACGGGTGAACGGCTGTTCGGTCTCGTGCGGATGCACAAGCTTGCGATAGCCCAGTTCCGTTCCATCCGGAGCGGAAACAGTCCAGCCATCGGCATAATGTTCCCATCCGGTATCGGCGTGACGGACGGTCACGGCAAAGGTCCAGTTGTCCCGCGCCTGCGCGGCGACGGCATCTTCGACTATCGGCAGATCGGCCAGCGCGGGCGTAACCAGCAACAGGACGAAGGAGAACAGGATGCGCATGACACTTTTCTGGGGTATTTGCCGGGGTCGTGTCGAGGCACGCTTTCGTGACGCGCGTGTCGGATAGAAAGACGCCAGCCGCATGCCGTCAATCCTCGAGCAACACGCCGCGCGAGGTCGAGGCGAATTCCCGCGACAGAACGCTCCATCCGGTCACGGCCACGGCCAGCATCAGACCCCAGGGCCCCAGGATCCACGCCAGCCCGGCCAGCGCGAAATAGACCGACCGCAGCCCGCGATTGAAGTTCGTCGCCGCCCGAATGTTGATTTCGGCGGCCTGACGGGCGCGAGGAATGGCGCGGGGGTCTTCGACTTCGTTGGGCACTGATGCCATGACCACCGCGCAATATCCGAACAGGCGGTTCGACCAGATGAACTTGAACACCGCATGCATCAGCAACAGCGCGACCACACCCAGCTTGGTTTGCCAAAAAATCACCGGATGGCCTTCGATCCCGACCCCCATGACCAGCGAATCCAGCGTCTGGGGCTGTCCGGCCAATGCCAGAACCCCACCGACAGCGATCATCGCCGCCGACGTCAGGAACGTGGTGCCCTGACGCAGGCTGCCCAGAATCGTCGCGTCGAAGATGCGCGGTTTGCGGGTCAGCATCTCGGTCATCCAGTCACTGCGGTACCGTCGCATCAGCACCGTAACCGAGGCCCGCGATTTCGGGGGATGTTCGATCACCAGCCCTGCTCCGACCCACGCGAACAAAAGCAGCCCGAGGGCTATGAAATCGAGAAGGGTGAACGAGGAGAGGAGGGGAACCAGCATGCCTCCCTCGTATCAAATGCCTTGGTCCTTGCCTTCCGCAAAATTGGTTATATTATTTTACCAATATCATCAGATGCCAGTTCAGATGCCAGTGTTGTCAGCCGGAGGACGCCGCGATGGAAATGCCGAACGTCGATCCCTTCACGATCGCCAAGAAGGACCGCCTGATCACGCGTCTTTTGCAGGTCCTGCCCGACGACGCCGTGATCCACGAACCGGAGGAGACGCGCGCCTATGAATGCGATGCGCTGACTGCCTACAGATGTCCGCCGCTGGCCGTGGTTCTGCCCCGCACAACCGATGAAGTCGCCGCCGTCCTCAAGATTTGCCACGACATGGAAATCCCCGTCGTTCCGCGCGGGTCGGGCACATCGCTGGCCGGAGGCGCGCTGCCGACCGCCGATTCGGTCATTCTGGGCGTCGCCCGCATGACCGATGTGCTGGAGGTCGACTACGACGACCGCATCATCCGATTGCAGACGGGGCGCACCAACCTGTCCGTCACCGGCGCGGTCGAGGCGGATGGATTTTTCTACGCCCCCGACCCGTCATCGCAGCTGGCCTGCGCCATCGCCGGCAATATCGGCATGAACTCCGGCGGGGCGCATTGCCTGAAATACGGTGTCACCACCAATAATCTGCTGGGCGTGACGATGGTGCTGATGGATGGCACGGTGGTTGAGGTCGGCGGGGCGCATATGGATGCGGGCGGGTTGGATCTGCTGGGCGTCATCTGCGGCTCCGAGGGGCAGTTGGGCGTCGTCACCGAGGCCACCCTGCGCATCCTGCCCAAGCCCGAAGGCGCGCGACCGGTGCTGATGGCCTTCGACGACAACGAAACGGCAGGCGCCTGCGTGGCCGATATCATCAAGGCGGGCGTCTTGCCTGTCGCGATCGAATTCATGGACCGCCCCGTTATCCGTGCCACCGAAGCCTTCGCGCACGCCGGATATCCGGACGCCGAAGCCCTGTTGATCGTGGAGGTCGAAGGGTCCGAGGACGAGATCGACGAACAGCTGGAGGTGATCGAAAAGATCGCCCGCACCCACAACCCGGTCGAACTGCGCCGCTCCACGTCGTCGGACGAAAGCGCGCGCATCTGGCTGGGCCGCAAGTCGGCGTTCGGCGCCATGGGGCAGATCAACGATTACATGTGCCTGGACGGGACGATCCCGGTGTCGGAATTGCCCCGCATCTTGCGTGGCATCGGTGACCTGTCGGCCAAATATGGGCTGGATGTCGGCAATGTGTTTCACGCCGGTGATGGCAATATGCATCCGCTGATCCTGTTCGACGCCAACAAGCCGGGCGATCTGGAACTGTGCGAGAACATGGGGGCGGATATCCTGAAGCTCTGTGTCGAGGTCGGCGGCTGCCTGACCGGAGAGCACGGCGTTGGTGTCGAAAAGCGCGAGCTTATGGGACATCAGTTCAACGAGGGCGACATGGAAGCGCAATTGCGGGTCAAGGACGTGTTCGACCCCAAGTGGCTGTTGAATCCGGCGAAGGTCTTTCCGCTGTCCGTGACCGAAAGCCGTCGGGTCTAATTGGCCTGAAGCTGCCGTCGGAGCCTCCGGCGGGAATATTTCGAGAGCAAAGAGGGGGCGCGGCCTTGCTGAAACCCGAGAGCGAAGAACAGCTGGCCGAGATGGTGCGAAGTGCGAACGGACCATTGTCCGTGCGCGGCGGCGGCACCCGTCACGTGCCTGGCGATGGTGAGGCGCTGACCACCTCCGGTTTGACCGGGATCACGCTGTATGAGCCGGGCGCTCTGACGCTGGTGGCGCGGGCGGGCACGCCAATGGCGGTGGTCGAGAAGGCGCTGGCCAAGGAAGGGCAGCGTCTGCCGTTCGAGCCAATGGATCATCGCGCCCTGCTGGGCACCAAGGGCACACCGACGATTGGCGGGGCCGTGGCGATGAATGTTTCGGGTCCGCGTCGTGTGCAGGCTGGGGCGTGCCGGGATTCGCTGATCGGGGTGCGGTTCGTCGATGGCGAGGGCACGGTGATCAAGAACGGCGGAAGGGTGATGAAGAACGTGACCGGCTATGATCTGGTCAAGCTGATGGCGGGTGCGCGCGGATCACTGGGGGTGCTGTCGGAAGTCAGTTTCAAGGTGCTGCCGTCTGCTGCGACCGAAGCGACGCTGCGCCTGACGGGGCTGTCGGTCGCGCAGGCGGTCAAGGCGATGGCGGCGGGCCTGTCTTCGCCTTTCGAGGTGAATGCCGCGGCGCATGACCCTCAGTCCGGCGAAACGTGGCTGCGGATCGAAGGCTTGCAAGGCTCGGTCGCTTATCGCGCAGGTCAGGTGGCAGGTGTGCTGGCCTCGTTCGGCGTGGCAGACCGGCTGGACCCGAAGGCGTCGGCCCGGATCTGGACCGATGTGCGCGATGTGACGGCGATGCAGGGCGCAGGCGACATCTGGCGGGTTTCGGTCCGCCCGTCTCATGCACCCGATATCGTGGCCCGCGCCGGGGCGGATGCGGCGTTGCTGGACTGGGGCGGAGGGTTAGTCTGGCTGCGCCTGCCCGAAGGCACCGACTTGCGCGCGCGTCTGGGTGATTTCGGCGGCCATGCAACTCGGCTGCGAGGCACGGGACCGGGCGCGCTGCCGCCGGAACCGGACGCCTTGGCGACGCTGACGGCAGGCATCCGGGCGCGGTTCGACCCGCGTGGCCTCTTCAACCCGATGACGGGGGTCTGATCCATGCAGACGACATTCACCGATGCGCAACTGGCCGATCCGGCGATCAAGCGGTCGAACGAGATCCTGCGCTCTTGCGTGCATTGCGGGTTCTGCACCGCGACCTGTCCGACTTATCAGGTGCTGGGCGATGAATTGGATAGCCCGCGAGGCCGGATCTACCTTATCAAGGATATGCTGGAATCCGGCCGCGATGCCGACGAAAAAACGGTCAAGCACATCGACCGCTGCCTGTCGTGCCTGGCTTGCATGACGACCTGCCCATCGGGTGTGCATTACATGCACTTGGTCGATCATGCGCGGGAGCACATTGAAAAGACGTATAAGCGCCCGTTGATGGATCGGCTTCTGCGTTGGACTCTGGCAAAAATCCTGCCTTATCCGGGGCGGTTCCGACTGGCGCTGCTGGGCGCCAAGCTGGGCCGCCCGCTGGCCTTTCTGATGCCTGACGCGCGCCTGAAAGCGATGCTGGAGATGGCACCCAGGACCATACCTCCGGTCAGCCGCAACGACGACCCCCAGACCTTCGCCGTGCCGGATCGAAAGATGCGCGTCGCTCTGATGACAGGCTGCGCACAGAAGGCCCTGAACACCGATATAAACGATGCGACCATACGCTTGCTGACACGGTTGGGGGCCGAAGTCGTGATCCCCAAGGGAATGGGCTGTTGCGGAGCACTTACGCATCATATGGGCAAGTCGGACGAAAGCCACGCCTTCGCCGCGCGCAACATCGACGCCTGGATGGCCGAAGTCGAGAACGAAGGGCTGGACGCCATCGTCATCAACACCAGCGGCTGCGGCACGACAGTCAAGGATTACGGCCATATGTTCCGCAATGACCCGCTTGCCGACAAGGCGGCGACCGTTTCCGGCTTGGCCAAAGACGTGTCCGAAGTTCTGATGGATCTGCTGCCGAAGGATCATGACTTCATCACACCGCCCCGGCCCGCCCGCGATGGAGTGGGCGGAGTGCCTCTGGGCCGCGTCCCGACCGATGCCGGGGGCGGATCGATGCATGTCGCCTATCACGCCGCCTGTTCATTGCAGCATGGCCAACAGATCAAGGGCGCGCCCAAGAATCTTCTGAAACGAGCCAGATTTACCGTGCTGGAACCACGCGACGCGCATCTGTGCTGCGGCAGCGCCGGGACCTACAACCTGATGCAGCCCGAAATCAGCGGCGAGTTGAAGCG
>Ga0207878_100418_pt1 | contig 14910 bp, 8 predicted proteins | sample LinPmetageLP41_FD_184053 | JGI IMG/M metagenome (GOLD analysis project Ga0207878, IMG submission 184053) | Marine viral communities from the Pacific Ocean - LP-41 (SPAdes) | ecosystem: Environmental > Aquatic > Marine > Oceanic | place: Pacific Ocean | collected 2010-08-27 | reverse complement strand
CCCTCGACACCCCACGGCCCACGCCGCAGCGCGCAGAGCACCTGAAAACGACTCTGCAGCGCCAGGATCGACGGCAGAGCCTCCTCCTTCCGTATCGCCTCGAACAGCTCACGATATCCCGACACCACGGCACGCTCGAACGCCGTTACATCGATATCCAGCGTCGAGACATCCGAAAAACCCGCCATCAGCGCCTGGGTGAATGCCCGCCCGACGCCGGCATTGGCGGCACGGGCGAGCTCGCCGATGCCGCTGTCGGCGCGGAAGCGAAAACTCTTGCGCAGCATGGCGACATGATCGGCCAGCGGATTGGAGTTGCCGGCTGCCGGCAGCACTTCACCGGTCATGGTCTGCAGATAGTCGCGGGTCGCCTCCGAGTAGCCGAACGTGGCCGCCGTCGGGTTAGTGGCAATCGAGGCGGCCGCGTCGAAAACGTTAGCCCCGGCACATAGATCGCCGAGTACCGAACCCGCCTCCACCGATGCCAGCTGATCCTTGTCGCCGAGCAGGATCAGCCGCGCGTCCGCCGGCAGCGCGTCGAGCAGTGCCGCCATCATCTCCAGATCGACCATCGATGCCTCGTCGACCACCAGCAGGTCCAGGCTCAGCGGCTCCTCGGCGTTGTGACGGAAATGACGGGTATCCGGTCGCGCGCCCAATAGCCGATGGAGCGTCAACGCCTGCTGCGGTATCGCCTCACGCACGGCTTCGTCGATGTCCAACCGGCCCACGGCACCGGCGATCGATTCGGACAGCCGAGCCGCGGCCTTGCCGGTGGGCGCCGCCAGCCGGATACGCAGCGCCGCGCCACCGCCGGCCAGCGCCTGTTGCTGCAGTAGCGCCAGCAGCCGCGTCACCGTGGTGGTCTTGCCGGTGCCCGGGCCGCCGGAGATGATCGTCAATCGCTGACGCAGTGCCAATGCACAGGCCACGCGCTGCCAGTCGGGCTCGTCATCCTCGCGCTGGTTGCCGGCGAACAGCGCCTGCAGACGACCCGCCAGCCCGGCGTCAACCGGTAACGGCTCGCCGAGCCTCAGGCGAAGATGCGCAGCGACCCCGCTTTCGGCTTGCCAGTAGCGACGCAGATAGAGTCGATCGCCTTCGAGCACCAGCGGCGTAGCAAGCCCGGCGGCAACATCGCCACTGGCGACATTGGACGATCCGTTCAGGGCATCGATCCAGTGCGCCAGTGTGACGCCCTCGAGCAGCGATTCCGGCAGCGTCACAGGCACGTCCGTCTCGAACCCGCCATCCAGCGGTGGCAGCGACAGCGCGGACCTCGGCGCCGCCAGCGCCCAGGGCAACGACAGGCACACATGGCCCCGCCCGACCTGATGGCTGACCAGGGCCGCCGCCAGCCACACCAGCGGATCGCCGTGGGATTCGCCATCGTCATCGCGTGCGGCCAGGAAGATCGCGAAATGGCGATCGAGCTGTCGCAGCCAGCCGAGTTCGACCCACAGCGCCAAGGTCGCGAACAGCGTCTCGCGATCGAGCGATGACGGTGGCAATGGTGATGACGGTAACGATGATGATGACGGCACCGTATCGAGCGCCAGCGAGAACTGATCGTCGTGTCCGGTTCGACTCATGAATCGGCCTCCGCTGGCTGCCGTCGAGTTTGCTGGATCAGAGCCCGCGCCGGCTCGGCATCGCCGTCGAGCCACGCATCCAGCGCCTCGATCAACGCCCGCGACGGCCGACGATAAAACACCCCGTTCGCCGACGACGCGCTCACGACGCCCTCGGGCGCATCCTCGGGCGCCATAGAGAGCGGCGCGGCTTCGGGCGCCATAGACGGCTCGGACGCATTGGAAAGCCCGCGCAGAAAAACATAGCAGGCGCCGCCGACATGGCGGTCGTAGTCGTAATCCTCTAGTCGGGACTTGAGCAGTCGATGCAGCGCCAGCACATAAAGCACGTACTGCAGATCGTAGCGATGATCCCCCATTGCCGCGGCCAGCCGCGTGCCCTGGTAATCCGCCGGATCGTCGCCCAGATGATTGGACTTCCAGTCGAGCACGTACCAGCGACCGTGCGCCTGAAAGACCAGATCGATATAGCCCTTGAGCATGCCGTTGAGCTTGCGCGGTGCCAGCCTCGGGCGCGGGCCGGGCAAGGGTTCGAGCCGAGTGACGAGTCGATTCAGCGGTTCGCTCCAGGCCGCCGTCGCCGGGAGCCAGAATTCCAGCTCGGTGCGCCACGCCTCCAGCCGATCGAGACGCACCGGCTGCCCGTCGAGGTTAATCAACGGCAGCCGCAGTCGCTCCAGCAGCCACTCGAGGAGCAGCGGCGCCCAGGCGGCGTCGAATCCGCTCATCGCCAGACGGCGCTCGATGTCGCGGCGCAACGTTTCGGCATAGGCGGGATCCGCCAGCCGGTCGAGATCGAGCTTTTCGAGCAGGCCATGAAGGAAGGTGCCTGGACGTGGGCCCCGCGGAAAATCGAGCAGCGAACGAATCCTGGGCCGCGGTACGGGGTCGCGCTCGCGGCTGACCTCGACGTCCAGGGTCGCCGGAAGATCCTCGCTGGCCGCGGCGGCATCTTCGCCGATGCCCGCGCCACCGCTTTCCCCGCTGCCTAGTCCGAGCCCTTGCTGGCTATTCGATTCCTGTCTCTCCTCACCATCCGCTTCGCCCCCTTCTGCTCGGCCTCCCACACTCTGGCGGGCATCGGCGATCAACGCGGTGTAGGAGGCGATCCACCAGTCGTCGTCGATCCGGCCATGGAAGCGGCGCGCCGGCCTGGTTTCCGGCGCAGTGCTCGCCAGGCGCAGCCGATGATCCGGCATTGCCGGCGGCGGCTCGACCACCAGCCAGCCCGCGTGTTCACCCTCGCCCAGCCTCTGACGCAGCACCGCACCGTCGTCGTCCTTCTCGCTACCCAGCAGTCGTCCCAGCGCCGTTTCATGCAGGCACCCTGCTTTACCGCGGCCACGTCCGACGTGCGCAACCCCCATCCGGCAAGCGTAGGCTGCACGGGTCAAGGCGACGTAGAGCAGGCGCACATCCTCGTCCAGGCGGGCCAGGTCGGCCTCGCGCGTCTGCGCGTCGTCGGGGGAAGCAACCATCACGCTGCCTTCGCCCTCGGCCGGCCGCAGTGCCAGCAGCTGGGTATTTCTATCGGGTTCCGCCGGGCGATGCGAACAGATGAACGGCAGCAGCACGATGGGATATTCGAGCCCCTTGGACTTGTGCACGGTAATCACCCGTACCAGATCCTCGTCGCTCTCCAGACGCTGGCTGAGCGCCTGGCTATCCAGTGTCTCGACGCCTTCCTGCAGCGCGCGGTGCCACCAGCGCAGCAGCGCCTGCTCGCCATCGAGACGCTGCTGAGCGTTCTGCGCCAGTTCGCCGAGGTGCAGAAGATCGGTCAGCGCGCGCTCGCCGTCGGCTCTTTGGGCGAGACGCTCGGCGATTCGGAAATCCCGCATCACCGCGCGCAGCATGGGCAGCACGCCACGCCGCTGCCACTGGCGGTGATAATCGCTGAAGCGTTCGACCTCGCGTTCCCAAGCCAGCTCGTCGGCCAGCAGCGGCTCCAGCGCCTGCGGCGACTCGTTCAACAGCTTGGTCGCCAGCGCCGCCTTGAGCCTCGAGTCCTGACGCGGCTGCGCCACGGCTTCGAACAGCTGCAGCAGCTCGAACGCCTGGGGCGTATCGAACACGCTCGAACGCTCGCTCAGATAAACGCTGCGAATGCCGCCGTCGGCGAGCGCGGCGCGCACCTTGAGTGCCTCGCCGCCGTGACGGACCAGAATGGCAATATCGGCGGGTTTCACCGCACGCTCGCTCTGCTCGTTCTTCTCGTATCCGGGCGAGACGAATCGCCACTCGCCCTCCAGCAGCCGCTGCACCTCGGCTCGGGTCGCGGCCGCCATCACGCTCTGATAGTCGTTTCTGGCGTAGCGCTCGGTATCCGGCCACCACACCCCGAGCGCATCGACCGTCTGGCCGTCGCGATCGACCAGGCGCGTCGACTTGGGGTTGGACTCGACGGCGACGAAAGGAATCTCGTCGCTGCCGAACGGCTGCGGGTGACGCAGGAACAGCGCATTGGTGGCATCGACCATGGATCGGGTCGAGCGGAAGTTGCGCATCAGGGTGAAACGGCTCGGCGTTGCCCGGCGCGCGTCGAGATAGGTATGAATATCGGCGCCGCGAAAGGCGTAGATCGCCTGTTTGGGATCGCCGATCATCAACAGCGCCGTCGTTGCAGGGTCGCTCTCCGGCGCGCGATAGATGTGCGAAAAAATCCGATACTGGACCGGATCGGTATCCTGGAACTCGTCGATCAGCGCCACCGGCAGTTCATGGCGGATACGAGCAGCCAGCCGCAGCGCCGGGCTATCGTTCATCGCCTCCGCTTCCGGGCGTGCCAGCGCGGCATCGAGATCGTTGAGCAGATCCGAGAACTCCCACAGCCCCCGGCGGCGCTTGTCGGCGGCAAAGCTCACCGCGACCTGATCGCGGGCGTGGGTCAGCACCTGCCTGGCGATCGTGGCGAAAGGTTGACCGATGGCAGTGAGCCGGTCCAGCAGCGCGAAGAATGGATGCGTTGGCGCAGCCTGGCCCTTGCTGGCGGCGGCCTTGACCAGCGCCCCGTCGAGTTTCTCCTGGCTCAGCCAGAAACGCCCGCTGCTATCGGTGATGCCGTCGCCAGCGCCGAAATCCCCCTGCGCCAGCCAGGTCTCGAACGCCGCCAGCCGATCTTCCAGTTCGTCGGCCTTGAACCGGCCCTTGTTGAGAACCCCGTCTCGAAACGCTTCCGCCATGACGCCGGCGATGGACTCGCGATCCCAGGCGGCCGTCAGCGACGTCTCGAGCGCCGCCCGCTCGTCCAGGCCGCTCTCCAGCTCGGCGAACAGCGGACCCAGCGCGCGCGGTGCTTCCACCACTTCCCCCGCGACCCAAAGCGGCTGGGGCTGGCCATCCTTCAGCAACGGCCTGAGCGCACTCGCGAGCGCTTCCGGCCCGCTCCACTGGGCGCGAATCTGGCGCTGCCAGCGTTCGTCGAGCGGGTAGAATTCGCGCCGCCAGTAGTCCTCGACGGCCTGAGCCAGCAGCGTCTGTCCATCCTGCAGCAGTTCGGCGGAAAAACGCGCGCCGGCATCGAAGGCGTGACGGGTCAGCATGCGCTGACAGAAGCCATGAATGGTGAAGATCGCCGCCTCATCCATCAGTCTCGCGGCCTGGTCCAGTCGTCTGGCGCCGCTGCGACAGGCTGCCTCGCCCGCCGTGACCAGCGGTTCAAGAAGATCGGATAAAACCGCATCCTGGCGCTGTTCGGCACTCGCCAGCAGCCAGTCGCGGGCCTGCTTGAGACGCGCCCGAATGCGCCCGCGCAGCTCGGCGGTGGCGGCCTCGGTGAAGGTGACGACCAGAATTTCCGGCGGTGTCAGCGGGCGTGGGAAATCGACCGCTTCACGCCCGGGCAGCGGCCCCAGTACCAGCCGCACGTAGAGCGCGGCCAGCGTAAACGTCTTGCCGGTGCCGGCGCTGGCTTCGATCAGATGATGGCCGGTCAGCGGCAGGCCAGTCAGCTCGAGCGGGACGATCTCTGCATCCCTTCGCTCGTCGCTCATTGACTCGACCATGCCTTCGATCGCTGGCTCATGCGAGTCGTTCATGCTTTTGCCTCCGCAGATCGCTTCGACGTGGCGTGTGCATGAACCTGCTGGGAAGCCCGCAGCAGCACTTCCAGAATCGGTTGATAATGCGTCACGCTTTCGCGGACGCCGCCCGCCGCCTCGAAGGCGTCGAAATCCGGCCATAGCTGACCCAGGCTGCCTTCGCGCTGAATCAATGATGACATCCCGAAACCGCCCTCCTCGTACTCCTCCGCCAGACGGTCGCGCCAACTCACGTCGAGCGATTCGCCCGCGGACAGTCCGGCAAGCGCCTCGCGATCGCCAAGGCCCCACAGTATCCTGGCCAGCGCGCCGCTGGCGGGCAACGGCGCGCACCACGCTCGCCACCAGGCACGCAGCCACGTCTCCAGCGACGCGCGTGCCTCGAGCGGAGTCAACGCCGGGAACTCTAACCAGCGGTCCTCGAAGATCGCGGTCCAGCGGCAGGGAGACTCATTTCCGGCATTGGCCAGCAGCCAGCGGGCGTAGCCGGAGAACAGTCGATGCGGTTTGCCCAGTTTTTTCCACGGGCCGTTCCCGGCATTCTGGCCCTGGCTATCGAAGTGGCCGAAATGGCTGACCTCCAGCGTTACCAGACTCAGGCTGCCGTCCCACTCCCGATGGAGCCCGTCGACGCGAGACTCCAGCGCCAGTGCCGGGCAATCGCCAGTGTCATTGATCGAGAACCGCAGCATCGGCGGCGCTATCGGCTCGCTATCGGCGATTCGCCGATGCCAGCTCGCCAGCTGGGTCTGCAGTCGCTTGAGCGGCGGCTCGATCAGCGCCAGACCGAATCCGGCGGCGGGCAGGCGCCCCGCCAGCCGCAGCCGATCAGCAACCTGCAGCAGCGGCTCGCCACGGCGGCCGGCATCCAGCAGCTCGCGCTTGAGCGTGTGGTCTTCGAGAGCGTCCAGAATGAACGGTTCGCTATCCTCGTCGGGCACTTCCGGATCCTGGAAGCGCACGCCCAGCCGGCCGAGGTAGACGCTCCAGGGCCGTCGCAGCAGCCGCTGCAGATCGGCCAGGCTCAGCGCTTCCGCCGGCAGTCCGACCGCGTCGGCCCCCGCCTGCGAAGCAGCCTGTTCTTCGCCCTTTGCAGCCTGTTCTTCGTCCTTGGTAGAGAGATGCAGCGGCTCCCAGCTGGTATCGAAGGTGAAACGTGGATCCTCGGCCTGGAAATAGCGCCGCGAGAACGGCTGCAACGGATGCGTCTCGATCAATCGCTCCGTCAGCGCCGCTTCGTCGCTCGATATTGATGTCGCTGCGCCCGCCTCGACTACCGTGGAAGCCGGCCGCCAACCCTGCTCCAGCGTATCGAGCAGCTCGCCGATCAGGACCGAAGGCGGCCGCGGCGTGTTGTCTCGCTGGTCGAACCCGACCCAGGAGAGCGTCAGCCGCTCGCGGGCGGAGAGTAGCGCCTCGAGCAGCAGATAGCGGTCGTCGTCGCGGCGCGAGCGGTCTCCCGGCCGTGGCCGCTGCGCCATCAGATCAAAGTCCTGGGGCTGGCGCGTTCGCGGATAGGCACCGTCGTTCATCCCCAGCAGATAGACCTGCCGGAAGGGAATGGCACGCATCGGCATCAGCGTGGCGAAGTTGACCTTGCCGGCCAGAAAGCGCTGGGCCAGCCCGCCATCGTCGAGTTCGGCGCGCAGCGCATCGCGAACCACGGCGAGGCCGATCGGCTGGGTGAAGGATGCCAGCTCACAGCTCTGCTGCCAGCGACTCAGCGCTTGATCCACCCGCGCCAGCACATCGTGCTCATCCAGCGCCGTCGGCGCGAATAGCGCATCCATCAGCGCGCGCAGTCGCGTCAGCCACGCTGCCGGCGTGCCGGCGTGACTCAACGCCTCGCACTGGGCAGCCATCACCTGCATCAGCTCGGCCAGCCGCCCGGCCAGATCCGCTTCCAACCCGCCGACCTCGTCGTAGGGCACGATCCCGTCGAACTGCCATGCGCTTTCGACAGACGTCCCGTTCGGTACTTGCGGGCCTATGGATGGCAGCGCTCCGGTGGAATACCCCAACAGCATGCGCTCGAGCCCGAACGCCCAGCTGTTTTCATGCAACCCGGGAAAGCCGAGAGACTCGCGATGCGCCCCGGACAGGCCCCAGCGCACGCCGCTTTCCGCCAGCCACTGGCGCAGTCGCGGCAACTCCGACTCCTCGATGGCAAAGCTCGACCGAAACGCCGGCACGTCGAGCGCATCGAGCAGCTCGCTGACTCCCAGTCGTCGCTCCGGCAGCTCCAGCAACGCTAGCATCAATACCATCATCGGATGCGCTTCGCTGGCGACCTGATCGGCGATGGTGAAAGGGATATGCCGACGGTCGTTCGGCGGCACCTGCCCGAAGACGGCTTCGATATACGGCGCGTAGACCTCGATCTCCGGCACCATGACCAGGATATCCCGCGGTCGTAGCGGCGTGCCCTGTTGACTGGCTTCCTCGAATGCCGCCAGTAGCCGGTCGTGTAGCACTTCCACTTCACGTAGCGGCGAGTGCACGCTGTAGAGCGACAGCGAGGCATCGTCCTCGGCGATCTCGCGCTTGCCACCGATGTCGCGGGTCCGCTCGCCGGGGTGCCTGAGATCGAGGATGTCCTGCTGCAGCTGATTGAGCAGCGGCGCCCGTTCGGCAACCGATTCACCGCCCGGCGTCGGATCGCGGAACAGATCGGTCTCGACGTCGAAGCCGCCATCCTGACTCTCGAACTCGTAGAGGCCGACGATGAAATCCCGCCCCTGCGCGCCCCACGCCGCCAGCAACGGATTGGCCTGAAGATGCAGCGCCTCCTCGTCCAGCGCCTCGAGCCAGGGCGCTTCCGGGTGACGGGTTTGCTGACGGGTCACGGCCTCGGCGGAAAGCCGCCCGGCTCGCTTGATCGCTTCACGATCGGAGACGATGTCGCCCCAGTAGTGGCGGCAGGGATTGGTGATCATCAGAAACACGTCGATGACCCCGGAGAGCGCATGCAGCGCCTCGAGCGTCTGCGCGGGGAGGGTCGAAATGCCGAACACGAAGATGCGGGGCGGCAACTCCCTGGGGCAGCTCTCCAGCGCCCTGGCGGCGCGTAGAAAACGCCCGTGGAGGTTGGCGCGGTGAAAGGCGCGTTCGTCGGGGTCGGCATCGGCGATCAATGCTCGCCATAGCGCCGGCTGCCAGCGCTGATCGGCAGGCAGGTCGTGGGGAGCTTCCTGGCCGCCCGGCTCTGCCTTCTCCCATGTCGCCAGCCAGTCGGGACGGTAGTTGAGGTACTGATCGAACAGGTCGGCCAGCCGCACCGCCAGCTGCCAGCGCTTGCGCTCGGCCTGCTCGGTGACCTGGCGCTGCGGCAGCCCGCGGGCCGAACACGCACCACCGGGGCCTGCGTCCTCGGGTTCGCTATTCAAGTCGGTATTCAAGTCGGTATGCAGGTCGGTATTCAAATAGTGCGCCAGCGGCGCGAAAGTGACCGGATCGCGAGCGATCTCGCCTTCCAGCAGCCGCAGGATGCGCCACGCCAGCGGGCGCTTGTCGAACGGCGAATGCGGCGGAATCGATTGACGCTCTTCCGCCGGGCCGGCCTGCTCGAGCACCGCGCGATAGGCCCGCCAGACGAAACTCGATGGTAGCGGGAAATCCACCGACGCCGCGATGCCGTCCGCTTCCGCCAGGGACAGCCGCAGCCACTGAGCCATGCCGTTGGACTGCACCAGGAAGGTTTCCGGCGTCAGCGGGGGCAGCCGATGGCGCTTTATCAGCGCCAGTGCCAGATCGTGCAGGTCTTCGAGGTGATTGGCATGCAGAACGCTGAACATCCGCTCTCCCGGGTTCTTGAGTCGACATGGGTCGATGACGCATCGATAAAGTTGGTGCCATCCTACCGTGGAGCAGGGCGACGATCATCTGGAGCCTATGGCAAGAAGATAAGATGAACTCATGCCAGCCTGGGTGGCGTCATTCTTGTGTAATGGGGATGACTGTCATCCTCGCGCAACACTGCTAGGCTTGAGACATGATGTACCGTTGTGACAATGTCGACGGTCGCCGCCCGGCAGACGCTCCCAGCCGCCCGGCGATGCTCCTATATGTAGAGCTCCCGTTGTCGATGATCCCTAGATCCATACCACTGAACCAAACCATCGACCCGAATCCTTGGTCAGGAGTCTGACTTGTCACTTATCGCCCCCGCGCAACCCAACAATCCCGACGGTCAGTCGCGCAAGGTTGGGGTTGAGCTCGAATTTGCCGGTATCGGCCCGATTCAGGCCGCGCGTCTGGTCGAGATGACCTTCGGTGGCAGCGTCGAGCAGCATAGCGCCCATCGGCTGACGGTACACGACACCCCATGGGGCGATTTCCATATCGAACTGGACAGCACGTATGTCCATCCCGATGAGCAGATCCTCGACCGCATTCGTTCTACCGACGGCCAGCCGCCGGGTATCGGCGAACACCTGCGCGCCAGTGTACACAGCCGCACCCGCGAGTGGCTGGGCGACATGGTGGCTGGCCTGGTGCCGACGGAGATCGTCTGCCCACCGATCCCCTGGTCGGAACTCGGCGAACTGGACGAGCTATTCGCGGCCCTCCGCCGTCATGGGGCGGAGGGCACCGATGCAAGCCTGCTCTACGGCTTCGGGCTACACCTCAATCCCGAAATTCCCTCGCCGGACGTCGAGAGCGTGCTGGCCCATCTTCGGGCGTATCTGATTCTGGCCGACTGGTTGCGCGACGAAATCGTGGTCGACGTCACGCGGGACATGCTGCCGCATACGAAGCCTTTCCACAGCGACTACACCCGCAAGGTGCTGGCGCCGGACTATCGGCCCACGTTGAAGACGCTGATCGACGACTATCTGGTCGCCAACCCGACCCGCAATCGGGAACTGGACCTGCTACCGCTATTCGCCTGGCTGATGCCGGATCATCCCAACGAGCTGCTGCGAGAGACACTGGTCAAGCCGCGGCCGACTTACCACTACCGCCTGCCTAACGCGGCGCTGTCCGATCCCGACTGGGGTGCGGTCGTGGAGTGGAATCGCTGGGCGGAAGTCGAGCGTCTCGCCGCCGACCCCGATCGACTGAGCGAGCGCAGTGCCGCCTATCGCGAGCATCTGGCGCAGCCGACGCTCAGCCGTTGGCTCGACTCCCTGCAACACTGGATGCGTCACTGATGGGTTCAACAAAACGTTCGGGGAGCACCACCAGATCCCGCCGGACTCGCCCACTGATCGGGATCACCACCTCGGATCACAAGAGCCTGCTCGCCTGGTGGTGCGACTGGCTCTCGGTCTGGCGGGCGGGCGGGAAGCCGCTACGCATCTCGCCGTCACGGCCGCTGACACAGGCGGTGGATGGCCTGATCATCGGTGGCGGCGACGATATCGGCGCTCAGCGCTATGGCGGCGAAGTGCAGCTGGACGTCCGCATCGATCCGGCTCGCGACGAACTCGAACTCGGCCTGCTCGACCACTACCTGCCGTCGCGCTTGCCGATTCTGGGTATCTGCCGCGGCGCCCAGATGATCAATATCCACTGCGGCGGCAGTCTGATCGAAGATATCCAGACGACCTATAGCCACATCAAGAAGCGGCGCATGGTGCTGCCTCGCAAGCGCATCGAGATCGAGCCGTTCAGCCAGCTGGCCGACATTCTCAACCGCCGCTACTGCAACGTGAACAGTCTCCATCATCAGGCCGTCGACTGTCCGGGTGACGGTTTGAAAGTGGTCGCCCGAGATCGCGACGATCTCGTGCAGGCCATCGAAAGCGAGCGCCATCCATTCCTGATCGGCGTGCAATGGCACCCCGAATTCCTGCTCTTCAGCCGTTCCCAGCAGCGCCTGATCCAAGCGCTGGTGGAAGCCGCCCATCAGCATCGCCCAGAGAAGGCTAAAGACTAGGCACTCATCCTGAAGGGAGCCCGTCGAAATCCCGAATCCGCCCGCCCCTCACTGCGATGCGGTGCGGACTCTAGACACGGTCCAGTGCTGCACCAATTTCAGTGCTGAACCAATTTCAGTGCTGCATCAGTGCCAGACGTTGCCCGTTCGGCACACGCAGCAGAAAGATGCCGATCACGACACCGAGCGCTGACAACGCCGCGATATAATACGCCGGGGACGCGGGATGACTTGCCATCAGCGTCGAGACCACCACTGGCGTAAAGCCGCCGAAGATCGCATAGGCAACGTTGTAGGAGAACGACAGCCCCGAAAAGCGCACCGCTGCCGGGAACGACTTGACCGCGATGGTCGGCACGACGCCGACGATACCCACGCCGAAGCCGGCCAGACAGTAGAGAAGCGTCAACTGGTCGGGATGGGTCGGTACCGTATGCATCATGACCCAATAGGTGATTCCCAGCAGCAGGCTCCACAGGATGATCGTGATACCGCTGCCGATGCGATCGCAGCACCACCCCGAAACCACGCAGCCGATGATCACGCAGACGATCGCCCAGACGTTGGCCAGCGACGCGTCAATGCCGTACAGCGACTGCAACAGGCTTGGGGTCATCAGGACGACCACCACCACCGCACCGGTGAGGATCCAGGTGACGGCCATCGACAGCACCACGCTGTCCTTGTGGAGACGGAGTACACGTTTGACCGGCATCCCCTCGGAAAGCGCCTTCTTGGCACGCATCTCGGCGAAAACCGGGGTTTCTTGCAGATAGCGGCGCAGATAGACCGCCAGAAAGCCGAACACCCCGCCGATCAGGAACGGCACGCGCCAGCCATAGGAGACCATCTCGTCAGCCGAGTAGTAAGACTTCAGAAACGCCGCGATCACCGAGCCGATCAGGATGCCGGCCACCAGCCCCGAGGCCAGCGTGCCACAGGCCAGGCCGACATGCTTACGCGACACGTGCTCGGTGACGAAGACCCAGGCTCCCGGAACTTCACCACCCACCGCCGCGCCCTGCAGGATGCGCATCAACACCAACAGTAGCGGTGCCAGATAGCCGATGGTTTCATAGGTCGGCAGAAAACCGATCAACAGCGTCGGCACCGACATCAAAAAGATCGACAGCGTGAACATGCGCTTGCGACCCAGCAGGTCACCGAAATGCGCCATGATGATGCCGCCCAGCGGCCGCGCCAGATAACCCGCAGCGAAGATCCCATAGGTCTGGATCATTCGCAGCCATTCCGGCATGTCGGGCGGAAAGAACAGCTGCCCGATCACCGTGGCAAAATAGACGAAAATGATGAAATCGTAGAACTCCAATGCTCCACCCAGGGCGGAAAGCGACAGGATCTTGATGTCACCGAGTGACAGTGGACGCGACGGTGCCGCATCGTATTGAGGTGCGTTAGCCATGGGCATGTTCTTTTTCTGAGACGTTGAAACGTGCGTGTCCAGTAGCCAACGTGCTTCACGGAAGCCCGACAGAGGGTGTCGTCCGCTACACGAAGGGGCCATGACATTATCAGACTTTGGCAAAAAAAACCGGCCTCAAGGGCCGGCTCCGTTGCCATCGCGGGACGTCTAGCTCTCCAGCTTGGCATCCAGTGAAATCTTGGCATTCAGCAGCTTGGAAATCGGGCATCCTTCTTTTGCCTTCTGCGCGGCACTGTCGAAGGTCGCCTGATCGGCGCCGGGAATCTTGGCCACCGTCTTGAGCTGGACTTCGGTAATCGTGAAGCCGCTATCGTCCTTTTCCATGATCACGGTCGCATCGGTCTTGATGCTGTCCGGCTCGATGCCCTCTTCACCCAGCATCATGGAAAGCGCCATCGAAAAACAGCTGGCATGTGCGGAAGCAATCAGCTCCTCCGGGTTGGTGCCCGGCTCGCCTTCGAAACGAGTATTGAAGCCGTAGGGATTTTCCTTGAGTGCACCACTCTCGCTGGATACGACACCCTTGCCTTTCTTGAGACTGCCCTTCCATTCGGCGGATCCGGATTTCTTGATCGTCATCGTCAACTCCTTCTGGTTTGCTATGACTGATTTACCATGACTGGCTTACTACGACACTGGCTTACTATGACGTTTCGACGCCGTCGACCATCGCAGTGTATGGAGTGGAAATCAGTGTAGACCACATGGTCAGTCGTCATCCGATCTCATGCATCGATTTAAGCACGAGGTCAGGAGATACATCTAGGTCTTGAGGACGGCGAGCACTGCATCGTAGTCCGGCTCGTTCTTGATCTCGCTCACCAGCTCGGCGTGAACGATCTTGTCCTGCTCGTCGAGCACGATGACCGCTCGTGCACAGAGCCCGTCCATGACGCCGCTCTGCAGGGCGACACCGTAGCGCCGACGAAATTCCGGGTGACGAAAGCAGGACAGTGTGATCACCCGATCGAGGCCCTCGGCACCGCAGAAGCGGCCCTGGGCGAACGGCAGGTCCGCCGACACGATCAGCACCGCGGTATTGTCGAGACCGCTGGCATACTCGTTGAACTTGCGCGCGGACATCGCGCAGGTCTTGGTGTCGACGCTAGGAATGATATTGAGCACCTTGCGCTGACCGGCGAACTCGGAAAGCGACCGTTCCCCGAGCTCGGCGTCGGTCAAGGTAAAGGCGGGCGCAGTATCACCAACGGCGGGAAAGTCACCACCGACTTCGACGGCCACGCCGCCTCGCGTCACGCTTTGCATGATTGTCTCTCCTGCTGGAATGGTTCAAGGATCAAAGGATGGAAAAGTGGCATGTCTTGGCACGACAGCTCAGACCAGCATAGCCTATTCCTTGGGCTCGCCGGACGATCGTGCCAGCAGCTGCCGCGATGTTGCCAGAGCGCTCGAGCCCGCGGCTCGCAGCAGGGTCACGTTGCGTTCGGGAATCGCCTCGGGGTCCGGATGGCTTGCCAGCGCCCGTTCGAGTTCGGCTTCGCGCAGCAGATGCAGCATCGGATAGGGTGAACGATTGGTCGCGTTGGCCGGATCGTCATCTTCGACGCCGTCGAAGACATAGTCCGGATGGAAACTCGCCAGCTGATAGATCCCGCGATAACCCAGATCCTCGAGCAGCCGCTCGGCCAGCTCGAGCCAATCCAGATAGTCGCCGAAATCACTCATTCCGGCAGGCGCGATCAACAGCGTGGTGGCAATCGCGGGGTCCGCATCCAGTTGGCGACATTCGTCCACCAGTTCGTGCAGCAATCCTTCCAGCTCCGCGGACTCGGCTAGCGCATAATGGATGGCGTCCCGACGCATCTCGCGCCCGGCGAACGGACAGATATCGTGGGCCACGACGAAGGATTCGAGCCAGGCTCGGGTCGCGGTAATCTCGGAAGCTTCGATAACAGGCTCCTGACGTTGTCGGCGAAATCGGGGCTAGGTTTC
>Ga0207878_100416_pt1 | contig 15010 bp, 10 predicted proteins | sample LinPmetageLP41_FD_184053 | JGI IMG/M metagenome (GOLD analysis project Ga0207878, IMG submission 184053) | Marine viral communities from the Pacific Ocean - LP-41 (SPAdes) | ecosystem: Environmental > Aquatic > Marine > Oceanic | place: Pacific Ocean | collected 2010-08-27 | reverse complement strand
AATGTCGCCGTCATGCGCAAGATGCTTACCGTCGCCTGGGCCATCATGAAAGACCCCGAACCTTACGACTCCGCGAGACTGTACGCGGACCTCGAAAAGGCTTGATCTTGAACAGAGTGTCTACAAGTCCGGTCTAGCTTTTGGGTCGATGCAGCAGCCGTCCCAGAATCAGCGCCAGCCCCAGGCTGATCATGGCCAGCGACAGATAGTCGTGGGAGAGGGCGGTCCAGGTGGTGTGCCACTGGCCCAGGGCGCGCAGCAGCGACACCAGAATGAGGGTGACGCCGATCACCAGGAAGGCCAGATCGAGGCGGCGGCCGCGGCGCATTTCCCGGCGCAGGCCGCGCACTTCCTCGAGGATGTCTTCCTGCAGCAGTTGCTGGCGGGCCACTTGCGCGGCGAGCTCGCCCAGGTGGTCGGGGATGCCGGCCAGCTTTTCCAGCCAGGCCGGGTCTTCGCGGCGCAGCAGCGAGAGCAGCTCGCGCAGGCGCACGTGGTCGTCCAGCCAGTTGCGCACCAGCGGCCAGAGGCTGAATTCGCTGATGGTGGCCTGCAGGCGTTCCAGGGTGTCGTCCGGGCCGGTGATGCGCAGGCTGTGCTCGGCGTCGCCGCTGTTGGGCGCCAGCAGCCAGTGCAGCATGGCGCCCAGCGCGCCGCGCACGCGCACGTCCACCGGCCCTTCGTAGTCGCTGAGCAGCTCCACGCCGTCTTCGTAGATCAGCACATAGAGCACCCACATGGGGCTTTCGCCGCGCAGGCGCACCACTGTGCCGTCCAGCGCCGCCAGTTGCTCGCGGCCGCGTTCGTCGCCGGTGAGCGCCTGGTTGAGCAGCGTTTCCAGGGCGCCGTACATCAGCAGCCCGGTCAGCGACGAGAGGGAGGACATGGGTATACGAAATCCTTCTGTATCAAGGCGTTGGCCCGCTCGGAAGTATGAGGTATTTGCCGTCGGGTTGCCAAAAATTACGTTATTGTGCTTATTTCGCGCAGGCCGGCTGCTTATACTAGGTTCTTTCACAATTACATAACATTGGCTGTTGTGACTCGGGTCGACGCTCGCGGGAACTGTTCGTCATCTCTTTAGACGGCTAGTCTAGCCTTTTCCCTGGGAGGGGAGTCTCTGCCCACATGCTGGATTCGATTTTTTCCCATCCGGATTTCTGGAAATACTTCAGTATCCCATTCATAGCCGGCGTGGTTGGTTGGACCACCAACTGGATGGCCGTGCAGATGACCTTCTATCCATTGGAGTTCCTCGGCATCCGACCGTTCTTCGGCTGGCAGGGCATCATTCCCTCCAAAGTGGAGAAGATGGCCGCCATCGTGGTGGACAAGACCCTCCAGAAGCTGGGCAGCCTGGACGAGTTTTTCCGGGAGATGGAACCGGAAAAGATCGCCGCCCACCTGACCAAGAGCATCCAGGGCCGTATCGAGGAATACGTCGACGAGGTGATGACCGAGCGCAATGCGGTGCTCTGGGAGAACCTGCCCCTGGCCGTGCGCCGGCGGGTCTACACCCGCGCCCGCCGGGCGATTCCCGCGGTGATGGATAACGTGGTCGACGATATCAGCCACAACCTGGAAAACCTGGTGGACATGAAGCACATGATTGTCGAGCGCATGCGCTCGGACAAGGCGCTCATGGTGCAGCTGTTCCAGGAAGTGGGCGAGCCGGAATTCCGCTTCGTCACCAATTCCGGGTTCTATTTCGGTTTTCTGTTCGGTTTGATCCAGGTACCCATCTTCATCTTCGTGCCCAGCAACTGGGTGCTGCCGCTGTTCGGCTTTATCGTCGGCATCGCCACCAACTGGCTGGCGCTGAACGTGATCTTCCGCCCCCTCAACCCGGTGCGGGTGGGGCCCTTCCGCCTGCAGGGCCTGTTCCTGAAACGGCAGAAGGACGTGGCGGAGTCGTTCGCGCGGCTGACCACCGAAGAGCTGGTGACGCTGCGTAACATCATGCATCAGGTGATCAACGGGCCGCGCGGCGACCGTACCAAGGCGCTGATCAAGCGCCACCTCAAGCCGCTGCTCAACGGTGGCATGGTGCGCACCGCCGCCCAGCTCACCGTGGGCCCGGGCGGTTACGCCGACCTGAAACGGGCGGTGGAAGAGAAGGCCGTGGACCTGGCGGTGGAGCCGTTCGAGGACGACAACTTCAACCGCGAGCGCAGCAGCATTATCGAGCGGCTGATGCGCGACCGCATGCAGGCGCTCAGTTCCGAGGACTTCCAGGATCTGCTGCGGCCGGCCTTCCAGGAGGACGAGTGGATCCTGATTTTGGTGGGCGGCTTCCTGGGCGCCATGGCCGGCCTGGCCCAGCTGATCTTCGTGTTCGGGCTCTGAGCCATGGAGAACGCCACTATCGCCACCGCCGACCTGATCCCGCTGCTGGTGGGCTGCGCGCTGCTGTCGTCGCTGATTACCCTGGCGGTGATCGGCGTGCTGGTGAAGTTCTGGCTGGGGCCGCGCCTGGAGCGCCATATCGACGAGCGCTTCGAGGCCGGCGCCGACCGGCTGACGCAGCGCTTCGTGGCGGTGCTCACCGGCAAATCCCGCGAGGTGATCCGCGACCGCGCCCGCGACCTGGCGCGCTTCGTGGGCGGCCGTCGCGGCCGCGACCCGGATGACGAGATCGACCCCTGACCCGCTGTCCCCACTGTCCCGGTGGCGCACCCCTTGTTCGACAATCAATTGGTTTCGCCTGTCATTTTTGACCTATACTCCCCTGGCGTTGATGGAGTAGAGGATCATGGCCGACCACAACAAACCGTCCGATCAGGACCCGCGAACCGACGGCGATGCCGTCTCCGAGCACCAATCCGGAACCCCCGTGGACGAGCGTGGCCACCCGCTGCGCGCGCTCAGCGGTGCGTCCCGCGATCTGCGCAAGTACACCCACCAGATCTGGCTGGCCGGGCTGGGCGCCTTCGCCCGCGCCGAGGAAGAGGGCAGTGGCTTTTTCGATGCCCTGGTGGAAGCCGGCCGCGAGGTGGAACGCCGCGCCAAGGACAAAGCGCCGCGCGTCGGTGAACTGAAGGAGCGGGTGCGCCACCACACCGGCGAGACCATGGACCGCATGGAAAAGGCCTTTGACGACCGGCTCGGCAAGGCGCTGTCCCGGTTGGGCATTCCCAATAAGCGTGAGGTGGATGCCCTGCGACAGCGCGTCCAGGAGCTCACCGACGCCCTGGACCATATCGACAAGGACGATCAGGACCCGCCGACGGGCCGCTAAGCGGCCCTTGTTCACCGTTTCCCACCAGTTTGTTCACACTGTTATCCACAAGCCTGGATAAAACCGGACAAAGCCGCCCCCGGCGCGACCCAAACCGGGGCAGGGCGGCGGCGTCCCCGCGCCCGAAAAACGGGCAGCCCGCTTTGCCTTCCAATGACGCATTTTCACTATTGACAGGTTTACCGTGGACCGAAACTGTGCACAGGCCGGTAACAAGTGGGAAAGAAGGTAACAAATCCTTCCAGAAGTGCTGTCTTCACCTATAAATAACGGCTAAGTCATTGTTTAATAAGGCTTTTCATATTTTGGTTAAAAAAGCGTCAAATAGCCAGAGGGGCCGGATTGCTGCCGCTTGGCCGACTTGTCCGCGCTTTTTCAACAGGTTTATCCACAGTATTTGTGGACAACCCGGCCTGGGGAAAACTCCGTTTCATAGGTCTACCGGCGGCCGGTTGTGACTGGTTAATTTCACCGCATTCTGGGGGACGGCCCGGCAACACCGCGCTGGCCGGGGTCATCCAGTGTTTATTCACAATCTTGTCCACAGGATTTGTGCATAACTTCCGAGGCCATAAAAAAACCCGGCCGGAGCCGGGTTTTTTTGGAAGCGGCGGAGCGCCCGCTTAGAAGCGGTGCTTGCCGTTGTCGATGTCGGCCTGCATTTCCGGGGTGAGACGCTGGTAGCAGCTCTCGCCGGGCAGCAGCACATAGACCGGGTCGTTGTGCTGGTTGAGGTCGTATTTCTCTTCCTTCAGCTTGTTCTTCTGGTGCTTGAAGGTGCCGGTGGTTTCCACGCCGTGGTCGGTGATGCGCAGGAACACGGGGATCGCGTAGGGCGGCAGCTCGCGCTTGAGGTAGGCGCACAGGGCGGGCCAGTCCACTTCCTCGTGCGGACGGTCGAGACGCAGCTCAGCCATGCCGGCGCGGCCGTTGGTGCCGGGGATTTCCACGCCGTAGACCACGGATTCGACGATCTGCTCGAAGCCGTCGAGGATCTGCTCCACCTCGGTGGTGGAGACGTTCTCGCCCTTCCAGCGGAAGGTGTCACCCAGGCGGTCGACGAACTGGGCGTGGCGGAAGCCGATGTCGCGCATCATGTCGCCGGTGTTGAACCAGGCGTCGCCTTTCTTGAACACGTCCCGGAAGATCGCCTTCTCGGTCTTGTCCTTGTCGGTGTAGCCGTCGAACGGGGTCTTGTCGGTGATCTCGCCGAGCATCAGGCCGGATTCGCCCTTGCCGACCTTGATCATAAAGCCCTTGTCGTCGCGTACCGGCTCATCGGCTTCCTTGTCGTACTTGACGATGGCGTAGCTGACCGGCGAGAAGCCCACGGTGTTGTCGAAGTTGAACACGTTGGTGAAGGCCACGTTGCCCTCGGAGGAGGCGTACAGCTCCACCACGCGCTCAATGCCGAAGCGGTTCTTGAACTCTTTCCAGATGCTGGGACGCAGGCCGTTGCCGACGATGGTGTGCACCGGGTTGTCGCCGTCGTCCGGCTTCTCGGGCTGCTCGTGCAGGTAGCGGCACAGCTCGCCGACGTAACCGAAGGCGGTGCAGTTGTGCTTGCGGATGTCGTCCCAGAAGCGGCTGGCGGAGAACTTCCGCGCGATCGCCAGACCACCCGCGGGGGCGATCACCGAGGCCCAGCAGATCACCATGCCGGTGGCGTGGTAGAAGGGCAGGGTGCTGTACAGGCGGTCGTCCTTGTTCAGGCGCACGGCGGAGTAGCCGAAGGCGCCGTAGGCTTTTTCCCAGCGGCCGTGGTTGAACACCACCGCCTTGGGCAGCCCGGTGGTGCCGGAAGTGTAGATGTAGAACAGCGGGTCGCGCAGGAAGGTCTGGTGGGTGCTGGCCGGATTCTCGCTGGAGCAATCCTTGATCTCGGTGGCCAGGTTGGTGAAGCCTTCCGGGGCGGTGCCCGGGTCGGCCAGGGTGTCCTGGTCGGCGAAGTAGAAGAAGTTCTGCTTCAGGTCCAGGTCGTCACGCACTTCCTGGATCACTTCCACCAGCTCCTGGCCGATGATCGCCGCCTTGGGCTCCACCAGGTTGAAGCTGTGGGTGAGCACCTTGCCCTTCTGGGAGGTGTTGATCAGGGCGGAACAGACGCCCAGTTTGGCGCAGCCCAGCACGGTGGCCAGCAGCTCGGGACGGTTTTCCACGTCCACCGCCACGGTATCGCCTTTCTTCAGGCCGATGGAGGCCAGGTAGTCGGCGATGCGGTTGGCCCAGGCATTGAACTGCTTGTAGGTGAGCTCCCGGTCCTCGTAGAGGATGGCGACGCCGTTGGGGTTGCTGTCGGTGGCCTTTTCGAAAGCCACCCCCAAGCCCAGCGGCGTGTTGGTGTCGGTGATCTTGCTCATCTTGGAGCCTTTGATCAAACCGGGCAGATTACCGAAAATCTCGGGAACCTTGGACAGAAGCTTGGGCAACGTAATGACGTCGGCGCTGCTCATGGGATCTCCATTGTCTGTGTTCTTGGAATGCCCGGATCGAGCCGGGAGTTTATATAAAGCACTGCTCTATTAGTGTGGCGTCACATCCGGCGTCCGGTGGCGGCTCGGGACCGCTCCACAGGGGCCGCCATACCTTACCGTTCGCCCCCTATACCGGCAAGCAAAGCGCCGGCTCTTGCGCGACCGGCCGGTCGCGCCGCCGCCGTGGAGCCATTCAAACATACTTTGGAACGAACGTCCGTTACCCGAAAACGCCGGCCGGTTGTCATTCAGTGACAACCTCCGGGGTGACGGTGATCAGCAGCTGCTGGCGCTTGACCTGATCGCCGGCGCTGACGGTGACGGTGTCCACGGTGCCGTCGCAGTCCGCTTTCAGGGCGTGCTCCATCTTCATGGCTTCCAGCACCGCCAATGTCTGTCCCCTTTTTACCGTATCGCCGGCGGCGGCGCTCACTTCGATCACCGCGCCATCCATGGGCGCTTTCAGCTGGCCGGAGCCGGGGCCCTGCTCGCCGCCGCTGGCCCGGTGGGTGCGCTCCTCGAAGCAGGCGCGCAGGCCGCCGTCCTGCAGCCACACGCGGCCGTCCCGGTGCAGCCAGTGGTAGCGGCGGCGCACGCCGTCCAGGGTGGCGATCAGGGTGCCGTCGTCGTGGACCGCGTCCAGGGTCAGGTCCGGGCCGCCGTGGATGCCGTCCGGGGTCAGGTAGAGGGTGCGTTCGCGGTCGCCCTGGGCCAGCACCAGCGGCTGCGCGCCCACGCCGCTGGAGTGCCAGTTGCGGTAGCCGGCGCGGCCGGCGGCGTCACCGGCGCCGATACGGGTGAGCAGCAGGGCGGCCAGCGCCCACAGGGCTTCCGGGGTGTCGGCGGCGCGCAGGCCCGGGTCGTCGGCGAAGGGGCCGTCGATAAAGGCGGTGGTGGCGTCGCCGGCGGCGAATTCCGGGTGGCGCAGGATCGCCGCCAGGAAGCGGCGGTTGTCGTCCAGGCCCATCAGCACGGTGTCTTCCACGGCGCGGATCAGCCGGCGGCGGGCTTCGTCGCGGCTGGCGCCGAAGGCGATGATCTTGGCCAGCATCGGGTCGTAGTGGCTGCCCACTTCGGCGCCGTCCACCAGGCCGTGGTCAATGCGCACGCCCTCGCCACTGGCCGGCCGCCAGCTCAGCACCGGGCCGGTTTGCGGTAGATAGCCCTGGGCCGGGTCCTCGGCGTAGAGGCGCACCTCCATGGCGTGGCCGGTGAGCCGCACCTGCTCCTGGGTCAGGGGCAGGGGCTCGCCGGCGGCCACCCGCAGCTGCCAGGCCACCAGATCCTGGCCGGTGACCAGCTCGGTGACCGGGTGCTCCACCTGCAGGCGGGTGTTCATTTCCAGAAAGTAGAACTCGCCGTCCGCGCCGAGCAGGAACTCCACGGTGCCGGCGCCGACGTAATCGCAGGCCTTGGCGGCGTTCACCGCCGCCTCGCCCATGCGCCGGCGCAGGTCCTCGTCGACCACCGGGGAGGGCGCTTCCTCCACCACTTTCTGATGGCGGCGCTGCACCGAGCAGTCGCGCTCGCCCAGGTGGATGACGTTACCGTGGTGGTCGCCGAACACCTGGATCTCCACGTGGCGGGGGTTGATCACCGCCCGCTCGAGGATCAGCTCGTCGTTGCCGAAGCTGCTTTTCGCCTCCTGACGGGCGCTTTTCAGCTGGGCGGGGATCTGCTGCGGTTCGGTGACCACGCGCATGCCGCGCCCGCCGCCGCCGGCGCTGGCCTTGATCATCAGCGGCAGGCCCACGGCCTCCGCTTCCTTTATCAGGGTGTCGTCGCTCTGGTCCTCGCCCTGGTAGCCGGGCACGCAGGGCACGCCGGCCTTCTGCATGGCGATCTTGGACAGCCGCTTGGAGCCCATCAGGCGGATCGCCTCGGCGGGCGGGCCGATAAAGGTGACGCCGGCCTCCGCGCAGGCGGCGGCGAAGTCCGCGTTCTCGGACAGAAAGCCGTAGCCCGGGTGCACCGCGTCGGCGCCGCTGCGGCGGCAGGCGTCCAGCAGCGCCGGCACGTTCAGGTAGGACTCGGCGGCGGTGGCGGGGCCGATGCACACCGCCTCGTCGGCCAGCTGCACATGGCGGGCGCCGGCGTCCGGCTCGGAGAACACCGCCACCGTGCGATAGCCCAGCGAACGCGCGCTTTGCAGTACCCGGCAGGCGATTTCGCCGCGGTTGGCGACCAGTACTTTCTCAAAACTCATTGCCATTCCTTATTCATTTGCCAGCGACGGCCTTGTGGGCCCCTGTGCGAGCGGGCCTCGCCCGCGAAAGGGTGGCTTATAGCCACCGGGCAGGATCCCAGAGGCGCTGTTGGTGCTCTGTCTAGGAAGGCCTCTGGGATCCCGCCGGCAAGCTCCGCTTGCCTTTCGCGGGCAGGGCCCGCTCCCACAAGGGCCCGCTCACACAAGGGGTCGCTTTCACAGGAAGACCTGATCATTCGTCGGCGGCCCACTTCGGCGGACGCTTCTGCACAAAAGCCAGGGTGCCTTCCTGGCCCTCTTCGCTGGCCACGGCTTCGGCGAAGTCGGCCGCCGCGCGGTCGAGCAGCTCGTCCATGGGCACGTGGCCCACGTCGAGCACCAGTTGTTTGGTGACCCGGCTTGCGTTGGGAGCGCAGCGGCGTATTTCACCGAGCACCTCGGCGAGCTTCTTGTCCAGCTCCGCCGGGGAGTCCGCCACCTCGTGGACCACGCCCAGGGTCAGCGCGTGGTGGCCGTCGAAGCGCTGGCCGGTGAGGGCGATGCGGCGGGCGCGGGTGAGGCCGATGCGCTGCACCACGAACGGGGCGATCTGCGCGGGAATCACGCCGAGACCGGTTTCCGGCAGCCCGAATTTGGCGTCGCCGGCGGCGATCGCCACGTCGCTGACGCAGGCCAGACCGAAGCCGCCGCCCATCACCGCGCCTTCCAGCACGGTTATCAGCACCTGGGGCAGGCGGTTGGCGGTGCTGATCATTTCACCGAAGCGGCGGTTCAGGCGCAGAAACGCCTCCGGATCGCCCTCGGCGGCCTGCTGCCGGGCGCCGGCCATGTCCTTGATGTCGCCGCCGGCGCAGAAATGGCCGTCCGCGCCGCGCAGCACCAGGGCACGCACCTCGGCGCCGGCGGCGTCGTTCTCCAGCCAGTCGAACACGTCCATCAGCTCGTTCACCATGGCCAGGCTCATGGCATTACGCGCTTCCGGCCGATTCAGCGTGATGTGCAAAACGCCGCTTTCACGGGAAAGCGTCAGCGCCGTCGTCTCAGGTAAAGTCATCATCCATCCCGCTATTCACTGTTAACTGTTCACTATTAACTGTTCTTCTTTTTGCCCGGCAGCATGCCCATGGTCTTGCAGATAATGCCGAGCATGACTTCGTCGGCGCCGCCGCCGATGGAGCCCAGGCGGCCGTCGCGGTAGAGCTGGCTGGCCGGGTTGTCCCACATAAAGCCGTTGCCGCCCCAGTACTGCATGCAGCCGTCGGCCACTTCCCGGGACAGGCGGCCGGCCTTGAGCTTGGCCATGGACGCCAGACGCAGCACGTCGCCGCCGTTGATGTAGGTTTCGCAGGCCTGCCACACCAGCGCGCGCAGCATTTCCACCTCGGTCTGCAGCTCCGCCAGCTTGAAATGCACGGACTGGTTATCCAGCAGCGACATGCCGAACACCTGGCGCTCGCGGGCGTAGTCGATGGTCTGGGCGATCAGGTTCTCGCAGCCCTTGATGGCGTTGGCGGCGCCCCACAGGCGCTCCTCCTGGAACTGCATCATCTGCATCATGAAGCCCATGCCTTCCTGGCCGATCAGATTGCGCTGCGGCACGCGCACGTCGTCGAAGAACACCTGGGCGGTTTCCGAACTGCGCATGCCCAGCTTGTTGAGCGGCTTGTCCACGGTGATGCCGCCGGCGTCCTTGGGCACCACGATCAGGGATTTGTTGACGTGGGGCTTGTCGTCGGAGGTGTTGGCCAGCAGACAGAAGAAGTCGGCGCTGGGCGAGTTGGTGATCCACATCTTGGTGCCGTTGATCACGTAGTCGTCGCCGTCCTTTTTGGCGTTGGTCTTGATGTTGGCCACGTCGGAGCCGGCGTGGGGCTCGGACACCGCGATCGAGGCGACCATGTCACCGGCGATGGCCGGCGCCAGGTAGTCGCGCTTGAGCTCGTCGGAGCCGAAGCGGGCCAGGGCCGGCGTGGCCATGTCGGTCTGCACGCCGATGGACAGCGGCACGCCGCCGCAGGTGGCGCCGCCGATTTCCTCGGCGACGATCAGGCCGTAGGAGTAGTCCAGGCCCATGCCGCCGTACTCTTCCGGCTTGGTGACGCCCAGCAGGCCCAGGTCGCCCATCTTCTTGAACACGTCGTGGATCGGAAAACGGCCCGCCGCTTCCCACTCCGGCACGAACGGGTTCACCTCTTTCTCGATAAAATTACGCACCGTGCGGCGCAGCTCTTCATGTTCCTGAGTAAACAACATGGTCGTGTCCTGTGTTTGTTGGCTCGTTTTGTTGAGCGCTGGGATGTCGGTGGTAACCAAAAAAACTGGTGGTTTTAGTTAACAGTTAATAGTTAACAGTGAAGAGCGAAAGAGGGTGCGGTCCGGCCTTCGCCGTCCGCACCGAGCCTTTCTGCAACGGTGTTTTCGCTATTAACTGTTCACTATTCACTTTTAACTGCTCTCTACAGTCGTGCCACGCCAAACGTGTTGGCATGAAGGTTCCGTTCTTCCGCTTGCCGGCAGATGTCCAACACGTAGGCCAGCACTTTGCGGGTGTCGCGGGGGTCGATGATGCCGTCGTCCCAGAGGCGGGCGGTGCCGTAGAGCGCGGTGGATTGCGCGTCCAGTTTCTGGGCCGTGCTTTGCTGCAGCATGTCGAGCACCTTTTCGTCCGGTTCCAGGCCGTTGGCGCGCTGCTTGGCTTCGGCGACGATGCGCAGCACGGTGCCGGCCTGCTGGCCGCCCATCACCGCCACCTTGGCGTTGGGCCAGGCGAAGATGAAGCGCGGGTCCAGGCCGCGGCCGCACATGGCGTAATTGCCGGCGCCGTAGGAGCCGCCCACGAGAATGGAAATTTTCGGGACCCGGGCGTTGGCCACCGCCTGGATCATTTTCGAGCCGTGCTTGATGACGCCGTTCTGCTCCGGGTCGGTGCCGACCATGAAACCGGTGGTGTTGTGGAGAAACAGTAAAGGCCGGCGGGTCTGGTCGCAGAGCTGGATGAACTGGGCCGCCTTGGCGGCGCCGCGCGGGGTGATCGGGCCGTTGTTGCCGATCACGCCCACCGGCTGGCCTTCGATGTCGATCCAGCCGCACAGGGTGGCGCTGTCCCAGTCGTTCTTGAAGTCCAGGAAGTCGGAGCCGTCGGCGAGGCGGGCGATGATCTCGCGCACGTCGTAGGGCTTCTTGCTGTCCGCCGGCACCACGCCGAGCAGCTGCTCCGGCGGGTAGAGCGGTTCTTGCCAGTCGCGGTGTTCGGCGGGCCGGTCGCGCAGGCCCAGCTTGCTCATGATGTCGCGGGCGTGGCGGATGGCGTCGGCGTCGTTCTCGGCCAGGTACTCGGCGGTGCCGGCCACGCCGGTGTGCATTTCCGCGCCGCCCAGCTCCTCGTCGGTGGCGATTTCCCCGGTGGCCGCCTTCAGCAGCGGCGGGCCGGCCAGGAACATCTTGGCGCGGTTGCGCACCAGCACCACGTAGTCCGAGAGCCCGGGCTGGTAGGCGCCGCCGGCGGTGGCGTTGCCGTGCACCACGGTGATCTGCGGGATGCCGGCGGCGGACAGGCGCGCCTGGTTGGCGAAGGTGCGGGCGCCCTCCACGAACACGTCGGCGGCGTAGTTGAGGTTGGCGCCGCCGGACTCCACCAGGCTCACCATGGGCAGCCGGTTCTCCTGGGCGATGCGCTGCAGGCGCAGGGTTTTATGCAGCCCGGAGGGCGTTACCGTGCCGCCCTTGATGGCGGAGTTGGAGGCGGTGACCAGGCAGCGCACGCCGCACACATAGCCGATGCCGGCGATGGTGCCGCCGCCGGCTTCGGTGCCGTCCTTGTCGTCGTGCATTTTGTAGCCGGCCAGGTTCATCAGGCTCAAATAGGGTGAGCCCGGATCCAGCAGCCGCGCCACCCGCTCGTGGGGCAGCAGCTGGCCGCGTTTCTCGAACTTTTCCCGTTTGCCTTCGGCGGTGTCGCGCACCTGCTGTTCGATGGCGCGGAATTCCTCCACCGCCTGCAGCAGGGCGTCGCGGTTTTGCCGGTATTCCTCGCTGTTCGGGTCGAGGGCGGATTCGAGTACAGGCATTAATCCAGATCCTTGAGCACGTTGGGCGTCACGGCGCGGTGGAAGCCGTCATAGGGTTTGGAGTTCTTATGGTCGGGCAGCGGGAACATGGCCACGTTGCCCTGGCTGGCGGCGCCGTCGATGCGCCAGGTGTCGCCGCTGATAAAGGCGGCGCCGTCGCTGAGCAGGAAGGTGATCGCCGAGGACACTTCCGCTTCCAGGCCGAGCCGCTTCAGCGGCACCGCGCCGCGCAGGGTCTTGATGGTCTGCTGCATCCCTTCCGGGTAGGTGTCCATGCCGGAGGAGGCGATCCAGCCCGGCGCCACCGCGTTCACGCGGACGCCGGCGCAGGCCCATTCCAGGGCCGCGGTTTTGGTGAAGTTGTCCATGCCGGCGCGGGCGGCGCCGGAGTGGCCCATGCCGGGCATGCCGCCCCACATGTCGGCGACGATATTGACGATGCTGCCGCCGGTCTTGTTCATGCCCTGCATGAACACTTCCCGGGCCATCAGAAAACCGCCGGTCAGGTTGGTGCGAATCACCGTTTCCCAGCCTTTCTGGCTGATCATGGCCACCGGCGAGGGGAATTGGCCGCCGGCGTTGTTGACCAGACCGTCCACCTGACGCACCTGCTTGTAGATCGCCGCCACGGTCTCGCGGACCTTGTCTTCGTCACGGATGTCGCAGGTGAAAACCAGCGCCTCCTGGCCGGTGTCCTCGCGGATCTCTTCGGCCACCGCCTTGAGCTTGTCTTCCTTGCGGCCCAACAGCACCACCCGGGCGCCCAGCGCCGCCAGTTCATGGGCGGTGCAGCGGCCGATGCCGGAACCGCCGCCGGTGACGATGAGGGTCTTGCCGGCGAACAGGTTGTCGCGGAATACGGAACGGTACGGCATTCAAATTATCCTCACTGTAGGGTTTCCAGGATGTCGGCGCTCACGGGCACCGGGAAGTCCAGAAGTTGTTGGGCGAACGCCTTGCCCTGCGGATCAATGCGCAGGCTGGCGATGCCGCCGCCGCCCAGGGCGTGGCGCAGCAGGAAGTTGAAGGCATTGAAGCCCGGCAACTCCCAATGACTGACGCTGCCGCGCTCCGGGTCGAGCACGTGTTTCATATACTCCGCCACGGCGGCGTCGGTGAGCGCGGCGCGCAGGTAGGGCAGGTATTCCGGTTTGCGCGCCATCACGCCGATGTTGGCGTGGTCGCCCTTGTCCCCGGAGCGTGCCCAGGCCAGCTTCACCAGCGGCACGCTGGTGTCGCCGGTGGCGGTGTCGCTGCCGTTGGTGTCCGGCAGGCCGGCCACGTCCAGGGGTGTGCCCACCGGCACGCCCACTTCCGTGGGGGTGCCGTCCAGATCCACGGTGGCGGTGACGTCCACCTTGGGCACCAGGGTGGAGAACAGGCGGATGCGCGGCATCGGCTTGGGCCGGCCACCGACCAGCCCGGACAGGCCCGGCGCCATGCCGGTGGCGGCCTGGGCGATTTCCCGGGCGAACAGGCCCAGCGCCTTGCGGTCGTCGTGCAGGGCGGCGATTTTCACCACCACTTCGCGGCTGTCCTCGCGGCGCGCCTGGGCGCCGTAGGTGGTTTCGCTGCCGAGGATTTCCACGCTGGTGTCGCGCATCGGCGCCATGCCCAGCTGTTTGAGCAGGCCGTCGGTCTTTTTCAGGATCGCCGCCGCCACCGCGCGGCCCTTGGCCGGCGCTTCGCGGCCGCCCATCAGGAAGGAGGCGGTGATGCGCTGGCCGTCCGGGTAGGTGGCGGACACCTTATAGGTGTCGGTGGGCGGCAGGCCGCGGGCGCCGCTGACGCGCACCCGGTGTTCGCCGTCCTGGGTCAGGGTGACGCCGGTGAAGTCGCACACCACGTCCGGGAGAATATAGGCACGGGGGTCGCCGATTTCGTAGAGCACCTGCTCGCCCACCGTGGCCGGGGTCACCAGGCCGCCGGTGCCGGGTGGCTTGGTGATCACGAAGGTGCCGTCTTCGTGGCACTCGGCGATCGGGAAGCCCATGTTGTGGAAGTCCGGCACGTCGCGCCAGTCGGTGAAGTTACCGCCGGTGCACTGGGCGCCGCACTCGATCACATGGCCGGCCAGGGAGCCCTGGGCGAGCTTGTCGTAGTCGTCGTCGGCCCATTTGAATTCGTGCATCAGCGGGCCCAGCACCAGCGCCGAATCGGCGATGCGGCCGGTCAGCACCAGGTCGGCGCCGGCGTCCAGTGCCGCCTGGATCGGCAGGGCGCCCAGGTAGGCGTTCATGGTCACGGTGATGGGCGGCAGGTCGGCGCCGGTGTCCAGCTCCTTGCAGTCGCTGAACTGGTCGCGGCGGCCGTTGAGATCATCGCCTTCCACCAGGGCGATGTTCATTTCCACGCCGGCCTCGGCGAACACCTTCTGCAGCGCCTCGCGGCAGGCGCGCGGGTTCACGCCGCCGGCGTTGCTGATCACCTTGATGTTCTTTTCTTTGATCTCGCGGGCCAGCGGTGCCATCACCTGGGTGACGAAGTCGTGGGCGTAGCCGGCGCTGGGGTCCTTCATGCGGGCGCCCGCCATGATCGACAGGGTCACCTCCGCCAGGTAATCGAACACCAGATAGTCGATCTCGCCCTGGCGGACCAGTTGGAAGGCGGCGCTGTTGGTGTCGCCCCAGAAGCCCGCGGCGCAGCCGATGCGAACAGGTCCAGCCATAAGTCTTGCCCCGAATTGCTGTTGTGCGAATGATTCCGTAAGCTACCAAGCAAGCGCTTGGTTTGTAAAGCGGCAAACGGTGGCGACATTGTGGGAGCTTGCTCGCAAGCGAAAGGCCGGCAAAGCCGGCCGGCAGGATTCCAGAGGCCTTTCTAACGGCAGCACAAACAGCGTCTCTGGAATCCTGCGGGGCAACCTTTGCCGGGAGCTTCGCTCCCTTTCGCGGGCGAGGCCCGCTTGTATGGTTTCCCGGCAGGTCTTAAGAAAGAGACTTGTCGGGGTGGAGGGACCAGGTCCGCTTCTGACCGTTGCGTACAGACTGTGGGAGACATGGCCCCACCCCGCACCTTCAAACGC
>Ga0207878_100415_pt1 | contig 15049 bp, 11 predicted proteins | sample LinPmetageLP41_FD_184053 | JGI IMG/M metagenome (GOLD analysis project Ga0207878, IMG submission 184053) | Marine viral communities from the Pacific Ocean - LP-41 (SPAdes) | ecosystem: Environmental > Aquatic > Marine > Oceanic | place: Pacific Ocean | collected 2010-08-27 | reverse complement strand
CGCTGCTCGCGCTGGTCATTGCCGCCTCGATCGCCGGCCTGATCGGCGGTATGCCGCCTAACGCCGTGATCGGTGCCATCACTACCGGTTTCGGCGCGACGCTTTCCACCATCGGCCTGGTCATCGGTTTCGGGGTGATGATGGGGCGGATCCTCGAAGTCTCCGGTGCCGGCCAGCGCATGGCCTATTCGATCCTCAAGCTGCTGGGCAAGGAGCGCGAGGACTGGGCGATGGCGATTACCGGCTATATCGTCTCGATTCCGATCTTCTGCGATTCCGCCTACGTGATTCTCAACCCGCTGGTGCGGGCGCTGGCGCGCAACAGCGGGCGCTCGGTGCTGACCCTGGGCATTGCGTTGGCCTCCGGGCTGGCGGTGACTCACAGTGCGGTGCCACCGACACCGGGTCCGCTGGGTGTGGCGGGCATCTTCGGTGTCGATATCGGCCTGATGATCGCCTGGGGGCTGGTCTTCACCGCGCCGGCGCTGATCGTGATGGTGCTCTACGCCCGCTTCATGGGCCCGCGCATCGAGGCGATGATCGAGCGCGACGTGCCGGGTTCGCTGAAGCGTGATATGGAAGACGATCCGATGGCGGCCCATCTGTCCGAGAGCGAGTTGCCGACCCTGCTCAAATCGGTATTACCGATCGCGCTACCGATCGCGCTGATCTTCTTCAACACGCTGGTCACCGCGGTGGTGGGTGGTAGCGATGCACCGGGGATCTTCGTGCAGGTGGTCCAGTTCGTTGGCCATCCGGTGATCGCGGTCGGTATTGGCGTGATGATAGCGGTCTACGGTCTGGTGCCGAAAATGCCCAAGGATCAGGTACTGGCGCATCTGGAAAAAGGCGTCGAGAGCGCTGGTATCATCCTGCTCGTCACCGGTGCCGGGGGCGCGCTGGGCGCCGTGCTGCGTGCCAGCGGTGCCGGCGACTACATCGGCCAGCATATTGCCGGGCTTGCGCTACCGGCGGTGTTGATCCCGTTCTTCATTGCCACGCTGGTGCGCTTCGTACAGGGCAGCGGCACGGTATCCATGATTACCGGCGCCTCGATTTCGGCCCCGATCCTGGCCTCGATGCCGGACGTCAACATGGTGTTGGCGGCGCAGGCCGCGTGTCTCGGCGGGCTCTTCTTCAGCTATTTCAACGACAGCTATTTCTGGGTGGTCAACCGGTTGCTGGGGGTCAAGACCGCCAAGCATCAGCTGCTGGTGCTGTCGGTGCCGACCACGCTGGGCTGGGCGACCGGGCTAGTGGCGCTGCTGATCGCCAATGCCTTCGTCGGTTAATTTACCAGGGAGCTATGCAATGAAGATTGTCAATGTTCGCGCTCGGGTATTCGAGTGGAAGGGCGAGACGGTGCCACCCAAGGCGCACTTCTGCACCAATGCCATGGATGCGCTGTGGGATCGCGGCGATGCGATGCAGAGCTTCCGCTTTCACGGCTGGGCGGTGATCGAGATCGAGACCGATAGCGGTCTGGTCGGTCTGGGTAACGTGGCGCTGGCGCCGCGGGTCGCCAAGACCATCGTCGACCAGCATCTGGCGCCGCTGATCGTGGGCCAGGATCCGTTCGACTACGAATACCTGTGGCAGCGCATGTATCGCGCCACGCTGGCCTGGGGCCGGCGTGGCATCGGCATGGCGGCGATCTCCGGTGTCGATATCGCGATCTGGGATCTGATGGGCAAGGCGCTCGACAAGCCGGTGTTCAAGCTGCTCGGCGGGCGCACCAAGGAGACGATTCCCTGCTACGCCTCCAAGCTCTATCACGACGATCTCGACATCATGCAGGCGGAGGCGCAGAGCTATCTGGATCAGGGCTTCCAGGCGATGAAGATGCGCTTCGGCTATGGTCCCAAGGACGGGCCGAAAGGCATGCGCGAGAATCTCAAAAGCGTGGCGGCGGTGCGGGAAGTGATCGGCGAGGACATCGACCTGATGGCCGACTGCTACATGGGCTGGAACCTCGACTATGCCCGGCGCATGCTGCCGAAACTGGCGCCTTTCGAGCTGCGCTGGCTGGAGGAGCCGGTAATCGCCGACGACATCGACGGCTACGCCGAACTCAACCGTATCGCGCCGATGCCGATCTCCGGCGGCGAGCACGAGTACACCGTGCATGGTTTTCGCCAGCTGTTGGAGAAGCGCGCGGTCTCGGTGATCCAGTACGATACCAACCGAGTTGGCGGCATCACCGTGGCGCGCAAGATCAACGCCATGGCAGAAGCCTTCGAGGTGCCGGTGATTCCCCACGCAGGACAGATGCACAACTATCACCTGACGATGTCGTCGCTGGCGTCGCCGATGTCGGAGTTCTTTCCGGTGAACGATGTCGAGATCGGTAACGAACTCTTCTACTACCTGTTCGAAGGCGAGCCGGAACCGGTTGATGGTCATCTCGATCTTGCCGACGACGTGCCGGGGCTCGGCCTCTCTCTCAACGAACGCCATCTCGATGGATTCCATATCCTCGAATAGCGTTTTCCCCTCCTGAGCTGCGCGTTTGAAGCGGTACGAGTACATCTCGTACCGCTGTCTTCAGGCTGTCGGCTGTTCTACAGCGTTTTACAGATTATCTACCACATCCGCTTGAGCAGGTTGTCCTTGCGGACGAACTGATGCCATAGCACCGCAACGATATGCAGCCCGATTACATAGTAGAACACCGTTCCCAGCGTGGCGTGGAACGACTCCAGCGAGTGCCCCAACTGCCGTGACACGCCGAAAGGCGAGGGTACCGCCAGCGATGTGCCAGGAATCGGGATTGCTCCATTGCCAAGCCAGACTGTCATGATACCCAGCAGCGGCTGCGCGAATAGAAACGCGTAGAGCGCCCAGTGGGTGATACGAGATAACAGCTCGATCTTTGGATTCAATGCTGGCGAAACCGGCGGTGGTGATTGACGCAGGCGTTCGATCAGCCGGGGGATCGCCAGCAGAAGCACGCCGATACCGGCCCAGAAATGGCTCTGAAGCAGCAAATCCGGAATGCCTGTAGAGCGCGGAAAGATATCCGTCGACAGTATCAGCGCGTAGGCCAGGACGACCAATGCGGCAACGGTCCAGTGGAAGTGGCGGGCTTTGGCCGAATAGCGGTTGGGTAGCGAGTTATTCATGGCGTGCGATCCTTTGGTAGACAAGGCAGCTTCTATCCGGAGCAGCGTCTATCCTAGGCCGCATCGGCTTAGGGTTGGCTTAAGTCTGAACCGCCGTGGCGGCGCACCCGCAGCGCCACCACGGTAAGACGAAGCTACCTCGTCGCCAGACTCTTGAGGATCGTTCAGGGTCTCTTGGCTTGCAGACGTTCCGCCAGCCAGGCGCGGGTGCCGGGATGGCCGCTGCGCTCGGCCCGTTCGGCAAGATCCAGTGCGAGTTCGACGTCGCCGGCCTTGAGCGCGGCGTCGATCATGCGGCGGTAATCGAAATCCGGCGCATTGGCCGTTGAAGCCGGAGCAGTCGCGGCCGGGGATGCCTGCCTGTCGCTCGAAGATGCGGTACGGGTATCCGCCGTCGTGTTGTCGGGACGCGAGCGCGTGCCAATAATGGGGGTAAGCAGGCCCCCGGCGGCATTACGGGATTCGCTCTCTAGCGTGACGTTGCCAGTCGCGGCGTGCTCCGCTACGGGATCGGGGCCCGGAGGAAGCTCGAAACCGCGCACGCGGGCATAGACTTTTTTCGCGCTTTCATACTGCGTCGTGCCCTGGCGCGCGGTCTCGTTGCTGTAGACCACCAGGTAGGCGGCATTGGGGCCAGGGGTAACGTCGAAGCTCGCACTCAGGCGTGACCCGGCGAAGCCATTGGGGCGGAGGTAGTTGAATTTATCGCTGGCCACGCGCTGCACGGGCTGGAAATTTTCATCGAGAATTAGCACCGTGGGGGCGAAGACCTGCTTGTTCGCGATGGTGCTGGTCAGTTCGAAGGTTAGTGGTTCGCCCGTGTGCGGCAACTCGAAAGCCCGAAAGTAGCTGGTACCGTCTTCGAAATGGTGCATGGGAGCTTGGGTGTCGAGCGTCAATGACCGTGATTCGCCGGCCGCCAACGGCTGATACGGCAAAGCGGCGAGCGAGTCACAGCAGTCCTTGGCTTGAGCGAGGGCCTGCTGGCTTTGCTTGGCAGGCGCCACGGGAGTGTCACGGGAAACCAGCGAGGTACAGCCTGCCAGACTGGTGAGTGCCAGTCCCGAGAGCAGGGCGGCAAGAGAAAGTTGGGGCATCTGATGAACTCCCGAGTACGAAAGAAAAATGGCTCCGTCGGCAATGCGACGGAGCCTCAAGGATCGAAACAATTAGGCTAGCGTTGTCGGCGAACGATGATCGTTCGCCATGCGATCAACTACCCCACCACACCTCCATCTGGGCACCGAAGGTCAGACCGTTGTTGTCGTTGAAGTCGACATTGTTGGGGCCGGCACCGGTGTCCAGCGCATTGGCCTGGCGATACCCCTCTGCTGTCTCTCGATCTTGGTAAGCATCGCCGTTCCACTGGGCGTAGGTGGCGAACAGACGGATGGTCGGGCGAATCATCGCGCCGCGCCCGGCCGACCACTGCTGGGCGATGGTCAGTTTGGTGACATGATGGTCGCCTCGGTCATAGCTGACGTCGCTCTGCGGGGAAATACGGTCGTAGCCCAGCTCGACCGCCGTGCTCATGATATCGCTCCAGTAATAGACCGGGCGAACACCGGCGGAGAACCACTTGCGACCGCTGTTGTCATCCATGTTCTTGTCTTCATAGATGGCGGTGTAGAGCATGTCGAGCTTGTCTTGCACCAGCCAGACCTGGCCGCTGTCCAGAATGCGCCACATGTCGCCTTTCTGCTCGAGACTGCCCGAACCCCGGCCGACGGCGTTGCCGTCACTGGTGATGATGCCATCGGTGGCGTACTGCAGCGCGACGGTGTTGGAGCCGCCGAACCAGTTCGACTGAGTATGCTCGATGGTGCCCATCCAGCCCTTGTCGCCCTCGTCGTAGTCGACGTCGGTCTCGTCGTAGTAATCTTTTTGCCACTCGGGTAGCGAGGCGCGGCCGTAGTCGAGACCCAGCTGCAGCGAGCCACCAGGGTTGGTGGGGATATCGGTCCAGCGCATGTCGATGGTGTCGTCGGAGAGTCGCTGACTCTCGTCGGGAATATCATCAAAATCCGAACCGGAACTCCTGACCCAGGCAAAGCTGAGCTTGCCGGTGCCGACATCGATATCCGAAATCCCCACACCGGGGCCGGAAACGTCCCAGTAGTAGAAGTCATTCATGTGGATATCGTGGCGCTTGTAGAAGCGCTTACCGGCCCAGAGCGTGGAACCGTCGGGCAGCCCATCGATGGCATTGGTGCCGGTGACGAACATCTCGCGCAGGGCGATATTGTTGCCGTCGTCCTTGAGCGATTCGTCGTCATTGGACTGCGAGGTGACGTAAGCGACCCTGCTGCTGAAATCGAAGCTGGTGCCTTGCTGGTCGAAGAGATTGGCACCCAGGCCGAGCTCGGCATAGGTTTCGCACTCATTACCCAGGCGGTACTTGGCCGGCGCGCCGGCGGCTTTGAAGCAGGTCTGGCTGCCGCCGCCGGCGGTCGAGCCGATACCGGAACGGGCGTAGCCGAAAAAGTTGGGGTTGATGCCGGCATGGGCCAAGGCCGGCATGACGCAGGAGGCGCCGATGACGGCAGCGAGCAGCGGCCGGCGTAGCACGGAGTGTGAGGCAATCATTATGGGTATCCCTCGCGGTCTTGTCGTTGATTGCTGTCGTTGATTGCTGTCGTTGATTGCTGTTTTTGGCAGCCGTATGAACCATTCGGCTACGCAAGGCGCTCTGGAAGAAACTCGCAACCGGCGTATCAGGCCGGTGCGTGGCTCTACCGAAACGTCATGCTCGGCTTACCCACATCATGATTGATACCAAGGAGATATGAGTGAATCCAGTTTTGAAACTATCGATGTATCCATATCGCGTTTGCCTGTTGCCGCCTGCAAACTTTCTGTTGTTTTCGGCCTTCAGCATTGAGCGCTATTATTTCGTTTAATTCGTAAACTTTCATTGTAACCATGGTCTAGTTAGACAAAGGTCTGAACTAACTCTTTGCGCATGCTTATAAACTCTATATTTTACAATAGTTTGATAGATTTTGGTTGGCTGTGTAAGCTTTGTCTTACATACCAAAGTATTAAATATTACTAGCCGTTGCTGTGATAACAGCGGCTGCGCAATGGCTCCGATGCGAGTCAGAAGGGTGAAGGATCGAAGGAATGTCGTGACTAACATTTTGTGGTCAATGCCGAGATCAATGATGAGATAAAGAGGGGCGGCCAAGAACCGGCAAGCGGTCAGAGACGAATTCCCCGACCCGCCGGCTTGGCTTAAGATTGAGATGGTAATGTGGAAAGCGAGACCGGAAGTGTGGAGAAGCGAGGCTCGAGAACCGGCATGAGTAAGCGGCATGAATAAGTGGGATGGAGCGGCAATGGCAGCAGAGGCCAAGCCTACAGGCCAACAAGCGACGGGTGTCACATGAAATTGGAGCTGGGGCAGGAATCAGGCATGTCGATACCCAAGGAGCGCCACTATTCCGACCGTGTGGGTTGGCTGCGGGCGGGGGTGCTGGGTGCCAACGACGGTATCGTCTCCACCGCCAGCCTGATCATCGGTATGGCGACGGCGGGTGCGACGCTGGCAGGCGTATTGACCGCAGGTGTGGCAGGAGCGGTTGCTGGAGCGATGTCGATGGCGGCGGGAGAATATGTCTCGGTCAGTTCGCAGAAGGACACCGAGCATGCCGATCTGGCACGTGAACGGCGTGAACTGGACGCCAACTACGAGTTCGAAACCCGCGAGCTGGCAGAGATCTACGAGGCGCGTGGTTTGTCCGCCACGCTGGCTCACGAAGTCGCTGAGAAGTTGATGCACCATGACGCGTTGGCTGCGCATGCACGAGATGAACTGGGCTTCAGCACCGTCCATGCAGCGCGGCCGTTGCAAGCGGCGCTGACGTCGGCGCTGACCTTTCTAGCGGGTGCGGGGTTACCAATCATCGCATTATTGCTGGCGCCACGGCATGCCATGTCGGCGGTCGTCGCTGTCGGTTCGCTGGTGGCGCTCGCCTTGCTGGGGGTCCTGTCGGCGAAAGTGGGCGGTTCTCGCCCTCGGGTGGCCGTGGTTCGGGTCTTCGTGTGGGGGGTGCTGGCCATGGGAGCAACCGCCGGGGTCGGCTGGTTGTTCGGCTTGGCCGTCGCGTGATGGAACGGATTGGTGGTGCCGGTAGGAATATGCGCGATCTGGATAGAACTCACGTCATTCATGGCACAAGGCATCTTCAAGAGTGGTGAGTGACATGTCAGAACTGGGAAGCGACCGTTACGCGATTCATTCGCCGCTGTATCAGCTGATCGCTGATCTCTCCGACGGCATCGTGCTGTTGAATCCCGACGGAGCACTTCGCTGGGCTAATCCAGCTGCGCTTGAAATGCACGGCGTCGAGACGTTCGAGGAGCTGGGGTCGAATGTCGACGCCTATCGAGAACGGTTCGATCTTTATTACCGCAATCATCACGAGGTCGGGGAGGGCCGATCTCCGATGGAGCGATTGCTCGATGGCGAATCGTTCGACGACGTGATTCTCGAGGTGCGGCCTGCCGACACCGACTCGGCCAATCGCTATCACCGGGTTCGTGGAAAGATGCTGATGCGGGAGGGGCGGTCCGATGCATTGGCGTTGATCATCGAGGACATCACGGAACTGATGAGCGCCGAAGAGCGCTTCGAGCGCTCCTTCAATGCCAACCCGGCACCGGCGCTGATCTGTCGGCTCGACAACCAGCGCTTCATTCGGGTCAATCAGGGCTTTCTGGATATGACGGGTCTGACGGCCGAGGAGGTCGTTCAGCGCTCGATCTACGAATTCGATGTTTTTGCGCATTCACCTCATCGCGACTCGGCCATCCGCCAATTGTGCGCCGGTCAATCGATTCCGCAGACGGAAGCGATTTTGCACCTCGGTAATCGTAGCGACGAGAGCAAAAGCGTGATCGTTGCCGGGCAGCCGATCGATGTCGACAAGACGACCTGCATGTTGCTTACCTTCACCGATCTGGAACCCGCCCGCCAGGCTCAGCATGCCTTGCGCCAGAGCCAAGCGCTGTTCGCGACAGCCTTTCAGATGTCGCCGGTACCAACCGCGCTGGTATCAGCCGACAGTTTGACGTTGATCGAAGCCAACGCGGCCTTCGAGAACGGTCTGGTGCGGCGAGTCGACGCCTCGGATCCACCGAGCCTGGAAGACTACTCTCCGTTCACGACGCAGACACGTCGCCAATTGTTGAATGCTCTCAAGGCGACTGGCCGTATTCAGGACATGGAGGTGCACGGCACCAGTGACGGAGACAACCCAACGAGTTATTTGCTGACGGCCGAGGCGGTCGAGATCAACCTGCGCGATTGTCTGCTACTGACGCTGGTCGATATCAGCGAGCGCAAGCGTTATGAGACCCAGCTTTCCGACGCCATCGAGGCTGTGATGAAGGATGCGTCGTGGTTTACGCGCACGCTGGTCGAGAAGTTGGCAAACGTTCGCGATACCGGTGTTAATGCCCCGTTGTCGGAGCAGATTGCATTGGCGGAGCTCAGCGCTCGCGAGCGAGACGTGTTGAGTCTGATCTGCGAGGGGCTCTCGGATAAACGCATCGCCGGGCAATTGGAGTTGGCCCATAGCACCGTGCGTAACTACGTGGCATCGCTCTATCAGAAGTTGGGCGTGCACAGTCGCGGCGAGGCGATCGTATGGGCACGGCAGCGCGGCTTTCATGGCAGTATGGAAAATTGATGTAAACATTTGTTATTTATAGAAATTAGCCGTGCAAATGCACTAGCCCCTTCGGCGCATTTGAATCTATGGATCTGAACGTCGATCGCCTATCTTGGTACCACCGCAAGGAGGCGCCAGGAAGGCGCGACAAGGGAAGGATCCCTTGAAGACGGGCAGGAAGCCCGCTCCTTGGCGGACCACCGGTATCTCGGATCACCGCGTGGCTGGAGTCGGAACGTTGCGGTAGTCAAACGTATTGAAGTCAAACGAAGGACCGCTTGATGATTCGGTGACGCTCAGGACGAGCGGTATCGACGGAAGCGATCACGTCGTGGATCGACTCACCGAATCCATTTCCGACGCCTCATATCCCTGCCACGCCACGCTTGTTGTTACCCCTCCCTCGTTGTTACCCCTCTCCCGTTGCCACCCCACGCTTGTTGCTACGCCACTCTTGTTGCCATGCCGCGCTTGTCGTCATGGCGCCTTGTTGTCATGACCCGCTGCTTCGACGCTATTGAGCGGCTGGTCGTCGCTCGACAGATCCGTCCCTGACTTGCATCATCGAAATGAAATCGGAAATTCATGCACAGCACCAGACGCTGCAGCCCAATGGCGGAACAGTCGTCAATGGGTGATCTCCACCGGCAGCAGCGGCGAAAGTGGAATGGACATTTGCGTCTCGGGCAGAGTGAATAGGGGTGCGATCCATACGATTCCTCGAAGAGATATCGTTGCCAAGACGACAGGGCTGAGGAGGCTCTAGAAAGCATGCCAGGTACGACTCCCAATCTGCCGCCACGCCAGGATAGTTGGCTGGACCGACCGGCACATCATCATTGGCTCGAGAGTGAAGGTCAGCGTCTGCTGGCGTTCTATCGCGCCTCGCGCCATCCCGAGTGTGGTTTCGCCGCTCTCGGCGAAGATGGCCGACTTCCCGGGGATGCCAACCCCGACACCATGATTACCGCTCGCATGACGCACTGCTTCGCCCTGGCCGCGATGCGTGGCGAGCCGGGCATGGCACCGCTGGTCGCGCACGGCGTGGCAGCACTGAAGGGCGACTTGCGGGACGGCGAGCACGGCGGCTGGTATGGCGAACGGCCCAAGTCGGGCGAGACGCAGACCAAGCAGGCCTACATCCACGCTTTCGTGGCGCTCGCCGCGGCCAGCGCCTGGCAGGCCGGTGACGAGGCCGCCAAGCCGCTGCTCGACGATATCATCGACGTGATTGAAACCCGGTTCTGGGCGGAAGACGAAGGGCGCATGCGCGAGGGCTTCTCGCGCGACTGGCGCGAAGAGGAGGCCTATCGAGGCGGCAACAGCAACATGCACGCCACCGAAGCCTTCCTGCAACTGGCCGACGTTCTCGATGAGCCCAAATGGCGAGCGCGGGCGCTCTCCATCGTCGACAGGATCATTCATGCGCATGCCAGGCCCAACGACTATCGCGTCGTCGAGCATTTCGACAGCGATTGGAACGAGTGGCGCGACTACAACCAGGATACGCCCAAGGACCAGTTCCGGCCCTACGGGGCGACGCCCGGCCATGCTTTCGAATGGTCGCGGCTGATGCTGCACCTCGAAGGCGGTCTGCTGCGCCACGGCGAAGCGGCGCCGGGCTGGTTGCTGGAAGACGCTCAGGGCCTTTTTCATAGCGCTACCGAACTGGCATGGAGCGTCGATGGCGAACCCGGCCTGGTTTACACCCACGATTGGGATAACCAGCCGGTCGTCCACGAGCGCATGCACTGGACGCTGGCCGAAGCCGCCGCCACCGCGGCTGCCTTGCTCAAGCGTACCGGCGACGTCGGCTATGAAGTCTGGTATCGCCGCTTCTGGGACTACATCGATCGATTCCTGATCGATCGCGAGCGCGGTAGCTGGTGGCAGGAGCTCGACCGCCACAATAATCCTTCCAGCGAAGTCTGGAGCGGCAAGGCTGATCTCTATCACGCCTATCAGGCGACGCTGCTGCCGCGGCTGCCGTTGTCCCCGACCATGGCCAGAGCGATCGCCGACGGGGCGCTGTAACGGGCCGGCTGTCAGCTCGGCGAGTCGCTCGATCTGCCGCTCCCGCCGATAACGCACCGTTCCGGGCGTCGAGAGCGCGGTCAGCCGGCTCGCCATCACGCCTTCGGTCAGCGAGATCCGAATCACCATGGCGTGATAGGCCCGAGATCGATCAGCTCACCGGGAACCAGCGTCAATGCCACCTTGGCGAGATCGATATCCGCCATCTCTTTTATGAGAATACGAATATTTATCATAATCGTTGACACTCGCACCGAAGGTTTTCACACTCCCTCTCCAGTACTGACTCAACGGTACTGAATCACCAGTACTGACTAATAAATTCGGCGCCTCGAGGCGTCGCCAAGGGAACACAATGAAAAATTCGTCATGCTCATCGGGCAAGGCTGCGTCCAGGTCTTGTCCGAAAGCCGTTTTGTGCCTGGCCGAACGCTGTCGTTGGCGTTGCTTTCCTCGGGATCCTTGTTGCTGGCACCGACAGCATTCGGCCAGTCCGGCAATCCTTCCACCAGGCTGGGTACGGTGACCATCACGGCGCCCAATCTCTACGAGAACGTGGGCTATACCCGCCAGTCCACGACCGCCGGCACGCGACTCGATCTGAGCCAGAAGGAGATCCCTCAGGCGGTCAGTATCGTGACCGAGCAGCGGATCCAGGATCAGGATCTGCAGGATGTCGAAGATGTCCTCACCAGCACCACGGGCATCTCTTCGCGCCAGATCGACAGCAGTCGCGTGGATTTTTATTCGCGCGGTTTCCGTATCAACAGCTATCAGTACGATGGTATTCCCACGCTCAACACGGACAGCCGTTGGTACTTCGGCGAAGGCGCACTGAATACGGCGATCTATGATCGGATCGAGGTGGTGCGTGGCGCCAACGGGCTGATGACGGGGGCGGGTAACCCGGGCGCCTCGATCAATTTCATACGCAAGCATGCGGACAGCCGGGAATTGACCGGCTCGGTCAGCGGTTCCTATGGAAGCTGGGACAATACCCGCAGTGTCGTCGATGTCACCACGCCGCTGACGCAGTCCGGTGACGTCCGCGCCCGTTTCATCGGCGGTTACGAGGATGGTGATTCCTATCTCGACCGCTTCGGCGAGCGCAAGAAATATGGCTACATGGTGATCGATGCCGATGTGACCGAAGACACCACGCTATCGCTGGGCTACGACTATCAGCACGGTCGCACGTCTTCCCCCACCTGGGGCGGGTTTCCGCTGTGGTATAGCGACGGCAGCAAGACGGATTACACGCGCTCGTTCAGCGTGGCGCCGGACTGGTCCTACAACGTTGGAAATCCAGGAAGGTGTTTGCCCAGATCGAGCATCGCTTCGACAATGGCTGGGAACTGCATGGAACGGCGACACACGAAGAGTCGGATCTGGACTCCATGCTCGCCTATCCCTTTGGCTTCCCGGACAGAAATACGGGGCAGGGCGTTATCTATTACACCGGCTGGAATACCGGTGAACGGAAAATGGACGGCGTGGATGCCTATGCCAAAGGACCCTTTACACTGTTTGGCCGCCAGCACGAACTGGTCTTTGGAGGCAGTTACAATGACCAATCCAATGATTACGAAAACAGCTACACCAACGGATTCAGCGTCGACGATTTCGATAACTGGAACGGCTCGACGCCCACTCAAGACTGGCCGGACTTTTCTCCATCGGAGAGCGCGAGTACCCTTCAACAGGCTGTTTACGGCGTTGCGCGTTTTTCATTGGCTGACCCGCTGACGCTGATCGTCGGCGCACGCTACACCGACTGGCAGGGCGGAACGTGGTCGACCGGCCTGGGCAACAACTCGCAAAGCGAAAAAGATATCACCCCCTACGGTGGCCTGGTCTATGACATCAACGATGTCTGGTCCGCCTACTTGAGCTATAGCGAGATCTTCCAGCCGCAGAGCTATCGCCTGGAAGGCGGCAACGGTTATCTCGATCCTCTCGTGGGCAAGAACTACGAAACCGGCATCAAGGCCGCCTGGTTCGACGGGCTGGTCAATGCGTCGTTCTCCGTATTCAGGCTCGAGCAGGACAACGTGGCCGATATCGTCAGCACGCCTGGTTCACTCATCACTACCGCCACTCCGGTCAGTGGTGTTGTCAGCGAAGGTTTCGAGGCCGAAATCACCGGCGCCGTGACCGACGACCTGGATATGACAGCAGGCTTTACCCACTACACGGCGACCTCTTCCGAGGGTTCATTCAACACCGATCGCCCGCGTACCCAGGCCAACCTGTTTGCCAGCTATCGCGTGCCACAGTGGCGCCAACTGACGGTGGGTGGTGGTTTGAGATGGCAGAGTCATACCTTCGTCGACGATCAGGCCGCGCCCGGCGGCGGGACTCGCGACTTCGAGCAGAGCAGCTATACGATCGCGGATATCTTCGGCCGTTACCGGTTCACGCCGGATCTGGCGCTGCAGGTCAATGTGCACAACCTGTTCGACAAGAAGTACTACAGCTATTTCGATACCTACGGGGTCTACGGCGAGCCGATGAACGTGACCTCGACGCTGACGTATTCGTTCTGAGTCGCCGAGCGTCACCCTGATCCTGCGGGCAATGGTTAGCCGCGATCCACGACTTTTATCCACGACTTTCATCCGCAACCTCCATCCACGAGCGACGGATGGAGGCCGTCTGTCATCCAGCGTCTAGTGGATAACCTGGCTGCCGCCAGACCTTCAGTCTTCGATACGCGAAAGCAGGCGTTGGCCCCGACGAGTCCGGCGAGCGTGACGTAGACCGCTGGAGGCCATTTTCCAACCCAGGATGCGGCCAACGCCCACCGCAACCCCGGAAGCGGCGCCCCACAGCAGCGCTTCGCGCCAGCGCACGTCGGAAGCGTCGGGGTTGACCGGGGGCTCGAAAGCGTGACGACGGATGGTGTGCTTGAGTGCTTCGCGGGTCGCCACGCCCGAGATGATGGCCGTGGAAGTGCCGATTATTGTCCAGAGCGTATGGGGTTTCATGCAGGCCTCCTTGCTGAATTCGAGGCTATCAGCATGGCCGATGATGGGATATCTCTCCAGCCAGCCAGCCAGCCAGCCAGCCAGCTAGCGTGCGGCCAGTCCTTTACCTGCTTTCCGCGGTCGGGGCTGAGGATTTGCCCCGCGGCGGTTCTTCGAGGGCGCCTTTCGAACCGGGATTGCTCAGGCACTTTTCCTCTCTACCAGCCTCACACCTAGATCGAGGCGGTCCATATCATAAGAGTGTTAAAGTCCGCCTTTCGTTGCGTTAAAGTAGACTGAAAAACAAGCAAATTTATTAAATAAAATTAAAGCTCGTTATGCCAGATTGATTGATCGTTCGAGCTCTCAGTAGTTGTAGATATTTTATTTGCGTAGATTAATTTACTTGGGTTAATTTTCCGTGGTTGTTGACTCCCATCCTCCCATTTACGGTGGTTCGGTGGGGGTTGGGATGTCGCTCATCGGTTACATAAATACATATTATGAGACTTTATCAATTCATGAGAGGTGCTACCTTTAGGTCGTGCTTGGCTATCAGCCGATTGTACAAGGGGTAACCGCTTAGCTAATCTAATGGAGTTTCAATATGGTCATTAAAAGCGCCAACGATCTTTTCGTTCGCTTACTTTCTGAAGTCAACAGCGCAGAGAAGCAAATTACTCGTGCGTTGCCCAAGCTGGCTCGTGCCGCCGATGATGACAAATTGGCGGATGCCTTCAAGGAGCACCTTGAAGAAACCCGGGGCCAGGTGGAGCGGCTCGAGAGAGTGGCGGACACGATTTCCGACATTCGTATCAAGCGTATCAAGTGCTATGCCATGGAGAGCCTGATCGAAGAGTCTCAAGAGCTCATCGATAGTGCGGAGAAAGGCGCCGTTCTGGACGCCGGCTTGATCGGTGCCGCGCAAAAGGTGGAGCATTACGAAATTGCCGCCTATGGAACCTTGTGTGCAATGGCTGAGCAACTGGGTTATACCGAAGCCAAGGACATCCTTGCCGAGACACTCGAGGAAGAAAAGGCTACCGATGACAAGCTTTCCAAGCTGGCCCAGCAGAACGTGAATAAGAAAGCGGGATGAATCACGGATACTGCATGGAAAAGGCCCTCGTTCTGAGGGCCTTTTTGTAGGGATCTCGAATCCCTGGTTCTTAAATATCAGATTAGTTCTCAATGTCAGCTTAGTTCTCGATATCAGGCTTGTCGGGCGTAAAACTGGGCGGGTCACTTGCCG
>Ga0207878_100414_pt1 | contig 15172 bp, 12 predicted proteins | sample LinPmetageLP41_FD_184053 | JGI IMG/M metagenome (GOLD analysis project Ga0207878, IMG submission 184053) | Marine viral communities from the Pacific Ocean - LP-41 (SPAdes) | ecosystem: Environmental > Aquatic > Marine > Oceanic | place: Pacific Ocean | collected 2010-08-27 | reverse complement strand
GCGCCGCTGTCGCTGGTGGTACGTTGGCCGCTCAGCTCGACACGGACAGAGCCGTTGCACGAGGGCGTCCAGGTGGATAGGCTTTCACCCATAGCGGATGGCTCTCTTGGGTCAGGTTCTTGCCGGAACACGCTGATTTTTCAAGAGGATACCATCCGCTATCTTCGTTTTCAGGCCGATCTCATGAATAAGCCGGGTATATTGAAACGAATGTTTGAAAACTGTCGGGAGAGTTCGAATGGCTGACTATCGTGCGCCGCTCGTGGACATGCGCTTCATACGTGATGAAGTGCTCAATGCCGAGCAGGAGTGGCAAGCCATGCCGGCGACCGCCGAGCTCAGCGCCGAGCTCGCCGATGCCGTTCTGGAAGAGGCCGGTCGTCTTGTCGAGGCGGAGCTGTTTCCGCTCAACCAGAGTGGAGATGCGCAAGGGTGTCGATTCGAAGGCGGCGAGGTGAGAACGCCGACCGGGTTTCGAGCGGCATCCCTGGAACTGGCCCAAGGCGGTTGGTGCGGGTTGGGGGGCAATCCTGACTATGGTGGGCAAGGCTTGCCGAAATTGCTGACCCAAGCTTTCGACGAAATGCTCTATGCCAGCAATGCTGGTTTCGCTCTCTATCTGACACTCAACAATGGCGCTGGGCTGCTGCTCGATGCCTACGCCGACGACGCGACCAAGGCGCGTTACCTGCCCCGGCTCTACGCCGGCGAGTGGCTGGGCACCATGTGTCTGACCGAGCCGCATTGTGGTACCGACCTGGGATTGATCAAGACTCGCGCAGTACCCGATGGCAACGGGCAATACGCCATCACCGGGAGCAAGATCTGGATCACCGGCGGCGAGCACGATCTCACCGACAATATCGTCCACTTGGTACTGGCCAAACTGCCGGATGCGCCGGCGGGCGCCAAGGGCATCTCGCTGTTCCTGGTGCCCAAGCGTCAGGTGCGTGAGGACGGCTCACTCGCGGATGCCAACGGGGTCGTCTGCGGTGGGCTCGAGCACAAGATGGGCATCAAGGGCAGCGCGACCTGCGTAATGCACTTTGAAGAGGCCCAGGGCGTCTTGATCGGAGAGCCGCATCAGGGCCTGGCTACCATGTTCACCATGATGAACTACGAGCGACTCTCGATTGGCATTCAGGGGCTGGGACTGGGTGAGGTTGCCTATCAGAGCGCGATGGCCTTCGCGCGTGAGCGTCGCCAGAGTCGCGCCCCCGGCGGTGCGACCGAGCCTGAACAGGCTGCCGATCCGATTCTGGTGCATCCTGATGTGCGACGCATGGCGCTCAATGCCCGTGCCTGGAATGAGGGCGGCCGGTTGTTTGCCGCGTTCGTCGCGCGTGAACTCGACCGCGCCAAGTATCATCCCGATGCCGAGGTGCGCGCAGTGGCCGCGGATCTGGTCGCTTTGCTGACGCCGGTGGCCAAGGCATTCCTGACCGATCGCGGCTTCGCAACCACGGTAGAAGCACAGCAGATTTATGGAGGCAGCGGCTACTGTGTCGAATGGGGCGCAGAACAGTTCGTGCGCGATGCCCGAATCGCGATGATCTATGAGGGCACCAATGGCATTCAGGCGATGGATCTGGTGGGGCGCAAGCTGGTGCGCAACCAGGGCGCATACCTGCGTCGCTTTGCCGAGCAAATGCGCGCTGATCTCGACGGCGATGCTGAAGGTGACTGCAACGGCAGCGGCAAGGGCAACGGCAGCGACAAAGGAGAGGTCGATAATGATCCGGAGCTGATACAGTTTCGACAGGCTGCCGTAGACGAGCTGGCGCGACTGGAGAGAGTCAGCGAAGCGTTGATCGAAGCTGCCAAAGAGGATGCGGCAGCCGCAGGTGCGGGCGCCCACGATTATCTGCAGTTGCTGGGTTACACCGCGTACACCTGGATGTGGTGGAAGGCGGCCCGAGCTGCTCGGCAAGGGCTGACAGCAAACGGCAAGTCGGGCGAGGCGTTCTACCGCGCGAAGCTGATCACGGGGTGGCACTTCCTGCAGCGGCAGTTGCCGCAAAGCGAGGCGCTGGAGCGCCAGATCGCCGCCGGATCGGAGGGGGTGATGGCGTTGGATCAGAATCTATTCTAGCGTGAACTTTTCAATCTCATCCGCTGCCGAGGTTTCTCCTTCCTGCGCGGTGCGGATAATTTTCGTGCTCGCCGCCATATAGCCAAATACACTAGCAACCGGCGCTGGCCCACAGTATCGGTCATGCATCGATCTCGACGCTGCAGCCGGTGCACTATCGGCCGATGTTCGGTACTTTCTTCGGCAAGGCCGCTAGTGCCATCTTCGACAAGACCGCCAGTGCCGTGCGCTTCCATTTCGTCAGTCAGGCGGCGCTGGAGGCCAGGATCGAGGCGCGATTGGGGCTGGAGAATGGGCTCACCGCCATCAGACAGATGCGGGCTTGCGCGAAGGCCTGCAGCTCAACGATGTCTGCCCATATCTCGCCGTCGATTCGCAGACCTACGAAGTGATGTCGACCATGGGCTGCTGACCTACGAACCGGCGTCGTATTATCGCTGGCTTAGCGTTATCACCTTTTTTAATTTGGATATTCATCCGATGGTCAGGGCGATTTTTCGGTTATCTATCGTGTGAGCGCCCCGTATCGGCCGTCAGTGAGGCGAACAGACATGTGGAAATTGATTGAACGGCTGGAGGCGACATCCGACGCAGAGGCCGTTGACAGCGTGACGTTACCCTTCGAACTGCGGATGCGGGGACGGCTGAAAGCGATCAGCGACAGCGGCCGCAAGATCGGCATTTTTCTGGACCGCGGGCCGGTGCTGCGCGATGGCGCGCTACTGCGTGCCGAGACGGGAGAGATCGTCGAAGTTCGAGCGGCCGACGAATCGGTAGTGACGGCATCGGTCCCCTCCGGTCTGGCGCTGGCCAGGCTCTGTTATCACTTGGGTAACCGTCACGTGCAGCTGGCGATCGGTAACGGTGACGAGAATGGCTGGGTGCGTTTCCCGCCGGATCATGTTCTCGAAGCGTTGGCGGCGAGACTGGGGGCGACGCTCGAACGTCACAAGGCGCCGTTCGATCCCGAGCCCGGCGCCTACACCGAGGGGCTCGGCCACGGCCATGGGCAGGACCGTGACCGCCATCACGGTCCTGCGGGCGGGCATGCGCAGGTCTACGACTTTCAGCATCATCTGTTTCAACGTCATGGGCTCAAACGTGAGCATTGATGGGTGGTAGCCGAGTCGAGGCGCGATCCGCTGACCTGGGGTTGATGCAGTGGGTCAGCGCGGCATTGCCGCATACCCACGGCGACAGCTTCTTTTCCGGATTAATGTATCCGTTGTCAGGCCTCGATCACCTGCTGGCCGTGCTGGCGATAGGGGCCGCCATTGCCGCCGTCGGTGGAACTCTGATGTTGAGTTGAGAAGATTGAATGATGGAGCATTGCATCCGATATCGAGACGTTGGCGTACACATTGATAAGCGGCCACGACCGCTTTGTTAAGGACAACCTCGGGACGTGACGCCACGTTCGATCATGGAAACTGCAGGAGCCCCATTATGAAAAACTCGATGAGTCGCCACCTCTGCCTCGCCGCAGGCCTGACGCTGATGACGCTAAGCGGCGTTGCCGTTGCGCAGACGGCCATGGACGACAGTGCACCCAACAGCAGCAGCGATCAGATGGGAATGGCGAGCAAAGACAGCACCAATCGCGATGCGATGGTGAACGGCATGCCGTCGTCATCGCAGATGTCTTCTCACAGCTCTTCCATGGACGACAGCGCGCCCAACAGTAGCTCCGATCAAATGGGGATGGCGAGCAAGGATAGCGCCAACCGTGACGGGATGGTGAAGGGCATGCCCAGCCATGGCAATGCCGCCGCAATGCAACCCACGATGGACAATAGCGCGCCCATGAGTGGCAGTGATCAGGACGGCGCCGCGGGTAAAGATTCGACCAATAGCGAGCCGCTCAATACGGGAGCGCCTCAGTAAGCAGCGGGCTGATCCGCGAAGATCGCCCATCCGCTTTGCATCGACGAAGTCACGCTATCGATCGTCGTGAGACCGCCTCGGCGGTCTTTTTTATGTCTTGCCATGGTTGGTCAACTCATCGCTCAATATCAACGGTAACCGACCTCGGTTCATTTTCCATTTTGTGGACGCCTGACCCGGCGGTAACCGGCGTTGATGAAGCAGTAGCCGCCGTACGCGATCAGGCCGATCGCTACCGCACCCAGCAGCCAATCCCCGAAGGGTTGACGGGCCAGCAGGTTCAGAGCCGCATCGAGACCTTGAGCATCGCCGGGCGACAGACGCCAGGCGGATAGCGCAATCAGGCCGCCAATCAACGCGAATGTGACCCCGCGAGCCGCCAGGCCGAGACGCGCGATGGCCTCGAGCAAGGGCAGGGGAGGATTGGGTCGGCTCTGCAGATGCCAGTTCTTGCGATAGGCGCGTCGCCAAGCGCGAATCAACTGATGAATGCCGACCCCGATGAAAACCAAGCCAATGAGCAACAGTAGCCAACGCCCGCCGGGTATCCCCATGACTCGCTCGGTATTCTGGGAGGATCCGCTGCTCTGTGCCTGGGAAAGGCTTTGGAATACCAACGTGGCACACTGCCAGGCTAACGTGGCGTAGACGCCGCCGCTGAATGCGAATCCCAGCCGCTGAATCCAGCCTTTACAGTCGTTGCCCTTGCGCTCGGTATCCCAGATCGTCTGGGCCAGGCGCCATAGGACGTAAGCGGCGAGTCCCAGGCCCAGAAGCGCCAGCAGTACGCGTCCGAACGGCCATAGTGCGATCTTACGAATCACATCCGAGGCACCGCTTTCGCTGCCGCCGAGCCCTATCGCGGTCAGCAGTGCCAGCCAGCCAATTGTCAGGTAGATCATTCCTTTGGCGACGTAGCCCGCCGATGCCGTATGTTGCAGCCACTCGCGCAGACTGACGTGGTTTGTTTTCATGCCGTTCCCTATGATTGATCGGCTACTAGCCTAGAAGAGAAAATCGCGTCGCGATACGGCGGGCTGGTCTCGACGTATGATGCGGTATGATTCTATGGCGCTCCGCGCTCGCGGCGCCAGATTCTTCAAAAGCTGGTTCTTCAAAGGCTGGATTTTCAAAGGCTAGGAACACCGATGAAACATTACGTCATCCGCCCACGTTCAGGTAAAGGATGGGTCTTGACCCTCGCGTTCGTGGCGCTGATCGCTGTGGGACTATGGCCGGTGATCGGCTGGTTCAATCAACCGCGGCTGTGGCTGGGGCTGCCGTGGATTGCCGTCTGGACCTATGTGATCGTGCTGGGCTGTTGGCTGGTCATGTTGCTCGCCAATCGCTGGCTCAAGGTCTCCTCGCATGACGACTAGTCTGATACCGCTGTGGATCACGCTGGGCTATATCGGTATTGCGCTGTTCATCGGTTTACGTGCACGAGGCGGGCGCCTGATGGATAGTCTGGAGGAGTGGGGCGTCGCCGGGCGGAGCATGGGACCGATAACGCTCTATCTATTGATCGCTGCGGGCAGCATCAGCGCCTACACCTTCATGGGCGCGCCCGGGTGGGCCTACAGCAAGGGCGTCGCCGTATTCTATGTGGTGATCTATCTCTCCTATCTGGCGCTGGTGGCGTGGTATTGCGGCCCCAAGGTGTGGGCCTTCGGCCAACGTTTCGGGCACGTTACCCAGGGCGCGGCGATTGCCGATCGTTATCAGAGCCCGTTGCTAGGCGGATTGGCGGCGTTGGTGATGTCGATCGGCTCGCTGGCCTATGCGGTACTGCAGACCATTGGCTCGGCCTACATTCTGTCGGTGATGAGTGGCGGTCGGATCCCCATCTGGGGCGGTGTGGTCGTGATTCTTGGTGTCATCGCGATCTACCTCTATATCAGCGGCCAGCGGGCCATTGGCCTGACCAACGCCTTTCAGGGCATCCTGATGCTGGTCGTGGCCTGGACCGTGGGGCTATGGGCGGCTCACCATGTCACCGGCGACATCGGATTTGCCGGCGTCTTCGAACGTCTGGCCAGCGAGCGGCCCGCGTTTCTGACTCTGCCGGGGGCCGATGGCAAGATGAGTTTCGCGTTCTGGACCACGTCGATCATCGTGTCGATGCTATCGTTCATGCCGCCGGTCTGGAGCCAGTGGATGAGCGCACGCTCGGCAGAGACCATCCGTCGTAGCGCCACCTGGCTGCCGACCTACTACATCGTCGTGCTCCCGATGGTGGTGGTGGGGTTCATCGGGATTACCGCACTACCGCATCTGGGCCGGGCCGACACCGTGGCGCTGGAGTACGCGCTACAGAACCTGCCGAGCTGGTTGGTGGGGCTTTTGGGTGCGGGGACGTTGGCCGCGGCCATGTCATCGTGCGAGCCGTTTCTGCACTCGGTATCGATGGCCTACGCCAAGGACATCGCTCAGCCGCTGTTTCGCCTCAGCGATGCGACTACCGCGCGTCTTGCCCGGCGCTTGCTGATCCCGGTCATGGTGTTGATCGTGGCGCCGGTGGCGATCAGCGAACCGAGCAATCTGATCATGATTCTGTTGGTCGGGCTGGGGTTCGCGACTCAGGTATTGCCGGCATTTATCGGCATGTTCCTGTGGACCCGCGCGTCCCGATGGGGCGTGCTGGCCGGGATCGTGGGCGGATTCAGCGTGACGCTGGCGTTCACGCTAATCTGGCCCAATCCGTTGGGAATCCACGCCGGGTTCTGGGGGCTGATGATCAATCTGCCACTGTTCGTGATCGTCTCCTGCTCGACACCGCCGGTGAGGGACGACGTGGTGGAGCGCTTCTTCGCGATCAGCGCGCCGGGGCGTTCAAGGCGCTGATTACACTGGCGACGAGCGTCGGTCAGACAACGTTCGCCGCCAGGATCTTGCGCAGAAACTGCTGCGTTCGCTCGTCCTTGGGCTGGCTGAACAGCGCCGCAGGCGGCGCCTGCTCGATGATGCGCCCCTGATCCATGAACACCACGCGATCGGCGACCTCGCGAGCAAACTGCATTTCGTGGGTGACGACGATCATGGTCTGATGCTCCGCCGCGAGCTGCTTCATCAGACCGAGCACTTCTTCCACCCATTGCGGATCCAGAGAAGACGTCGGTTCGTCGAACAGGATGACGTCGGCATTGCTAGCCATCGCTCGACCGATGCCCACACGTTGCTGCTGGCCACCCGAGAGCGAGGCGGGGTAAGCATCGGCCTTGTCGGCCAGCCCGATACGCTCGAGGATCTCGCGGGCTCTGGCGTAGGCTTTGGCCTTGGGCAGGCCGTCGACCACGATCATGCCTTCGGCGACATTCTGGAGCGCGGTCTTGTTGGCGAACAGCGCGTAGTTCTGGAACACGAACGCCGTGCGCCGCCTCAATGCGAGGATCTGTTCTCGCGTGGCGTGAGTCGTATCGAAGCTTAAGTCGCCGACGGTCAGGTGGCCGGCATCGGGCGTTTCGAGAAAGTTGATACAGCGTAGCAAGGTGGATTTGCCGGTGCCGGAGGGGCCGACGATCACGATGATCTCACCGCGTTCGAGAGTGAGATCGATCTCGTCGAAGACGACATGATCACCGAATTGCTTGCGAATGCCCTTGAGTTCGATCATCGCTGATAAGCCCGGTTGAGTCGTTTTTCCAGCCATTTTTGCACCCAGGAGAGTGCCTCGACCACGATCCAGTAGATCACCGCTACCACCAGGAAGGCTTCGAAGTAGAGAAAACTGCTGGCCGCCTCTTTCTGAGTGGCGCCCATCAGCTCGGTGACCCCGAGCGTAAAGGCCAGTGATGTCGATTTGATCATATCGATGAAGTAGTTCATCAATGTCGGCGTCGCCACCCGGGTCGCCTGCGGCAACACGATACGCCGCATCAACTGCGCTCGGGTCATGCCGATGGAGAGTGCCGCTTCGGTCTGGCTACGATCGATGCCGACGATGGCAGCGCGAATCGATTCCGCCATGTAAGCCGAAAAATGCAGCGTCAGCCCGAGGATGGTGGCGGTGACACCGTTGATCGTCACCAGAAAGGTCAATACCTGGGGTAGCCCGTAGTAGAACAAAAACAACTGCACGAGCAGTGGCGTACCGCGAAAGAAAGAGATGAATAGCAGGGCGAAGGCGTTGAGACCGGCAATACGGGTCACCCGTATGACCGCCAATAGACAAGCCAGCACCAGCGCGCAGGCCATGCCGGCGGCTGCCATCTCGAGCGTCAATGGCAGGTAACTTAAAAGAATGGGCACCAGGCCCAACATGTAGTCGAAATCGAGTGCGTGCATAACGTTTTAGCTCAGTGCTGGGCGCTCCGCGTTTGGCGACCTCGGCCCGCCATGGACAATAACGCAAAAGCCCATGGCGCCGGTCAGCGTCATGGGCCGTTGATGCGAGACGAAGATCACGGTTGGGTAATGTCGGTTCCGAACCACTGCTCTGAAATGTCGCTTAATTTACCGCTGTCGCGCAACTGTGCGAGCGCGTCGTTGATCCGATTTCGCAGCGCTTTCCCCGCCTCGTCGTCGCGGAACGGGTAGGCGTTTTCGATCTTGGAGAAGGGTTGGCCCGCCAACTGCAGCGGCAACGGCTTGTCCTTGATCACCTGAGTGGCGCTGACGCGATCCATCACGAAAGCGTCTGCGCGGCCCAGAGCCACATCCTGTTCGATATTGGAATCGTACGTCTTGATATTGATGTCGTCCGCGTAGGGCAGCTCGTTGAGCAACTGCTCGTAGTTGGAGCCGAGGTTGACCGCTACCGTCTTGCCCTTGAGATCCTCGACGCCATGGATCGCATCGTTACCCTTGCGAACCACGACCTGAGCACCATCGTAGACATAGGGGGTGCTGAACAGATACTTCTCCTGTCGCTCCGGCGTGATGGTGATCTGGTTGGCGATGGTATCGATCCGCCTGGAATCCAGCATACCGGCCAGCCCGGAGAAACTGGCGGTCACGAATTCCACATCGTCACCCGTAATGTCGCCGACCGCGTTCATCAGATCGACCTCGAAACCCTTGAGTTCGTCGTGCTCGACGTAGGTAAACGGATAATAACCACCCGACATGCCGACTCGCAGTGTATCGGCCTGCGCCGTCATCGCGATCAATGACGTGGCGAGGCCCAGTGTCAAGGCCAGAGTCGTTCGACGAAGTGACAGGGTTGAGATCAATCGCTTTGCCATGGGATCGAGTTCCTTGAATTAGAGGAGTAAAAATGAATGGCACAGCGCCATTCATAAGTTCATTGGACGTAGCATAGCGCAATTTCTACTTTTGGTAATAAGAATAATAATTTATATGCCCTTTTGTTTGGCGTCTGATTTGGCATCTATTGACCTACGAGAGAGGCGAGGGCGGCATTCCACCAGCACGACGAGACGAAGCCAATCTGTACCTTGCTTTGCAGTGTGTAATGTATTGGTCTAATATTTGACCGATTCTTTTTGTGAAGGCTGCCGCAGGGACGTGACCAAGGGATTTACGCTCGGCGTTGGTTAGTGGCATAGGCCAGGGAACGAGTCTAAAGGCTCAGGAGCTCAGAAAGTATTGGCGCGTGACTAGCGGAGGTGTTGTGTGGCCTCTTTCACCTCTGGGATTGAGGTCCATGGCGCGAGTATAGACAGGTGTCTCGAAAACCGACGTCCTTCCGTCGGTTTTCTCCTTCAGCGAATACCCGATATCCTATTCAAACCCTCTTTTTAGCGTAGTTCTGCCCGCGCTTTGCTGTTTGCGTGAGCGTCGCTTCTCGGCCAAATCTGCTGAAAGGCTTGACCCGAAGATAACTCTTGTATAACTTTAAACCCGTTAGCTGGTTCACCGACCTAAGGATAGGTTAGAGGGGCATAAAAGGTGAACTGGATTTGCAGTCAAGGATGGCTGTCAGCCTGATGGATTCAGGAAGATGACGATCAGGCTCAAGCATTACCATGAACCACGCCTTGTCAGGACGACGTGACGGCTGGACAGGGAGTCCAGGTTCAAACGAGTAATATAGAGGCGGGCCGAAAGGCCCGCCTTTCGTGTTTGTTAGACGGCAATCTCAAGTCGATCAGCCTCGCACTAGCGTTGCCGCTATTTACGCTGCGCTACACGGACAGCGCTCTACCGCCATCATTGTTCTCGCTGAATTGGCTTTTTCTGCACGCGGACAGCAGCCGATCCTGGAAAGGAGACCTTCAGGTATTCGAAACGAAAAAAGCTGACTAGAAACTGACTAAACTATGCCAAAAACGAAACGTTTGAGGGTTAAATAAAAGCAGATGGTTAGCGTCAGTCTTTGAAAGAAGGGGTCTTGCTGGTGCGGACGGGGAGACTCGAACTCCCACACCTTACGGCACTAGAACCCATTGATTTATATGGCTTTACGGCGCGCTAGCGTTTCTCCATTTCCCACAAACCGTCACACCCTATCGCCTCACGCGATTCCTGAACTATAAGCATTGGCTGTCGGCGAGGGCAATGCTCGCTCGTGAACTGTGGTTCAAAAGTGGCTCAGGAAGAGACACATGAGGGACTGACTGGAGGGGACAAGCTAATAGTTAGAGTGACTGATTGCAGTTTCTACATATAGCGCCCTGCGTTGAGAGCGCCTGGGCAGGTTGAGCGTAAGAGGGCTGACGGTAGCGAGGCCGCCAGCCATCCGTGATAGCGTGCTAGGCGATAAGCCGGTAACGCTTTCCATCCCTAGTAATCATGCCCAGGGACTCCAGCGCTTCAACCACTGCGGCGACGCTCTTACGCGGTTTGTTCCTGAATTGTCCGGCGAGTTCGTCTTGCGCCATAGGTGCCTTGCCGAGAGCGCTTCGGACAGCGGTGATTTGATCGCGCATTGCCTTCGGCCAAGCGGGCTTTGCCGCGCTGCTCTCGATTTCGGTGGCCTTGGCCGCTGCTACATCCGCCAGCTTTGCACCGGCTTGAGTCGCCTCTGGCGCTTGGTAGTCGGGGCGAATGTAGCGGATGCGGCCTTGAGCCTCTTCTGCGGTTCTCTGGGAGTTCAGCTCGACCAAACGTATCAAGAGCTCTTCTTCCGCCTCTGCCTGCCCCTGAGGGCGTTCTGGCCATGGGGTGGTGGCACCGGGCTTTCCTACAAGGCGTTCTGCCAAATCCTGCCAGCCATATGCGTTGAACACCGCTCGGTCCATCTCATCGTGCAGGTCTCGAAGCACCGACAGTAGCCCTTGCTCATGAATGGTCTTTTCTTTTGCTGTCAGAGTCTCTTCGCGGCGCAGCTTCTCCAGCACGTTATACATGCCGGTCATGGTAAGGCCATCATGCTCAGCTTGCTGGCGCTTGCGATGCTCGTCTATCTGCTCTGCCAGTTGTGCGATTTCACGCTTGTGACCGTGACTTAGGTCAGCAAAAGGAAAAGTCTCAAAGCAGCGAGTTTTAACATATACAGGATCGTTCCCCACTCCTAGGCGGCTCCCGCATGCAATGGACCAAAGCACATGCAACCTGCTACTTAACATTCCTAAGGTTAGGGAATCAGAAACTGCGATGTTGATCAGTTTATTGTCTGGCAGTATCGAGGCATCGAGGGAAGTGAAAAAGCGATGTTTGCAAGTCTCGACTGTCGCGATGTAGCTCGGCTTTCTCGCAAGCATTTTGCGAAGCTCTTGACGCGGCTTACCAAAGAGCCACCATTTGGCTGCATATCCTGCGCCATCCTTGGTGTGAGCCTTTGCATCTCGCTCTGGTTTTACTCTTTCCACGAGATGTTGATAAATGGCAGGGAACAGTTGGCGCAATTCAAACTCATCAAGCCCGAAAGCATCGATCACCATTACGTCTCGCGGCTGCTGGGTTAAATCGCGACCATTTCTGTATAGGCGGATATGCTGCTCGATACCTTGAGCACTACCGTAGCCGAGAGTCTGTGCTTCTTCCTGAGTGACGATAAATCCTGAGCCGTGCAGCTTAACGCCGGGGGAGCTTATCCCTGTCATCGCTTTTAGTTGTTGAGCACCAGCCACATTAGCCCCAATCGATAGATCGCCGTAGATGGTGCCTTGGCGGCTCTTGAAGTCGATATCGCGACCATCTTCACCGATCTGACGCTCGGCAACGGACGAGAGCAACGTGCCCGTTAGGCTGCCTGCCGCGCCGACAGTCATTGCTATCCGCACGGCTGCTCCGTCGACGGTATCGACCCATGGATGATCTGGCACGGCAAAGACTAGGGACAGCGGGTTTTTCGCGCTTAGGTGAGGCTCTAGCACGCGGCGGTTGAATGTTTGGCGTAGGCTATTGGTCGTGATAAAGCCAAAGCGTGCAGTGTCTTTCGCTCGAACCGCTTCGGCGGCGATATGCCACCAATACGTGACGAAATCGATTGATTCGGGGAGTTCGCTCCAGGCTTGGCGGACGGCGTTCACGTAGCCGTCACCGAGCGAGCGTCGCATGGTGGAAGCCCCAATAAATGGCGGATTGCCGACGATGTAATCAGCCTTAGGCCATTCGGCTTTTCGGGGGTTGATGTATTTAACAACCTTTATGCGAGCACTTTCATCTGGAATGGGCTCTCCCGTGATAGGACTCGGCTTAGTAGTGCGGCCATCCCAGATGGTCATCGGGTCGCCGGCATCGTTCAGCATCGGTTCCGTGTCGTCGAATTCAATCAAGGCATCTCGGTCTTCGATGTTATGGAAAGTGCGCAGCACAGGTTCTGGCGGGTTGACGTTGCCATGGGTGCGGAAGTGCCATTGCAAATAGCCGATCCAGAGCACCATTTCGGCTATTCCTGCCGCTCTGGGATTGATCTCGATACCGAGAAATTGATGCGGATCGACGGTTACGCCTTCAATTTCAAGCAGTCCCTGGCTTTTGCCCAGCTCATGCAGAAGGTTCAGCACTTCACCTTCGAGTCGTTTCAGATGCTCCAGCGCCACGTAGAGGAAATTTCCCGAACCACACGCCGGGTCAAGCACTCGCACTTCGCACAGGTGCCGGTGAAAGGTCTCTATTTCCGCTATGGCTCTCTCCCGCTTGCCTTGCTGGTCCATCATCTCGGCCGCGGTCTGCACGTCACGCCATTGTTCCCGCAGAGGCTCGATTACCGTGGGCACCACGAGGCGTTCGACATAACTCCGAGGGGTATAGTGGGCTCCAAGTTTGTGACGCTCGGTGGGGCTCAGAGCGCGTTCCAGCAACGTGCCGAAGATCGAGGGCTCAACGTAGCGCCAGTCTGCCTGAGAAGCTTGGATCAGCAGTTCGATCTGGTCTCGATCCAGTGGAAGGGCTGAGGCGTCCTGAAATAGCCCACCGTTGAACCGAAGTAGCTTCGCTCTGAGGACAGGATGAAAACCGCCTTTGTCCATGGTCTGCCAGAGTGACTCCATCATGGAAGCGAAATGCTCGGGAGTCTGTTGGATATCGACGAGCATGTTTTGAAAAGCTCGCTCCGGCAGCAATCCAACGTCTTCCGCGAACATGGTGAAGAGACAGCGCATGAGGAAGCCGGAAACGGTCTCAGGCGCGTTCTGGGAGCTTTCCAGTGTTCGGGCCAACCTAGCCAGCCGGTCAGCAATATCTCGCGTTACGCGGGCAGATTGGCGGGTTGGGTCGAGTGCGTCCGGGTCGTTCCATACCAGCCGCAGGCGCTCCCTAATTTTTTCGTCCCGTAGGTCCTCGATCCGGATTCGATGAGAGCGAGCATCCGGGAAGGGAATGTAGTTAGCGCCAGAGCGTGAGAAGTCAGAGTAGAGCGCAAGATCACGGCCTACATCGGTGACGATGATAAAAGGCGGACGGCCTTCCTTGGCGGGCAACGCGCGGACGTATTGATCTGCTTGGTAGTAAGCACGTGTCATGGCCTTATCCCAGCCCTGCGTGTCTAGCTCCAAGCCGGTCTGTTTCGCCTCGCAGACGAACGCTCCACGCCGATACAGGTCGATATAACCTCGACGTTCCGAACCGTCTGGCTGGGAAATTGTTACGCGACGTTCGAAGACGTAGGCATTGTCCCTTGTATCGTCTGAGGCGGGCTCGGGTGCGTCTAGTTCCAACAGAGAACAGAGTTCGCCTAGGAATAGCTGATAATTGGCTCGCTCAGTGCCGGTTACGCCCTGCCAGCGCTGGATAAAGACTTCAATACTCATTCCCCGTCCTACTTTTTTGGGTGATCAGGCACCATGTTTTAAGCCGGCTACGTTAACAGAAGTAACTGAGAGCCAGCTATGGGAGGAGATCGTAGGAGGGTAGCCAGTGGATGCCGCCGGGCCGGAAAGAGGCTCTGGGATTGGATCTGATTTTCAAATCAGGCCCGGCGATATATGGAAGGGGTAGAGCGGTAACCCCGAATTTCTAGGGGTTTGAGTTTTTAGCCCCGTTACCTTTCACAGCTGCTTTCCGCTTTAGAGACTCGGCTCTGGCTTCGTCATGGAGTGCATTCGCTTCCTTGGCCAAATCCCTTGGCACGTAGAGATGCCCGATACCAGCAGAAAGATTCTCGCTTCTCGACTGGAGGTGCTTGCTGAGGTAGTCAGCCCATCCGACATCAATAGGCATCAGCCGGTAGTAACGGCCTCTAGCATCGCATTCGTTGTAGAGAGAGTAGGGTTCGGCTGTATCCATGTCGTCGTCATCCAGTCCTAGCCGGGTAGCTGCTTCCCGTTCTCTATCCATCTCCCTGTCGATGTCGCCTTGAACCGGATCAGGTTCGTATTCGCGATATTCAGTTTTCCAATGAATGGCTGAGGGAGAGCCAGCGGTGTCGATTTTCAACGCCTTCTTGATGAATAGCTGATCGTCTGGGTGATAAGCCATACAGATATGAGCGTGTAAGGAGCCGTCCGCTGAGTCTTCCAGCGCTGCGAAGAAGCGTGGTAGCCGAGGCAAGGCCTTGAGCCGGTCTCTGACGCGATCCCCATAAACTGTTGCTGCGCTCTTAACCTGCATGGTGAGACTGGTGCTTTCAATTAGGTTGAGGTTCACGGTTATCGCAGCTAAACACCAACCTTCGCCTCGCTTCCTCCAGCAGTGTCGCTCAAGCGTTTTAAGCGCGTATACCAGACGCCAAGAGTAGCTATGGTTTTTCTTCCGCTGGCTCTGTTCTCTTCGCCTTCTGTTAGCCCGCCTCATTCACGAGAGCTCTGATCGGACGACCTGAAGTGGCTGGCCGTTGGCTTCTCTCATCAGGATCGGTATCTACGCCGTGAAGGCCTGCTGGGTAATGCCCAAATGCTGCTCTTCTGTCGT
>Ga0207878_100412_pt1 | contig 15223 bp, 9 predicted proteins | sample LinPmetageLP41_FD_184053 | JGI IMG/M metagenome (GOLD analysis project Ga0207878, IMG submission 184053) | Marine viral communities from the Pacific Ocean - LP-41 (SPAdes) | ecosystem: Environmental > Aquatic > Marine > Oceanic | place: Pacific Ocean | collected 2010-08-27 | reverse complement strand
GGTTTACGCTCCACGCTTCCTCCCCACACTCGGTCGCCCTCATGCAGTTGCGCTTCACTTCGTTCGCTGTGACCAACTTACGGCGGGACTTGCACCCGCAGGAGTGCGCCCATGCTGGGCACACAACGAAGAAGGCCGCTCAATGAGCGGCCTTCTTCGTTTCAGTGCGGTGACAATGGCACCACCACCGCCCTGTCTCTAGCGTTTTCGCGAGCTTACTGGCCCTGGATCGCTTTCAAGCCCGGGTAGGTAGCCTTATCACCCAGCTCCTGTTCGATCACCAGCAGACGATTGTACTTGGCGACGCGGTCGGAACGACACAGCGAACCAGTCTTGATCTGGCCGGCGGCGGTGCCCACGGCGAGATCAGCGATGGTGGTATCTTCCGTTTCACCGCTGCGGTGGGAGATGACCGCGGTAAACCCGGCATCCTGGGCCATCTTGATCGCATCCAGCGTTTCGGAGAGCGAGCCGATCTGGTTGAACTTGATCAGAATCGAGTTACCGATCTTCTCGTCGATACCGCGCTTCAATATGCGGGTATTGGTGACGAACAGATCGTCGCCGACCAGCTGAATCTTGTCGCCCAGCTTGTCGGTCAGCGCTTTCCAGCCGTCCCAGTCCGACTCGTCCATGGCGTCTTCGATCGAGACGATCGGATACTGGTCGCAGAGATCGGCCAGATAGTCGGTGAAGCCGGCGGCGTCGTACTGCTTGCCTTCACCGGAGAGATCGTAGATCCCGTCCTTGAAGAACTCGCTGGCCGCGCAGTCAAGCGCCAGCGTGACATCCTCGCCCAGGACGTAGCCCGCGTCGTCGACCGCCTGCTTGATGACCGCCAGTGCCTCGGCGTTGGAAGCCAGGTTGGGCGCAAAGCCGCCTTCGTCGCCGACCGAGGTGGAAAGGCCTTTGGCCGCGAGGACCTTCTTCAGCGAGTGGAAGATCTCGGCGCCCATGCGCAACGCTTCACGGAAGTTGGGCGCGCCCACCGGCTGCACCATGAACTCCTGGATATCGACGTTGTTGTCGGCGTGCTCGCCGCCGTTGATGATGTTCATCATTGGCACCGGCATGGTGAACTGGCCCGGCTGGCCGTAGAGCTCGGCAATGTGCGCGTAGAGCGGCACGCCCTTCTCTGTTGCCGCTGCCTTGGCCGCGGCCAGCGATACTGCGAGAATCGCGTTGGCGCCGAGGTTCGCCTTGTTGTCGGTACCGTCCAGCGCCAGCATGGCGTCGTCGAGCGCGCGCTGATCATCGGCATCCATACCCATCAGACGCTCGCGGATCTTGCCATTGACGGCGTCGACGGCCTTCAACACGCCCTTTCCGAGATAGCGCGACTTGTCGCCGTCACGCAGCTCCAGCGCTTCGCGGGAGCCGGTGGAAGCGCCGCTGGGCGCACAAGCGGTGCCGGTAATGCCGCTGCTCAGCGCGACCTGGGCCTGAACGGTCGGATTGCCACGGGAGTCGAGCACCTCGAGCGCACGGATATCAACGATCTCTGCCATGTTACATCGTCCTGTCGGTTAAAAACTCTGTCGGTTAAAAACTCTGTCAGTTGAATCACTCAATACGTTGATCACTCATACGCTGATCACACAGTACGTTGAGCGTGAAGCGCCCGGTCCTTGGCTTGCTCGTCGCGGACGCGATGATTCGATCATGTTAGCAGTTTTGCCAGTGTTGGCAGGCCAGGTCCAGTATCACCAACGAAAGCGGGGGATGAATCGCTTCATCCCCCGCCGTGATCATTCGATCACTCCTGATGCGCCATGCCATGCTGACGCTGGCGCTGCGCCTTGTGCTCCAGCGCTGCATTGATGAAGCCCGTGAATAGCGGGTGGCCGTCGCGCGGGGTCGAGGTGAACTCGGGGTGGAACTGACACGCCACGAACCAGGGATGATCCGGCAGCTCGATCATTTCGACCAGCGACTGATCGCCGCTCTTGCCCGAGACGATCAAACCAGCCGCTTCGAGTCGTTCGACGAACTGCTCGTTGACTTCGAAACGGTGACGGTGACGTTCGGTGATGGTGTCCAGACCATACACCTGATGCGCCCTGGAACCTGGCTTGAGGCGGCATTCCTGCCCGCCGAGACGCATGGTGCCGCCCAGGTCAGAGGCTTCGTCACGCAGCTCGATCTGTCCTTCGGCGTTGATCCACTCGGTGATAAGACCGACCACCGGATGCAGGGTCTCGCGGGTGAATTCGGTGGAATTGGCATCGTCCCAACCGGCCACGTGGCGTGCGAACTCGATCACTGCCACCTGCATACCGAGACAGATTCCCAGATAGGGAATGTCGTTCTCGCGGGCAAAGCGTGCCGCCTGAATCTTGCCTTCCACGCCTCGTTCGCCGAAACCACCGGGTACCAGAATCGCATCCTTGCCGGCCAGCCCTTCGGTGCCGTGATGTTCGATCAGTTCGGCGTCGATGTATTCGACGTTGACCTTCACCCGGGTTTGAATGCCGGCGTGGACCAGCGCTTCGTTGAGCGACTTGTAGGCGTCGAGAAGCTCCATGTACTTGCCGACCATGACGATATTGATCGTCTTGAGCGGGTTGAGCTTGGCATCGAGAACGTGAACCCACTCGGACAGATCCGCCTGCGGTGCCTCGAGACGCAGCTTGTCGCAGACGATCTCGTCGAGCCCCTGCTCGTGCAGCATCAGCGGAATACGATAGATGGTATCGGCATCCTGCAGCGGGATGACAGCACGCTCTTCGACGTTGGTGAACAGCGCGATCTTGCGCCGCTCGCTCTCCTCGAGTTCGACTTCGCTGCGGCAGATCAGGATATCCGGCTGAATACCGATCGAGCGCAGCTCCTTGACGCTATGCTGGGTCGGCTTGGTCTTGGTCTCGCCGGCGGTCTTGATGTAGGGCACCAGCGTCAGATGCATGAACAGCGCGCGGTTGGCACCCACTTCGCTGCGCAGCTGACGGATCGATTCCAGAAACGGCAGCGATTCGATATCGCCCACGGTACCGCCGATTTCCACCAGCGCCACGTCGTAACCTTCTCCCCCCTTGATCACCCGATGCTTGATCTCGTCGGTGATGTGCGGAATGACCTGCACCGTGCCACCGAGATAATCGCCGCGACGCTCCTTGCGCAATACATGCTCGTAGACCCGGCCGGTGGTGAAGTTGTTGCTCTGGGTCATCTTGGTGCGAATGAAGCGCTCGTAATGGCCCAGGTCGAGATCAGTTTCTGCGCCATCCTCGGTGACGAACACCTCACCATGCTGAAACGGACTCATGGTGCCCGGATCGACATTGATGTACGGATCCAGCTTGAGAATAGTGACTTTGAGGCCGCGGGCCTCGAGAATCGCCGCCAGCGAGGCGGAAGCAATACCCTTGCCCAGAGAGGACACAACGCCGCCGGTCACGAAGATATATCGTGTCATGGAAAACCTGTCGAATCGTGGTCGTAAAGCTCGTGAGAAAGACCCGGGGGAGAAAGTCGGGCCAGGATGGGACATCAGATTACCAGACTCGTTCGAAAGGCTCAATTTCAGATCGCGCGAGCCGATGCCGGCACGCGATACGACAGCCCGATCCGGACCGAATCAGCTCGCCACTGCCCGCTGCAGCGACTCCAGGCGCCGGTCCCGGATGCCAAGCGCATGTAGATCGCCCACCGTGTTGTCGAGATATTCGCGACACGATCCCAGTACGCCCCGCCCGGTACGCAACAGATGCACCACCGTCTCGTCGGACTGGCGCCCGATATAGCGATCGTGATGCGGGTTGATCACGAACGCGATACCCCAGATCGGGCCCACCTCCGTCTTCAGCTTGATCCAGCGCGGAAGGTAGGCGCCGGTCAGCATCTCGCGCCGCCACACCAGGGTCAGTTCTCGCTCGAGATTGTCACCGGGAACGCGAAGCGCGACGCCGTGACACGACCCTCCTGGCGCCAAAGCCAGCATCAACCCCGGAGTCTCGGGCGTACCGCGACCGTGGTCGAGCTTGAGGCAGAAATCGCGATGATAGCCGTAGAGACGGCAGGTGTGGCGCTCGGCCACCTCGACACACGGATTCCAGATCAACGAGCCATAGGCAAACAGGTAAACGCCGTCAACGGCCTGCGCGCCGGGCGGCGCCGTGGCCAGAACCTGCTGAATGGAGCCATGCAGGTCCTGGTGAGTCTTCAACGCCACCTCGGGGTAAACCTGTTCGAAATGACGACGAATCAGATCCTGCTCCAGTACCTCGCGGGTCATGGTGATCGACTTCTCGACGGAAGCCTCTTCATCGGCGCACATATTGCCGGACTGCGGGTCACTCATTAGGCGCTCTATTCAGGGACACTGTATTTAGAAAAGCTGTATTTAGAAAAACTGTCTTTAGAAAATCTGTATCTAGGGACGCTATCAATGAGATCCATGAGGGCGCGGTAGTCACCTCGGCGCGACCCTACGGTCGACATAGCCTAACGCCGACGAGGTGCAATGCGAAGCGCAGGTTTAGACTTCATTCAGTCTGAACTGTCGCGCCCGCGATCGGCGCCATGGCGCAGGATCAGATGCAACAAGATCGCTCCAAAGGTCGCGGTGCCGATACCGTCGAGCGTGAAACCGCCGAAATCGATCGAGAAGTTGCCTGCGCCCAGTACCAGTGTCACCGCCGCGACAATCAGATTGGTGTTATCGCTCAGATCGACCTGATTCTGAATCCAGATGCGCGCACCGGCCACCGCGATCAGACCGAACACCACAATCGAGGCGCCGGCCAGTACCGGGCCTGGAATCGTCTGAATCAGCGCGCCGAAGCGCGGCGAGAACCCGAGCAGAATGGCGAACGCAGCGGCCGCGACGAAGATCAGCGTCGAATAGACCCGCGTCACTGCCATCACGCCGATATTTTCGGCATAGGTCGTAACGCCGGTACCGCCGGCGGCACCGGAGACCATCGTCGCCAGCCCGTCACCCAGAAAGGCCCGGCCGATGTAGGGGTCAAGGTCACGCCCGGTCATCGCACCTACTGCCTTGATATGGCCCAGATTTTCTGCCACCAGAATCACCGCAACCGGCACGATCAGAACGATCGCATGCGGGCTGAACTCGGGAGCCGTGAACGCCGGCATCCCGAACCAGGCCGCGTTCTGGATGATCGAAAAATCGATCGGCGTCCCCCAACCCAGGCCGTTGGTGACCAGCGCATAGATCGCGTAGGCCGCGATCAACCCCACCAGAATCAGCAGCCGCTGCAGCATGCCGCGGGTCAACACGGCCGCCAGCCCGATGCAGAGAATGGTCACCAGCGCCATCGCCGCTTCGAAATTGGACCCCTTCACGCTGGAGACCGCTACCGGCGCCAGGTTGAGACCGATGGTCATGACGATGGCACCGGTCACCACCGGCGGCAGCAGGAACTCGATCCAGCGCGTTCCCGAGGCCATGACGATTAGACCGATGACCGCGTAGATCGCGCCGCAGACGATGATCCCGCCCAGCGCCAGGCTGATCGAGGGGTTACCCCCGCTGCCTGCATACCCCGTAGCCGCAATCACCACGCCGATGAAAGCGAAACTCGATCCTAGATAGCTGGGCACCCGTCCGCCGACCACTACGAAGAACAACAGCGTGCCGATCCCCGACATCAGGATGGCCAGATTGGGATCGAAGCCCATCAACAGCGGCGCCAGCACGGTCGAACCGAACATCGCGACAGCATGCTGAATACCCATCATCAACGTCTGTACCGGTGGCAACGTCTCGTCAGCGGCGACCAGACCACCTTGACTGGCATCGACGCGCTGCCAACGGGGGAACCAGGATGACATCGTTGTTGTTCTCCACAATGAGATAACGCGATCGGGAACAGCACAGGCGGCTGTTAACCCTGCACCTATCCCTTACATCCACCCCTGCGCCGTTAGGCCAGTTCGTGCCAGCGGGAATGTAAACGACATCGCGAACGATGCCTTAGCCGCGCTCCGGCAGACGCGACGTGAGGATATTCGAGCGCCGTTCGATTTCCTCGAGCATGCCGGCGCACTCGTCAGACATTCCGCTGTCATGCAATTTTGCCAGCGAAAAAAGCGCTTTCAGCTGGCCACTGATCATGATGGCCTGATCACCACCTTCCTGATCCAGCACATGATCTTCCAGTGCTCGCAGTTGGGTATTGGCGTGGTCGAGAATGTTACGTTCTAGCCTGATCATGGTTTGACCTTCCGAAGATTACGGTTCGTTTCGAGCGCGCCACTCTAAAGGCAACCTCTTCTTGATACTAGCGCTGCAGCCTACTACCTCTGAAGACTACTGCTACTGAAGACCTTGAATTCAGACCTTGAGATAACCAAGAATACTGTCCGCTGCCTGACGACCTTCAAAGACCGCAGTCACCACCAGATCGGAACCGCGCACCATATCGCCACCAGCGAACACCTTCTCGTTGCTGGTCTGATAGGCGAAGCGCTCCATCTGCGCCGGAATCTCCGGCGCCAGCACGCGGCCACGTTCGTCCACTTCGATCTGATGGGTGTCGAACCACTCGATCTCGCTGGGCTGGAAACCGAAGGCAATCACGACCGCGTCGCAGGCCAGCACTTCTTCGGAACCCGGGACCACTTCCGCACTGCGTCGGCCGTTGCCGTCCGGCTCGCCCATGCGGGTGCGCACCATCTTGACACCTTCGACCTTACCCTCACCGACGATCGCCACCGGCTGCCGGTTGAACAGGAACTCGACGCCCTCTTCGCGGGCATTGGTCACCTCGCGCTTGGAGCCGGGCATGTTCTCTTCGTCGCGGCGGTAGGCGCAGGTCACGCTGGTCGCGCCCTGGCGGATCGAGGTGCGGTTACAGTCCATCGCGGTATCGCCGCCGCCCAGAACGACGACGCGCTTGCCGGCCATCGATACATAGTCAGATGACGCCTGCTTGAAACCGAGATGGTGGTTGGCGTTGGCGATCAGGAAATCGAGCGCCTTGTAGACGCCGTCCATGTCTTCTCCCGGGAATCCGCCGACCATGTATTTGTAGGTACCCATGCCGAGAAACACCGCGTCGAACTCATCAAAGAGCTGCTCGAAGGTGATATCGCGACCAATTTCGGTATTCAACCGGAACTCGATGCCCATTTCCTCGAATACTGCCCGCCGACGCTCCATCACCGATTTCTCGAGCTTGAACTCGGGGATACCGAACGTCAGCAGACCGCCGATCTCGGGATAGCGGTCGAACACTACCGGTTTGACGCCATTTCTAATCAGCACATCGGCACAACCCAACCCGGCCGGACCCGCGCCGATTACGGCCACACGCTTGTCGGTCATGACCACTTGCGACATGTCCGGGCGCCAGCCCATGGCGAAGGCGGTATCGGTGATGTACTTCTCCACCGAGCCGATGGTGACGGCGCCGAAGCCGTCGTTCAGGGTGCAGTCGCCCTCGCACAGGCGATCCTGAGGGCAGACCCGGCCACACACTTCGGGCAGTGAATTGGTCCGATGCGACATCTCCGCCGCTTCGAGAATGTTGCCCTCGCTGACCAGCTTGAGCCAGTTGGGAATGTAGTTGTGAACCGGGCACTTCCACTCGCAGTACGGGTTGCCGCAATGCAGGCAGCGATGGGCCTGGCTGGCCGCCTCGCTGGGTTTGAACGGCTCGTAGATCTCGGCGAACTCCTTCGCCCGGCTGCGCGCATCCTTCTTCTGCGGATCGCGTCGCCCCACATCGATGAACTGAAAGTCGTTACTCAAACGGTTTGCCATGTCTTTTCTCCTCACTGGGCCGACGACGCTCTCGGATTGCAGCTGTTGCCTCTGCCCCCAGTAACGCCGGGGGCCGTTCGGGCTGTCGCCGCCTCTTATTCAGGCTGGCGCCTGGATTGGGCCAGCAAACCGTTGAGACTTGCGGCCTTGGGCTTCACCAGCCAGAAATGGCGGATGAAGTCGGAGAAATCCTCGAGAATCGCCCGCCCGCGTGGCGAGTCCGTCTCTTCCACGTACTCGGTAATCACTTCGCGCAGGTGACGGCGATAAGCTTCCATCGATTCGGTGTTGATCCGATGGATCTCCACCAGCTCGTGGTTGTAGCGGTCGACGAAACCGCGATCCTCGTCGAGCACGTAGGCGAAACCGCCGGTCATGCCCGCACCGAAGTTGATCCCGGTCTTGCCGAGCACACAGACCAGGCCGCCGGTCATGTATTCGCAGCAGTGGTCGCCGGCCCCTTCGATCACCGCGTGGGTGCCGGAGTTGCGCACGCCGAAGCGCTCGCCGGCCATGCCCGCGGCGAACAGCTTGCCGTCGGTGGCACCGTACAGACAGGTGTTGCCGATGATCGCCGTCTCGTGGCTCTGGAAGCGGCTGGCCTTGGGCGGCACGATCACCACCTTGCCGCCGTTCATGCCCTTGCCGACGTAGTCGTTGGCATCGCCTTCCAGATACAGGTTCAGCCCGCGCGCGTTCCACACCCCGAAGCTCTGCCCCGCGACGCCGGTGAAGCGCGCCGTGATCGGCGCGTCTTCCAGCCCCGCCTCGCCGTAGCGCTTGGCGATCTCGCCGGAAACCCGAGCCGCCACCGAGCGGTCGCAGTTGGTGATCGTGAACGAGAACTCGCCACCGGACTTCGACTCGATCGCCGGCAGCAGCGCGTCGAACACTTCCTGGTTCTTGGCACCCGGATCATGGGGCACGTTGCGGCTGACCTGGCAGAACTGCGGTGCGTCCTCAGGCACGAAGTCGTTGGCCAGCAGCGGGCTCAGATCGAGCTTGCGCTGTGCCGCGGTTTCGCCTTCGAGCATCTCCAGCAAATCGGTGCGCCCGATCAGGTCGGTCAACTGGCGTACGCCCAGCAGCGCCATCAGCTCACGCACTTCCTCGGCGATGAAGCGGAAGTAGTGCTTGACCATGTCGACCGTGCCACGGAAGTGCTCGTCCCGCAGCTCCTGATGCTGGGTCGCGACGCCGGTCGCACAGTTGTTGAGGTGGCAGATCTTCAGATACTTGCAGCCCAGCGCCACCATCGGCGCGGTGCCGAAGCCGAAGCTCTCGGCGCCCAGAATGGCTGCCTTGACCACGTCGAGCCCGGTCTTCAGACCACCATCGGTCTGCAGCCGGATCTTGTCGCGCAGACCGTTGATGCGCAGCGCCTGGTGCACTTCCGGCAGGCCCAGCTCCCACGGACTGCCAGCGTGGCGGATCGAGGTGATCGGGCTCGCCGCGGTACCGCCGTCGTAGCCGGAGACGGTGATCAGGTCGGCGTAGGCCTTGGCCACGCCGGTGGCGATGGTGCCGATGCCCGGCTCGGAGACCAGCTTGACCGAAACCTGAGCGCTCGGATTGACCTGTTTGAGATCGAAGATCAGCTGAGCCAGGTCCTCGATCGAATAGATGTCATGATGCGGCGGCGGCGAGATCAGCGTCACGCCCGGCACCGCATAGCGCAGCCGCGCGATGGTTTCGTTGACCTTGCCGCCCGGCAGCTGGCCGCCCTCGCCGGGCTTGGCGCCCTGGGCGACCTTGATCTGCAGAACCTCAGCGTTGACCAGGTAGGCTGGCGTCACGCCGAAGCGGCCGGAGGCGATCTGCTTGATCTTCGACGAGCGGATGGTGCCGTAACGTGCCGGGTCTTCGCCGCCTTCGCCGGAGTTGGAGCGGCCGCCGGTTTCGTTCATCGCCTGCGCCAGCGCTTCGTGCGCCTCCGGCGATAGCGCGCCCAGCGACATGCCGGCGCTGTCGAAACGCAGTAGCAGGCTCTCGACGGGCTCGATCTCGTCCAGCGGCAACGGTTCGGGAGCCGGCTTGAGCTTCAGCAGATCCCGGATCGTGGCCACCGGACGCTCGTTGACCAGCCGCGCGAATTCCTTCCACTTGCCGTAATCGCCCTGCTGTACCGCCTGCTGCAGTTTCATGACCACATCGGGATTGTAGGCGTGGTATTCGTGCCCGTGGACGAACTTGACCAGACCGCCCTGGCGGATGCCTTTACGGGGAATCCAGGCATCGCGGGCGGCCAGCGTCTGCTGCATCTGCAGCTCGCTGAAGCCGGTCCCCTCGATGCGCGACATCATGCCGTCGAAGCACATCTGCATGACTTCGGAGCCCAGCCCGACGGCTTCGAACAGCTGCGAGCCGCGGTAGGAGGAGATCTGCGAGATGCCCATCTTCGACAGGATCTTGAACAACCCCTTCTGCATCCCCTTGCGGTAGTTCTCGCGCGCGTCCGCCGGGTTACCGACCAGCTCGCCGGTGCGGTGCATGTCCGCCATCACCTGGTAGGCGAGGTACGGGTAGACCGCGGTGGCACCGACGCCGAAGAATACCGCCATCTGGTGCGCGTCACGGGCGTAGCCGGTCTCGACCACGATATTGACGCGCGGGCGCAGAGCCAGCCTGGCCAGATGATGATGCACGGCGCCGGTGGCCAGCAGCGCCTGGATCGGCTGCTGGCCTTTTTCGAGCTCGGCATCCGACAGCACCAGGATGACCTTGCCATCCCGGGCCGCCTGCTCGGCCTGCTGACAGAGCGTTACCAGCGCCTGGCGCAGCGAGGTGGTCTCCGGGTCGTAGTGCAGCGGCAGCCGGATCGAGGTGAACGCCGGATCTTCCTGGGTCACCAGGGCAGTGAACTTGCGCGGCGACAGCACCGGCGTGGTCAGGATCAGGCGATTGGCATGCTCGGGCGTGGCCTGAAAGACGTTGAGTTCCGCGCCCATGCAGGTTTCCAGCGACATCACGATCGCTTCACGCAACGGGTCGATCGGCGGGTTGGTGACCTGGGCGAATTTCTGGCGGAAAAAATCGGTGAGCAGACGGTTCTGCCGAGACAGCACCGCCATCGGCGTATCGTCGCCCATCGAGCCGACCGCTTCCTGACCGCTCTCGGCCAGCGGGCGCAGCAGCTGATCGCGCTCCTCGAAGGTCACCGAGAACATCTTCTGATAGACGTTGAGCTCGTCGGTCTCCATCGGCTGGAAGCGGGCCAGTTCGGTCAGCGCCGACTCGAGATAGTGCGCGTGCTCCTTGAGCCAGCGGCGATACGGATAGGCGGACTTGAGCCGCTGGTCGATATCGTCGGTATGCAGCACCTCGCCGGTCTGGGTATCGACGGCGAGAATCTGCCCCGGCCCGACACGGCCCTTGGCCACCACGGATTCCGGCTGATAGTTCCATACCCCGATCTCGGAGGAGAGGGTGATGTAGCCGTTGTCGGTGATCACCCAGCGCGCCGGACGCAGGCCGTTGCGGTCGAGCATGCAGACGGCATGGCGGCCGTCGGTCATGACGATACCGGCGGGACCGTCCCACGCCTCCATGTGCATGGAATTGTACTCGTAGAAGGCGCGCAGGTCGCCGTCCATGGTCTCCACGTTCTGCCACGCCGGCGGCACCATCATGCGCACCGCGTTGTAGAGATCCATGCCGCCGGTCAGCAGCACTTCCAGCATGTTGTCCATGCTCGACGAATCGGAACCGGTGGTGTTGACGATCTCGTCGAGGCCTTCGATGTCCGGCAGCAGCTCGCTGACGAAGTTGGCCTTGCGCGCGTTGGCCCACCCGCGGTTGGCCTCGATGGTGTTGATCTCGCCGTTGTGCGCCATGAAGCGGAACGGCTGCGCCAGCGGCCAGCGCGGCGCCGTATTGGTCGAGAAACGCTGGTGGAAAACGCAGACGGCGGTTTCGAGACGCTCGTCGCCCAGATCCTGATAGAAGGTAGGCAGGTCCACGGGCATCATCAGGCCCTTGTAGGAAACCACCTTGGACGACAGCGAGCAGACGTAGAACTCTTCTTCCTGACGCAGCTTCTGCTCGGCCAAGCGACGGGCCATGAACAGCTCGACATTGAACGCGGCGTCGGACTGGGACGCCTCCCCTTCGACGAACACCTGACGAATGCGCGGCAGGCACTCGAGCGCCATCGGCCCGCAGACGCTGGGGTCCGTGGGCACGTCGCGCCAGCCCATGACGCTCAAGCCCCGCTCGGCCAGCTCGCCTTCCAGGATTTCCCGTGCATGCTGCTCGCGAGCGTCGTCATCGGGGAAGAACACCATGCCGACCGCGAAGCGCTCGCCCAGGGTCACGTCCAATTGCTCCTGGGCCAGCGCTCGCATGAAGCTCATCGGCATCTTCAGCAACAGGCCGCAGCCGTCGCCGGTCTTGCCGTCCGCCGCGATGCCGCCGCGGTGGGTCATGCAGGTCAGGGATTCGATCGCCGTCTTGAGCAGATCATGACTGGCCTGCCCTTCCATATGAGCAATCAGGCCGAAACCGCAGTTGTCGCGGAATTCGCCGGGCTGGTGAAGACCTCTCATCATGGGCGTGCCTCACAAAGCTGTGTCAGAATACTGGGTCTTGTATTCGATCGAATAAAAAGAGATAATTTAAAATTTTTCTTATTTTTAAGACCAAATCTGTGACTGAAGGATCGGCCTGGTTTTCTTCTGGAAACGCCGACAATGTCGTTGCTGGCGGTTGCCAAAAGGCTGGACAGAATAGCCAGTAACCCTCCCCAGCGCAATTCAGCGCGCCGCCGCACAACCTGCAAACGCATTGAAAATCGAGAACTTAGCTTTGATTTCAAGAAAATACGTTGGTGGCACAAAGGCTTAGGTTTTTGGTATAGACGAAAGTCTTATTCTTCCGCATCACGCATCGATCACGGCAACATTGAGGTGCGGACACCATACCGATGCGGCATGGATCATACCAGTTATGACATGGGGCTTCGGCAAGAAGGCCGTTGGAAACAACGGCCGAAATCAAGGGTGCTCGGGTAAAGCGGATGGGATCGACTTTGAGTTCGACCGGATCAGGCGCGCGGAAACTCCGCCAACAGACGCTCGAGCTGAGCGGGATCGGTATCGTCTCGAATACATGCCCGCCCCAAGGCTTCGAGCAGGATCAGGCGCAGGCGACTGTCGACGTTCTTCTTGTCGAGCCGCATTCGAGAAAGAAAATCCTCGTTTCCCATGTTGGCCGGTGCCGTCACCGGAAGGTCCGCCGCGCTCAGGATCGCAGCGACACGCTCGACGTCGGCCTCGTTCAGCCAACCGCGTTCGGCGGATAGCCGAGCCGCCATCATCATGCCGGCGCTCACCGCCTCGCCGTGGAGCCAGTTGCCGTAACCCTGGTGCGCCTCGATCGCATGACCAAAGGTGTGACCGAGGTTGAGCAACGCCCGCACACCCTGCTCCGTCTCGTCCTCGGCCACCACTTCGGCCTTGATCTCGCAGCTGCGGCGGATAGCATGCCGGATGACACCTTCCTCGAGACCACGCAGCGCCCCTAGATTGGCCTCCAGCCAGGCAAGAAAATCGGCATCCCAGATCAGGCCGTACTTGATCACTTCCGCCAGCCCTGCGGAAAGCTCACGCGACGGTAGCGTTTGCAGGGTATCGGTATCGATCAGCACCGCTCGGGGCTGCCAGAACGCGCCGATCATGTTCTTGCCGCGCGGGTGATTGACCCCGGTCTTGCCGCCGACGGAAGAGTCGACCTGGGCCAGCAGCGTGGTGGGGATCTGGACAAACGCGACGCCGCGCTGGTAGCTGGCGGCCGCGTAACCGGTCATGTCACCGATGACACCACCACCGAGCGCGATCAGCGTACAGCGACGGTTGAAACCGGCGGCCAGCAACGCATCCCAGATTCTCTCGACCGACGCCAATGTCTTGGTCGCCTCGCCATCGGGCAGGATCACCTCTCGAATTTCCAGATCGGCGCCCGCCAGCGTTTCTTTGAGCGCATAAAGATAGTGCGGGGCGATGACCTCATTGGTAACGATCATGACCTGGCGTCCAGCCAGACAAGGCAGCAAATAGTGCAGCAGATGCTCTCGGTTCGTCAGCAGGCCCGCACCGACATGGATCGGATAGCTGCGATCGCCCAGCGAGACGTTCAGCGATTCCACGGCAAGCGACGAGACTGAAGACATGAGAGGTTACCTTCGATATGAGAAGAACATGACCTTTAATGGGAGAGCATCATCACCTCTGATGCGAAAGAGATACCGCTTCGCCGAGCGGCTCCGTCAGATGCGAAACCCGGCGCAGGATGTCGTTCACCACACTCCTGGGGCCTCGGCGGTCCGTGCGCACGACGATATCCGCCGTTGCGCGATAGAGCGGATCGCGAACCGCGAACAGATCCCGCAACACCTGCTCGGGGTTGGCTGTCTGCAGCAGCGGCCGATTGCGATCCCGGAAGGTGCGCCGGATCTGCTGTTCGACGGTGGTGGCGAGATAGACCACCGTCCCTCGCTCCCGCAGCAACTGCCGATTGACCTCGCGCATGATCGCGCCGCCACCGGTCGCCATGACGATGTCGCAGCGCTGGGTGAGCTCGTCGATCATGGCCGTCTCGCGGTCCCGAAAGCCCTGCTCACCCTCGACATCGAAAATCCATGGGATATTCGCCCCGCAGCGAGCCTCGATCTGATGGTCGCTATCCAGGAATTCGCGCTGCAATTCGGCCGCCAGGAGGCGGCCGATTGTGCTCTTGCCGGCCCCCATGGGGCCGATGAGAAAAAGATTGGGAAGCGACCGCATCAGCGTATGGCCAGTCCGTCCTCGATGATCTTGGGCGTGATGAATACCAGCAATTCTACCTTCTCGTTGCTGTTCTGGGTATAGCGGAACAGGTTGCCGATCACCGGCAGGTCGCCGAGGAACGGTGTCTTGAACAGCGTCCGCAGCTGTTCGGAGGTCAGGATCCCGCCCAGCACCACGGTTTCGCCGTTATTGACCAGCACCTGAGTCTGGATCTCGTTGGTATCGATGGCCGGCGCGTCGTCGTAGCGGGCGTCGGAGATATCGTCGTTGTTGATGCGTAGATCCATGATGATGCGGTCGTCCGGGGTGATCTGCGGTGTCACCTCGAGCGACAGCACGGCCTCCTTGAACTCGGTGGAGGTGGCACCGCTGGACGAAGCTTCCTGATAAGGCACTTCCTGGCCCTGCTTGATGATCGCCGTGCGCTGGTTGGCGGTGATCACCTTGGGCTGGGAAATGGTCTGGCTCTTGCCCTCGCTTTCCAGCGCCCGCAGCTCCAGATCGATCAGGATGTCGCCGGAAACATACCCGAAGCTGAACGCGCTGGCGGGATTGGTGGCATTGCCCAGATCCACCGCCAGGCCGCCGCCATATGAGGCCGGGTCGTCCGATGTCGTCGGCACTGTCGACGGATTGCCATCGGCAGCGCCTCCGCCGCTTCCTCTCGGCCGATTACCTAGGTCGAAATGCCGTCCGGCAGCCCCGGAGAGCC
>Ga0207878_100411_pt1 | contig 15284 bp, 10 predicted proteins | sample LinPmetageLP41_FD_184053 | JGI IMG/M metagenome (GOLD analysis project Ga0207878, IMG submission 184053) | Marine viral communities from the Pacific Ocean - LP-41 (SPAdes) | ecosystem: Environmental > Aquatic > Marine > Oceanic | place: Pacific Ocean | collected 2010-08-27 | reverse complement strand
CATGGAAGGCGGGCTTCGGGTCCAGGTCCCGCCGTCCGCACAGGAAGTTGAACCATTTCGACCCGAAAGCGACATGCGCAACCTCTTCGCTGTAGATGGTTTCCAGCGCGGTGACCGCGTCGGTTGCCCCGGCGCGACGAAAGACCTCGATCATGCCCGGCGTGACGTCCAGCCCGCGCGCCTCCAGTACCATCGGCACGACGGCCAGACGGGCCATCAGGTCGCCCGCGGTTTCTTCCGCCGCGCGCCACATTCCGGCATGGGCAGGCAGGGCACCATAGTGGCTGCCGACCGCGTTCAGGCAATCCGCCATCAGATTGAAGTGTTTCGCCTCGTCGTCCGCCGCCGACACCCAGTCGTCGAAGAAACCCATCGGCAGGGGCGTCGTGGAAAAGCGCGCGATGATGTCCCAGTGCAGGTCGACGGCGTTCAATTCGATATGCGCGACAGCATGCAGGAGGGCGATCCGGCCCTCGGGCGTGCCGGGTTTGCGGCGCGGCACGTCGCGCGGCTGGGCCAGTTCGGGCCGGTCGGGGCGTGCCGGCTTGTCGGGCGGCGTCGCGGTGCCGACCGGAATGACCGCTCCCCCCTCGGCTCGGGATGCGCGCCAACGGGCCGCGTGAGCACGAGAGAGGGCGGTCTTGGCGCGGCCGTCGGCGGTCGTCAGCACCTCGACCGCCATCCGCGCGAGACTGAGCGTCATCCCCTCACCGCGTCCAGCACGTCGTCCACATGGCCCGGCACCTTAACCTTGCGCCAGACCTGCCGCACCTTGCCCAATCCGTCGATCAGGAACGTCGCACGCTCGATCCCCATATAGGTCTTGCCGTACATGTTCTTCTCGACCCAGACGCCGTAATCCTCGCAGGTCGTGCCGTCCGCATCGGAGGCGAGGATCACCTTCAGATCGTGCTTGGCCAGAAACTTGTCGTGCTTGGCGGCGGTGTCCTTCGACACGCCGATCACCACAGCGCCCGCCGCGTCAAACGCGGCGATGGCTTCGGAAAAGGCGATGCCTTCCTTGGTGCAGCCGGGCGTGTCGTCCTTGGGGTAGAAATACAACACCACCTGTTTGCCACCCGACTTGCCTGTGAAATCCGACAGGCTGACATGGCCGCCGCCATCTCGGGGCAGGGTGAATCCGGGGGCGTCCGCACCCGCTTCGATCTGACTGGACATGACATTCTCCGCTGGTTGGGTGACTGTTATCTATGGGGGACTTGGAACCCGGCAGGGGTCAGGTCAAGATGCAGTCCGCGCTTCCCAATACTCCGGATGCCCAATTCATATGCCACAAGCCCCGAACAGACCGGTCAGACGACCCGGCCAACGCGCCCTGCGCGGGGTCGGGGTTCTGCTGCTGATCGTGGGGGTGATCGCGGCCGGAACAGCCTTTCGTCTGACCCGTGGACCGATTGCCCTGCCGGAATGGACGGTTGACCGGATCGAAGAGCGGATCGGACGCAATCTGGGCCCGCGCGCCGTATCCATGGGACAGGTCGCGATTTCGTATGATCTGCGGGACCAGGCGTTGCGGCTGGTGTTGCGCGACGCGCAACTGACGGACGCGGGCGTGCAGGTTCTGCTGTTGCCCGACGCCCGCGTGACACTGGATGGCGCGGCCCTGTTGCGCGGAAAGCTGCGCCCGCGCACCGTCGCGGTCGAAGGACTGACGCTGGATATGTCGCGCGATGCCGAGGGGCGCTTTTCGCTGGCCTTCGGGTCGGGCGGCGGCGCGCTGCCGGGCACCTGGGCCGAGGCGCTTGCATCGCTGGACACAGCATTGGCGACTCCGGCCATTGCCGCGCTGGACAACGTCACGATCGAGGGCGTCACCGTCCGGTTCGACGACGTGATCACCGGCCTGTCGCAGCAGACGGAAAACGGCACCTTCACCTGGGCTCGACAGGGCGCGGGCGTGCGATTGACCCTGACGTCGGATCTGCGGCTGGGTGCGCGCAGGGCGCAGGCCGCACTCAGCCTGTTGCGGCGCACGGACGACGACGGAGCCGGACAGGGTGCCGAGGCGACCTTTGCGCTGACCTCTCTGTCACTGGCGGGATTGGCGGACATGCTGCCCAATATTCCGGCCCTGACGCTGGTCACGGGCGAGGTGTCGGCGACCGCGGCCATGACCCTGTCCGAGGATGGCACGCCCGGCCCGCTGCGGGGACGCGTGGTGGGACGCGACGCCCGCATGACGGATCACGCGTCGATGGCGCTGGACAGGGCGGTGCTGGCCTTCGACTGGTTGCCGGGATCGGGCCGGATCGGCCTGTCGGAAATCTCGGCCTCGTCGGACGAGATTGCGGTTCTCGCAGGCGGTCAGGTCCTTCTGGACGACGGATTGACCGGACCGGTCCAGGTGCAGTTGCAACTGGGGGAGACGATCTTCGACCCGGAAGGCCTGCTGGACCGGCGTGTCGAATTCCGGCAGGGCGTGATCGAGGCCCGGCTGATACAGCGTCCGCTGGGCCTGCGGATCGGGCAGGCAATGGTAACGGGTCCAAGCGGAACGGCGCGTCTGTCGGGTCGTCTGGACTACGGCGCTGAAGGTGCGGTCGGTGCGCTGCGCCTGTCGGTGCCGCGCATGAACGTGGCGGACCTGACCGCGCTCTGGCCGCCGTCCCTGCAGACGCAGGCCCGCGACTGGTTCACCACGAACCTTCTGGACGGCCAGGCAACGGATGCGACGGCACTGGTCCGCATCGCGCCCGGTCAGCCCCCCGAGGTCGCGGCCAGCTTCGATTTCTCCGATGGCAACTTCCGCTACATGCGTGCGATGCCGCTCGCCACCGGTGCGGCGGGGGCCGCACAGCTGAGTGGCAATCGTCTGACCTTGCGCGTTGACCGGGGTCGCGTGCCCGCCATCGGGCCAGACCCGTCCGACCCGACGGGGCCGGGGGGCGAAGTCGATATCGCTGGCAGTACCTTTACCATCCTCGATACCACACAACGACCTTCGACCGGCAAGCTCGCGCTTCTGGCTCGAGGTGAGATCGGCGACATGCTCACCCTGCTGGACAATCCGCCATTCCGCCTGCTGCAACGGCTGAACAAGACCCGTGACATGGCATCTGGCCGGGCCGAGGCGCGAGTGTCGGCGACCCTGCCTCTGCGCAAGGGCAATGCCCCGGCCGATTTCGTCTATGACGTCACCGCGCGCCTGACGGACGTGGAAAGTGGCAGCATCGTTCCGGGGCGTGTGATTGCCGCGGACGATCTGACGCTAACTGTCGTGCCGGGGCATGTGCAGATCGCGGGCGACATGGCGCTTGAAGGTGTGCCGTTTTCCGGCCGCTGGCAACAATCCCTGCCGCCCCCTTCGACCATACCCCTTGATCCGAATGTGCCCCGGCCTCCGGCGCAGCCCCTGCCGGAGCCGGGGCGCGTGACCGGCACGGCCCGCATTTCGCCCGATGGGCTGGCACGGCTGGGGATAGCGCTGGACGCGCTGTCGCTGCGCGGATCGGCGCAGGCCGATATCTCCGTCAGCTTGCCGCAGGGCGCTGCCCCGCGCCTGTCGGTCACCAGCGATCTGCGCGGCATGTCCGTCGCTTTGCCCGTCATCAGCTGGTCCAAGCCCGCCGAACAATCGGCCTCCTTCGCCGTCGAAGCGACATTGGGCGCCGTGCCCGAGGTCACGCGGATCAAGCTGGACGCACCTGGCTTGACCGCGCAGGGGCATGTGACCCTGCGCCCGAACGGCGGCGGGTTGGAGCGGGCCACCTTCGACAGCGTCGACACCGGATGGTTCCGTGGCCCCCTCGTCCTGACGGGGCGGGGTCCGGGCGTATCGCCGGCCATCTCGATCCGCAGCGGTCAGGCCGACCTGCGCCGCGCCTTGCTGGCGGGCGACGCGGGCAGCGGGGGTGGGGGCGACAGCGCGCCGCTGGAAATCGTGCTTGACCGCCTGACGATCACCGAAGGCATCGCGCTGACCGAATTGCGCGCGACACTGCGTGGCGGAGCGGGCAGTTTCACCGGGCGCATCAACGGCGGCGCTGCGGTTGAGGGCGTGCTGGCCCCACAGGGTGGCGGATCGGCGGTGCAGGTGCGGGGCACGGATGGCGGCGCGGTCCTGCAATCTGCCGGGCTGTTCAGGGACGCGCGCGGCGGGTCGATCACCATGACGCTGCGCCCGACCGGGCAGGCCGGCGTTTACTCAGGCGAGCTGCGCATGGGCAATGTCCGCGTCCGCAACGCGCCTGCGCTGGCCTCGCTTTTGCAGGCGCTGTCGGTGGTCGGCATTCTGGAGCAATTGGACGGCGAGGGTCTTTTCTTCCAGACGGTCGAATCGGACTTCACGTTACGGCCCGAAGACATCGTCGTGCAGCGGGCCAGCGCAGTCGGCCCGTCGATGTCGATCACGGCGGACGGCACCTATGATATCGGCACTAAACGGATGGACCTGCAGGGCGTCATTTCACCCATCTATCTGGTAAACGGGCTGTTCGGTGCGCTGTTTGCGCGACGGGACGAAGGCTTGTTCGGCTTCACCTATCGCCTGACAGGGCTTGCCGCCGATCCGCAGGTTTCGGTCAATCCTCTGTCGATCCTGACGCCGGGGGTGTTCCGCGATATCTTCCGCAAGCCGCCACCTTCCTGAGCGGTTTCCCGGCTGCTAGGAGGCGGCCATGAAACTCAGCGATTTCGATTTCGACCTGCCCGACGACCTGATCGCGACCCGGCCCGCCACGCCGCGATCGTCATCGCGGTTGATGGTGATGGAGGGCGACCGGATCAGCGACGCTGTCTTCACCGATCTGACCCGTTGGCTGCGGCCCGGAGATCGTCTTGTTTTGAACGATACCAAGGTGATACCAGCCCGTCTGAACGGCACGCGGGTGCGGCAGACGGCGGATGGATCGGGTCGCGCGAAGGTCGAGCTGACACTGACTGCGCCGCAGCCGGACGGGTCGTGGAAGGCCCTGGCCAAGCCGCTGCGCAAGCTGCGCGCCGGCGATCTGATCGAATTGGCGGCGGGCCATACGGCGCAGGTCATTGCACGGGGCGAGACCGATCTGACGCTGCGGTTCGACTGCGACTCCAGCGCGTTGCACGCCGTTCTTGAGGCCGCGGGCGAGATGCCTTTGCCGCCGTATATCGCCGTCAAACGTGCGCCCGATGCGCGCGACAAGGACGATTATCAGACCGTCTGGGCCCGCCATTCCGGAGCGGTTGCGGCGCCTACGGCGAGTTTGCATTTCGATACGCCATTGCTGGAAGCCCTGCGAAATCAGGGTGTTGAATTCACCGAAGTCACATTGCATGTCGGTGCGGGCACCTTTCTTCCGGTCAAGGTCGAAGACGTGACGACGCATCGAATGCATGCCGAATGGGGCGAGGTCACGCCCGATGCCGCCGCCGCCATCGCCGCGACCAAGGCGGCGGGCGGGCGGATCATTCCCGTGGGGACAACCGCCCTGCGTCTGATCGAAAGTGCGGCTGCGAACGGAGAAATTAATCCGTTTCAAGGGGATACGGACATTTTCATATACCCCGGATATGATTTCCGGGTGGCGGATGGGTTGATCACGAACTTTCACCTGCCACAATCGACGCTGCTGATGCTGGTGTCGGCGCTGATGGGACGGGATCGGATGCTGGCGGCCTATGCCCATGCGATTTCGCGGTCCTACCGGTTTTTCAGCTATGGCGACGCATCGTTGCTTTTGCCCACACCGCGGCATTGACAAACAAGCGCTTGCGCGGCGGATTTCGTAGGTGATGCGGGTATTCGCAACGGGTGATCTGCGTCGGACGTCCGCACGTTAATCTTCGATACTCACCTGGACGGTAGACCCGGATCGAGGCGATGACGTGCTCGCAAAAATGGCCACCCGTCCCGGCGTCGCATTTCGGCTGGACGCATCCCGCCATCGGGCGTAGGCGCGCCAAGACACAACCGTTGATCGAGGCCGCCCGATGCTGACCGTCATCCGTAACTCCTGGGCACTTTTGTTCGGCATCATGCTGCTGATGCTGGGCAACGGTATGCAGGGCACGCTGCTGGGTGTGCGGGGCGCGATCGAGGGGTTCTCGACCGGCGCAATGTCGATCATCATGGCCAGCTATTTCGCGGGCTTCCTGCTGGGCTCGCAGATGGTGCCGGACATGATCCGCAGGGTGGGGCATGTGCGGGTGTTCGCGTTCCTGGGCTCGCTCGCCTCGGCGGGTCTGATCCTCTATCCGCTGCTGACGAACCCGATCGCCTGGACCGGACTGCGGCTGTTGCTCGGCTTCTGCTTTTGCGGCGTCTACATCGTCTCGGAATCATGGCTCAACAATTCGACCACGAACGAGACGCGGGGCCGGGCGCTGGCGCTGTATATGATCGCCCAGATGGTCGGGATCGTCGCGGCGCAGGCCCTGTTCGCCTGGGGCGATGCGTCGGAGTACACGCTGTTCATCATCGTGTCGGTCCTGGTGTCGCTGGCCTTCGCGCCGATCCTTCTGGCGGCGACGCCGGTGCCGCCGTTCGAGAGCGCCAAGCCGATGTCGTTCAGCAAACTTTATCACGTATCGCCGCTGGGCTTCATCGGCATTTTCCTGATGGGGGCAGTCTTCTCGGCGCTGTTCGGCATGGCCGGCGTTTACGGAGCGGCGGCGGGGCTGACCACGGGGCAGATCGCATTGTTCGTTTCAGCGATCTATACTGGGGGTATGCTACTGCAGTATCCAATTGGCTGGCTGTCTGACCGGGCCGATCGGCGAAAACTGGTCATCGCGGGTGCGGTGATCGGGGTGCTGGCCTGTGGGTTGGGCATATCAGGTCTGGGCGGCGTCAATGGCGCGCTGGTATCGGCATTCCTGATCGGCGGCATGGCCAACCCGCTCTATGGGATTCTGCTGGCCTATACGAACGACTATCTGGAATACGAGGATATGTCGGCGGCGTCCGGTCGGTTGCTGTTCGTCAACGGTCTGGGGGCGGTCGGCGGGCCGCTGATCACCGGTTGGCTGATGGGTGTCGCCGGACCGGCGGGGTTCTTCATCTTCGTGGGTGTGTTGATGCTGGTGCTGGCGGTCTATGCCGGGTGGCGGATGACGCAGCGTGGCGCGCAACCGATCGGCGACGATACCAATTATGTCGTCATGTCCCCGATGGCCACCACGCCTGTCACCATCGAATCCGTGGTCGAGGAGTGGGAAGATCAGGCCCCGGAGGTCGGGACCGACACCATGGCGGTGAACCCGTGACCGCCGCCGTCGCACCCGTCGCGCCGGACGCCGTCCTGCGGTTCTGGCTGGAGGAGTGTTCGCCTGCCGACTGGTACACACAGGACGACGCGCTGGATGCGAAGATCCGGGACCGGTTCGGCGCGACCCTGGATCAGACATTGCCCCTGTCGCAGCCTCTGTCGCAGTGGCGCACCACGCCTGAAGGCACGCTGGCGCTGCTGATCCTGACGGATCAGTTTCCGCGCAACATGTTTCGCGGCACGGCGCGGGCCTTCGCCACGGATAACCTGGCGCGGGCAGTGACGAAGTGGGCCATCTCACGCGGGTTCGACCGTCGGATCGAAGGGACAGCGCGTCAGTTTTTCTATCTTCCGCTGGAGCATTCGGAGGTGATACCCGATCAGGAGCGGGCCGTCCGTCTGATCGCGATGTGGGGGGAAGCGCCGCAGACGCTGCTGCATGCGCGTGCCCATCGCGCGATCATCCGCCGTTTCGGGCGGTTCCCGTTCCGCAATGCCGCGCTGGGACGGATGACGTCGCCCGCCGAACAGGCCTTCATCGACGACGGTGGGTACGGCGCGATTTTGCGGGATTTGCAGGCGGGGTAGGCCGCGATCAGTCGGAAGGGCGGACCCGCGGACACAGCCATGCGTCGAGGAACGTCAGAAGCGGTTCACGCAGCCCGTCGCCCACATGCAGGGCGCAGAATCGCAGCGCCATGACCTGTATCGCAAAGGCCTGCACGCCCTCGGCCAGAATGTCGGGCGGAACGTCGCGGCGGAAGGTGCTGCCTGCGATCCATGTCGAGACCACGCGGACATAGCGCTCGAACGTGCGCGCGATTGGGCCGATGTCCTCGATCGCGGCGGCCCCCGAACGGCGCAGGATAACGTCGAAGACATAACGCTCGCAGGTCATGAAGGTCATCAGCGGCATCAGGCGATCGACCAGATCTTCGGGACTGCGCGGCGCGGGGACGGTTTCGATGGCATCCAGGTGGGCGTCGATCCGGGAGCCGATCAGCAGGTCCATCAGCGCATCCTTGTCTTTGAAATGCGCGAAGAAGGTGCCCTTGGCGACACCTGCGGCCAGCACGATCTCCTCGACGCGCAGGGCCTCGAACCCGGTGCGTGCCACAGCGGCTTCGGCGGCCGCGATCAGGCGGGCGCGGGTTTCGAGCGTGCGTTTCTGGACCGGTCTTTCCATGACCATGATCTGCCAGTTTTTTCGACCGTGGTCAAATTACACATTGACCGTGGTCAATTTTATTGCAACAGATATGACCACGGTCAATTAAGGAGGCAACGATGACACCCAAGCGTATATTCATTCTTGACGGCCACCCTGCCGAAACATCTCTCTCGCGCACCTTTGCCGAGGTCTATGCGACGCGTGCCAGGGCCGCCGGTCACGAGGTTCGGATGGCGCATCTGCACGACATGGTTTTCGACATGGACTTCGGGCAGGGCGGCTATGACAACTGGAAACCGCTGGAGCCGGTGCTGGACGGGGTGTTGTCCGATATCGAATGGGCGAACCATGTCGTGCTGGCCGTGCCGATGTGGTGGGGCGGACTTCCCGCCAAGCTGAAGGGGCTGATCGACCGGACATTCCTGCCGGGCCGGACGTTCGACACGCGCGTCCTGAAAATGGGGATGCCGACGCCGATGCTGACGGGACGCAGCGCGCGGGTGATCGTGACGTCGGACACGCCGGGCTGGTTCCTGCGGCTGGTCCACCGGAACGCCATTTTTCACCAGTTGGGCGGACATATCCTGGGTTTCGTGGGCATCCGGCCGACCCGGTTCACGTATTTCTCCGGGGCCAGCGATCCGCGTCCCCGCGCGGTCGATGGCTGGATCGCGAAGGTCGGACGACTGGGCGCGGTCGCCGCCTGAAATGCCGGGGGCTTACCCCCTTGCATCTAACCGTTTAAGGCTGAACTATATTCCAACACCGTCCGAACGGAGCAGATATCATGGCCCAGCAATTCGACCTGATCGTGATCGGCGCAGGACCCGGCGGCTACGTTGCCGCCATACGTGCCGCGCAACTGGGCCAGAAGGTTGCCTGCATCGAGCGGGAAAATCTGGGTGGCATCTGCCTGAACTGGGGCTGCATTCCGACCAAGGCGATGCTGCGCTCGTCCGAGGTGTTCCACCTGATGCACCGCGCCAAGGAGTTCGGTCTGAAGTGCGATGGGGTCGATTACGATCTGGACGCCGTGGTCAAACGCTCGCGGGGTGTGGCCAAGCAGTTGTCGGGCGGCATCGGGCATCTGTTCAAGAAGAACAAGGTCACGACCATCATGGGCGAGGCCAAACTGGTCGGCAAGGGCAAGGTGTCGGTGAAAACCGACAAGGGCGAAGACATCCTTGAGGCCAAGAATATCGTGATCGCCACCGGTGCGCGGGCCCGCGACCTGCCGGGGCTGGAGGCAGACGGCAAGCGCGTCTGGTCCTACAGGGCCGCGTTGCAGCCGCCGCATATGCCAAAGAAGTTGCTAGTCATCGGGTCTGGGGCCATCGGCATCGAATTCGCCAGCTTCTACAACACCCTCGGGGCCGAAACGACTGTCGTCGAGGTCATGGACCGTATCCTGCCGGTGGAGGACGAGGAGATTTCCAAGTTCGCCAAGAAGCAGTTTGAAAAGCAGGGGATGAAGATACTACAGAAGGCGACCGTCAAGTCGCTGGACCGCAAGGCCGACAAGGTGATCGCCACAATCGAGGCTGGCGGCAAGTCCGAGACGCAGGAGTTCGACACGGTGATTTCGGCCGTCGGTATCGTCGGCAATATCGAAGGTCTGGGACTGGAGGATGTGGGGATCAAGATCGATCGCACCCATATCGTCACCGACGAATTCTGCCGCACCGGGGTCGAGGGTATCTATGCCATCGGCGATATCGCCGGTGCGCCGTGGCTGGCGCACAAGGCGTCGCATGAAGGCGTGATGGTGGCCGAACTGATCGCGGGCAAGAACGACGTGCATCCCGTGCGTCCCGAAAGCATCGCGGGCTGCACCTATTGCCACCCGCAGGTTGCCTCCGTGGGCATGACCGAGGCCAAGGCCAGGGAAGCCGGACACGTTATCAAGGTCGGGCACTTCCCCTTTATCGGCAACGGCAAGGCGATTGCCCTGGGAGAGCCGGAGGGCATGGTGAAGACCATCTTCGACAAGAAAACCGGCGAATTGCTGGGGGCCCATATGATCGGCGCGGAAGTGACCGAGCTGATCCAGGGCTATATCGTCGGGCGACAGCTGGAGACGACGGAGGAGGATCTTGCGCACACCGTGTTCCCGCATCCGACCCTGTCGGAAATGATGCACGAGAGCGTGCTGGACGCGGACGGGCGGGCCATCCACTTCTGATCGCGTCCCGATGATCTGTCGGAGCCTCCGGCGGGAATGTTTGACGAACGAAGACTATGTTGCGGTTTTAATGTGCTGAATATTTTCCCTCCGGAGGCTCCGACGTGAATGCCGGATGTCCCTGGGCGGGCGCGCAATGCCGTACCGGGCGCAGGATACTTCATGTTTAAGAGGGTGGGGCAGGCCTAAAACCGATAGGTAAGCTTCAGGCCGACCGTCCTGATATCCGCCTCGACGTTGAATGGGGGCATCGGGCTGTCATCCGGATCGCGGTATCGATGGTGCAGGTATTCGACGCCCAGATCGACCGAGGGCGTGATGCGCAGATCGACACCGCCGCCGACAACATATCCCATGGCGCGCGACGACGGGCCGCCCGGACTGGAAATACGGGTGCTGGTTACGCCGACAGTGCCATAGATCAATGCGCGCCCCATGCTGACCCCAAGCCGCCCCGAGGCCCGTAAGCCGTTGTCAAAATCGACTCGCCGTATCCCCGAGGAAGGGCTGCCGTTGACGTCCCACGCCGCGATTTCCCCACCGTAGACCATACGCCCCGACTGCCGCTGGTAGCCCAGAGCCACGCCATAGGCATCGCCCGAACCGGACAGCGAAAAGGCCGTGGTCGGAAAATCGGCGCTGAGGCTATTGTCGGACACCCCGAGACTGGCGCTGACATAGGGGCCGGACCAGTCGAGAGGGATCGTTCGATCCTGGGCCTGTGCCGTGGAGGCGAGCGTGGCCAGAAAGGCTGTGGCAAGGGCTGTGAGGCGCATGGGGAAACTCCGATAGAGCGATTTGTCTGAAAATGCGTATCGAACTGGAGAACGTCGCGGAAGCCGGAACCTTAATGAAAGGTTAATGTAAACAATTGGTTAACTGGTAAACGACAAGCGCGGACAGAACCGGCTTCAAGGGACTGGCGGACCTTCTTGCAGCCTGCAAGAAATGGCGGATGGAACGAACTCGCTGGGGCCTCGTGGTCCTGATTTTCGTCGGCGGTCTGCTGGCTGCCGCGCAATTCGGAAAGATCGCGCTTTTGCTGCCCGTCGTGGCGGGCGCATTCGACCGGCCCGTGACATCGGTCGCGTTTCTGGTGTCGGTCGTAGGGTTGATGGGGCTGTTGCTGGGGTCGATGGCCGGAGGCGTCGCCGCAGGTTTCGGCATCGGGCGGACATTTCTGGCAGGTCTGGTGTTGGGCGGCTCAGTGTCTCTGGCGCAGGCCCTGATGCCGTCTCTGGGCGTGTTCGTCATCACCCGCGTGGTCGAAGGGCTGGCCCATCTGGCGCTGGTCGTGTCCGGGCCTCCGTTGATGGCGGCGGCGGCAAGCGACCGGGATCGCCCGTTGGTGATGGGGCTGTGGGCGGTGTTCTTCGGCACGTCGCTGGCGATTTCGGCGCAGATATTTCCGGGCATACTGGCGTCCGGCGGGCTGCCTTTGCTGTTCGCGCTGCATGGGGCGGCTCTGCTGGTGCTGGCGGCAGTGTTGTGGCGATGGGTGCCACGGGTGCCGATGGTACGGGTGTCGCTGAACCCCGTGGCCGTGCATCGGGCGATCTATGGCTCGATCCGCTCTATGGCTCCGGGGTTGGGCTTCGTCTGCTACACTTTCCTGTTCATCGCCGCGATTGCGTTTCTGCCGGGCGCACTGAACCGGCCTGCGCTGGCGACAATTCTGCCGGTGGTGACGTTGACGTCCACCCTGGCGGGCGGAGCGCTGTGCAGCCGGTTCGCGCCGCATCACGTGGCGGCGGTGGGGTATGCCGGAACGGCACTGGGGTCCGTGGGCGTGGCGCTGGGATTACCGGGCGCGGTCGAGGGCTGTTTTCTGGCCATGGGCCTGATCCCTGGTGCCAGCTTCGCGGCAATTCCGGCCTGGAACGCGGCTCCGGGCGACCGGGCGCGGGCGACGGGGGCCATCGCGCAGTTGGGCAATCTGGGAACCGTCACCGGCACGCCGGTCTTTGCACTGACATTTGCGGCGGGGGGCATGGCGGCGTTGTCATTACTTATGGTGACCATATCGGTGCTGGGTCTGGCGCTGGCGTTATGGTCGGGACGGCGCGCCTCTGGCAGCGTCGCGGCGGAAGTGGTAAACGTTCCGTAAATGTTCTGGCCGATTCCGGTCGGAGAGGTTGCAAGACACGTCGCGATCCCTAGGTGGCGTAGCGACACACCGGGGGCGATATGGCCGAACAGAAATTCATCGAGGTGCGCGGCGCGCGCGAACACAACCTCAAGGGAATCGACGTGGACATTCCGCGCGACCAACTGGTCGTGATTACCGGGCTGTCGGGCTCGGGCAAGTCGTCGCTGGCCTTCGACACGATCTATGCCGAAGGGCAGCGCAGATATGTCGAGTCGCTGTCGGCCTATGCGCGCCAGTTCCTCGACATGATGCAGAAGCCGGACGTGGATCACATTTCCGGCCTGTCGCCCGCCATTTCCATCGAACAGAAGACAACGTCCAAGAACCCCCGGTCAACTGTCGGCACGGTCACGGAAATCTATGACTACATGCGTCTGCTGTTCGCGCGCGCAGGCACCCCGTATTCGCCTGCCACAGGTCTGCCGATCACTGCGCAACAGGTGCAGGATATGGTGGACCGCGTCATGACGATGGAGGAGGGGACGCGCGGATATCTGCTGGCCCCCATCGTGCGCGACCGGAAGGGTGAGTATCGCAAGGAGATGCTGGAGCTGCGCAAGCAGGGCTTCCAGCGGGTCAAGGTCGACGGGGAATTCCACGATCTGGATCAGCCGCCCGAACTGGACAAGAAGTTCCGGCATGACATCGACGTTGTGGTCGACCGGATCGTCGTGCGCGAAGGGCTGGAGACGCGGCTGGCGGATTCGTTCCGCACGGCGCTGGATCTGGCCGATGGCATCGCCATTCTGGAGACTGCGCCCAAGGATGGCGAGCCGGAGCGGATCACCTTCTCCGAAAAATTCGCCTGCCCGGTGTCGGGCTTCACCATCCCCGAGATCGAGCCGCGCCTGTTTTCCTTCAATGCGCCGTTCGGGGCCTGTCCGAAATGCGACGGATTGGGGGTGGAGCTGTTTTTTGATGACCGGCTGGTGGTGCCGGACGTGACGCTGCCTCTGGCGAAAGGGGCGATTGCGCCCTGGAACAAGGGGAAGTCTCCGTATTTCATCCAGACGATCGAGTCGATCGCGAAGCATTACGGGTTCAACCAGAAGCTGCCGTGGAAGGATCTGCCCGAGAAGATCCAAGAGGTGTTTTTGCGCGGATCGGGCGACGAGAAGATCAAGTTCCGCTATGACGAGGGCGGGCGCATCTATGAGGTGAGCCGCGTGTTCGAGGGCGTGGTCCCGAACATGGAGCGTCGATACCGCGAGACGGATTCGGCATGGGTGCGCGAGGAGTTCGAGCGCTATCAGAACAACCGGCCGTGCGGCGCCTGTGGTGGCTATCGTCTTCGGCCCGAGGCGCTGGCGGTGAAGATCGACATGAAGCATGTCGGCGAGATCGTGCAGATGTCCATCAAGGAGGCGCTGGACTGGTGTGCCCAGGTGCCCAAAGCCCTGTCCAAACAGAACAACGAGATCGCGCGCGCCATCCTGAAGGAAATTCGCGAGCGGCTGGGGTTTTTGAACAACGTTGGCCTGCAATACCTGACCCTGTCCAGAAACGCGGGAACCTTGTCGGGTGGCGAGAGTCAGCGCATCCGGCTGGCGTCGCAGATCGGCAGCGGTTTGACGGGGGTCTTGTATGTCCTCGATGAACCCAGCATCGGTCTGCACCAGCGCGACAACGACCGGCTTTTGACGACGCTCAAGAACCTGCGCGATCAGGGCAATACGGTCATCGTGGTCGAGCATGACGAGGAAGCGATCCGCGAGGCCGATTACGTCTATGACATCGGGCCGGGGGCCGGTGTGCATGGCGGCACGGTCGTGGCGCATGGCGTGCCGTCCGAACTGGAGGCAAACCCGGCCAGCATCACGGGCGACTATCTTTCGGGGCGGCGGTCCATTCCGGTGCCGGACAAGCGCCGCAAGGGCAACAAGAAGAAAGTCACCGTGGTCAAGGCGACGGGCAACAACCTGAAGGGCGTCACGGTCGATTACCCGCTGGGCCAGTTCGTGGCCGTCACCGGTGTGTCGGGGGGTGGCAAATCGACCCTGACCATCGAGACGCTGTTCAAGACGGCCAGCATGAAGCTGAACGGTGCCCGGCAGACGCCCGCGCCCTGTGAGACGGTCAAGGGGCTGGAGCATCTGGACAAGGTGATCGACATTGATCAGCGTCCCATCGGACGGACGCCGCGGTCAAATCCGGCGACCTATGTCGGGGCATTCACGCCGATCCGTGACTGGTTCGCCGGTCTGCCGGAATCGAAAACGCGCGGATACAAGCCCGGCCGGTTCAGCTTCAACGTCAAGGGCGGGCGCTGCGAGGCCTGTCAGGGCGATGGCGTCATCAAGATCGAGATGCACTTCCTGCCCGACGTCTATGTCGAATGCGAGACCTGCCGGGGCAAACGTTACAACCGCGAAACTCTGGAGATCCACTTCAAGGGCAAAAGCATTGCCGACGTTCTGGATATGACGGTCGAGGATGCGCAGGAATTCTTCAAGGCCGTGCCGACGATCCGCGAGAAGATGGACGCGCTGATGCGTGTGGGTCTGGGCTATATCAAGGTGGGCCAGCAGGCGACGACCCTGTCGGGCGGCGAGGCGCAGCGGGTGAAGCTGTCGAAGG
>Ga0207878_100407_pt1 | contig 15517 bp, 12 predicted proteins | sample LinPmetageLP41_FD_184053 | JGI IMG/M metagenome (GOLD analysis project Ga0207878, IMG submission 184053) | Marine viral communities from the Pacific Ocean - LP-41 (SPAdes) | ecosystem: Environmental > Aquatic > Marine > Oceanic | place: Pacific Ocean | collected 2010-08-27 | reverse complement strand
GCGTCTTCGGGCAGCGTGAAAAGCCCGTCGTAATAGGTCTCGAGGTGTACGCTCACCCCGCGCTTCCCGGGGATGTTTTCGTAGATCTCCTCGGCAGTGAACGACAGGATCGGCGCAACCCAACGCGCAAGCGCCTCGACGATATGATAGAGCGCGGTTTGGCAGCTACGCCGCGCCAGCGAGTCGGGCTGGGTGGTGTACTGACGATCCTTGATGATATCCAGATAGAAACCGCCCATGTCCCGTGCGCAGAAGTCGTGAACCTGCTGGTAGACGTCACGGAAACGATAGTCGGCATAGGCTTTCTGAATACGCGCCTGCAGCTCGGCAGCGCGATCCACGGCCCAGCGGTCCAGTGCCAGCATATCGTCGAAGGCCACGGCATCGCGGGTCGGTTCGAAGCCGGTCAGGTTACCGAGCAGAAAGCGCGAGGTGTTGCGAATCCGACGATAGACATCAGCGGTGCGCTTGAGGATCTCGTCGGAGACTGCCATCTCACCGGAATAGTCGGTGGAAGCGACCCATAGCCGCAGGATATCGGCACCCAACTTGTCCATCACCTGCTGCGGCGCGACCACGTTGCCCAATGACTTGGACATTTTGCGGCCTTTCTCGTCGACGGTGAAACCGTGAGTCAGCAGCGACTTGTAGGGCGGATGCCCGTCGATGGCGCAGCCGGTCAGCAATGAGGAGTGGAACCAGCCGCGATGCTGATCCGACCCTTCGAGATACAGGTCCGCGCACGGCCCCTGGTCGTGACCTGGCCTTTGGAAAACCGAGGCATGCGATCCTCGCAGTACGTGCCAGTGCGTAGTACCTGAGTCAAACCACACATCGAGGGTATCGGTGACTTTTTCGTAATCGCCGGCCTCGTCACCCAGCAGCTCGCTCGGCTCGAGCTTGAACCAGGCATCGATACCGTCGCGCTCGACGCGCTCGGCGACCGCTTCCATCAGCTCGACGGTGCGCGGATGCAGCTCGCCGCTCGCCTTGTCGAGGAAGAACGGGATCGGCACGCCCCAGTTGCGCTGACGCGAGATGCACCAGTCCGGCCGGTTGGCGATCATCGAGTGCAGACGCGCCTGGCCCCAGGCGGGGATGAAATCGGTGGCATCGACACCGGCCAATGCCTTGTCGCGCAATGTCTTGCCGTCGGCGCCCTCGAGATCCATGCCCACGAACCACTGCGCCGTGGCGCGATAGATCACCGGTGTCTTGTGACGCCAGCAGTGCATGTAGCTGTGGGTGATCTTCTTGTGCGCCATCAGCGCTCCGGCTTCTTCGAGCTTGGCGACGATCTGTGGATTGGCCTTCCAGATCATCTGCCCGCCGAACAGCGGCAGATCATCGGCGTAGACGCCGTTGCTCTGCACCGGATTGCGAATATCGTCGAAACTCATGCCGTACTGGCGGCAAGTGTAAAAATCATCCTCGCCATAGGCAGGAGAAGAGTGGACGATACCGGTACCCGCCCCTAGCTCGACGTAGTCGGCCAGATAGATCGACGAGAGCCGGTCGTAGCCGTTATCCAATACCGCCAGCGGATGATGGAAAGCGATATTCTCGAGGCTAGCGCCTGCGGTCGTGGCGATGGCTTCACCGCTCAGACCGAAGCGCTCGAGACTCGACTCGACCAGCTCCTCGGCCAGCAGCAGCAGGCGCTCGCCGGTATCGACCAGCGCATAGGTAAACTCGGGATGGACGTTCATCGCCTGGTTGGCCGGGATGGTCCAGGGCGTGGTGGTCCAGATCACCGCGGCTGCCGGCTTGGGCAGCGAGTCGAGCCCGAATGCGGCCGCGAGCCCGGCATCGTCGGCGCTGGGGAAGGCGACATCGATGGCGTCGGACTGCTTGTCCTGATACTCGACCTCCGCTTCGGCCAGCGCCGAGCCGCAGTCGAAACACCAGTTGACCGGCTTCAGGCCCTTGAACACGTAGCCGCCCTTGACCATTTCGGCCAGCGCCCGGATCTCGCCGGCCTCGTTGGCGAAGTTCATGGTCAGGTAGGGATTGTCCCAGTCGCCCTGAACGCCTAGACGCACGAAGCCCTCCTTCTGCACCTCGACCTGGGCCGCCGCGTATTCCCGACATAGCGCGCGGGCTTCGTCGGCCGGCAGATGCTTGCCGTGGGTGGTCTCGACCTTGTGCTCGATCGGCAGGCCATGGCAGTCCCAGCCCGGCACGTAGGGCGCATCAAAACCGGCCAGACTCTTCGACTTGACGATGAAGTCCTTGAGCAGCTTGTTGACCGCATGACCGATATGAATGCTGCCGTTGGCGTACGGGGGGCCGTCATGGAGCACGAACCGCTCGCGCCCCTGACGCGTCTCTCGCAACTTGGCGTAGAGGTTCATGTCGTTCCACTGCGCGATTCGGCCCGGCTCCTGCGCCGGCAGATTGCCGCGCATGGGGAAGTCGGTCGAGGGCAGATTCAACGTGTGCTTGTAGTCGCTCATGGCTTTTTCGGTCCGCTCAAGGCTGGTTTCAAGTCGCTCAGGGCTGTAATCAGTCGTCTTTTCAATCGGTAGGCGCCGGGCTCGGCGCATCGGTATGCGAAGGTTCGGGCGATAGCGGCGCCGAAGCCAGCGGGAACTGCGCCTGGGGCAGCGTGGCGGCACAGAGCCCACCGGTTGCAGCGGCCTCCACTTCGGCCCGCGTCGTTTCGGGAACCTGTGAGGCCGTCGCCTGTCGAGACGCCTGCAGAAAATAGTGAAGGGCGTCGTCGAGATCACGATGAATCTGGGTGACGAGTGCACTGAAATCATCGAACTTGGTTTCACCGCGAAGCCGGGCGCAAGGCACGACGGTGAGCGTCTGGCCGTACAGGTCGAGTTCACGGTCCAGCACGTGCACCTCGAGCATCGGTCGGTCGGCACCCACCGTGGGGCGCCAGCCGATATTGGCTGCGCCGGCGACCCATTCACCACTCGGCAGCCGGGCTGCGCAGGCGAACACGCCACGTAACGCCATGGGCCGTCGCGTCAGCGGGATGTTGGCGGTCGGCACACCGATGGTGCGTCCCAACTGGCGATCGCGAACGACTCGGCCTTGATAGCCGTAGGGTCGGCCCAGCATACGCGCGGTCTGAAAGAAGTTGCCGCTGGCCAGCAGCGTCCGTACCCGTGTACTCGAAACGCGTTCGTCGTCAAGGACGAAGGTTCGCGTGTGCTCGACGGCGAAACCACGCTTGCGGCCCACCGCCTGCAGTAGCGTGAAATCTCCGGCACGGTCGCAGCCGAAGCGAAAATCATCGCCGACGACCAGATGCTCGACCTGCAGACCGTCGATCAACACGCGCTCGATGAACTGCTGCGCGGTCAGACTGCGCAAGGCATCGTTGAACGGCAGACAGAGGATCCGATCGGCGCCGTGCGCTTTGAGCAAGGCGACCTTATCGCGCAACCGGGTCAGTCGCGGAGGAGCTTGGTCGCCAGCAAAGTATTCTCGCGGCTGGGGCTCGAAAATCACCACCGTGACGGGCAAGTCCTGCGCTCGAGATAGCGTCTGCAACTGCTCGAGAATGGCCTGATGACCGAGGTGCACCCCGTCGAAGTTGCCAATGGTCGCCACGCAGCCACGCGAGGCCGAGCGCTGCGTAGCATCGCTGGTGGGCGGCAAATTGTGCAAGCCTCGGATCAGTTCCATGCCGAGTCGCCATCCTCAAAGGGTGTCATTATAACCAAAGGGCTCGTCCCATCACCAAGGAGAGCCCTGCTCCTGTCAGCCGTGCAGGCGGAAGTCTCTCAACCGGATTCCACTGAGCGCCAGCCAGCCAAAATAGACGACGGCGCCGCCAATCACCAATGATGCCAGCATGCCGGCCCGGTGCAGCGCGTTCCAGGTGACCCAGGTATGCCAGTCCGGCGAGAACCACCACAGCCCGGCGCCCATCAACAGGCAACCGCCCACGACCTGCAGGGCATAACGCCCCCAGCCGGGCTGAAAGCGCAATACGCCCTGTCGGCGCAGTCCCAGCCCCAGCAGACCGGCATTGAGAAATGCCGATAGCGCGGTGGCCAGCGCCAGTCCGGCGTGAGCCAGCGGCACGATAAGCGCCAGATTCATGACCATGTTGGCAAACATCGCCACGATGCCGATCTTGACCGGCGTCTTGGTGTCCTGGCGGGCAAAGTAACCCGGCGCCAATACCTTGATCAGCATGAACGCCAACAGTCCCAGTGCATAGGCCCGCAGGCTGCGAGCGGCCATGATCACGTCGTGATCGGTCATCGCGCCGTAGTGAAACAGGCTGACCAGTAGCGGTTCGGCCAGCAGAATCAGCGCCAGCGCTGCCGGTAATCCGATCAACAGCACCATGCGTAGCGCCCAGTCGAGCATGCGCGCAAAATGATCCTGGGACTGGTCGGCGTGGCGCTTGGAGAGCGCCGGCAGAATCACCGTGGCAATGGCGATTCCGAAGACCCCTAGCGGCAATTCCACCAGGCGATCGGAATAGTAGAGCCAGGAGACGCTACCCGAGACGAGAAACGAGGCCAGTACCGTATCCAGCAGCAGATTGATCTGCGAGACGGATACCCCGAATAGCGCCGGGGTCATCAAGCGCAGAATGCGCCGGACGCCAGGATGCTTGAACCGCGCACGCGGACGCGGCATCAACCCCAACCGGGCCAGAAACGGTAGCTGGAACAGCAGTTGCGCGGCACCAGCGATCAACACGCCCCAGGCCAGCCCCAGCGCCGGATCGCTCATCCATGGCGTCAACCACAGTGCCGCACCGATCAAACAGACATTGAGCAATACCGGGGTAAAAGCGGGTATCGCAAAACGCTCCCAGGTGTTGAGCACACTACCGGCGAACGCCGTCAATGAGATCAACAGCAGGTAGGGAAAAGTCAGTCGCAACATTTCCGCCGTCAGCGCCAACTTGCCCGGATCGGATTGGAAACCCGGTGCGAACAGCCAAGCGAGCCACGGCGCGGCGGCAATGGCCAATGCCGTGATCAACGCCAGCACGACGCTGAGACTGCCGGATACCGCATCGAGCAGTTCGCGGACCTCGGCACGGGTCCGCTGGGTGGCGTACTCCGAGAGCACCGGCACGAAGGCCTGATTGAACGCCCCCTCGGCGAACAGCCGGCGCATGAAGTTGGGAATCTTGAACGCCACGAAGAACGCATCGGCACCGCTGCCGGCACCCAGCAGCGCCGCGATTACGACGTCCCTCGCCAGGCCCAGCACGCGGGACAGCAGCGTCATCGTGCTGACCACCATGCCGGAACGCAGCAGACCACCACGGGAAACCGGCATGGCGGTCTCGGTCTCGGTCTCGGTCGCCGTCGTCTCCACTATCGGCTCGTCGTCCGGTGTCGTTGGCCGATCGTTGGTCACGTCCTGTCACTCATAACGAGAGTCCGTCATCGCAAGCTCTTCCTGGAAAACGGCAGCCACAAAAAAACCGGCCGAAGCCGGTTTTTCGTCAAGCGCGTCCGGCTCAGGCAGCCAGCGCCTTAATTCGCTTGTTCAAGCGACTCTTGATGCGCGCGGCCTTCTTCTTGGACATGGCGTCCTTGTCGGCGATGCGATCGATGACCGGCTGAGCGGCCTTGAACTCGGTGTTCGCCTGCGTTTGATCGCCAGTCTGGATGGCTTTGATCACACGCTTGATATAGGTACGAACCATGGACCGCTGACTTGCGTTGAGCTTGCGGCGGTCTTCCGCCTGACGTGCGCGCTTACGCGCCTGTTTGGTATTCGCCACCGTCGACTCCTTGGAGATGTTGACAGTTAATTCTGTAAGTTAAATCACCCAGGACAGCCTCGAAACCGCTTCAGGCAACCCTGAATGATTCGGCCGAATGTTCAGTGATACCCGAATGAGAAAAGCTTCGGGGCCACTTTCGACTGCGTTTTGGGCAGTCTTCAACGGGCCATGTCTGAGAGGATGCGGGATTCTATCACAAGGCCCAAGCGTGATCCAGCGCCAACTGGCGCGCTGTCAGGTTCAGATCACCACCAGATTGTCACGATGGATCAGCTCCGGGGCTTCCATGTAACCGAGGATCTCGGCGATGCGCTGACTAGGCTGCCCCACGAGCTGCATCGCATCGACGCTTGAATAGTTGATCAACCCCTTGGCGACGCGCGCGCCTTGCTCGTCGACACACACCACCATGTCGCCGCGCCGGAAGGCACCTTGCACCTGCTTGACGCCCACCGGCAGCAAGCTCGAGCCCTGAGAGCGCAACACCTTGACCGCGCCGGCATCCAGCGTCAGCGTACCGCGCACCTGCAACTGTCCGGCAAGCCAACGCTTGCGTGCGGCCAGTGGTGCGTGGTCGGGGTGCAGCAGCGTCCCTAGCGATTCGCCATCGAGCAACCGGGTCAATACCGCCGGCTGGCGCCCGCTGGCGATCGCCGTGACCGCGCCGGAGCGCGCGGCCAGCCTTGCCGCGCGCAGCTTGGTCGCCATGCCGCCACGGCCCAGCAGGCCGCCACCGCCGGCGACGGCATCCAGCCCGGGATCGTCGGCCTGGCCTTCGCTGATCAGTTTGGCATCGGGAGCGTGACGCGGATCGGCATCGAACAGACCTTCCTGATCGGTCAGGAGCAGCAGCGCATCGGCCTCGAGCAGATTAGCCACCAGCGCGCCCAGGGTGTCGTTGTCGCCGAAGCGGATCTCGTCGGTGACCACGGTATCGTTCTCGTTGATTACCGGGATCACGCCCAGCTGAACCAGCGTGCGCAGTGCGGAACGCGCATTCAGGTAGCGCTTGCGGCTGGAGAGGTCATCGTGGGTTAGCAGGATCTGGGCGCTACGCAGACCGTGCCGGGCAAAATGCGTCTCGTAGCATTGCGAAAGCCCGCTCTGGCCGACGGCGGCGGCGGCCTGAAGTTCGTGCACGGCGGTCGGTCGCGTCTGCCAACCCAGGCGCACCATGCCCTCGGCGATCGAGCCGGACGATACCAGCACCACCTCGACACCGCGACAATGCAGCTCGGCCATCTGATCGACCCAACCACCGATTGCCGACTCATCGAGCCCACGCCCGTCATTGGTCAACAAGGCGCTACCGATCTTGACCACGACCCGCTTCGCGCCTTCGAGCACGTTACGCCCCATCCGCCGATCCGCCGTCATCTTCCTCTCCGTCTGACTGACTGGAACACCCATCAGCCACGTTGCCTTTAACGAGTGTATTCCACCTCGACGTCATGATCGTCGTCGTCATCGTCCAGATCTTCGACGATTTCGCCACGCTTGATGCGCAACCGGGTCTGATGCGCCTCGACCCGCTCCACCGACTCGGCCTCCATGCGCTGGCGCATGTCGCGCTCGCGCTCGGCGGCTTCTTCGTCCTCGTTTTCCAGCTGGCGCTGCTCGGTCAGCCAGCGATGCGCTGCCTGCACCAATTCACCGGTACCGTCGCTGGAGATCGCCGAGATCTCGAAGACCGGCCCCTGCCAGTCGAGCCGCGAGACGATATCCGCGACACGCGTTTCGCGCTCTTCCGCCGGCAGCAGATCGAGTTTGTTGATCACCAGCCAGCGCGGCAGCTCCGCCAGCGTCGGCGAGAACTGCTCCAGCTCCTGGGCGATCGCCTCGACGGCCGCGACGGGATCGGACTCGTCGAATGGCGCCGCATCGACCACATGCAGCAGCAGCCGCGTGCGGGTCAGATGCTTGAGAAAGCGCAGCCCGAGCCCGGCGCCATCGGAGGCGCCTTCGATCAGCCCGGGCACGTCCGCCATCACGAAGTGCTCGTGAGTACCGATCTTGACCACACCCAGGTTGGGCACCAGCGTGGTGAAGGGATAGTTGGCGACTTTCGGCTTGGCCGCGGAGACCGCGCGAATCAGCGTCGACTTGCCAGCATTGGGCAGCCCCAGCAGCCCGACGTCGGCCATCACCTTCATTTCCAGGCGCAGCTTGCGGCGCTCGCCATCGGTGCCCGGCGTGGTTCGGCGCGGCGAGCGATTGGTCGAGGACTTGAAGTGAATGTTGCCCAGGCCGCGGCGCCCACCCTGGGCCACCAGTACCACCTGACCTTCGGCGGTGACATCGGCGATCACTTCGAGCGTCTCCTCGTCGATCACCGTGGTACCCACCGGCACCTTGACGTGCAGATCGTCGCCGGCCTTGCCGCTCATCTGGCGACCCTGACCCTGCTGGCCGCTCTGCGCCTTGTAGAAGCGCTGGAACTTGAAGTCGATCAAGGTATTCAGCGACTCGTCGCCGATCAGATAGACATTGCCGCCATGGCCGCCATCGCCACCGTCGGGGCCCCCTTTGGGCACGTATTTTTCACGCCGGAAGCTGAGACAGCCATTGCCGCCCCTGCCGGCTTCGACGGTGATCGAGGTTTCATCGACGAACTGCATGTCACTCTCCCGGCGGCAGGCGCCGCGCGCGTGGATGCTGCAAAGCACTGTTGCAAAAGTACTGCTGCAAAAACGAAAAAGCCCCGCCTGAGCGGGGCTTTTCAAACAAGGTCCGTGACGTCTCAGGCGGAGACTACACTCACGAACTTGCGATTTCTCGGGCCTTTCTGTTCGAACTTGATGACGCCGTCATTCAGAGCGAACAGCGTGTGGTCCTTGCCGATACCCACACCGGTTCCCGCATGGAACTTGGTGCCGCGCTGACGAACGATGATGTTACCGGCCGTAGCCTTCTGTCCACCGTACAGCTTGACGCCCAGGCGTTTGGATTCGGAATCGCGACCGTTACGCGTACTACCGGCGGCTTTCTTATGAGCCATGGCGAATACCTCTCTCTGGGGGAATGTTCCGCTTAAGCGGAGATTCCAGTGATCTTGACTTCAGTGAACCACTGACGGTGGCCCTGACGCTTCATGTGATGCTTGCGGCGGCGGAACTTGATGATCTGCACCTTGTCACCACGGCCGTGGGAGACGATTTCGGCAGCCACCTTGGCGCCACCGACCAACGGTGCACCGACCTTGATGTCGTCGCCATCGGCAATCAACAGAACCTGGTCGAACTCCAGGGTCTCGCCAGTCGGCACTTCCAGCTTCTCGAGCTTGAGTGTCTGACCTTCCTGCACGCGGTATTGCTTACCGCCACTCTTGATAACAGCGTACATACTATTCTCCAGGCTTTTGGAGCCAAAGCTCATCGGCCAAGCTCATCGATACAGAACGCTCTTTCATCGACCTGCGGCGAGTGGTGCCCCTTCCGGCAACCATCTGACAGGGAGCATGATGAGTTGGGCGGCGGATTATAACGATTCCCACAAGACCAGGCAACCTTTTACCGCACCCTTCCCAAGCGGGCAAGGCGCCGTGACGCTAGCGATGCATCGTTCGCCTCTCCTCGTCGGTTGACGCACCTGTAGGCGCCACCTAGCATACCCCCACATGTCGTCTCGCGGCCCATGGCTCTCAGTCCATGGCCGGCGTCGAACGACCCCACCCGATTCATTGACAAGCCGACCATGCAATCCAACGCTGCATCCATCCATGCATCGGTGGCTGAGGACTTCGCCGCCGTCAATCGCACCATCCTCGATCAACTGGCGTCGCGAATTCCTCTGGTCGAAACCATCGGTCAATACATTATCGAAAGTGGCGGCAAACGGCTGCGTCCACTGCTGGTGCTGCTGGCTGCACGCGCGTTGGGCTATCCCGGAGACAACAACGTCCCCGATGACAAGCACGTCACCCTAGCCACACTGATCGAGTTCATGCATACCTCCACGCTGCTGCATGACGACGTCGTCGACGAGTCCAGCCGGCGGCGCGGCAAGGCCACCGCCAACGACACCTGGGGCAACGCGCCGTCGGTGCTGGTCGGCGACTTTCTCTACTCGCGCTCGTTTCAGATGATGGTCGAAGTCGGCTCGATGCGGATCATGCAGGTACTCTCCGGGGCTACCTGCGTCATCGCCGAGGGCGAGGTTCAGCAGCTGACCAACATCGGCAACGCCGATATCGAGGAAGCGGACTACTTCGACACCATTCAGGGCAAGACCGCGATGTTGTTCGAAGCGGCTTCCCATAGCGGCGCCATCCTCGCCGATGCCAATCCCGAGCAGGAACGGGCGCTGCAACTCTACGGCCGCTATCTCGGGCTCGCCTTTCAGTTGATCGACGACCTGCTCGATTATCAGGGCGACGCCGAGACCATGGGCAAGAATGTCGGTGACGATCTCGCCGAAGGCAAACCCACGCTGCCGCTGATTCACGCCATGCGCGAAGGGACGCCCGAGCAGGCCGCGTTGATTCGCCAGGCGATTACCGATGGAGGCCTGGAGCGATTGGACGATGTGCTTGCCATCGTGCGTGATACCGGTGCCCTGGAATATACCCAACGCCGTGCCGAAGAGATGGCCGAGAAGGCTCGTGCCCAGTTGGAAATCCTGACGCCGAGCGCCTATCGCGACAGCATGGAAACGCTGACGCGCATCGCCGTCGAACGCGACGTCTAAAAGGCGGTACGATCGGGGTTGCGCCGCGTCCTTTGATGAGTATAATTCACCCCCGTCGAGCCAGCCGGATTGGCATCGCTCGACAGATCGGAATATAGCTCAGCTTGGTAGAGCGCTGCCTTCGGGAGGCAGAGGTCGTAGGTTCGAATCCTGCTATTCCGACCACAAAACATTGCAAAAACCGCCATTTAGGAAACCCCCTTCGTGGCGGTTTTTCTTTGCGCAGTCGTCTAGGTTCCAAATAGGTTCTGACCGTAGCCGTTAGTTCATCGTCGACAGATGGCCTGCAAAAGGCTAAATCCTTGGCTTCACACCATCCCATCACTCTGCCCGTTCAAAATGCATTATTCCGCATCAAAAACCCAGCGCTTATAACCTCCAGTGAGCCCAGCATCGGCGCGGGCTAGCGCCACCTGCAACGCTGCAACAAAACAGATACATTTAGCGCGCAGGCGGGGCGGGGAGTCGACGGCGCGCGATGGGGCTAGACGCCCCAGACAGGGTGTGGATAAGTACGAATGTTGTATGCTTCGAAAGACACAAACCGATTACGATGTACCGATTACTTTCACGGGAACAATGATCAATGCGAATACTTGGAATCGTGGCGCTGCTGCTCGTCCTCAGTGCATGCGCTACCGCCAAAGAGACCTACACAGCTAGTGGCCAAAAAGGATATACGATCGACTGTTCTGGGTCGGCTGGTAATTGGGGAATGTGCACGCAGAAGGCAGGCGAGCTCTGTGGTGCCAAGGGTTACACGATATTGCAAAGCTCAGGAGGTCAGTCGGCGATGCTTACATCCAACCAGTTTGGGACGTACGCCTCACCGGTAGTGAATCGTTCAATGACAATTCAGTGTGGTACGAACTAAAAAAGCCGCCCGAGTGGGCGGCTGCGCTAGTCGGCCTGGTATCAGACGATAGGCGGCGAGCTGCTCTCGCTGGCGCCCAGCTCATACGGCCGGAACCGCACCACCTCCTGCCCCAAGATGTCGTTGATCCCGAGGAACACCGCCTGAAGCGGTTCGAGCTCGTTGGTCACGAACACCCGTGCCGCCTTCTCCACATCCCCGAACCCGCCGACGTTGCTCGGCATCACGCCCATCAGCTGCGGCGGTACTCGATGCCCGGCCAAGGTGTCGTCCCGTGTCACATTCTTGATGCCGGCGAACTCATCCTTCGCGGCTACACCTCTCGCGTGAAAGCCGCCCTGCGGTGACTGTACTTCTTGTGCAGCCCCAACACGCCATGCTGTCGATAGGTTGCCATTGCCGTACGGTGGACTCATCCAGGCCATGCTGGCGAGCCACCTCTCTCAGGCTGATGTTCTCGCGTAAATACTGCTGAACAACCCGCGGCTTAAAGCTCTCGTCGTATCTCGCCATCAAAAACACTCCGAAGGTTGTATGGGTGTCCAACTTTCGGGGTGCAGTTCATTCTGCCTGGCGGGCGTTTTTTATTTCAGGATGGGCTTCTCGGCCCCGCTATCAAAAATTATCGAATCTTCGATGATCGAACGCCAGGCTGGCACCGAACTGGCTCAGAAACCCGGCAAGCACCCGCCATACCTATGATTAATGGTAATTATCGGCGAAATCTCTAGAGTGAAAAGACACCCATGGGCCGCGTCGTTACCTCTCGGCGCGAACGCTTGCCAGGAGCGTCCCGAAGCGGGCCCATCAGGAGAATAACCATGTTCATGTGGCCCCGTCCGACTACCGTCGCGCTCTGTTTTACTCTCGCCTTTGCTGCCCATGCTCGAGCCCAGGATGACGAAACAGCGCCGCCACCCTGGTCACCCAAGGCCGTCGAGGCCTCTCAAGCCCAATGCCACGCCAACATGACGGCCAGCGGCATCGAAGGCCCCAAGGTTCAACGCTATTGCGAATGCGCCACCACCGCACTTCAGGCTCGTTTCAGCGAGGCCGAAGTGCGCAAGATGCAACGGGAATACGATCCCGGCGATCGTGAAGATAGCCGCCCTCCCGAGCTCGACAAAACCCTCGAGCAGTGTTCACCGGTTCTGGAATCCCAGTAAGCACTGCCTCGTTCAAGCCCCAAGCCGACGCCCGAAACTCACAGCCATGCCGGCGCCACATAGCGGGGGCGAGGCGGGGCGTTGCAGATGCACGAACGGCTGCATCCATAGACGCGAGACGCACGTAAATTTTAACAAATGCCGCTGTCTAGCGGTGTCGGCAAGGCGCACCCAAGCTGGGTGTTCTAGGTTTTAGCAAATGCCCGCCTCGTCTCCTGAATCCACGGTATTGATGTACCCTCAGGATAGAAGTGTCCTGACCGATACCTGCCCAGCAAGCATCGACGCGTATCGCAATATGGCGACAGCAGGGAAGTGAAGTGACCATGACTGCTCAGACCGCAGGGAAGACCTTAGACCCGGACGAGGAACTGACGTTGCTCAAGGAGGCACTGCAACGTCGTCTCGATCAACTGTTGCCCGCCGGCAATCAACACGATCTCGTAAGCGCCGCAATGCGCGAGGGTACGCTGGCGCAAGGGAAACGCATTCGACCGCTTCTGCTGATCCTTACCGCACGTGACTTGGGTTGTGACGCGCACCATCCGGGCTTGCTGGATCTCGCCTGCGCGGTCGAAATGGTCCATGCCGCGTCGCTGATGCTCGACGACGTTCCCTGTATGGATAATGCCATGCTGCGCCGTGGCAGCCCGACCATTCATCGTCAGTTCGGCGAGTACGTCGCCATTCTCGCCGCCGTGGCGCTGCTCAGTAACGCGTTCGGTGTCGTGGCCGCAGCCGATGGCTTTTCGAACGAATCACGCAACCAGGCAGTCTCCGAGCTCTCCGCCGCTGTGGGCTTGCAGGGACTGGTTCAAGGCCAGTTTCGCGATCTGAGCGAAGGCAGCCTTCCCCGCGGCGAAGACGACATTGCCGCCACCAACGAACTCAAGACCAGCATGCTCTTCGGCGCTACGCTACAGATCGCCGCCATCGCCGCGGATGCCGCTCCCATGGTGTGTCAACGGTTGCGCTGCTTCGCTCGAGATCTGGGCCAGGCGTTCCAGTTGCTCGACGATCTCGCCGATGGCCACAGTGACACCGGCAAGGACATCGACAAGGATCTCGGTAAATCGACGCTCGTCGCGACGCTCGGCGCCGAAGCGGTCCGACAACGCCTGCGCGAACATCTGCACAGCGCCGACGACCATTTCGTCCACGCCTGCGGTCCGCAGGGATCGACGCGGCGCTTCCTGTACAGCTGGTTCGAACGACAACTGGCATAATCCCCTTAGTTCTCGTCCCGCTCCCGAGGCCAAAGCATCAGTGCCATTTCCACGGAGTGATATCCAGACCTTGGAGAATGCATGAAGGACGCAGAGCTGCTGAAACGCAAGAACGATCATCTCGACATCGTCCTCGACCCCGAGTGCGCGGCCTCGCGCATACGCACTGGTTTCGAGCGCTTTCGCTTCGAGCACTGCGCGCTGCCGGAGCTCGATCTCGATCGTATCGATCTCACCACTGCGCTCTTCGGCAAGTCGCTTGCCGCACCGCTGCTGATCAGCTCCATGACCGGCGGTGCCGATCGTGCCCTGACGATCAACCGTCATCTGGCCGAGGCCGCCCAGACGCTGGGGCTGGCGATGGGTGTGGGCTCGCAGCGCATCGCCCTCGAGAGCGACGCGAAGGTCGGGCTCGATCACACCCTCCGAGACTTCGCCCCCGATGTACCGCTACTGGCCAATCTGGGCGCCGCCCAGCTCAAGGGCGCCAACGGACGCGACTACGCCCGCCGAGCGGTGGAGATGATCGGCGCCGACGCGCTGATCGTTCATCTCAATCCGCTCCAGGAGGCACTCCAGCGCGGCGGTGATCGCGACTGGCGCGGCGTGCTCGATGCCATCGAGCGCACGGTCGGTGAGCTAAGCGTTCCGCTGGTCGTCAAGGAGGTCGGGGCGGGGCTTTCGGTGAGCATCGCCCGCCAACTGGCCGAGGCGGGCGTGGCGATGCTCGATGTCGCCGGGGCCGGTGGCACTTCGTGGGCGGCAGTCGAGGGCGAGCGCGCCAATAATTCACATCAGCGAGCCGTGGCGATGGCTTTCGCCGGCTGGGGCATTCCCACTGCCGAGGCCGTGCACGACATCCATCAGGCCCTGCCGAACCTGCCGCTGATCGCTTCCGGCGGGATCGTCGATGGCATCGATGCGGCCAAAGCGTTGGCGCTGGGTGCGGATATCGTCGGTCAGGCGGCCGCGACACTCGCCGGCGCCACCGAATCCAGCGATGCCGTCATCGGCCACTTCCGCGTCGTCATCGATCAGCTGCGCGTCGCCTGCTTCTGCACTGGCAGTGCCGATCTTGCCGCACTCAGACACGCGCCGCTCGTGGCCAGGGAGATCGGAGGTTGAGCCATTTCGCCGTGATCGCCCCCGCGCTCTACAGCCACTTCCATGCGCTGCAGGCACTGGCGGATGCGCTGATCGATCGCGGTCACCGGGTCACCTTCGTTCACCAGACGGACGCCCGCGCGCTCGTCTCGAACGCTGGCATCGGCTTCGAACCAGTCGGGCTCGATACGCATCCCGTGGGCAGCCTGGCACGCAGTCACCATCTGGCCGCGAACCCCACCGGAGCGAATTTTTCCGGGCTTTCGATCCGTCGGCTCATCGCCGATATGGCGGCCACCACCGACATGCTCTGCCAAGAATTGCCGGAGACCTTCGAGCGCCTCGGCGTGGACGGCGTCATCGCCGATCAGATGGAGGCCGCCGGCGGACTCGTCGCCGAAGCGCTGGGCCTGCCTTTCGTCTCCGTGGCCTGCGCGCTACCGGTCAATCGCGAACCGGGGTTGCCGCTACCGGTGATGCCGTTTCGCTACGCCACCGACGAGCGCGCACGGCAAATGTATGCCGTCAGCGAAGCGATCTACGACCGTCTGATGCGCCCCCATGCCCGCGTGATCGCGCGTCATGCTCGTGCGTTCGGGCTGCCGCCGCGCCATGGCCTGCACGAGTGTCTTTCGCCGCTCGCGCAGATTAGCCAGACACCGCAAACGCTGGATTTTCCCCGCCACCGGCTACCCGCGAACTTTCATGCCGTCGGTCCGCTGCGCCGGGCGAGAGCCGA